>ERZ777306.209-NODE-209-length-121614-cov-17.674076_pt1 | contig 121614 bp, 98 predicted proteins | sample MGYA00374966_ERZ777306 | MGnify/ENA primary metagenome ERZ777306 (study PRJEB29329, sample SAMN06343882) | mouse gut metagenome | isolation source: Mouse cecum | place: Austria: Vienna | collected 2014-11-15 ...
TAAATGGAATGAACGAAGAGAAAAATTTTATGCCAAACAGTATGCCCAGAGCGGTAAAGATTATTTTGCTGATATCCACATAAATTGGTCCAAGATTCAATTGCGTGGAACCCCAATAACATACCCCAAGATAAAACAGGTTTTTGATGTTCTGGACAAATTTTTCAAAAAGTTCAAAATCCATCGTGTCCATGATGGATTTTACACCAGAGCTTGTATTGAAATGATATTTGGCGACAGAAATTTTTTCCAGTTTCTTTTGGAGAACTGAGCATAAAAATCTGACAACCAGGGCAAAAAGGCACATGAAAAGGAAGATTATCACCAGGCGGAGTGGGGGATTTTGTTCAAAAAATTGTTTGAAATCAAAATACTCCAACAATCGTGCAATTGTTTGCGCATTCATGACAAACTCCCTGTCCTGACGACAATATTTATTTTTTTGCGCTATTGTGATAAATATTTATTAATTGTAAGAATTAAAAATATCTGTCTATTTAATTACAGTAAAGCAGCAACAATTTTAAGGATTGCAAAATGCGTAAATCTCTATCAACACCCGGGCATCGTTTTATCCCCCATTTTTCAGACGAGGAAATAGTCCGCATCCAGACTGAAGGCTTACGCAAAACCATTGGCCAGGCATTAAAATCCCGGCAATATAGCCAGAAATTGAAAAATTCTGGCATCGCCACCAATGATGTTGTCAACCTGGATGATTTGCATCATTTGCCTTTGGTGGACGCGGATGATTTGCGGGAAGGTTATCCTTTGCCGCTTCTATGTGTGCCGGAAAAAGATATTGTTCGTATTCATGCCTCAAGCGGCACAACAGGCAAAAGAAAAATCCTTGCCTACACTCAAAATGACATAGATACTTTTTGTCTGCAAATGGCCAGATGTTATGAAATGGCTGGACTCACCACCGAAGACCGAATGCAGATTGCAGTTGGCTATGGTTTGTGGACCGCAGGCGCAGGCTTTCAACTTGGGAGTGAGCTTTTTGGCATGATGACTATACCTGTGGGACCCGGCAATCTTGAAATGCACTTGCAACTTCTGTGCGATCTGGGCGCGACCTGTTTTGGAGCGACAGCCTCGATGGCTCTTTTGCTTGCGGAAGAGGTGGAGAGGGGCAGATTGAAAGACAAGTTGAAATTACGCAAGATGATTTGCGGAGCAGAAACCCGCAGTGAAAAAATGCGGCTCGCCATTGAAGAAAAATTGGGTCTTGAAGGTAGTTATGATATTGCCGGCATGACAGAAATGTATGGACCTGGCACGGCAATTGATTGTGACTGGCATAACGGATTGCATTACTGGGCGGATCTTTTCATTATAGAAATTCTTGACCCCATAACTCTCCAGCCTGTAGAGCCGGGGGAAGTTGGCGAAATGGTCGTTACTTCCCTGCGCAAGGAAGCAACACCGCTTTTGCGCTACAGAACCCACGATCTTACGCGGATGATTCCCGGCAAATGTGGATGTGGCCTGAATATGCCCAGGCATGATCGTATACTTGGACGCAGCGATGACATGTTTGTTTTCCGGGGAGTAAACATTTATCCTGGCCAGATTATGGAAGTCATTGGCAAGTTTGCCGAGCTGGGTGGCGAATATCAGGCCGAACTTTCAAGAGATGAAAAATCCCTTGATCATCTCAAATTAAAAGTGGAAAGAAATCAGAAAGTTGCAGGAGACAATGATGCGAACTTGGGCGCAATGCTGGAGAAAAGCCTGCATAAAAGTATTCTGGCACGCATAGATGTGGAGATTGTCGATTACGGTACACTGCCGCGAACATTTGGCAAATCAAAAAGAGTTATTGATCTACGTTGATTGCTGATCAGTCTCCGTTGTCTCGTCCAGTCCATGCTCCCGGATAAGGGCTGCTGCCCTTCTGGCCAGCGTTGCCACCTCTGGTTTGGATATTTGGCCGTCCGCTCCCACGCTAACGCCCTTGTGCCGAAGCTTTTCAGTAATAAGGGACGAAAAGAGGAGAACGGGCAATTGTTTCAGAATGTTGTCATTCTTGATTCTGCTTGTAAGGTTCAGACCGTCCATCAAGGGCATTTCTATATCGGAAATAACAACCTGAACGAATTCCCGCAAGGGCCGGCCTTCTTCCTCCACTTTGCGGCGAAATGTTGTCAGGCAATCCCAGGCTTCGCGTCCATTTGTTGTGATTATGACATTAAAACCGGCCTTTTCCAGCAAATCCCTTTGCATTTCCCGCACAAGAGCGGAATCATCGGCAACAAGCGCCTTGTATCCTGTTGAAGCATTCCAATCCTCTCCAAGATCATCAAGCCGCAAACTCAATTTTGGATTCAGGTTGGCAACAACTTTTTCAAGATCAAGGAGGAAAACAATTCTGCCTTCCAGTTTCACAACGCCCACAATCGTGTTGCTTGAAACAGAAGCCATGTAGGCATTGGGCTGTTCAACCTGTTCCCAGCTTATCCTGTGAATGCGATTAACACCGGACACCATAAATGCTGTCGTAACATTGTTGAATTCGGTGACAATTGTTTTCGGTTCTTCCTTTGTGGGGGCAGGAGTCTTGCCCAGCCAGACCGCAAGGTCAACCAGGGGAATAATGCGCGAACGCAAATTGAATGCCCCAAGCACGCTTTTGTGCTGGACTTCCGGGAGGGCGGTAACCTTTGGCATGCGTATGATTTCCAAAACCTTGGCAACGTTTATGCCGTAATAGCCCCTGTATTGATCGACATTGTCAGAACCAACTGCCTGCGCCATAAGCCCTTCCATTTTATCGGCGCCAGGCAATATTGACTCGTCCAGATAAAATTCCACCACTTCCAGCTCATTTGTGCCGGATTCAAGCAGAATATTGGTTTGAGCCATTTGGCCACTCCGTTTTTTGTATGAATGACTTCAAAAAGATGAAAAAAATTATCAATCGCTACAATTTGCCAGGTTTTTCAGCCAGTTTTCCACCTCGTCAATGAGGCTTTTCGGCGTAGATGCTCCAGCTGTTAGGCCTATCCGGTTTTTTTTCAAAAAATTCTCGCGAGCCATTTCACTACTGTCCTCAACATGAAAAGTGTCGATTCCCGCCTGGGCCGCAAGATGTGCCAATCTTCTTGTATTGCCGCTTTGTTTGCCTCCAACCACAACCATCGCCTCGACCATCCGGGCTATCCTGCGGGCCTCTTCCTGGCGTTTTTTGGTGGCATCGCAAATAGTCTGTAAAACAACGAACTTTGGCAATTGTTTTGAAAGCCTTTCCATAATGGCTGCAAAGGCCTCTCTATCCTGGGTTGTTTGTGATGCAAGAACATAAGATGAATCAGGCAAAAGCTCAATGCTATCAATCTCGCTTTCATTACTGAAAATATGGGACATTCCATGAGCGTAAGAAACCAGCCCCCGCACTTCCGGGTGTTCGGATTCCCCAAAAAGCAAAAGGGTTGCTCCCTTGTTCGTGGCGCAGGCAATGGATAATTGAGCTTTTTTTACCCTCGGACAAGTCGCGTCCCGAACAGCTGCGCCTCTTGTTCTCAGAAAAGCCTCTGTTTTTTGGGGTACCCCGTGGGCGCGTATAAGAACCCTGTCGTCAGGCCCGATTTCATTTTCATTATTGATACAGACCACACCCTTGCTTTCAAAATCGGCAAGAACCTGCGGATTATGAATAATTGGCCCCAGAGTGCAGATACGGGAATTAGCCAGGTTACGGGATTGCGTCAATTCTTCTTCCAGTTTTTGCAGGGCAAGACTTACGCCCATACAAAAACCGGCTGTCGTCGCGCGAATAATATCCATTAATTCCCTCCTGAAAGAAAAAATTCCTCCAGAATATTTTCAAATCCTTCCCAACCGCTGCAATCACAAAGCCTTTGGCGAATGACCCTGGCATGGGGCGAATTCCTCACATAGCGCGGCACAATAAAACGCATGCGGAAAATGGTCTCCTCATGAGTACATGATTGGGAAATCAGTTGCATATGGCGGATAATCATATTGGCCATATCTTTTTTTGTCTTTACGGAAGGTTTTTCTCCTGCAAGCAGGGCAAGATGCTCCGAAAAGATTGCTGGATTCCGCAAGGCTCCGCGGGCATACATAAGCCCGTGTACCCCGGTTTGCCGCATACATTTAATTCCATCTTCCGCTTCAATCAGGTCCCCGCTTGCAATGAGTGGAATAGAAAGCCGTTTGGCCAGCATTTCGAGGACTTTCCAATCCGCTTCTCCCGCAAAACCCTGTCTGGCCCAGCGAGGATGTACGCAAATCCAGGCCGCGCCCAAATCTTCAAGGCGCAAGGCAAGATCAGGGAGGACTGGTTTGCCTGCTTCGATGCCGAGACGCATTTTGAACCCCGCGCCCGCCGTATCTTCCATTTTTTTTGTGGCGTTCAGCATAGCGCTTGCAATATCAAGGCAACGATCTTCATCCTGGAGCAGGGCTGCTCCGGCTCCCTGGCGCATGACCTTGGGAACTGAACAACCGAAATTGCAGTCAAACCAGCGATAGCCATTACGGCCCAGAGTGGTCACAGCCTCACCCAAATCGGATGGTGAAGAGCCAAAAAGCTGCACAACCAACGGGTGATCTGCTGAGGTATTTTTTAATAGATCACCTGTTCCGGGAGATTTATATAGCAATCCCTTTGCGCTGACCATTTCAGTTTCGCACACTGCGGCCCCATATTCCCGGCAAAGAAGCCTGAAGGGCAAATCACTATAGCCTGCAAGCGGCGCCAGCCAAGGTTTGTCTGGTCCTATGGGCAATTTGTCACATCTTGTCCCGCAAACATATTGAGGCAAAAAAAAATGTCTTTTCATTTCATAAATCGGAACAAATTCGTCCTTTTATGTGGTAACGGTAAAAAACATAATAAAAATAAAAAGTTACAATAATATTTTCTTGTTCTTATCCCTATCGCAGTCCAAGGGTTTATAACAAAGATTTTTTGCGCTGGCAAAATAATTGCTATATACAAAAAGAAAGCCAGAAATCCGAGATTATTGTCAAAAAGTGATTATATCATGTGCAATGGCTTTTTCGGATCCGGATATGGGAAGTCTAGGCCGGGGATATGCGCTGTGAAAAATTTGAATAATCCGATTTTTTATATTTTATTTTTTGGTATATCCGCCTGTATTGTCGCGGTAGTCATACTTTCAGGCTTTATGCCCAAACAGGCGGTTTTTGAGGTGCGCGGTCCAATCAGCCGTAAACTAGTTGATTTGCGTCAGGAAGATATGCCCAGACAAATTGAGGGACGTGAATATGGTGGCCGTCAATGGGCCATTCGTCGTCCCGTCGAGGACAGTGAAGTCATTTTGAAAGTAATAAGAGCAGCTGAAATTGTGCAGGATGCATTGTATTATGCATCCGCGCAATCTCTTTTTGACGGAGCGGCGCTCGCCCCCGAATCGGGTGACATGATACCAAACCTGACCTGGGAAATGCATGAGGTTTCCCCCCATGATCTTTCGCCGCTTCTCGCCCTGGACGGAGCTTCCGCGCCCCAGCTATATGGTTCGTTACCAGGGCGCGACAACGATGTGCTTGATAATTATGGACATCCCCTGCGCTGGCGTTTACCCAACCATTTTTTGGCCGGGTATACGGCAATTCCTCCCAGAAAACCGGTTACAAATCTGAAAAAAGAACGCGAGACGGATTTGGCCAATTTAAAAAATTATTCCATGCCCAGATCGCCCGGCCAATATCGTGAATTGGTGGAACGTTTTGCAAAACGTTACAATTTGAGCGTTGAGCTCGTCTATGCCATTATTCACAGCGAGAGTGATTTTTCGCCCACCCTGGTAAGCAGCAAGTCAGCCATGGGGCTGATGCAAATTCTTCCCGGCACTGCCAGCGATGAGGTTCACAGGTTTCTTTATGGGCGTCGCGGACAAGTTAGCTATGATGAGTTAAGGGTGCCAGAGATTAACATTCGCTATGGTACGGCCTACTTGCATATTCTTTTCAATCGCTATTTCCAGAAAGTAACAGACCCTGTTTCGAGGGAATATTGCGCCATTGCCGCCTATAATCTGGGCCCCAACCGTTTTTTGCGTCTTTATGGCTCAACAAATGACGCGGCAGTTGAGAAATTGAACAGTTTTACACCCGAAGAGCTTTACAGGGATTTGATTGCGCGGCTTCCAGCGCGGGAAACGCGCTATTACATCGCAAAAGTAAAAAAGATGAAAAATTATTACACAGCCTTGCTGGGAGGTGAGGATTCTGTTTCCACTCCGTAATATTGCTTGATGCCCGGGTCAAAGTGCGATAATGGCAACTAGCTTCATCCGCAAGTTCCTTTGTGGCTTGAGACCTCGACCTTCAGGCCGAATAAGCCCGCACCCCGCGCTCCCGGGCGGGGTATCAGACGCGGGCGGTTAAGCCCGGAAGTGGGCTCAAGCTCCTCCCAGGAGCAAGACGCAAAGCCTGAATGGCTTTGCTACCAATTTGGTTGCTTTGACCATATTCCCGCTTGTCCGGCCATGCTGGATAATTTCCCGGAAAATGCGTTTTTCCGAAGGGAACTTCAAATGTAAATTTCAATAAGGAGAATTTCATGCAAATGCGTTTAACCCTGCCCCTGCTTCTTTTATTAGGCTTTTTTATTGTTGCCTGCGAGGCTCAAGAGCAGTCCTCAAAAACTTCAATTGCTGTAGTTGATATGGCAAGAGTAATGAGGGACAGCACTCCGGGAAAAGAGGGTGTCAAATTTCTTGAAAGCCGTCAGACCGCCCTCCAGGGACAGCTTGACGCCATTCAGGACAAATTGGAAAAAAATCCTGAAGATGAAAAAGCCATGCAGGAGCTTCAACGCGTTTATGCTGTGTCTCAACAGCGGATGCAGGCGGAACAGCAGAATGTGGTGAATATTCTCTTTGACACGATTCAACGTACTCTTAATGACTATTGCACACGTGAAGGCTATGATGTAATTCTGGGTTCGGAAGCAGCGGCTGCTTTCAATCAGAAAATTGACATAACAGACGCTGTTATTGCCGAGGTGGACAAGCAAAAAGTTGAATTCAAGCCATTGCCGGAAGCCAGAATACCGAAAAATGATGAGAACCAAACTGGCGATGCCATAAAAAATCAGGATGATGCCAAAGCTTCCGAAACAGGTGACAAAAAACAGACTGGCAAGGAAAATGCTGTAAAGCCCGATGGCAACAAATAGTTATTTTTTTGTCCTGGTTTTAAGCCCCTGACCGGGGCTTTTTTATTGTGTCCCATAAACGAGGCAATAAAAAAGGCTCGCAAGAAAATGCAAGCCATCAAAATATGGTCGGGATGGCGCGATTTGAACGCGCGACCTCTGCGTCCCGAACGCAGCACTCTAGCCAAACTGAGCCACATCCCGTATTCAGATTTAATAATCCAGATAAAAGATTTAGGCAAGGTTTTTTTTGTTTGTCAAAGTGGATGGTCTTGAGTAATATGTCGGGAAATCCCATGGACATGTATCAACATCATTGAAGAGTGTTTGTATGATTCGCGTACTTATAGTGGATGATTCCACATTCATGCGTCATTCCCTTACGGAAATGCTTGAAACTGACCCGGAAATCAAGGTGGTTGATACTGCCAGAGACGGTCGGGAAGCCCTGTCAAAAGCTGCAGAAAAAGAAGTTGATGTAATCACCCTTGATGTGGAGATGCCGAAACTGAATGGTCTTGATACCTTGAAAGAGTTGATGAAGACCAATCCCTTGCCTGTCATAATGGTCAGTTCCCTGACAGAAAGCGGGGCCGAGAGCACGCTTAAAGCCATGGAATACGGCGCCCAGGATTTTATTCCCAAAACGTTGAGCAATGACCGTGACGCATTCGGGCTGGAACTGCGCAAAAAGGTAAAGGCCATGGCGCGCAGAAAAAGCATCATAAAACTTAAGTATCGCCACCATCTCACAACCGGCGTGGGCAAAAGCGCCGGTACTGGTACAGCCCCTTCTGGTGCTTCCGGTCTTCATTCCTCTTTCGGAGCAAGCAAACCGACGCCCAGACCTGCCAGGCTTTCAGCGGGAATGGGACCAAGGGATCTTGTCGTTATCGGTGTCTCCACCGGTGGACCGCCGGTTGTGCAGAAGATTCTCCAGGCTTTGCCGGAAGACCTTCCCGCCTGTATTCTTATTGCCCAGCATATGCCCGCCACATTTACGGGGCCTTTTGCCAAACGGCTGAACAGTGTGAGCAAATTTGAGGTTACAGAAGCCGTAAATGGAGATAAACTCATAAACGGCCATGCCTATGTTTGCCCCGGCGGAAAGCATATTGGATTGAGGCTGCGCGGACCCTTGCCGGAAGTGTCTGTAGGCGAGGAGCCCAAAGATGCGCTGTACAAACCTACGGTAAACGTGCTTATGGAGACAGCCGGCAAGATAATGGGGCGGCGCACACTGGGCGTGATGCTGACGGGCATGGGTTCTGACGGCATTGACGGAGCAAAGGTTTTGAGGGAAAAAGGTGGCTTGCTGATTGCCCAAAACGAGGCTTCCTGTGTTGTTTACGGGATGCCCAAAGCTGTTATAGACGCCAATCTTGCCAATCTGATTCTGGATGCGGACGATATTGCTGCCGCAATTACCGCCACAGTCAGAGGCTGAACCACGGACGGGAAAACCGAACATGGAAAATTCTTCATACAATGACGTAGAAATTCTTGATGCTCTCGAGAATGGTGATAATGAAACCATAAGAAGCGCTGCTTTCGCTGCGGGGGACGCTTGTCTTGAAACGGCAATCCCACTGCTTTGCGAAAGAATCAAAAGCGAGAATATCGGGGTGCAGGAAGCCGCAGAGTACGGCTTACGGAAAATACGCGGTCCGCAAGCAATTAATGGCCTCATGCCACTTCTTGCCAGCGATGATGCTCCCGTGCGCAATGTGGCAATGGATATTTTGCGCGAAATAGGCGTGGACGGCATTGAAATCATGCAGCCGTATCTTCGCGGCGAAGATCCTGATTTGCGTATTTTCATAACCGATATTCTTGGTTATTGCGCGAGCCATCAATCTGCTCTTTTACTGGGGGAGGCGCTTCTTAAAGATCCGGAAGTGAATGTTCGCTATCAGGCCGCGGTAAGTTTGGGCAATTTGGCTTTTCCCGAATCTGTTGGCGCCTTGTGTCAGGCCATGCATGATGAGGAATGGGTTCAGTTTGCAGTGGTGGAGGCTTTGGCCAGGATAAATGACCCGGCGGCAATCAATGCCCTGATCAAGCTCTTGCCATTGTCATCGGTGCTTGTTAGTTCTGCCATAGTGGATGCCCTTGGCGAGCTTGGGGATATAAAAACAATTCCAATGCTTTTCAATTCATTGGAAAATGTCAATGTCGTGCTTCGGCACAAGATTGTAAAGGCGATTGTCCAAATTCTTTCCGGCCGTTCCCTTTCCCTGCTTGCCACCAAGTCCCAGGACAGGCTGCGCTGCTACCTCCTGGAAGCGCTTTCCGATAATGATGAAGAAATTCAGATAGCTGCGCTGCAGGGGCTTTCAGCCATTGGCACCACAGAAGCAACAAACGATATCATGTCGCTTGCCCACCAGATCGATCCCGACCGCAACCCGGATCTTTATGAGGCAGCCATTCGCGCCATTGCTTCCATTGGCTACAATTCGGTAGTCAAGGATGCCTTGCGCAGTGATGACGAGATTATGATCATGATTGCCATGGAAGCTTGCCAGTTGATGGATGATCGTGCTCCGCTTGAAGAGATTAAAAATCTTTTCTGGCGCGTGGGCAGGGATCTGAAAAGGGCGGCGGTGGCAGAGGTTGCCCAGATGGGCACATGCGATGATGTTCCGTTTTTCCTTTCAGTGATAGACGAGTGCAATGATGCGGAAGCGTTGAAAAGTGCGTTGGCTTTTTTTGGCAATCAGCATGCCTGTCCTGATGTGGAAGATGTCGTTTTCAGCCAACTTGACCATAAATACGTTGATGTAAAGGAAATGGCGCTTGAAGCGTGCATTAATTTGCATTCTCCAATGCTTAATGAGCGTTTCCGCGAGCGATTCAAAAGCGACGATGCCATGCAGCGGATGATGAGCGTCTATGCTCTTGGCCGTTACTCGGTAACCGAGAATATTTCCGAGATAACGGACGCGCTTGAAGATGCCGATTCCTCTATTCGCAGGGTTGCGGTTGAAGCTTTTCAGAATATGGGCGGCGCTGCGGAACGCTATCTTCCAAGGCTCATGCCCAGGCTTTATGACGAGGACAAGGATGTGCGCCTGGCTCTCGTTGACCTGCTTGGTCAGATAGGCACCTCCGCTGTTATGCCTCATTTGATATCCGCCCTGCGCGACGAGAATGAATGGGTGCGTATTCGCGCAATCGAGGCTCTTGGAACAAACAAAAACCTTGAAGCGGTGCCAAAACTTTCGGAAATGCTGGAAAATGCCAGCCCGATGGTCGTATTCAGGATTATTGAAGCCCTTGGCAGGATTGGCGGCAATGTGGCATTCAGTGTTTTGTTGAGCATGGCGGATAATGAAGACCCAGAAATACAGCGGGCTGCCGCTGATGCAGTGTCCGCAATTCAGGCTGAACAGGAGTAAATATGGCAATGCAGCCAGATAGACCATTTTTCAGGCCTCAAACCTCGGATGCCGGTAAAAGTCCTGAAAAAAAAGATGATCGTCCAACGTCTCTCTACAAGCCAAGAGAACCATCTTCTTTTGCCCAAAGAACCCAGACACTCGGAACTGCCACTCAACGGCAGACAAATCCGCTTTTAAATACGGGGCAGACTCCAAGGCCATTTTCTTCTCTCAGGAGCCAGACCCAGACTCCCGATGCCAATTCCGCAAAATCACGTTTTTCAAGTTTTGCCAAAGTGCAGCCTGCAGCCCAACCGGCAAGTCCTTCGACTTTTGCCTCAAAGGCGCCCCAACCATCTGCAAAACCGGCTTCTCCTCTTGGGCGGTCGTCTTCGCCTTTCCGCAAGGATTTGCAGATCACGGATGAAGAATTTCTGTTGCTGCGCGATTTTATTTATCAGCAATGCGGCATATTCATTGCGGAAAATCGTAAATATCTGGTGGAAAACCGTCTATCTAACCGCATAAAGGATCTAAACCTCAAAAGTTACAGCGAATATTACAACTTCCTGCGTTTCGATAACAGTCGCCGCCAGGAATTGACCAAATTGTTTGAAGTTGTAACCACAAATGAGACAAGCTTTTTCCGCAATCCTCCCCAGCTTGAAGTTTTTCAACGCATTGTTCTTGCCCAGGCTATCGAACAGGCCAGGGCAAGCGGCCAAAAAAAATTGCGTATCTGGTCGGCAGGCTGTTCCACAGGCGAAGAACCATATACTCTTGCCATAATTTTGCATGAGACATTGAAAAGCGATATCGGAAGCTGGGATATAAAAATTACGGCCAATGACCTTTCCGAAGCGGTTCTTACAGCGGCAAGGCGCGGTATTTATAATGAATACGCCTTGCGCACCACCCCAAAAGAAATGGTGGACAAATATTTCCACAAGGATGGAAATGTTTACAAACTGGATACGGCGCTGAAAAGATTGGTAAGTTTTGGTCAGATCAATCTTAGCGATCGTGAACAGCTAAAGAGAGTTGAAAAATCCCAAATTGTGTTTTGCAGAAATGTTATTATTTATTTTGATGATGAAATGAAGCGAAAAGTTATCAATGCTTTCTATGACAATTTGCTGCCAAAAGGCGTTCTGATAATTGGGCACTCGGAGTCTTTGCATAATATCAGCCGTGCCTTTACCCTTGAACATCACAAGGGCACAATTCTATATCGCAAGGAAAGTTAAAAGGGCACATGGAAGCCAAAGTTCTTGCCATAGCCAACCAGAAAGGAGGAGTAGGAAAAACAACCACTGCCATCAATCTGGGAAGCGCGCTTGCCCGCCTCGGAAAAAAAGTTCTGCTGGTAGATCTTGACCCGCATGCCTGCGCCACATTGCATGCCCGCATTTATCTTGAAGAGCAGAAATTAAGTTTGAGAGAAGTTTTTTTGGCAAGAGATCCATCGCTTTATTGCAGGCTTTGGCCAAAACTTATCCAGCACCAGGCAATGGACGGGATGGATATCGTCCCCGGCGCAATAAGGCTTTCCGAACTTGATGCGGATTTTCGAGACAGGCACAATAAAGGGAATGTTTTGAAGGAAAGCATAAAATGCATGAGACAAAAATATGACTTTATTATGCTTGACTGTCCTCCGCATCTGGGAATTATCCTGATAAATGCCCTGGTGGCATCAGATTTGCTGATAATTCCTATACAGACTGACTTTTTGGCGCTCCACGGACTCAAATTGCTGTTTGACACCTTGCATACCTTGAACAAGGTTTTGCCAAAACCTGTGAATTACAGGGCAATTGCGACAATGTACGACAAAAGGACCAGGGCGTGCACCAGAGTGTTGGAGCTTTTGAAAATCAAGCTGGCTGGCGCTCTCTTTTCCACAATAGTGGGAGTTGATACGCATTTTCGTGAAGCAAGTGCGCGGGGATGTTCAATTTTCGATATAGACGCCGAGACTCAGGGCGCGGCAGCTTATAAATCCCTTGCAGGAGAAGTGGTGGCGCTATGGTAAAAACTCCGGAGGAATATCTTTCCGAATTGAGCTTTGCCTCACCTGTCCAGAATGTCAAGATTACACAATTATCGTCTGCGGAGCAGGCCTTTGTGGAAAAATATCTTGGCGAAGAGACTTTGGCTGCGCTCAATCTTTCCGGACCAACGATTGATGTTCCTGTTGTTGATGCGCCAAAACGGGTTGTTTCCAGGCCCAGTCCGGACAGCATCACTCCGGAAATTGTAACTGGTTCATTGCCAAAACCTCCTGCGGTTGCGGAAAAACCGGTTCATCCGCTTACCATGAAGGATATTCTCAAGAAGCAGGAGATTATCCAGATGGTATCGTTTTATGTCGAGGGCCAGTTATACCTTTTGCCTGTGGCAGGAATTCAGGAAGTATTGAGGCACATGGAGCTTGTAAAAATCCCTCTTGCGCCGCATTTTGTGGCCGGCGCAATCAATTTGCGCGGCAGGGTAACTCCGCTTGTCTATCTTTCCTCATTGTTGAACAATAGTGAAAAATTGCAATATGGGCCTGATAATTTTGTGATTGTTTGTGGCAACGATCAGATGCAGATTGGCTTGATTATAGATAAAGTCAGTTCAATGCATATGTTGCCGAGAGACAAGATTATCTGGAATCTGGAAGCCAGCATTGGCGATCGGGGAGATAATCTTTGCGCCCTTGCGGACCTGGATGACAAGGTTTGCGGAATTGTAGCCCCGGATATGATAATTCAGAATTTGCTTTCATTGTAAGGGGCAGATTTTATTCACGCCGGACAAGTCCGGCAAATACGGGATTTTTATAATGAAACATATCATGGTTGTCGATGATTCCAAGACCATCCGCAATCTGGTTGCCTTTGTTCTGAAGGCGGAAGGATTCAAGGTCAGCATGGCTGAGGACGGCCTGGATGCCATCGAAAAATTATATAATCTTGACCCTGTGGATCTTATTGTTTCCGATGTCAATATGCCGCGCATGGATGGCTTTACCTTTATCAAAACATTGCGGGCGCAAGAAGCATACAAGGACGTGCCGATCATTGTTCTTTCAACAGAAGGGCAGGAAGCTGATATCCAGAAAGGCATGAGCCTGGGCGCTAATCTTTATATGGTAAAACCTGCGCAGCCGGAAAAAATGGTAAGAAATATAAAGATGCTTCTGGGTTGACCGTTAAGAGATACAAAGTCGGAAAGCTCTACAAAAATGCCTGTCAAATGAAGGTGCGGATATGAGTCAGGATTTTTTTGATCCGGAATTATTTGCGGATTTCATAACCGAAGCCAAGGAACATCTCGAAACTATTGAGCCAAACCTGCTCGAACTGGAAAAAGCGCCAGACAATCTGGCCTTGTTGAATGATATTTTCAGGCCAATGCACTCGCTCAAGGGTGCTTCCGGTTTTCTGGGGCTCAATCGCATAAATACCCTGGCCCATAAATCGGAAAATATTCTTGACGAACTGCGCAAAGGCTCCATGCAGGTTACAAGCGAGATTATGGACGTCATACTGGCGTCCACAGACGCTCTTCGCCAGATGATCGACAATCTTGAAGCCACCAATTCGGAAGGCGATGTGGAAATTGATTCCATCATTGAACAGATTGACGCATTGATGACTGGGGAAAGCGCGCCGCCAATCCAGGTGCAGGCAACTGTTGAAGAGCCGGATACGCCTGTTGAAGCGCAGGAAGCTACCGCGCCGGAAGAACCAGTCACGGAGTCCGTGGAGGAACCAGCCATTCCGGCAGCAGCGCCTGAACCGGAATTGCCCCCTCCTGCCGAGGAGCCTGCTGTTGAATCTTCCGGCATGAGTGGCAAGGAATGGGTTGCCATGTTGCCGGAGCGGCCCAAATATGCTCTCACGGCTTTTGGAGAAGGCCATCTCAAGGATTTTATAGATGAATCTTTCGAGATTATCGAAAACTTGAATGAAGGCCTTCTTGAACTGGAAACAAGTGAGGAAGGCGGCACTCTTGTAAATGATCTTTTCCGTTATTTCCATAATATGAAAGGAAATAGCGGTATAATTGGTTATAATGAATTAAATGCACTGACTCATGAAGCGGAAACCCTGCTCAACAATGTTCGCCAGGGCAAATTGTCTCCGTCAAGAGAGCTTGTCGATTTGCTGTTGCTTGCTGTGGATACAATGGAAGGCCTGGTTCAGCGCATCGATGTCGCAGGAGGTTCTGCCACTCCAGTAGATATAGACCCATTGCTCAAGCAGCTGCGCGAAGCGGTAACCGGGGGCGCAATCGAGTTGCCCGCGGATTTTACAAAAGGCAAAGCCTCGCCGGCAACCCCTGTCAAAGCCGCGGAAAAACCAGCTGCTGCCGAAGTCGAGGTCGTACAGCCGAATATCATTCCTGCCGGCAAGGAAGACAGCGATGCTGAAGTCTTTCGTCTTACAGTTACCCAGCAAATGGAAATTATCCGCGCAGGCCTTTCAACCCTGCGCAAGGATGGGTCGCACAAGGATTCCATTGACGCAATTTATCGTTGCCTGACAGCGGTAAAAAATGCCTGCGGTTTCGTGGGACAGAATGAAATCAAGGTCTACGCCGAACGTACTGCCGGCATAGTGGATCAGGGACGCAAGCAAGGCATTGATTTTGGATTGATGGTTGATTTGCTTGGGCAGGAAGTAGGCATTATTGACGACATGATCACGAAAGCTCTCGAAGAGGGCAAAATTGGTGAAGCCGGAAATGCCGAAAGCGCCCCGCCTGCCAGTGAAGCAAAGGTTGCAGCCGAAAAACCGGTTGAAAAACAGCCTGAACAACCTGCGGCGCCAAAAGCGCAACAACCAGCCCAGCCAGCTCCAGCCCCTGCAAAAGAAGCTCCCAAAGCTCCCGCAGCGTCAAAACCGCCAGTTGCAGCCAAGCCTGCCGAACCTGCCAGGGCAGCCAAACCGGCCCAACCAGGCAAGCCTGGCGGATCAGCTTCAGAAGCGCATAAGAGTTCTTCAACAATCCGGGTTGATCATGAACGCCTTGACCATTTGATGAATCTGATTGGCGAATTGATCATTAACCGTAACAGGTATGCCCTGATTGCACGCTCTCTTGAAGGCCGGGAAGAAGATATCAATGTTGCGGAAGTTGCTCAAAGCCTTTCCGAAACAACCTACGCAATGGCCAGAATTTCCGATGATTTGCAGGATACCATAATGAAAGTTCGTATGGTGCCTGTATCTTCGGTCTTCTCCAGATTCCCGAGGCTTGTGCGCGATCTTTCCAAGAAGAGCGGTAAAGAAGTCGATTTGATTATGGAAGGCGAGGAGACAGAACTTGATAAAAGCGTGGTCGAAGTAATCGGTGATCCTCTTGTGCATCTTATCAGAAACTCGGTCGACCATGGCATTGAAGCCGAAGAAACAAGAGTTTCTGCTGGTAAACCACCCAAAGGGCGTGTAACCCTTCGCGCATTTCATAAAGGCAATTCTGTTGCAATCGAAATTGAAGATGATGGCAAGGGCATTGATCCAGCCAAAATGCGGGAAGTTGCAATTAAAAAAGGAATTATCAGCCCCGAAGAGGCCGCACAACTAGATGATCGGGAAGCTATTGAATTAATATTTGCGCCAGGTTTTTCATCAGCCGAAAAAATTACAGATATTTCCGGCCGAGGCGTTGGCATGGATGTGGTGCGAACCAATATTAAAAGCCTGAAAGGAAGTGTAAGCACATATTCGGAAATTGGTAAAGGGACGCGCTTTACATTGAGCCTTCCTCTTACACTGGCAATTATTGATGCCTTGATGGTAAATGTTTCGGGCCAAATGTATGCGATACCCCTTGATGCTGTCTCCGAAACAACCAAGATCGAAACTGTTAGACTGACTGATGTAAAGGGACGCAAGGCGGTTACCTTGCGAGGTGAAGTATTGGGAATTGTTGAACTTTCAGAAATGCTTGGCCTTCAGCGCAATGAAAATTTACCGGAAGTTCTTTCTGTTGTGGTTATTCATGATAATGAACGCAGGCTTGGCCTGGTTGTCGATGAGCTACTTGAACGCCAGGAAATTGTTATCAAGCCACTTGGCGCATATCTGGGAGACCTGAAAGGTATTTCGGGTGCCACAATTATGGGGGATGGTTCAGTTATCCTCATTCTGGATCCCCATGAAATTTATATTATGTCTACTTCCAAATCAGCTCAGGGCATTGGGCCGTCAAATGACCAGGCCAAACAAATGGCGATTGGGGCAACCAAATAATTGGAATTTCATACAGGCAATTTTAAGGTTCCAATTTTCAATATAATTTCTAATGCCCCAAGATCATTGGAAATGCAGTGTATTGGGGCATATTGCAGCAAGTCCAATTATGTTGTGAATATGCAAACATGTCATGGCTTGAGTAAATTTTAATCATTGGGGATTGTGGATTTGCAAATATAATTTTTATGAATGTTGTCATTATACTTAACAAACCTGGAATTGCCGGGCATATTGTTTTTCATTTGAAATTGACAAGAAAAAATGATATAGGTTTATTTGAGGAGGAATGGCAGAGTGGTTGATCGCGGCGGTCTTGAAAACCGTTGATGCTTTACGGCATCCGGGGGTTCAAATCCCTCTTCCTCCGCCAGATTTCTGTCCGTCTTGGTCTGGCACAGTCCAAAAAGCCTTGCCTGGCAAGGGATTAGGCAAAAGTGGCTGTCCAGCCAAGACCATTATAAAGCATAGACACCCGTCAAGTTTAGGGTAAAACCCCTTGCCAGGAGAATACCCCTATGCATCTTACCGATACCGCCATTCGCGCTGCCAAGCCACTCGATAAACCGTAAAAGCTGTGTGACGGCAACGGCCTGTTCCTTTTCATTACGCTAACTGGCACAAAAAGCTGGCGCGTAAATATCGCTTTCAAGGCCGCGAAAAACTGCTTACCCTTGGCACATACCCCCAGCTTTCGCTCAAGGAAGCCCGCGCCGCCTGCGTTGCCGCAAAAAAGCAAATTTCTGATGGGCTTGATCCATCGCGGGAAAAGAAACGCTCCAGCCAGATAGCAAACAATACCTTTGAGAAAATTTCCCGTGAATGGCATACGAATCAGCTTGACGGCTGGACAGCGAACTACGCCAAAGATGTTATGGAGCGCATCGGCAAAAATATATTTCCCTATTTGGGCGACAGGCAAATATCGGACATTACCGCCTCAGAGCTTCTTGAGGTGCTTCGTAAAATTGAGGCGCGAGGTTCAGTCGATCAGGCTCATCGGGTAAGAGGAATATGTTCCCTCATTTTCCGGTATGCCATTGCCACGGGAAGAGCCGAACGGGACTGCGCCGCTGATCTGCGGGGCGCTCTCAAACAAAGAACCGTTACACCACGCGCCGCGATAACCGAACTTTATGGAATCGTTTGAAAAAATGGAATGTTGAATTGTTTTGCGCGGATGAATACAGTGTTTACACAGAAACAGTTTCCGACCGCTCCCAATGCCTTTATCACCCCGCACATGGCCTGAGCCACTCAAAGCGCGCGCCAGCGCATTATCGACATCATGACCGAAAATATCAGTTCGTTCACTGCGGGCGTCTTGCAAAACAGGGGCGTCTAAATCATGCGGCAATTTCAGATTATCAACGGCGACTGCATTGAGACCATGCGCAAGCTCAATGCCGAAAGCGCGGACCTGATTTTCGCGGATCCGCCCTACTGGATGCGGGTTTCTGGAGTGCTGAAGCGGGTCGAGGGAACGGACTACGACGGCTGCGACGATTCCTGGGACAATTCATTTTCAAACCTCGGAGATTATACAGCTTTCACCCGAGCGTGGCTTCTTGAAGCCCGCCGCGTGCTGAAAAAGAACGGTAGCCTCTGGGTAATCGGTTCCATGCAGTGCGTTTACACCATTGGCAACGCGCTTCAGGAACTTGGCTACTGGCTGATCAATGACGTTGTCTGGTGGAAAACGAACCCCACGCCCAACATGATGGGCTCGCGGCTTTGCAATGCCCATGAAACGCTGATTTGGGCCGTAAAGGATGAAAAGGCCAAATTCACCTTTCATTACAGGACGGGCAAGGAAATGAACCGCGAGGCCGTAAGCGAGGCCGACTTCCTTCGCGGCGTGAGAAAGCAGCTCGGCAGCGTATGGCGTTTTTCGGTTTGCAGCGGCCAGGAGCGCCTGAAAGACGAAAATGGCGAAAAGCTTCATTCCACGCAAAAGCCATATGCGCTGCTGCACAGGATAGTCAATCTCTGTTCAAACAGGGGGGATCTGGTTCTTGATCCTTTCGGCGGCACGTTCACGACCGGTGCGGCCGCCCTGGACAGTGGCCGGCGCTTCATCGGCATTGAAAGCAACGTTATTTATTGCAGGCACGGACAAAAAAGGCTTGAGCAATGTAGCGACAAAAACGGCCCGCTCGAAAACGCTGTTTATGACCAAAAGCCGCCCAAAATCACGCTTCAGCAAATGATTGAGCGCGGCTTTCTGCATGTTGGTGAATATTTTCAGACGCAATCTGGAGAGGCGAAGTCCCTGCTCCTGGAAGACGGCCGGATAAGGCTGCCTGACGGTAACACCACCAATATCCACACGGGCGCAGCGCTGGCCAAAAAGAGCAAGGCCGAACGTCTTAATGGTTTTACTTTGTGGCACGTCAGGCGCGGCGACAGACTTGTCGGCATTGACGTGATAAGGGAAAAGGCCAGGCGGAACGATCACTCGGATAATTATGATAAAAGTATATGAGAGTGTCAATTAAGTAATGATAAGAGGTCTTTTCCAGTCCCATTCACATGGAATCTTGCAAACAGTGCCATTGTCAGGTCAACCATCTCAGGTTAAAACTGCACATGGGAACTCCCTGGGCATCATGCCCTGTTGGTGGTGAATTGGTAAAATCCATTCTTTTTGCAAGAAAAATGTCCGATGAAGTCGAAACTATCACACAATTATGGAACTGCGATGCGGCTCTGGGAAAAATTTCAAATGGAGAATTTTACTAAAAACACAGTGCTGCATCCACGGAAAGTGCGAAAAATCCTAGACACTACCCATGTCTTTGATTTTGGCTTTCTCGATAGCTGAATCTGTAAGAATGGCGGGCATAAATCACTCTTTTTGGGATAACTTTTTCCCATGATTTTGGTCACGAGCCATTGTTATCCAAAAAGTTATCCATATTCAAATGTGCTTGAATGATACACCCATGATACAGCATAAAACAGTAATTAAAGCAAAAAGCCTGTAACTTTTGATGTTTACAGGCTTTTTGGTTACTGCACGGAACAGTGCGAAATCAGCAAATGGTGGAGATGGGGAGAGTTGAACTCCCGTCCGCAAATAATCCACACGCAGCATCTACAGGTTTAGGCCAAAATTAAATTTTATCATGTCATGAGCCTTTGGCCGGGCATAACAAGACGAGTTTCCCGGTAAAAATCTCGCGAAAAACCCCGGCAAACACCAGTTTTCGCCAGCCTGACGAATGTCGTTCCGAAAAATTATCAGGCATCATCTTTCAGAACGTGATCGCCTGAGCGATCATGTAGCCTGGCTGCTAGGCAGCGTAAGCGTATTCGTAATCGTTGTTGGCAATTACTTTTTTGCCGCTTTTTACGAGGCCAGCGGCGCCTCGACCTGCCGCAACGGCTTCCATATCCACGTCGAAACCAATGCATCCCCGTTGGTTACAAAATAAGATAGCCAGGGCATTTTGACAAGTCATTTTCTTAACAAATCCAGGGGTGGCGCAGATTCATTCCGTTCTCGCTGTAGTAATGAACTATAAGGCTTTTTCCCGCTACTACCCAAAAGTTTCAATACATTTACGGAGCAAATTAAGTCGTGAGCATTTGTCTGTGATGAGCGGAATTTCTCCCGCAGGCAGGTTATATGTCCAGATACAGGAAAGATCATTCAAGGGGGCGGACGTGATTTCCTTTCTCCGTCATTTGCTCATGCATATCACAGGTAAAATTCTCGTGGTATTGGATGGCTGTCAAATTCACAGAAGTAATGAAATCAAAAAATTTTTGGTCGAAGATGCAGAGAAACGCATTTGGATTGACGCCTTCCTCCATATTGTCCGGATCTAAATCCGGATGAGGGAGTCTGGAACAATTTGAAAAGAGTGTGTTTGAAAAACCAAATCTTTTCTGGTTTGAAGGAACCTGGAAAAGGGTTGCGAAAGGCAATCATGCTGTTTCGTTCCCGCCCCCAATTGATTCAGGCTTGTTTTGCCCAGACAGGCTGTGTTTAAATATAAAATGAAATATCAGTAATCAGTGGTTCCTTAAAAATACCTTGACTTCTGAATCGGGTCCATGCATGAAATTTATAATATGTTTTAGGCGATGGGCTCATCCTGTTTTTTTCCATAAGAATATGCATGGGATGGAAAATGACGGCATTATGAGAATAAATAATATTAAAAAAACGTTAATAAATTGACAAGTTATCTCTATGATTAAGTTTCTGGACATCGTCTGTCATTTTTAGGGCAATTTCGTGCATCGAATAAAAATACAATGGACGGAGCCATATTAAGTTTATCCGGTGAACCAAAAAATATTCTTTATCCATGGCGCTGGTGATACTGCTCAAAGCTCTGCCAGGTATTACGCCATGGAAAAATATCTGAAAAGCCTCAAGCCTCTTTCCTATTTTACACACGCAACATATGCTGCATCGCTAGAAAGTTTGCTCGTGCAAACAGAAAGCGCAAATCACAATTCAATATTTATTGGCGAGAGCTTTGGAGGCTTCTGGGCAGCGCAGCTTGCGGCAATCAAGTGGGCTAATTGCATCTTGCTAAACCCTGTTGTATATCCGGCAATTCAGATGCAGCAATTTACGGGGCGCCTTATTCAAGCAAATGGAGAGCCGCTATCCGGGGCCCTTCTCAAGGAATACGCGAGCGCGTTTGATCCTCGTCCAAGGCTGAAAAACAGATTAATCCTGGTGCTGGGCAAAAACGATACGGTGCTTGACCCGGAGCTTTCCTGCAAATATTTTCACAATATTGCGAATCTCATGATTATGACTGATGATGTCCACACTGTGGACAAGCCGGAAAGCATTCTCAAAATAGCTGAAGCTATCTTCAAGATAAAAGCAGAAAGTTTTTTGAAATACCTATGCAGGCGAGTAAGGGATATATCCTTATCATCATCGGTTTTTTAATAATTTTTTCTACAAGGTATAACGATGGATGCGGTATTGGGCACGGCTGGCCATATTGATCACGGAAAAACTTCCCTGGTGCGCGCATTGACAGGAATCAATTGTGATCGTCTGGATGAGGAAAAGCGCAGGGGCATTACAATAGATCTGGGCTTTGCATGGCTTGATCTGCCAGATGGACGGCGCCTGGGAATTATCGATGTGCCTGGCCATGAACGCTTCGTCAAAACCATGGTCGCCGGGGCTGCAGGAATTGACTGTATGCTTCTTGTAATCGCCGCGGACGAAGGGGTAATGCCCCAGACCAGGGAACATCTTGATATCTGTTCCCTGCTTGGAGTTCGTTCTGGCATTGTTGCTCTCACCAAAACTGACATTGTTGACGAAGACTGGCTGCAAATGGTTACTGAAGATGTCAAGGATAATTTGCGTGGCACCTTTCTTGAAGGGGCGCCAATTATCCCCGTTTCGTCGGCAAACGGTAATGGTATTGGCGCATTGCGCACAGCAGTTATCGGCATGGTTGCAGCCCTTGAAGGCAGGCAAAGAACCGATCTTTTGCGCTTGCCGGTGGACAGGGTATTTACCTTGAAAGGTTTTGGAACCGTAGTAACCGGTACCCTTGTCTCCGGCTTGTGCAAACAGGGAGAGGATATCAGCATCTTTCCTGCCGGCAAGCAGGCAAGGGTCAGGAGCATTCAGGTTCATGGCAATCAGGTGCAGGAGGGCAGGTCTGGGCAGCGCTGCGCCATGAACTTGCAAGGTGTGGAGGTGGATGAAATTCAGCGGGGAGACATAATAGGGCGCCCCAATACCCTTTTTCCTTCAAAAAGGTGGATCATTCATCTGAGCTGTCTTTCAAGCGCGCCGCATCCCATCCGCCAACGCATGGAAGTACATTTTCATCATGGATCAAGAGAATCTTCGGCAAAGATAATTTTCAGGGACAGAGATGATCTCAAGCCAGGGAAAAGTGCCATTGCCGAGCTTTATCTTTCCCAAGCGATAGCAGGTGTTTTCGGCGATCATTGCGTTTTACGCGCCCATTCACCCCTACGTACAATAGCGGGCGGCACCCTGATTGATCCTTTGCCCCCTGTTTTGCGTGCAAGGGACCCACTTTTCGGAAAAAAGTTTTCCGCGTTGGAAGAATTGGCAAGGCTTGCAGAAAAAAACAGGAGTAAACTTTCATCTGCAGATGCCCGGGAATTGGTCAGTTTGGCTCTTTCGTTGCGTGATATGCCCGGAGCAGATGAAAAACGTCTGACTGTGTTGACAGGTCTGCCATCGAATGTGCTGGAAGCCGCATTGAAGAAAACAGCGGAAAAAGGACAGGCTATTTGCTGGGATTCTGCCACAAAATCCTGGGTGGACAAGGATGTATTCGATGCAAGTCTGGACAAATGCCTTGAAAGAATTGCCGAACTCCATGAACGTGAGCCGCTGAAGGGTTTTTTTGCGCAGAATGCGCTGTGCTCGGGTTGGGGTGATAACCTGCCTTCCCGATATACCCAGAAAGTGCTTGATCGTGGTATAAAAAGAGGCCACCTCAAAGAAGAGGGCAACGGATTGAAACTTGCCTCATGGGAAGTCAAGCCCGATGCGGATCAATCGGAAATCATGACGCGGCTTCAGGATATGTACGAAAAAAGCGGATTAACACCGCCAACTCTCAAGGAAGTACAGGAAACACTTTCTGCAGATCTAAAACAGATAATGTCAATTTTGGCTCACCTGTGCGAAAATGGGCATCTCGTAAGAATTCAGGAAGGTTTCTATTATGACAAGGCAGTTCTTGATGACATATTGCAAAAAGTACGTAAATGGTTTGCCAATCATGACAATCTTGACGTTGGCGCAATGAAGACAATTTTTGGCATTTCCCGCAAATTCGCTATTCCGCTTTTGGAATATCTGGACTCAATCGGAATCACATACCGCGTTGGCAATCAGAGGCAGTTGCGTAAAACAGGAAATTAATTTCTTATTCTCCCAGCTTTCGAAATGGATGTAAAATTACAGTGAGTTTGCTCTCATAAAGGATTGAAAATGTTGTCGCCGAGGCAATATGGAAGAAAACAAAAAATTCTTCCCGAAAAAATTGCCCACTGGGCCGCGCAAGCCCAAAATGCCGCACCAACGAAAAAATGCTGCGGCCGCGCGAAGCGCGCCCAAATAGTTAAGTCTTGAATTTTTGCAATAATGTGGCATGGGAGAGAAAGCAATGACGAACAAATATGCTCAGATTCTAATTTTTTATGTCTTTGTCATGGTATTCATACCTCCAGTAAAATCTTTTGCCTGGGAAAGTTACATTGCGGAAACGCTGGTACTATATGTACAAAAAATTGATGAAGCCAATCTGGTATATGCAGCCAAAAAGCAGAATTCTAAAGATATTCCTTTAATAATTCGTTTTTATGGCATTGGCATACCAACTACAAAACAACCTTTTGGGTTTGAAGCTCATAATTTTCTCATAAATTTACTGCCCAAAAATTCCAAAATCATCGTAACGATTGTTGGTAAAGATGATGAAGGGATTTTAAATGCCCTTGTCCAGTATAAAGATCATTCTGTAAATAACGGTCTTGTGGACCAAGGTCTTGCCTGGGTTGAAAGGGCAACCTGCAAGGCGTTTTTCTGCCGCAGATGGTATATCCAGGAACATATTGCCCTGAAAGACAAACGAGGTATCTGGAGCCTTAATAGTACAAGAACACCCTGGCAATGGGGAACTGAATAACAATTTAATAAAATGAGTGGAAGGAGGAATTAATGACGGATTCCCAATCAATGAACGCATTCCTTGAAGAATGGAAAATAGATCCCCCAAATGTAAAACCTGCATTTATTGACTATATGAACTTTCTGGAAAGCGCTCCAGATATTGTAACTGATTTCAAAAGCAGACCTCAAATTAGTTATTCTTTGCGCGCAAGGAATACATCGCAAACAAATCGGGATCTGTTTGTTTTGATCGATGTAGTCGATGACGACCCACAAAACCGTTGGCTTTCGGTTTGTTTTTATGCTCATCTGGTAACCGACCCCGAGGAAAATGGAGATCTTGTGCCAGCAGGACTTTTTGGAGAAGATGCTATATGCTTCAACCTTGATGAAGACGATGAAGCTATGCGCAGCTATATTAAAACCAGATTGAAAGAAGCCGTTCAAAATACCAAAAATCAACCAAATTGGTAGCAAGCAGGGCTTTGCGTCTTGCGCCAGTGAGGGGTTTGAAACCCCTCACTGTAACGTACGCATCTTATATCCCGCCGAAAGTGTAGGGTGCGGGCTTATTCGGCCTGACTGCCGATGTTTCAAACCAAAAGGTATTTTCATGGACAAGGACATGAATCTGGACAAAAGCTTTTTTCAAAACATATTTGAACATAAGTGCCTGCCTTAAATGAATGTTCATATCCAGCCCGGCATTTGGCAAAAATGCCTTACATTGCTCCCACGCTATCAGGGAAATGAACAATATTTTTGCTTGGTACTTTTTTACAGGAAAAACAATGTCTAAAACATTATTGGTCACTGGCGGCGCTGGTTTTATTGGTTCCTCATTAATCCACAAGGCAGTTGCTGCAACGGATTGGAATATTATCAATATTGATAAATTAACCTATTCCGGGAACTTGTCTTCCCTTGCTGAAATCGAGAATAATCCTCGTTATAATTTTATCCATGGCGACATTGCGGATATGGATGCCGTGAGAGCGGCTTTGGAAACATACAAGCCTGATGCAATCATGAATCTTGCAGCGGAAAGCCATGTTGACAGGTCAATTGATGATCCTTCACCTTTTATTGAAACAAATATTAAAGGGACTTTTATTCTTCTTGAAGAAACAAGGAGATATTGGAAGAATCTTCAATTGTCCTCCCCAGATAAGGCAAAAAATTTCAGATTCCATCATATCTCTACCGATGAAGTTTTTGGTGATCTTGCAGAAATAGATGGCAAAAAACAATTTTTTAGCGAAAAGACTCCCTACGCGCCAAGTTCACCATATTCTGCCAGCAAAGCCAGCTCTGATCACTTGATACGCGCATGGCATAGAACCTATGGTTTGCCAACCCTCATTACAAATTGTTCAAATAATTATGGTCCAAGACAATTTCCTGAAAAGCTTATTCCGTTGATGATTATAAGTGCCATGGCTGGAAAGCCTCTTCCAGTGTATGGCACTGGTTCGCAAATACGTGACTGGCTTTATGTTGATGATCATGTGGATGCATTGTTGCTTGTTCTTGAACGTGGACTTCCGGGTGAAACTTATGCAATTGGCGGAAATTGTGAAAAAACGAATATTGAGATTGTCCACGGAATTTGCAGTCTGCTTGAAGAACTGATACCGGAGCAAAAATCCCAAAATATTTCTCATTACAATGAACTAATTACTTTTGTACAAGATCGCCCAGGCCATGACGCCCGTTATGCCATTGATGCCTCGAAAATTAGCTCGGAACTCGGTTGGAAACCAAAAGAAAATTTTTCAAGCGGGTTAAGGAAAACTGTTCAATGGTATCTGAATAACAAGACCTGGTGGAAAAAAATCCTTGACGGAACATACAGATGCCAGCGACTGGGCACAAATATTTGAGAGGATGTAATGAATTATAAAGGTATTGTTTTGGCCGGAGGATCGGGCACAAGATTATATCCAATAACATTGGGCGTATCAAAACAGCTTTTGCCAATATATGACAAGCCGATGATTTATTACCCGCTTTCTGTGCTCATGCTTGCCGGAATCCGTGAAATTTTGCTTATTTCCACACCCCAGGATCTTCCTCAATATAAACGATTATTAAAAGATGGCTCCGAGTTCGGTATAAAGTTGGAATATGCCGTACAACCCGCACCTGATGGCATTGCACAGGCTTTTCTGATAGGAGAAGATTTTATCAATCGTGGTCCAGTAAGCCTTATTTTGGGAGATAATATTTTCCATGGACAGCATTTTACGGAAAAATTGAATAATGCAACCCAAAATATTAAAGGCGCAACCATTTTTGGTTATTTGGTAAAGGATCCAGAACGTTTTGGTGTCGTGGCCTTTAATAAGGATGGAAAGGCCATTGGCATTGAGGAAAAACCACAAAATCCTCTTTCCAGATATGCGGTAACCGGGCTATATTTTTATGATGATAAAATTGTTGATATTGCAAAAACATTGCAGCCATCAGCCCGTGGCGAGCTTGAAATTAGCAGCGTCAACCAAATATACCTTGAACGTGATGAATTAAATGTCGAAAAGCTTGGGCGCGGATTTGCGTGGCTGGATACAGGTACCCATTCCAGTTTAATGGAAGCGTCTTCCTATGTGGAAACCATTGAAGCGCGACAAGGATTAAAAATAGCCTGTCTGGAAGAAATTGCCTGGAAAAGAGGCTGGATAACTGATGAACAGATGGAAAAATCAGGCAATCTGTTTTCCAAAACGGATTATGGGCAATATCTGCTAAAACTCCTGCAAATTGGCAAGTGATCTTTCGAATATTCATCAAGATTCGATTTTGAATTGGTACTTCTCCCATGGATGAAAGAACCCATATTTTTTTATCGGAAACTGGACCGGTTCTTTGTGTAGATATTGGCAGTCATACCCAAGCCGCCCTTCTCGCAAAACCTGGAATTGATCCGGAAAACTGGCCAACTTTTACCCTTCCCTCACCGGCTCAATCAATAGCGCAAAGAATCAGGGAGTTGACCATTCTTAAAAAGGGGATCTGGTTATATGGAGATGAGATGGGGGGAGGATTTACCTATGCGCTAAGAGAACATTTGTCTTCGGAATTGCCAACCGCTTCAACTTCCGGAGCTGCTTTGTCAATTCATGATGATATTGCTTATGTGCAAGGGATGGGAATTCAAATTTGTGAATCATGCCCCCAAAATAGTGTTCCTGTATATCTTTCAGATTTTGAAACTGACTTTTGGAACAATATTCTGAAAATATCAGGTTTGCCATTGCCCCACCTTACACTCGCTGCGGTGCAGGATCATGGGAATTTTGTGCCCGGGAACAGGCATGGTCGGATTAAAAACTGGCAGGAATTGTTAATTGCTAATTCTGACCCATCGAAATGGATATATACTCAAGCTCCCGAAGGTCTTACCCGTTTGAAAACTCTTCAGACAAAAACAGGTGGGCCTGTTGCGGATACCGCTGTTTGTGCCATTCTTGGCGCAATTGCTGATCCTCATATATTGGACAGGAGTTTCAGGGAAGGAATTACCATTATCCATGCAGGCAATACCCATACTTTGGCCGCTCTCGTTTATCAGGGCAAAGTTTATGGCATATATGAACATCACACCAATAAACATGAACTTTCGTTTTTCAGGGAAGATTTGAAACAGTTCCGTAATCGCTGGCTATCCGGAGAAGTTGTTCATGCCTCCGGGGGCAATGGACTTGCCTTTGGCAAAAATGTAGAAGAGGCGGGTGATTTTGCTCCTACATTTATTTTTGGACCTGGACGAGCCTTGTTTGATGGCCAGGGTAAATTTGTTGCTCCTCATGGGGATATGCATCATGCAGGGTGTTATGGTTTGCTTTATGGATGGGCAAATGGACATTATATGTCTTGAAATTTTTTTGTGATTAAAAATGCCAGTATTGGGCATTGGCTACTGCCATTATTTGCACCGGCATGGTTGGATAATATTTTTGAAAAGCATGATTTTATGCTCATGCTGCATCGACCTCCGCTTTCCTGCATCCGTCATCAGAGTTCGTATGCTGAAGAGTTAAACACGATAAAGGAAATTAGATGGAAATTTTTGATTCTGCAGAACTTTTGGACAGGGATGCAATAACAGAAATCCAGTTAAAAAGATTAAAAACTACTTTGGCGCGCACCCGCAAATGCGATTTTTATAAAAAAAGGCTGGATGACGCTGGAATAGGGGAAAATTCGATATCATCCCCTGATGCTCTTGAAAACATTCCTTTTACAACAAAAGATGATTTGCGTTCACAATATCCTACGGGACTTTTATGCGTAAATCAGAACGAAATAGTTCGTATGCATTGCTCAAGCGGCACGACTGGCAGCCCTGTAGCAATTTGCCACACACAAAACGACATAAATTCCTGGGCAGACCTCATGGCCAGATGCATGTATATGGTTGGGGTACGCAAGGAAGACGTTTTTCAAAATATGTCTGGGTATGGATTATTTACTGGGGGTCTGGGAATTCATTTTGGCGCAGAAAGAATTGGGTGTATGACAATTCCTGCTGGCGCTGGCAATTCCAGACGACAAATCAAATTGGCCAAAGATTTCGGAACGACCGTTGCTCATATTTTACCATCTTACGCTCTAATTCTTGGTGAGCATATCCGCAATATGGGAGAAGACCCCGCCGATTATCCATTGAAAATTGCCCTTGTTGGTGCCGAACCCTACACAGAGGAATTCAGAAAAAGGCTTGAAACCCTTTTCAATATGAAAGTTTATAACTCTTACGGACTATCGGAAATGAATGGTCCAGGTGTGGGTTTTGAATGTCTCCAACAAAACGGTTTACATATCTGGGAGGATGCGTACATCCCGGAAATCATAGATCCGGTAAGTGGCAAACATGTAGATGATGGCGAAATTGGCGAATTGGTAATGACAAGCTTGTGCAGGGAAGGCATGCCCATTTTGCGTTATAGAACACGGGATCTTACACGCTTCATTCCTGGAGACTGCGAATGTGGGCGTAAACACAGAAGAATGGATCGCATTCTTGGACGCGCGGATGATATGTTTATTGTGAAAGGCGTTAATATATACCCAATGCAAATTGAACAGGTCATTATGACTTTCCCCGAGGTTGGGCAAAACTACCACATACTTTTGGAGAATGACGGCCTGGGCGATGTTATGCGAGTCCAGGTAGAAATTCGGGATGAATATTTCGTTGAAGATATGCGCATTTTACACAACCTTCAAAAAACAATTGCGCAAAGGCTGCGTGATGAAATTCTCGTAACTCCAAAAGTTGATTTGGTAGAAAACAACAGTTTGCCGCGAACAGAGGGAAAGGCAGTGCGCGTAACTGATTCCCGTCAAAAAAAATAGCAGGAATTTTTGTGTCGCTAACATTGATCTCCATAATTTCTGCAGTGTTCATTTGTTTTTTATGTTTATTATTATTCCTCAATATTTTTGGCCTTCCGGCAAACTGGCTCATTCTTTTTTGCGCATTTGCATGGTCTTTTTTTTATAAAGAATCTGCCACTGACAGCGCGCTCTATTGGATCATTTTATGCGCTTTGGCACTGACCGGCGAAATATTGGAAACAGTACTGCAGATGTTCAAGGCAAAAAAACATGGATCCAGTAAAGGTGGAGCAGTAGGCGGTATGATAGGCGCAATAGTAGGCGGCATTGCTTTTGCGCCTTTTTTTCTTGGACTTGGTGCTTTGGCTGGCGCGCTTTTTGGTGCCTGGGGCGGATGTTTTATCGTTGAGTTTATGAAAGGCCGCAACCTGGGGGAAGCAAGGCATGCTGCCTACGGAACAATGACCGGGAGATTTTTGGGCACTATATGCAAATGCCTGGCCGGGGCACTGATGGTTGCAATTATCGCTCATAATATATGGCCTTCTGACAGATTGACAAGCTTCATGCCAAATTACCAATTTTTTGCTTTATCTTTGCCGTTTCGAGTCTTGTAAATGCTGCCAGAACTGGAAATTGTCCTTGTAAACACAAGGTTCCCTGAAAATATTGGTATGGCAGCGAGGGCATGCGCAAACTTCGGTTGCAAAAATATTTGCCTGGTTAAACCGGAAAAGAAAGATTTACTTAATGCAATTCCATTGGCTACTCCAAAAGGATTAAATATTTTAAAAAATATTCGATTTTCAGCATCATTGTCAGAGGCTGTATCATGCAGTAATATCGTTTACGGCACCACTGCAAGGACTGGAGGCTGGAGAAAAGCCATACAGTGTCCAGATGAAGCGGCGGAAAAAATGGTCACATATACCGATCAAAAAATTTCTCTGGTCTTTGGTTCGGAAGATAGAGGTTTGATAAATTCAGATATAATGATCTGTGATTATTTGGTTCATATTCCGACAACTTCAGAAGGAACGTCCCTTAATCTGGCTCAAGCTGTTTTGATAATGCTGTATGAATATTCAAAGGCGGCAAAAAAACAAAATATTTTCAATAAAATGGGCATTAATAAGGAAAGCCCGGACAAATTGATTACAAACAAGGATAAAGAAAGATTACTTGAGGCATTTAAAATCATGCTTCTTGAAATAGATGGTTTGCATGGTGATAATCCTGATTATTTTATGTTGCAATGGAAAGAGATGTTTGCAAAAGCACAGTTAAAGAGAAATGAATATGATGCTCTTATGGGTTTGTGCAGGCAAGTTCACAACAAGTTAAAAAGGGATGCGTAGTTAACTGGCAACCCCCAGCCAATGCTGTGGGTTGCCAGTGTATACTGACCTCAGGATAATTTGATTCCGCAATATGGACAAAAGATTATATTATCCTGGGTAATTGGTTGGGCACAATTGGTATTGGGGCATAAACGGGGAACAGGACCAAGTTCCACAATCAATTCGCCTTCCCTTACAGATACCATTTGCTTGTTTTCCTTGAAATCAGCTGTTTTCAATACTCTTTTTACAATTCCATCAACTGGCGCCAAAACAGCCTTTTCCTGTTTCATGATGGAAACATTGAAAAGCTCTTCTCCCGCTTTAACCAGGTCTCCAGGGTGAACATACATCACCCATAAATCCCCATTACTTGGTGAGGCAACCTGGTAGTGATCAGTTGGGTCAGCCATGATTGAGCTTTTGTTTATTGAGATTGCCGGCTGTGCGACTTGTACTTCACTGCTAAGAAACTCGGAATCCAGTACATATCTGCAAATGCTGATTCCCGCATCGTTAGGTCTGGAAATACTTAATAATAATAAATGGTGGGGTTTTCCCGAGCTGTCATTAAAATTCAGATCCTGCCCAACCTTCATTCCCTCAAACCAGATATCAAGTGGCAAATTATTTGGATCACCGAAATCCGCTCTGAATTTTATTGTCTTCAGGGCATCAGATGGATGATTAAGATATAAAACAAATTCCTCATCTGTGGGGCTGCGTTTTAATAAATCTGTGCAAGCTTTAAATTCCGCATCAAGATTTGTATCCTTCAGCGTTGTCAGAGGGGATTCTTCTGTTCTCTGTTTAATAGCCTCTCTCCATTCACTCCCAAAAGCGCTTTCATACACCCAATCTGGAGGAAACCCCAAAGGAAGGCGACCAAATTTACCCAGCAAAAGATTCCTGAAAGCATCGTTGCAATCCTGATAGATGGAAAGCCTTGCACGCCGCATTTCCGGTGAAAGTTCATCTTCCGGGGTACGAGTTACTTCTCCCAAAACTTCAAGAAGATATTTGACTTCATCCTCGTCACCTCTTTTATGGGCGCCTGTTACTGCCAAAAATGCAGTATTCCACGTTATCTGTGAACCAGGAGTTACATCATGATAGTGAACAATTTTTCTGGTCCCTTCCAGAAATTTTAACATATATGGAAGAAGATGAATGTAACCCTGCTTCATTGCTCCTTCCTGTGACGAGGAAGTAGCGCCCCCGGGCATTCCATGTCTTGTTACATCATAGTCCAGTCCCTCAAAATATGGAGAACAATAACGATCATAATAAGGCATTATCTGTTTGCAAACGAAATTGGCATCCCTGATGGCATCTTTATTTAAATGACATTTCAGGCCGAGTTCATTTTCCAGGTAAGACATTGTGGACAAGACATCGCCTTGCCCATAAGAACGGACTGCGGCGCCAAGGCCAACATCCAGAATATGCGCTCCAGCTTTTGCTGCCGCGCCGCATGCTGGCACAAATAATCCATCTGTGTAGTGGCGATGGTAATGCATCACTAGATCCGGCCACGATTTTTTAATGGAAGAGACGAGGCTGGCCATAAAATGCGGGGGGCATACTCCGGCCATATCTTTTAATCCAAGAATGATATGCCGGGAGGCTGTCTGGGCATTCTCACCCATGACTGCCCCACACATTTGCAAAATATTTCTCGTCACATCCAGATAATGCGGAACATCAAATTCTTTACTGTATGAAAGGGAGATAGCGGGTTCAAAAATTACATCCCTGTGTGATAGCACTACTTCTGCGATGGGACGCATATTTTCTATATGATTTAAAAAGTCAAAACAACGCACAACCTGATAATATTCGCATATCATTTCGCCTGTTTTGCGCATCAAATTCGATGGTTGCGGAGTATAACCCAAAACATTTGTGGAACGTACAAGCAACTGTTTGAAAGTCTTGGGAGCAAAGCTATTCCATTCTTTGGCCTCTTCAAATGGGTATGTCATATTGGCCATCATGGCCACATGAAAATGCGCGCCCCCACCATTTTCGATAGAAAAATAACCCACATTATCCAGATATGGCCCAATAAGCCTGTCTTCAGCCAAACGAAATCGGTTTCCCGAATTGGATTGGGTAAAATCCCTGGGAGTAGTATCTGTAAAATGGATGTAATCTGAATCCCTGATGTAATCCAGTGTTGCCAATCGGTCACCATGAGGGTAGGGCGACGGTCTGCGTTTAACTGATTGGCTTATATGCGGCAATACCGGGCAAAATGGGCCCAGTGTGGGAGTTGTAATTGACCGGTATTCTCCTAGCATGACATGAGGATTATAGCCTTTGGCGGAAATTTCGGCCACAAGCCTGGCAAGCCTCTCTCCTTCTGGCGCAATATCCCTGTAACGCATCAATTCCGGATGATCAGAAATAAAATTGGTATTGATTTCTCCAGCACGGAATTGAGGATGTTTTATAACTTTGTGGAAAAATGGAATTGTGGTTTTTATACCGCCTATGACATATTCGCCAAGCGCTCTATCCATAATGCCGATAGTTTTTTCCCAATCATGGGCATAGGCAATTAAAAGGGATCCGGCAGAATCGTAATTGGCTGGAAATTCGTATCCGGCAGTAATATTGGAATCAAGCCTTACGCCCGGGCCACCAGGAGAAACATACCTTGAGATAAGTCCAGAATTAGGCGCAAAATTATCCTGGGGATTTTCGCAATTTATGCGTACCTGCATTGCACAATATGATGGACGCAATTCCTCTTCGCGATAGCGAAGCTCGGCTCCAAAAGCGATTGCAATTTGTTCTTCAACAAGATCTATCCCATAGCGGGATTCGGTTATGCCGTGTTCTACCTGAAGACGTGTGTTAATTTCAATAAGATATGGATTACCATCTGGAGTAACAAGAAATTCCACGGTCGCGAGAGAATGATATCCAACTGATTTTATAAGTTTGCGGGCATAGTTTTTCAATCTATCCCTCAATTCAGGAGTGATGCCTTTCCATGGAGATGGAGTAATTTCAATCAGCTTTTGGTGATTTCTTTGTACAGTGCAGTCGCGTTCATCGAATGCAAACACATTTCCATACATATCTGCGATAACCTGGATTTCAATGTGTCTGACATCAGCCAAAAATTTCTCTACAAAAAGGCGGGGATTGCCAAAAGATGCCTGCGCCATTGAGGAAGCCTTGAAAAAGGCGTCTTCAAGTTCGGATTCATTATGGATGGCAAAAATACCCCGTCCTCCTCCGCCACCTTCGGCTTTAAGCATAATGGGCAATCCTATTTCAGAAATAAGTTTTCTGGCAGTAGGAATATCAACAGCCCCATCTGAACCTGGAACAACTGGAATACCAAGCTTTTGTGCAACCTGCCGGGCCTGAACTTTGTTGCCCAAAAGATTCATTGCATCGGCAGTAGCGCCAATAAAGGTTATATCGGCGGCCTTGCATTTCTGGGGAAAGCGGGTGTCCTCCGATGCAAATCCCCAGCCTGGGTGAATACCCATAACGCCACGCTTTTTTGCCTTTTCTATTATCAGATCCAGATCCAGGTAGGCCCGGGGTTCAGAACCCAAAAGCAGGAGCTCCTGGGCAGCTGAAGCCGCTGGGGCGGTTTTGTCAACATCGGTGGCCGTCATTGCGGAAATGGCATCAAAACGCTCACGGATTGAGCGGCATATTCGTCTTGCCGGAATGCCTCTGTTGGCAACAAGAATAACTTTACCCTTGAGAAAATTTTGAACATCCGCAAAAGTTTTTCTGCCCATTAATCTGTTCCCCCAAAAAGCTGAAAATGCTGTTATAAGATGTGCAATATTTGTTATTTAATAAATAACATAAAAATGGAATTCATCATTCGGAAAAATTTAAAAATTGATAAAGTCAAGGATTATGCAAGTGATTTTTTGCGGCCCGTGCAAGACTGCCGCTATTAAATGACAGCATTCCATCTTTTGAGGATATCTGGATTGATCCGTCATTTTTAATGCCCAACAATTTGCCTGAATGTTTTATAAGCCCATCTTCAATTTCAACATTCTTGTTTTTCCATAGTAGAATTTCATTATAATATTTCTGCCATTGATCATCGGAATTGGTAAAACGCGAATATAGAGCCAGCATTTGTTGAACCAGTCCGGTCCAGATTTTTAAAGGCTGGATTCCTTGCTTGCCACATCCACTTGATCTGTTGAGAAAGGTTGAATTTAACGCCGTTTTTTCCCGCATTTTGTCTGGAGAAGGCGAACTCGCCAGATTTATTCCAATTCCGGCCAAAAGCACGTTGCCTCTATCTTCAAGCAGCATGCCTCCAACTTTCCCAGGTTCGTCTTCAACCATCAAAATGAGATCATTTGGCCATTTCAATAGAACTGGCCAGCCAAGGTTATTTAACGCGAGAGCGCATAACAGCCCCAAAAATGGAGTTGCCGCTTCGGTTTTGAATACCCCCACAGCAGGTAATCTTATGCAGGCATAAATATTGCCTGGTGGAGAAATCCATTGACGCCGCAATTGGCCATGACCGGCTTCTTGCGAATTTGCGATTGCGCTGTCCCATATACCAAGTAGTTTTTGGAAAGCCAAATCAAACGCAACATCAAAAACTGTCTGGACGCTATCGAAAAGAAAAATTTGCAGGGTTCCAGGATTTTGGGATATCTGGAGGTGCAAAATATCCAGGTTTGCGACATTCATCCGCAAGTTCCTTTGTTGTTTGAGACCTCGGCTTTCAGGCAGAACAAGCCCGCACTCTCGGGCGGGGCATCAGACACTGGCGGTTAGCCTGGGAGGGGTGTCAGACCCATCCCGGGCGCAAGACGTAACGCCCTGAATGGCTTTGCTACCAATTGGGTTTATTGCGCCATATCTTTACGAATAAAGGCAATGCATTGATTTTGCATGGCATCCATCTCCATACCGTGGTCAAACCCAACGAGATGCAGGAGACCATGGCACAGGAGAAACAGGAGATGATCGTTCTGTTTTTGACCAAACAACTTTAATTCTCTGAAAAATGTGTCCAGGGACAACAAAAGTATTCCGGGCACAGTGCTATCGCCTGGGAAAGAAAGGATATTAGTTGGACCCGGGCATCCAAGGTATTCTTTGTTTGCAGAAGCGATATATTTATCATTAACCAGATATAAATCAATAAATCCAGGTACATGACCATATTTTTCCAATTGCGAACACAAGCGAGAGACCAATTTGTTCAATTGCCTCAAGCTTACAGGAAGCAACCAGGGATAGGCGGAGTACAAAGGGAAAATATTAATCAATTTCTTATGAAAATAATGAGGTTCGTTTTGATTCAAGGTTTATAATAAAATATACAAATATTTGGCAATAAATTTGTTTACTTAACATCATTATTCACTGGATAATTATTGGACATTTTTTCATTAAAATCTTTTTTATTGTTTTTTGAACTGTTTTCCGATTCGGTTTTTTCGTTGCCTTTTCTTTTTTCCACTTCCTGATTAGCTGCTTTAATTTTGGTTTCCGGGTAAGCGATACGCTGGTGAAATATTCCAGTAAGGATGCGCTGGAAATTTTCGCTCAAGTAATGAAGATCCTTGAATGTAAGTTCAGATTCATCAAGTTGTCCTTCGGCAAATATACCTTTAATTATATTATCAATATGATTCTTTATTCTGGCCGGAGTCGGGTCAGCTAATGTGCGGCTGCTTGCTTCAACTGAATCGGCAAGCATAAGGATGGCGGCTTCCTTGCTTTGAGGGCGAGGGCCAGGATAACTGAAGTCAGATTCATTTGGTTTTTCACCGAGATCTATGGCCTTTTGATAAAAGAAGCGCATCACCCGGGTGCCATGATGCTGCCTTATAATGTCGGTAATTTCCTGGCCCAATTTGTATTTTTGAGCGAGTTCAGTTCCTTTTTTAACATGCGAAAAAAGAATTAGAGCACTCATTGAAGGTGAAAGACTGTCATGTTTGTTGGGTGCCCCGAACTGATTCTCTATAAAATACTCAGGATATGTCAACTTTCCCGCATCATGATAGAGGGCAGCAACTTTGCATAGAAGGCTGTTGGCGCCTATTGCCCTGGCTCCTGCTTCGACCATGTTGGCAACAACAAGAGAATGATGATAGGTACCGGGAATGGTTACCATAATTTCCTGCATGAGAGGCTGCTCAAGACTCATCAATTCCATGAGGCGGAAACGTGTGCTATACCCAAAGGCCATTTCCAGAACAGGACTTACTGCGAACAGCAATATTAATGATAACAATGCATTTATCACTACTGCCAGGCCCAGCACCGGCATTTCAATCATCGGAACATAAGCGAGCAGACTCATTGCTGCCCATATTAAAATCAATCCGAGAGCAAGGGGTATAATACCCCAGACAACATCCTGGCGGCTTTGAGCCCTGGTTACAAGCCAGGTTGCAATCATGCCGCCCAAAAAATAAAAAATGAAAAGTTGATAATCTGCCTGGAACATAAGCATACAGAAAAAAGATACCAAAAGCCCCATGGTGCAATAGCGTTTTGCTGCAAAAACCATGGCAACCAGGCCTACTATTCCGGCAACTGGGTAAGCAACAGCAAAAGAGTTGGAAAGGCTTATGCTATCCATTCGCAAACCGAGCAGGAAAACACATTTTGCTCCTGCCCCAAAAACAAACAGCACAACTGAAATTAATAACATGTCTTTGCGTTTGAGTGGAGTTCCAGGCTTTCCGCTGGGAGCTATAAAAAAACCGATTGCGAAAATCATGGAACAAAGAAAAGCGCCAGCGATTGTTTGCCAATGAACAGGATCTGCGGCAGAGTTATAAAGAGCCTGCATTTTTATCTGTTGCTCGCGGCTTGCGCGTTCGCCTTTGCGCAAAACCAGCTCACCTTTCTGTATCTGGTACAGGACAGGGGTCACGTTGGCTACAACATCCGCCCCGCGTTTCTGGGTGGCTTCCCGATTAAGGGTAAGAGTCGCTGGCAAGGTTGCCGCCAGCAATATGTTTATGGCACGTCTGGATTGCGGATTCAGTTGGGGAACTTGTCTGATCTGTGATGAAACATCTGCAAGGAAAGATTGCGCATCTGGAAGAGAAGCAACGTCCGGACGCAATGTTTCTGTATGTGTGTCAAGATTGCGCAAAATAATGCCGGACCTTCCTATTCGGGCAGACCGTATATCCCAGACCAAACCTTCGGCCAACTGATCATGTATTTTGGGCAACAAATTTTTCAGAATGTAGCTTTGCACTTCCCGGCCTGCAAGTTGTGGTATTACCTCATCTGCTACTTCGGGTGTAATTTCTTCCGTCAGTCTTTGCAAAGCTGGATCATGTTTTCTATCCTGGCCGGAATTGATGGCTTTGAGAATCTCAATTATCCGCCCCTGAAATTGGGTATATGGTTCCATACTGAGATCATACACGGGAGGTTGAAGCAATTGAACCTGCTTTTTCCGCGCCCTTGTGGCCTGGGTGTCTTCCACAAGTATATCCCTGTCGGCAATGACATCGTTTTCCGCAACTTGACCGGCAACATATACTCGTGGAGCAGTTTCAAAATTGGCTCCCGCAATTAAAGACAACAAAAGTAATGTGCCAATTAAAACCCAAATGCCCCAGCCACATTGATGGCGTGCTTTCAGGGTTTGAAAAAGAGCAGGAATGCTAGCTGGTCTGTATGTTTTTTTCTGACTTGTCATAGGCGCTTACAATGGCTCCAACAATTGGATGGCGCACAACATCGGCCTGGGTAAAACGGTGAATCCCAAGGCTGGGAACCTCTTTTAAAACCTCAAGAGCATGAATAAGCCCTGATCTTGGCCTGTTTGTCCCGGGTAAAAGAGGCAAGTCTATTTGTGTTGCATCGCCGGTAACCACCATGCGGGATCCAAAACCCAACCGTGTAAGAAACATTTTCATCTGCTCATGCGTTGTGTTCTGGGCTTCATCAAGAATAATAAAGGCATCATTAAGTGTTCTGCCACGCATGAAAGCCAGGGGCGCTATTTCAATAACTCCCGATTCAAGCATTGAGGCAACCTTTGCCTGTGGAGCCATATCATACAGAGCATCGTAAAGAGGGCGAAGGTATGGATTGACTTTCTCTGCCAGATCTCCAGGCAAAAAACCAAGCCTTTCACCTGCTTCGACAGCTGGCCGTGTAAGAATAATGCGTTTGACCCTGTGCTTTTGCAGCATGGAAAGAGCCATTGCCACAGCAAGGTATGTTTTGCCCGTGCCCGCAGGCCCAATTGAAAAAACAAGTTCTTTTGCGCACAATAATTCAAGATAATTTTTTTGTGCCAAATTGCGTGCTGTGACAGTCTTGCGCATAGTTTGAACAAACACTGCATCCCTGAAAATCTGGGATAAATTGAGGCCAGGGTCGTTGTGTAGCATATCATAGGCCCTTGCCATATCTGCTTCTCCAAGCACCATTCCCTGCCGTAAAAGGGAATAGAGCTGAACAAAAGTATGGCAAAGGGTTTGACGAACTTTGGGATTTTCACTTTCTATAAAAAGATTGGTTCCACGGTTGCCGAGTTTGGCTCCGCTTTTTCGGGCCAAGATATCAAGATGAGCGTTTTGGGGGCCAAAAAGCTGGTTGGCCAACGCAGGATCGTCAAATTCAACCGTTTCCATGTATGAAGGATTAACTGGCATATTGAAGCCCTAGCTTATTTCCTTGCTTATGTCCATTGATTATGAAATCTCTGATGATTTATCGGTCAGATTGATGAATTACTAAAGGCAGATTCTCCGTGAAAACATATTGGCTCGATACTTGCATAAAATATGACAAAAAAATATACAGGAAAAACTTGCAGGGAGCTGGCATGAGCATTTCAAGTGTGAATAATTATCGTGATGTACTTTTTCAGTGGCAGGGACAGCAATTAAAAAATACAGGTAAAGGTTCTTCAAGCCAATCAGGCGCCATTACATCTCTTTTTGGGCAGGCCTCAATTACCAGTCAGATAGAAAGCATGGTTGAATTGACAAAATATGCCATGGATGCAATGGGCGTTGACAAGAACGGCAGGGTTACTTTCAATCAGATTTCCAAGTATAGCCAGAAGCTGCAAAGTGAATTCAACCAGGGTGTTAAAGATGGCTTTGCCAACTCGGGTATTTCCGACCTTTCCGGACTGAGTTTCAGCCTGGATAAAAACGGTAAGATCAACGCTATTGGCGCGAATGAAAAAGACAGAAAAAAAGCCCAGGAATGGCTTGATGCAAATTCCGATATTGGAAAAAATATGCTCAAGGCCCTCAATAATGCTGATATTGAGATAACGGAGGAAGTACTTTTCGATATAAATTCAAATGGCAAATTCTCGGTCAGAAATGCAGTGGAGGATAATCTTCAGTTTGCCCTGGATGGAAATGCTTCTCTTACCGAAAATTTGCGCTCAGAATTGAAAAAGCTTGGCGTTGACGTTTCGGCGCCCATTGATTTCATGTTTAATGAAGATGGCAATCTTGTGGTCAAGGGAGATCATAACGATGCCAAAACCATCAATTCATTCCTTTCTCAAAATACGGAATTGGCTGACGCCGTAAAAAAAGAATTGAAAAAAAATGATGTTGATTTGTCTTCGGCCGGCTTACGTTTGGGAAATGAAGGAAATATCCAGATTTCGATAAATAATTCCGGGTTGAAAGACTTACAGGCTGCATTGGATAAAGAAACCGAATTGGGCAAAAAAATATATTCCTCCCTGGATGATCTTGGTATAGATCCCAATATCAGTTTTTCCATCCAATTAAATGCTGATGGAACTTATAATATTATAAGCGACCATCCAGATGCTGCAAAAGTGCAGAAATTTTTTGAAGATAATCCCGAACTGATAAAAAAATATCGCCAGATAGATACCTTGGCGGGAGTGGATGACGCACGCAAGGCAATGCAGTTATCCCCATCTGAAATGAGAAAACGTATTCAGGTTGAGTCGATGACAGCCTGGTGGGCTGGTTCTGGCAATGCCAATTCCTATTTTGGCGCCTATAATAACGGTAATCTTTCCCTTTATTCAGGTCTTAATTTGAATATATAAATTAGGCATTTGAGCAATGGAATTGCGTAAACGCTCTAACGCGGCTTTGCCTGCAAAGGCGCGCGAGAATATCTCGAGGCAAGCTTGCTTTGCCGTTAAGAGATTTTTTCATGCGTAAAATGCTATAGATAACAATTAAAAAATGGGCCGATTCACAGAGCGGGAATCGGCCCATTTCTTAATTCTCTTCCAAGTTTTTTACGAGCAATTTGTTCACAATTGCCGGGTTGGCTTTCCCTTTCGTTGCGCGCATTACCTGTCCTACAAAAAAGCTCATCAGCTTTTTCTTGCCTGCGCGGTATGCTTCCACCTCTTTGGGGTTTTCCTGCATAATTTGTTCAATTGTCTGCTCAAGAGCCGAATCATCAGATATTTGGGCCAAACCTTTTTCTTTTACATAAATTTCCGGGTCGTAGCCCATGCTAAAAAGATCATGGAATATATCATTGGCAATTTTTGAACTTATCAGTCCTTTTTCTATCATTCCGGCAAGTTTTGCCATGCTTTCTGATGTCATTTTCCAAAATGCGGGATCAGGCGGAATATTTGCGGCATTACATTCTCTCATTAATGGACCAAGTATTAATGCCGCAATTTTATGAGGGTCAGATTTTTCAGAAGCTTTTTCAAAAAAATCAGCCAAATTTTTGTTTTGCAGCAAAACATCTATCTCCGCTTCTGGCAAGCCAGTCATCTTGCCAAAACGAACAGATCTTTCCCATGGCATTTCGGGCAATTCATTTTTCCATTTCTCCAGATCTTCTGGCAAAATATTGACAGGGAGCAGATCCGGGTCAGGAAAATAACGGTAATCCTGGGCCTCTTCCTTGCCACGCATAGCCATGGTGATATTTTTTGCAGCATCATATAAACGTGTTTCCTGAATAATCTCCTTGCCACTTTCAAGGATATCTTCCTGTCGCCCTATTTCAAATTCCAGCGCGCGTTGAACATTTCTGAATGAATTAAGGTTTTTCAACTCCGCCCTGGTTCCCAGTTTCACACTTCCTTTGGGTCTTAATGAAATATTGGCATCACATCTGAAATTGCCTTCTTCCATATTCCCATCGCTGATGCCCAGATAAGTAACAAGACCATGCAAGGTTTTAAGATATGCTGCAGCTTCTGCCGGAGTGTGCATATCTGGTTCGGAGACTATTTCTATTAGCGGCGTACCCGCTCGATTCAGGTCCACATAGCTTGCATTTTCATTGGAAACATGAATATTTTTACCGGCATCATTTTCAAGATGTATTCTTGTAATTCCAATTTTTCTGATGTTGGCATCTACTCTGATATCAAGGTGACCATGTTCGCAAACCGGCAGGTCAAACTGGGAAATCTGGTAGCCCGATGGCAAGTCGGGATAAAAATAATTCTTTCTTGCAAAAATTGATTGCCGATTTATAGTGCATCTGGTTGCCAAACCAGCCAATACCGCAAAATGTATTGCTTGCTGGTTTGGCGCAGGCAATGCGCCCGGCATTCCGGAGCAAACTTCACATACATTGGTGTTAGGAGGATTGCCGAAGCTTGTGGAACATGCACAAAAGAGCTTGGAATGCGTTGCCAGTTGAACATGAACTTCCAAGCCTATGACTGCCTCATATTCGGACATTTTTCCATATCTCCCGGGAATATCGTAATTAATAAAGTCGCTCCAATTACATGGAGAATTTTATATTAAAGGAACCGTTGATTAATTGCGTTTTTCGAAAAGCATTTGTCGTAAAAATAACATTTTGTGTGTCCTTGATTGGGGAAAACTGGATTTAATCAGCGTTTTCTTAAAATTTTGCCAAATGGGAAATATATTTCTGGTCATTTCCCCATAACCGGACTGCATTTGTCTGGCCCCTTACATAAAGCACATCTCCATACTGTAACTGCCAATTTTCTTGTCCGTCCACAGTCAGATAACAATCCGGTGAATTTTTTTCCAGCTTTACGCTGAAAGTGGTTTTTGCGGGAAAAACCAGACTAGCGGAAGATGACATGAAAGGACATACAGGCGTCATGCCCAAAACAACGCTTGCCGGGTGGATAATTGGGCCACCAGCGGAATAGTTGTAACCTGAGCTTCCCAGAGGGCTGAAAAATATTACGCCGTCACTTCGCAAACAGCCAAGATTATTATCGTCAATATTTAATTCAAGGTTTACCAACCTGGCAACTTTGCCATGACTAACGACAAGATCATTTATGGCGAAACCTTTTTGGCTGCAGTTTTTTCCATGAAGCTGCCATTCAAGGGCCAGGCATTTACGAGCATCTTCGGGCCTTTCAAGGGCTTTCTTCAAAATCTCCTTCCAATTATCAGGTTCGGCGGATGCAAGAAATCCTACTCTGCCAAAATTAATACCAAGGATGATAGTTCCTGTGCCGGTAAAATAACGTGCAACTTCCAGAATCGTTCCATCTCCTCCGAGGACAAGAACGATGCCAGGGTTTTGAAAAAAATCTTTGTAGTTTTGACCGGAACAAGCAAGAAAACAATCCAGGGCATGTTCTTTTAACCAGTCAAAAATCTCGTTTCCAAGACCATGGGCTTTTCCATTGTCTTTTTTGTAAACGATTAGAATTTGTTTAATGGATGTGCGCATTGGCAAAAATTACGATAAGAGAATGTCATTCGCAAGCCACAATTAAAATATTAATCTTTTACGATGAAAATCACTTCTTCACGATCCGGGTCATAAAAATTTTAATATCTTCCCCCAATATATTGGATATTGCATTTAACTCTTTCCGGGCATTCCAACAGGCTTGTTGTGGACAGAACCGGACAAGGCGTATATCATGATTTTATCATTAATGCACTATTTTTCCGCCTACTGGAGGAAATCATGGCTGAAAATTCCGCTCCGAATGAAGTTTCCAGTGAATCTGAAACCCCAACCCGGCGTGAAGTTGACAAGCAACTGGTTTTGACGGGTGCTGATATTGTTGGAATTGGCCCGGAAGCAGAGCTTCTTGTAGGTGGAAAAAACTACAACACCGCGCTGATAAGTGAAATTGACGGCATACAGGCTCCGCATTTTCGCGCAATTTCTTCTATCGCATTTCACAAATTGCTGGATGAAACAAAGATTAATGGACGCCTTGTACGGACAATTGTGGACAGGGAGTATGGCCGCATAGACTGGAAAGACCCTGAAATCAACCAGGATCCGGATTTTTTGCAAAAATTTGTTCGCCAGCTAGGCAAACAAATTCATGCCCAGGCCAGGGCCGAAGGGGATGAAGGTCATACGAAATTAAGGACTTTTATCAATAATATTGTGGAAGGTTTTGCTACTTCTCCCGAAGGCATTGACCAGCTTCGCAAACGCTCTGTTCTTGTTCAGGCTGGCATTCTTTCGGTTGATTTGCCGGAAGAGGTTAGCATAGCGGTAAAGGGCGCTTATCATGCCATCTGCAAGGAAAATGAAGATGACATGACGCCTGTGGCGGTTCGTTCATCCGCAGCGGGTGAAGACTCCCGCAAGAAAGCCTTTGCTGGTCTGCAGGATACATATTTGAATATGGTGGGAGAGGATAAAGTAGCGGAAGCCTACCATTGGGATTGCGCATCGGCCTATAATCTCCGTTCCATGACATATCGCCGCGAGGCAATTTTGGATGCAATTGCCAAAGCGGAAGAAACGGGTGATGATTCAATTGCGGAAAACGCCAAGATTGAATGGGCAATAGAAAACACCTCCCTTTCTGTGTGCATGATGCAGATGATCAATCCTGTTGTTTCGGGAACAGCTTTCTCGGCAGATACGGCAACAGGATGCCGTGGAACAAATCGCAAGGATCTTGTCAGCATTGATGCAAGTTATGGTCTTGGAGAAGCAGTTGTTGGTGGAAAAGTTACGCCAGATAAAATGTACGTTTTCCAGCGTGATGATGGTAGCGAAGTTGTCATTCGGCAAATGGGCTCCAAAACCATGAAAATTATCTACGATGAAAAAGGCGGCACAAAAGAAGTTCCGGTTCCTGAACTTGAGGCTTTGCGCTGGGCATTGTCTTTGAGTCAGGCTGAAAAGGTTGCGCGAGGCGTCCGTTCGGTCAGCAAGGCGTATGGCGGAATAATTATGGATACAGAATTCTGTATCGATTCTCGTGACAGATTGTGGTTTGTTCAGGCTCGTCCTGAAACGCGCTGGAATGAGGAACTTGAACTTCATCCAACAACTATTTTCATGAGGCGCAAGGAAGTTGATCCCAAAGCCGCAGCGAATGCTGAAATTATTCTGGAAGGGAATGGCGCTTCCAGGGGCGCAGGCCAGGGAACCGTGCGTTTTTTGCGTTCCGCCCTTGAACTGAACAAGGTGGCCAAAGGCGATGTATTGGCCGCGGAAAGGACCGATCCTGATATGGTGCCAGGAATGAGGGTGGCCTCTGCCATCATGGCAGATGTGGGCGGTGATACCAGCCATGCAGCCATTACATCACGCGAACTTGGCATCGCAGCAGTCATTGGAATTCAACGCGCTCATATACTCCGCGCGCTCGACGGCACGGAAGTTACAGTTGATGGCACCCGTGGACGTGTTTATCGCGGTTTGCTGCCCCTGAATCAGGTTGGCGGGGAAATGGATATTTCCAAATTACCCATTACAAAAACAAAGGTGGGCCTGGTTTTGGCGGATGTAGGGCAAGCTCTTTTCCTTTCCCGCCTGCGTGATTATCCCCAATTTGAGGTTGGCCTTTTGAGAGCCGAATTCATGCTTGGCAATATTGGGGTGCATCCAAAAGCGCTTGAAGCTTTTGATAATGGAGAACTAAATTCTGTTGTTGAGGCCAAATTGAAGGAACTCGACACGAAGCTTTCCAAAATCATGCGCGAGCAAATGGCGGCCGGTCTAATTGTTTTCAATTTCAATGTGCGCGAATATGTGGGTGAAATTACCGGCATATCGAAAGAATTGGCCGATGTCGCAGAGACGGACGGGAATCTCGGGCCCGAGGAAATATTGATTCAGCATCGCAGGATGCGTGAGCTTGACCATAAACTTGATCAACATATGGAACTTGCTTCAAACAGACTTGAAATTATCAAGACATCTGCTGATCTTGCTGAACATATCAAGATAATTATGGGATATGACAATGAGCTTGCATTGTTGTCTCCAAGTGATCCAGAAGCGCCAAAAAGGCAAGCTGAAATTGAAGCAAGCATAGAAGAGCAGGTGGGAAAAGTAAAAAGTTTGCCAATTGTCGAACACGTACTGGATAATATCAGACGCCTGCGTGAGGAAGTCGGGCTGAGAAGCGGTTTGAAAAAAGAGATGGATGATATTCAAAATCTGCCTGACAAAATCCGTTCAATTATCAAATCGCGGGGTTTCAGAACAGGCAAAGAACATTATGTTCAAACTCTCGCCCAGAATCTTGCTCTCTTCGCAATGGCTTTTTATGGCAAACCAATCACATACCGCACAACAGATTTTAAAAGTAATGAATATCGTAATCTTTTGGGCGGTAACCTGTTTGAACATATTGAAGCAAATCCGATGCTTGGCTACCGCGGAGTATCCAGAAATATTCATGATTGGGAAATCGAGGCATTCAAGCTTGCCAGGGGAGTTTATGGCGGCCGTAATTTGAGATTGATGTTGCCATTTGTTCGTACCCTGGAAGAAGCGCGTTCAATGCGCTGTTATCTCGACCAGGTGCATAAATTAAAAAGCGATGAAGATGGCTTGAAAATTATTTTGATGTCAGAATTGCCTTCCAATGCAATTCTTTCAAAACAGTTTATTTCGGAATTCGATGGCTTTTCCATCGGATCAAATGACATGACCCAGATGGTTCTGGCCACAGACCGTGACAACTCCAGGCTTTCCCACATTTACGATGAAGAGGATCCTGCTGTGATCTGGGCCATACTGGTAACAATTTTTACTGGTCAGAAATATTGCAAGAAAATCGGATTTTGCGGACAGGGTGTTTCAAACAGCCTCATTCTACGAGGACTCGTTGCCATTGCTGGCATAACATCTGCTTCGGTTGTTCCTGATACATACTATCAGACTGTTTTTGACATCTCAGCGGTAGAAAATGAAAACATTCCGACATCCCAGCTTGGCCAATGGTTGATACAACAACATCACAAACATTTGGCTGAATTGATGGAAAAATCGGGTTACGGACATATTTTAAAGAAGTATACCGAACCCCAGGATATCCAGGAATGGTATGAAGGCGAATTGCAGAGGCATCATGAACAACTGCGTGAACATCTTGGTACGCCCAAAGAAGATTTTTATCGAACAGAACTTCAAAATTTCCGTTCAAAATTCCATAAGCCCGTTATATATGCCACCTGGAACTGGGAAGATACGGTATTGGATGCCTTGCACCAGGCAGGGTTTATGAACTTTGAAGAACAGGAAAACGCCAAAATCAAATCCAGGGAAATAAATTACTAAATCTCTATTACGATAAAACCGAGTAGGGCGGAGTCGTGAGACTCCTCCCTACTCGATTTATATACTTATGAGTATAAAAAATCTGTGAGTTTTTTATACCATGGAAGGACAATAAAGACGTTAATATTAATTCTTTTCCAGGGCCTTGCTTCCTTCAAAACGGATTCCAACAATCTCGTATGTCACTCGCCCACGGGGAATATCAATCGTTACCTCATCACCTTCCTCTTTTCCCAAAAGCGCTTGCCCCACTGGGGAAAGAAAGGAGATAGATCCTTTTGACGGTTCAGCTTCATCAGGTCCCAAAATCATGAAAGATTTTGATTCACCACTATCAACATCTTCAACATCTACTGTAGAGCCAAATATAACTTTTTCACCGGAAATTTTATCCAAATCAATAATCTGGTATAATGCAAGTCTTGATTCAATGTATTTAATACGCGCTTCAGCCATTCCTTGCCGTTCTCTGGCTGCGTCATAACCGGCATTTTCACGCAAATCACCCTCTTCACGAGCCTCTTTGATGGCCTGGATAATTTGAGGACGTTCGCTTTTCAACTTGGCCAATTCTTCTTCAAGTTTTTTATATCCCTGAACTGAAATTGGAATTGAGTTCATGTTTACCTCATGCAAAAGGGCTCCCGGAACTTATTACAGGGAGCCTATTTTTATCGTTTGCAAGTACAAGAAGATGGCAAAAGATTTGATGCTGACTGGACAAACCAATAAAAGCAAAAATCTACTATACCATCAGATGAATTGATGGTCAAGATTGACAATGCTTTTTCAGTAATTCCAATTATGCAAAAGCTACTATTGGGATGTCAGGCTTTTACTGTCGTAAAAGCCTGAAGATCGCAAGGTAAAGCCGTGGTTTTGCGTTGCTGTCGATTTCTGTATACCAGCGAAGCTGGCAGCGCAAACGCCCCTGCGGGACGGGCTTCGGCTGGCCGGCGCGGGTGTCTGCTGCCGCAGCCACCAGAGCGTTTGCCCAATTTCATTACGCAAACGCTCTATAAGTTTCATTCCCTATTTTCCAACGGCTTGGCGCGCATTCAACCATTGTTTTTTGGATTTTTGGGTATCATTGATGCTTGCGCCATCTTGTTACGGCGTATATGTTGATGGCAAAGCTTATAAACAAGGAATTGCAAAAATCCTTTTTTCCGTGACATCATGAAAAAATATCTTCGATACCTTGGTCCCGTAATTATTTCGGCAATTTTTGTTCTGGCTGTTTATCTTCTTTATAATAAATTGAAATCTTACAGCATTGCGCAAATTCGCCAAAGTCTGGAACAGATTTCTTACTACAGGATAGGTTTTTCCCTTATCCTGATGGTTATCAATTATATAATTTTAGTAGGTTATGACTGGCTTGCTCTAAAAGCCATACATAAAACCTTGCCTTTGCCGCGGGTTGGCCTTGTTTCATTTGTTGGACAAGCCGTAAGTTATAATTTCGGCGCCTTATTGGGTGGAACAAGCGTCCGTTATCGCTTTTATTCGGCATGGGGTTTTTCAATCTCGGAAATTGTGCGCCTTGTCTTGATGTTGGCAGTCACCTTCTGGGTTGGCGCGCTGGGTTTATGTGGAATTATCTTTCTTGTTTCTCCTCCTGTCATTCCTGACGAACTTTTGCAGAATATGCCCATAAAGGATATCAGGATATTGGGCATTATTCTTTCCTTGTTTGCCTGTTCCTATCTGGCCTTGTGTTTTTGTGTTCGCAAGCCTGTACATATTTTTGGCAAGGAATTCGTTTTTCCCGGTCCGAAGATTGCGATTGCCCAATGCATTGTTGCGGGAATAGATATAGTTGCTGCCGCTGCCTGCATGTATGTGCTTTTGCCCAGTGAAATCGGTTTGAGTTTCATGGAGTTTTTACCGAGCTATCTGATGGCGCAGGTGGCGGTTGTATTGACTCATATTCCTGGAGGAGTGGGCATATTTGAGTTGGTAATTCTGGAATTAACCCATACTCCTAAAGCTCAGGCAGTCTTTGCAGCTGTCCTGCTTTTCAGATTAATATATTATATTATTCCTTTGCTTGCCGCAGCCGTATTATTGACCATATACGAAGCGAGACAGCGAAGCAATATGTTAAGAGAAGCCGGGAGATGGCTCTCGGTTCTATCCCATTCAATCTCGGCTTATCTTGTTTTTGTTGCCGGGCTCATATTGTTGGTTTCCGCAACTCTTCCTACTTCTTCCCACAACATTGCCATTCTTTTAAAATGGTTTCCAGAAAGTATTGTTGGCGCAGGACATTTTGTGTGCGCATTAAGCGGGGCAGCCTTGTTGTTTGTGTCCTATGGTCTCGAACGACGACTGGCCAGCGCATTTAAATTGACAGTGATCTTGATGATCTGCGGGATTATGGGCGCGCTTTTAAAAGGTTTCGCCTGGGAAACTGCCATCATGATTCTGGTGGTTCTTCTTGCCATTTGCCTGGCCAAAAAACGGTTCTACAGAGGAACTTCTTTTTGGGAAGACCAAATATCCTTGCATTGGGCACTAAGTGCGCTTGCTGTTATTGCCATTGTTTTCTTTCTGGCCTGGTTTCTTTATCACCCATCATGGGACAGGGCTGCTTCATGGGGTTTTGAAAGACCATTTAATGCGGCAAGAACATTAAGGGCTTTTATTGGAATTGCAGTCTTGCTCGTGCTTTCATTTTGGTGGAAAATCAGGATTCGATTAAACAAAAAGAAAAAAATAGCAAAATAACGCATCATTCAATCATTACGGCTTCTATGCCATCCCTTTCTTCAAGAAGCACATCAACGTGTGCTTCTTTTCGGGTTTCTATACAAGATCCTATATACTTGGCATAAATGGGCAATTCCCGGTGGCCTCTGTCAACAAATGTTAAAAGTTCGACTTTTTCAGGACGCCCATAATCAAAAAGCGCCTCAAGGGCAGCACGGACTGTCCTGCCGCTAAACAGGACATCATCAATGAGAATCACAATTTTATTGTCCAGATTCACAGGAATATGAGATATGCCTATGTGTGGCTTACCTGATAATTTCGTCCAGTCATCGCGATATAGATTAATATCAAGCTCTCCCAATGGCACTTTTCGTCCAAGCGCTTTTTCAAGCAGATTGCAAATTCGTGTTGCAATGTCGGCGCCGCGCCGCTTGATACCGACAAGAACAAGATTTTGCTCGTCCTGATGATTGGACAAGATTTCGGATGCCAATTTGTCTATAATGGAAGACATTTGGTTTTTTGTCATCAACACGCGTGATGCCATATATTCTCCCTTGTTATAATGAAAAAACAATAACAATTAGCATATAATAAGAAGAAAACTTTTTGCAGGCATTGACAAGCATATTTGGAAAATTTAATTCTAGCTTGACGCAATTAATTCCATACGGAGGAAACATGATAAAATTATCAGATAGTGCCAAAAAGGAACTTGATGCCTATTTCGAAGGAAAGGATAAAGGTACAATCAGGGTTTTTTTGGCTCCTGGAGGTTGTTCCGGACCACGTCTTGCATTGGCACTTGATGATGCCGGAGATGAAGATGAAAAAGAAGAGGTGGCAGGATATACCTTCTGCATTAACAAGGATCTGCTCTCCCAAATTAAAAGTGCTGAAATAGACCTCACTCCACTTGGATTTGCAGTCGAGCCTGAAGTTCCATTGCCTGCGGGCAGTGGAGGAGGTTGCGGCGGCTGCTGCGGTGGATGTGGTTCAAATTAATTGACAAATAATCAAGGTGGCCCCTGGGCCGCCTTTTGTTTTGTATGAACAAGATAGAAAATATTCTTTCTAAAGATAACAGAATTTTTTTGCATCGGGCGAGCAATGCTGCATCTGCTGCAATTGCTGCCCAGGCTTTAAATATGGGACGGAGTGTTGTTCTGGTAGCAACATCCAAAGAAATGCTCCACAATTTGAATGCATTGACAAGATTATTCATTCCTGAAGCTTCCATGGCTGGTTTTTCCATTGCAATGCCCCTTTGGGAAAGAAAAGTTATCTCATTATCCGGACGCGACGAGATTAAATCCAAAAATTCATGGGAGGGTCTCATTTCCTGCCTTTATGGATTATCATTGGGCAAAACTTTTTGTATTGTTTGTGATATTCAGTCATTACTATACAAGTATATGCCCCTGGGCTATTTTGCCTGTCATACTCTTGAAATTATAACTCAAATGGATTTGTCTCCGGAACTTATAATGGAGCAGGCAATAGAGTGGGGCTATGAGAGAACAGGCATGGTAACGCGACCGGGCGAAATTTCTCGGCGAGGTGATATTTTTGATATTTTTCCTTGTGGTTATTCGCGCCCCACAAGGATCGAATTTTTTGGGGATTGCATTGAAGAAATGCGATTGTTTGACCCCGAAAGTCAGCGTTCCATAACAAGCATGGAAACATTGACCATTTTGCCAATTTCTCCAATCCCATTTTCAGGAAAATACTTTGATGAAGCCGGCGCATTGCTGAAAAAATTGAAAAAAGAGAAGAAATTAAATGAAAATGAGGCTTATTCATTAAATAAAGCTCTTGAAGAAAGGAAGCCTGGCATCCTTCCAGGGCTAATCTGGAATTCTCCCACTCTTTTTGAAGAATGGCTGCCTGCTGAAACGCTCTGGATTATTCCTGGTGAAGCTGATAGCGTAGAAGAATTGACGCTTACAAGAAACAACCTGAAAAAAGAACTTGAAGATGAGGGCAATTATCTACAACAACCTTCGAACGTTGCTTTGAGGAAAGCCTCCAAGCCTTCTCCCTGGAACTGTTTTCAATGTATTATAAATGAGCCTCTAAATGAGGCTCTGGTACCAGGTATTGACGCCAAAGGCGAGAACTTGCCAGAGCATCGCATTAGCAATTTTGAGGAATTATTTCCCGGTCAGGAAGCCAGGGAACGTCCCTGGCAGATATTTTTAACTGCACTGAAAAAGTGGCAGTATGAAAAAAAGCAGATTTTGTTAAGTTTTTCATCGGAACGGGGGAGAAAAAAATTTCTAAAGCTCATTGAAAAGGAAAATATTATACCTTTTCTACGGTACTCTCCGGAACAAAATGGTATCTTCGCTTTGGTTTCTCCATTTTCCAAAGGTATGGATATCACATGGAATGACAGTATCATACTTGGTGAAGATATAATATATCCCAGGGCTGAAAAGAAACATGTCCAGTCACGCAAGGCATTCAAAGGGCTTGACAGATTTGATGATTTGAAAAACGGGGATCTCCTTGTACATAGAGATTATGGTATTGGAAAGTTTGCAGGCTTGCATCATCTGGAAATAAATAATGTTGCCAACGATTATCTTTTACTCGAATACTCAGGGAAGGACAAATTATATGTCCCTGCGGATCGTATAGCTCTGGTTCAACGCTTCAAGGGGACCGAAGGCATAACTCCTTCTCTGGACAGGCTTGGCAGTGTGGCCTGGACGCAAGGAAAGGAAAAAGCAAGAAAAGCAATTGAGAAAATCGCTGCGGATCTTGTGGAAATGTATGCCTATAGAAAAGTTACCAAAGGTTTTCATTACGATCCACCCGGAGAATTGTTCAGAGAATTCGAAGCAACCTTTAATTATGAGGAAACACCCGATCAGGACAAAGCCATTCAGGATGTCCTGGATGACATGGATAAAAAAGAACCAATGGACAGGCTAGTTTGCGGAGATGTAGGTTTCGGTAAAACAGAAGTTGCCTTGAGGGCCGCTTTCAGGGCAGCCTCAGAGGGACGCCAGGTTGTTTTATTGTGTCCAACCACTGTTCTGGCCGAACAGCATTATCAAACATTCAGATCCAGACTTGCCGGTTTTCCTGTAAATGTCGGGTTATTAAGTCGATTTGTACCCAAAGCCAAACAAAAACAAGTTTTAAAAGAATGTGAAACGGGGCAAATAGATATACTTGTGGGAACACACAGGCTTCTTTCCAATGATGTAAAATTGCCCAATCTTGCTTTGTTAATACTGGATGAAGAACAACGTTTTGGAGTAAGACATAAGGAAAAACTTAAAGAAATCAAAAAAAATGTCGATGTTCTCACACTTACAGCCACTCCAATTCCCAGAACGCTTCAGCTTTCAATGTCAGGTATACGCGACCTTTCGATAATTGAGACTCCACCACAAGACAGGCAGCCTGTGGCGTCAGCTGTTTTGCAGAGAGATGACGATATGTTGCGTAAAATTATTTTTCGGGAAATTGAACGAAAAGGCCAGGTTTTCTGGGTATATAATCGTATTCAGGGGCTTGAAAATGTTTATGAATATGTGCATAGGCTTGTGCCGGATGCCAGAATTGGAATAGCACATGGACAGATGTCCGAATCCGAACTTGAAACAACAATGCGGAAATTCTGGCATGGCGAGCTTGACATACTTGTGAGCACGTCAATAGTGGAATCTGGCCTGGATTTCCCACAAGCCAACACGCTGATAGTTGATCAAGCCCAGATGTTTGGTCTGGGACAACTCTATCAGCTCAGGGGAAGAGTAGGGAGAAGCGATAGACAGGCGTATGCTTATTTTCTTGTTCCTGATGCAAAAAAACTTACTGATATTGCAGAGGAACGCTTGCGGATTATTTTGGAAATGGATTTTCTTGGAGCCGGATTTCAGGTTGCAATGGAAGATTTGCGATTGAGAGGAGCAGGGAATATTCTTGGTGAGGTACAGACTGGTCACATGAGCAGGGTAGGAATGGAACTTTATCTCGAAATGCTTGAAGAAGCAGTCGCGAGATTGAAAGGACAACCACAAAATAATATGGTTGAAACTGAACTCACTCTTGGAATCCCGGCCCATATCCCCGATACTTATATAGAAAACAGTCAGGAACGACTTCGTTTTTACAAGATTTTAACTTCTGCGGAAGATATGACTGCACGGGAACAAACAGTCTTGTCTATAAGGGACAGATTTGGGCCTTTGCCAAAAGAATTACAAAATTTTGTTGATATACTAAACTTCAAACAATTTCTTTCTGCTTTGCAGGCTGAAAAAGCCGATATATCCTGTTCTACAATCAAAATATTTTGGTCAAAAGGCCAAAGTTCGGTTAATCCTCAAAAGCTTTTGTCTCTTGCAGAAACAAATTCTTCCATAACCTTGTTGCCTCCAAATGGAATACAATTTGATTTTAATGATACTATGTCATTTGCAGAAAATGTGGATAATATTAAAAATATTTTATTTACGGTAAGAGAATCTTAATAATCAAAATCTCATGTACCAGATTATTTATTTAAACAAGATTTCAAGATTTATTTATCACTACCTAACTACTTTTTTTTATTTATTAATTATTCTTTTTATTACATCTGGATGTATAAATAAAGAAAAACAAGAAGGTGTTGTAGCGACAGTAAATGGTGAAATTATAACATTGCGGTCAATAGAATCGCTATTAAATAGTAAATTTACCCCTATATTAATGTTTAAAAATTCATCTTTAAATACAACAAAAAATTATTATGGTGATGCGCTCGGAACTTTAATTATTCATGCCCTTATTAGACAGGACCTTGAAAAAAGAGGAATTTCTGTTAGAAATGATATATTGGAAAATGAAGTTTTAGTTATAAAAAATGATTTTCATCCACAATCAATAGAAAAATATTTTGATGAAGCTGTCATTGATGAAAATGATTGGAAAGAACTTACAAAAGACCATATAGAATTATTGGTTTTTATGGAAAGAGTTTTATTGCCTCAAGTTAAAGTTCAAACAAATGAGGTTTCCAATTACTTTAAAACTCATCAAAAAGAATTTGTTATTCCGGAATGTCAGGAGATTACATATCTTTCCGCGCCTCAAAAAAGCATTCTTGAGCAATTTTGCAATAATCTTGAAAAGATAAAATCTGTAAATACATTGCAAGATAAAAATATTCTCATGCAAAGCTTTTATGTTCCATCAAAAGAATTCGATAAGCACGAAAATAACAATTTTAAAGGAAGCAAACCAGGAGGATGCGGAAAATTATTCGAGGAAAAAGGTTCATGGCAAACGACTATTATTTCCAACAAAATTGCTTCACGCCAACTGGAATTACCTGAAGTATATTCTATGATTGAAGAGATATTGATCAAACAAAAATTAAATAATGAATTTGAAAAATGGTTACAAAATGTCCTTTATAACTCCAAAATTTTGGTGTCTCCAAATCTCAAAAATGCATTGCTGTCCTCGGATATGTCAAAAAATATCCCAGACCAGGACACAAGTTTCAATGAACTGGAGAATAGCATTTGGAAATAACAGATAATTGGCATTTTAATGGGACATTGCATCAAAAAACCTTGCTAACTTATTGATTTTACAATATATTTTCTAATAATTGCATTGTTTTTCCATTGCCTGTAAATAAAACAGAATTACTTTCAGTTCATTAACTTTAATAATTATACTTTTCTGGAGAAATGAATGAACCGAGCATGCAAAATATTATTGCTTGCCATTATAACCTTGGCATTTGCACAAATGGCTCCTGCTGCACAGTTAAACAAGGTGGCTGCGGTCGTCAATGGCCAGGTAATTACAATGTTCGATCTCCAGAAAGAATCGATTCCGGAGTTCGCCAGGGCCAAATTAAACCCGGCAAATCCGGCCCAAAAGAAAGCTGTGGATGATGTTTTCAGGTCTGTGCTTGACAGAATGATAATGGATATCCTTGTGACACAGGAAGCAAAACGTCTGAAAGCAACTGTAAGCCCATCAGAAATTGATCAGGAGCTTACCAAAATGATGAAAATGAGGCACTTGACCAAAAAACAATTCGAAACTCAACTTGCCAAACAAAAATTATCTGTTGAAACAATTCGCAAGAACATCGAAAAATCTATCATTCGCCAAAAAATTATGGGCATGGAGGTCATGCGGAAGGTCGTGGTTACACCCGCTGAAATCAAATCCTATTACGAAGCCCATAAGGATACCATGTATGACCGTAAAGGGTTGCATATGGGTGTCCTGGTATATCCTCCAAACGTAAATGCTGCGGCAATAGCAAACCAAATCAAATCAGGTAAAATGACATTCAAGGAAGCTTGCGCAAAATACTCCATCGCGCCAAATCGTGACAAAAGTGGAGATATGGGTGTTGTGGAATGGGACAGGTTAAATCCCGAGTGGGACGGTCGTCTGTCAAAAATGAAACCCGGAGATGTAACAGACTTATTTGAACTCCAGGGAAGAAAAGCCCAGGTGCATCTTTTCAGGCCAGGTGGCGGGGAGGAGAAGCTTCTTACTCTTGAAGAAGCCAAGCCGCAGATAGACGCAATATTGAGACAACCAAAAGCCAAAGAACGCTTTGAAGACTATACAAAACAACTTCGTAACAAGGCTGTAATCGATATTCGATTATAGCGGAGATATTTATGACTTATGCCGAATTGGGAGAAGTTCTTCGTGCTGAGCGGGAAAAACGTCGTTTAAGTATAGATGACGCAGCCAATGAATTAAAAATTAATGTTCGCCAGCTGCAAGCTCTTGAGGAAGGCAACGTTGGTTTATTGCCCCATCAGGCTTATGCAAAAGGCTTTATCCGTTCCTATGCTTCATGGCTAGGCATAAGCCATGAAGAAATACAACGGGCATTGGCCTCACTTGGGGTTCCCGAGAAGGCACCGCAAAAAATAGTTTCAAATGAAAAAGATGGGGCTCCCAGCAAGACCAGGAATTCCTATTTTATCCCTGTGCTCATTCTTTTATTGGCGCTGGGACTTTACGTCGGTTGGGAAAATGGCGCCCTGGATTACCTTGAAAAATTAAACATTTCAAATTTTGGAAACACCCCGGCGTTGCAAAGCGCCGAGGAATTTATTTCTTCAAAAGCGGAAACAAACAATAAACTCAGATCAGAAAAGCAGGTTTTGTCAAAAAATACGGAAACAAATACAAACAGAGAGGATTCAGAAAAGTTAAATGCTTCCCAAAACCAGCCTGTTGAGCGTAAAGAACAAACAACTGCAGTAATACAACAAGATTTTTCTTCACAAGATGTTTCTTCAAATGAAAAAGTTAAAATCGAGAAAACCAGGGATGAAGATATTTCCGGGAAACCCTCTGAAACAACCACTGTACCGGGTCAAAACAAATTGGTTATAACGGCGACGGAAGAATGCTGGATACATTCCAATGCCGATAAAACAGATACGCGACAGTTTTCTTTGCGCAAGGGGGACACTTTTGCGCTAACTTTTGCCAAAAGCCTGGAATTGAAGCTTGGTAATGCTGGAGGAGTGCGTTTACGTTATAATGGAAAAGATCTCCCACCTCCAGGGACTTCAGGGCAGGTCAAGGTATTAACTTTTCCTCCATCTGCTTCCTGATGATTGAATTGCATGATACCTGTTTTGTATTGAGAAAAGGGCATTTCAGGGAATCCGATATATGGTTGAAAGTTTTAAGCCCCAGTTATGGAGTAATTACATTGTTTGCTTTTGGCGGAGCCAAAAGCAAACGCAGGTTTTGCGGCTGCCTTGATGTATTCAATACATTGGATTGCAGGATAACACTTTCCAGCAGAAAAAAATATTATATTCTCAATGAGGCGACTCTTCTGGCCGGCCAGGGAAGCTTAAGAAATAACTGGCGGAGAATGGGAGAAGCTTTTAATTGTCTGGCTTTCCTTGAAGCATTGGATATAGATATAGATAGTTGCCGACAATGTTTCAATTTGCTGGAAGACTTGAGAACGACACTGCAGGCTGCCAGGGAACTACCTTCACTTTTTGTGCTTTTTTTCAGGTTCAGGATAAGTTGCTTGTTGGGGTACAATCCGGAATTAAATATATGCTTGTCCTGTGGTGCCAAACCTGGTGACGACGCATATTTTGCTTATGACGAAGGCAGAATTTACTGCAGCCAATGTCAATCTCATCAATCAATGACAAAAAAAATCAGACTGTCCAAACCGGGGCTTGACCTTTTGCGCGAGGTGAAGCAAACTTTCCCATCCCAATGGATCGAGACCGGATTAATGTCGGATATCAAACGTTCCTGCGGACTGGCTATGGACAGTTTTGTGCAATATCATCTGGGGATTGCATACAGTAATGGTTATTTCAGGCGCATATAATTTTTCAAGAAACATTTAATATCGGGATGAAAATGTATTTCCAGGACATCATTTTAACATTGCAGGACTATTGGGCAAAGCAAGGGTGCGTCATAGAACAGCCTTTGGGAGTAGAATGTGGCGCCGGTACTTTTAATCCTCATACATTTTTGAGAGTCATTGGCCCTGAACCCTGGAAAGTTGCCTACGTTGAACCCTCGCGTCGACCAACGGATGGTCGATACGGAGAAAATCCCAATCGCCTCCAACGTTATTTTCAATTTCAGGTCATTATGAAACCTTCTCCACAAAATTCCCAGGAGCTTTATCTGAATAGTCTGGAAGCGTTGGGGATAAATCCCGATGGACATGATATAAGATTTGTTGAAGATGACTGGGAATCCCCAACCCTTGGCGCCTGGGGGCTAGGATGGGAAGTATGGCTTGAAGGAATGGAAGTAAGCCAGTTTACATATTTTCAACAGGTAGGGGGGATAGATCTTTTTCCTGTTAGCGTGGAATTGACCTATGGCCTTGAACGGCTTGCGATGTATCTTCAGGGCGTATCTTCAGTTTATGATCTATCATGGAACAAAGATGTCAAATATGGCGATATCTACCATCAAAATGAAGTGGAGCAATCTCGTCATAATTTTGAATTGAGTAATGCGGAGATGCTCTTGGGGCAATTCAATGATTATGAAAACGAATGCAAGACAATGTTGGCTCATGGAATGCCCTGGCCTGCTTATGATTATTGTCTTAAGTGTTCCCATACTTTCAATCTGCTTGATGCCCGAGGTGCCATATCCATTACCGAAAGAAATGGTTACATAAGCAGGGTAAGAGCGTTGGCGGCTGGAGTTGCAGCTCAATATGCTGAACAACGCAAGACCCAGGGTTATCCATTGCTCAAAGACAATATGACGAGGTAGAAATGGCTACTTTTGTACTGGAGATAGGAAGTGAAGAACTGCCTGCGAGATTTTTAAAAAGTGAACAGGCGGAATTAAAGAAAAAGTTTTCGGAAGCCCTTGAAACAAATTCATTAGAATATGATAAAATATTTTCTTATGCAACACCAAGAAGAGCTGTTGTACTTATAAAGGGCCTGAAACCATTTCAGACAGAAAAAGTTACTGTTATACAGGGTCCAGCCAAAAAAATTGCCTTTAATGAAAATGGTGAACCAGGCAGGGCTTTACAAGGCTTTCTCGCCTCCAACGATGCAGCCATCTCGGATATTTCCATCACATCCACAGAAAAAGGGGAATATGTAGTTCTGCGCAAAACAATTGGTGGAAAAAGTGCGGGCGAGATACTGGCAGATATTTGCCATCAAATTATTGCAAGCATTCCATTTGCCAAAAGTATGCGTTGGGGAGATCATCATTTTCTTTACGCAAGGCCTATCCGCTGGATTGTTGCGCTTCTGGATAACGAAATTATACCTTTTTCTCTTGAACATCTTTCATCCGGAAGAGAAACATATGGGCATCGTGTTCATGGTGCAGGTCCATTTTCCATTTCAAATGCGGAAGATTTTGAAAAAACGATTTCCGATTCCTGTAAAGTAATCCTGGATCCCTCAACCAGACGCGATATAATCGTCAACAAGGGTAATGAAGAAGCCGAGAAGCACCAGGGAAAAGTCATCTGGATAGATTCTTTGCTTGATGAGGTAGAGGGTTTGGTAGAAACTCCTGTGCCAATTTTAGGCGAATTTGATAAAAAATTCCTTGAATTGCCACGCGAGGTTTTGCTGACCAGTATGCAAAGCCATCAAAAAAGTTTCGGTCTTGAAGATGCGCAAAGAAATCTTTTGCCATATTTTCTCACAGTTATTAATATTATCCCTCAAGATTTGGACAGCATAAAACATGGTTGGGAAAAGGTGCTTCGTGCCAGGCTTGAAGATGCCAGATTTTTCTGGAACGAAGATTTGAAAACCGGTTTTGAGAATTGGCTGGCCAAACTTGAAAAGGTTATTTTTATTGGTTCCCTTGGCAGCATGGCAGAAAAAAAATTGCGTCTTGAGGAACTTTGTGCATGGATTGCAGATGAACTCCATCTGGATCAAACAGAAAAAAACAATGTTGTAAGGGCTGCATATCTTTCCAAAGCTGATCTTGTCAGCGGCATGGTAGGTGAATTTGATACACTGCAAGGCATTATGGGTGGCATCTATGCAGAAAAACTTGGAGAGAACAAAATAGTTGCAGAAGCCATAAAAGAACAATACTTGCCGCTCGGACCGGATTCGCCATTACCCCAAAGCAAGACCGGGGCGATTTTGGCTATCGCTGATAAAGCGGATACTATTGCCGGATGCTTCGGATTGAACAAGATTCCCACAGGTGCCGCTGATCCTAATGGTTTGCGCAGATGTGCCCTGGGAATAATACGAATTATTATCGCATTTAATTTCAATGTATCGTTGCAAGAGTTATTTAAAAATGCATATATATTTTATGGTTCCAAAGATTGGAAATTGGATCTCGATGAACGACAAGCAAAAATAATTGCTTTTTTTAAAGGACGCTTACGCAATTATTTTCAAGGCAAAGGCTACAATACTGTTTTAATTGATGCTGTTCTTGAAGCAGGTATTGATAATATTTCAGATTGCGCAAAACGGCTGGAGGCGATTTCTGCTTTCCAAAAATCCGCAGCGTGGCTTCCGACCATGCAAGCCATGAAAAGGATAGATAATATTCTTCATAAATATGAAGCTTCAATTCCTGATAAGTGGCAACAAAATATTCTTGCTGAACCTGCCGAAATTGCTCTTGCAAATGAACTTGATGAAAAATTGCCCAAGCTGGATATTTTGCTAAATGAACAAAATTATATGGGAGCTATGGAAGCAATTAATTCATTTGTACCCGGGTTAAATAATTTTTTTGAAAAAACAATGGTTATGGCTGAAGATATTTCAATCAGAAATAATCGTATGGCGCTTTTGGATGCGCTTGGAAAAGCCTTTGCCAAAATTGCACATATTTCATCAATGCAGATTTAACCCTGGCTTATGATTTTCGTTTAACCTGAATATGTTTTATATTAAATCAAAGAAGGATGCCTTTTTTACGCAATATTTACTATTCCACATTTTTATTTCTTGACGGCTTGTCGTAATTGGGATAGTTAAATAAATTGTTCATTATATCTAATGTAGCTATTAAAATACTCAAGATTTGGGGGATAACGTGGCCAATCATAAATCAGCCATAAAACGTCATAAACAAGAATTGAAAAAGGCAGCCAGAAATCGGGCGCAGCGTACTCGTATAAAAAACGCAATCAAAGATGTGCATGCCGCGATTGCTGGTGAAAACGTTGATTTGGCACAAAAAGCTTTGATTAAAGCTACTTCAGTTATGGCCAAGGCCTCAAGCAAAGGTGCGGTACATTGGAAAAAGGTTGCCAGAAAGGTTTCCAGAACTGCCCGCGCTGTTAATGCAATGGGTACTGGCAAATAACTTTTTACTTGACTAAAATCAAAACATAATATAGAAATCTTTTTACTGCGTCTGTAGCTCAGCTGGATAGAGTGCCAGGCTACGAACCTGTTGGTCGGGAGTTCGAATCTCTCCAGGCGCGCCATATATTTCAAGCACTTACGAGAATTTCTTGTAGGTGCTTTATTTTTTGTGATATAGATTTGTGCCATTGACAATGTTTGACATATATCAACTGCCTTCTCTTTCTGGATTGTGGAGACGTGCTGATAGTGCATTAGAGCGTTTGCGTAATGAAATTAGGCAAGCGCTCTGGTGGTTGCGGCAGCAGACACCCGCGCCGGCCAGCCGAAGGCAGGTCCCGCAAGCACTTTTGCGTGCCAGCTTTGCTGGCTTACGCAAATGGACAGCAGAGCTAATAAAGCCGCAGCTTGCCTGCGGCTGAAATGACGGCAACGCAAATGAATAAAAATATCCATAGGAAATGGATATTTTTATTCAAGAATTGCTATAGCATGTTGCGGTTTTCCCTCTCTTGTCGCTGTCTGGTTAGCGGATAAAGCAGGCGAATTATGATGCTTGGATTTGTATTGGCCCAAATGTCCATTGCCGTACTGGATTTAATAATGAAGGCTGCCGCGGCGATGCCCCTTTTAACAGCTCTGGGCCTTGTTTTCGGCAGACGCGGTAACGGCATTTTTTGTCTTTGGGGCTGCTCCCGTCTTGGCGTCCTGAGTATTGTTTTGTCTTTTGCCGGTCCGGTTTGTATTCTGGCAAATTATATTCTCCAGATGACGGCCCTGAATGCGCACGATTTTTTTGCCCCTTTTTTTACCAAGCCAGCAATGAATTATTCACTTACGCTTTTGATCTGGCTGATGGGTATGGCCTGCCTGTATTTTGGGGCAAAGAACCTGAACAGTGTTTTGCTCGTTGCATCCTCAACACAAATTGAGAAATATGAGCTAGGTTCAATTAAAGGCGCTTTCTGGCCCCTGATTCTGGCAAGCGGGCTGTTTTTTATTACATTCATAACCAACCACTGGCCATTTGGTGGCTTCCCTGCCGAATTGCCACATCAGCGTGTGATCATGGCTGTTTTGCGCAATGCGGCCAGAGGTTATTTTATGGCCTTTGCGCCTGCCGGCGCTTTTGCCTGCGCCTATGCGGGCTGGTATGCGACAAGGCTTCCGGTTGCTGATTACGGTGTGCTGCAAGCAGCGACCCGCTGGTGCGCTTTTTGGGCCTTTGTCGGTTATTTGCCATACTGCCTGCAAAATATGGGAATTTTGCTGGGGGCAGGTGCGCGGGCCAACGCATTTGACAATCCAGAACTCGGTCTTTATTTCCAAATTCTCGCTCTTGCTTTGCTTTTTGCTGGCGTTGCCTGCTTTGCGCTCATTCTTTTCAGAAAAAAAACATCCGCCAATCTTGCTTATGCTGGTTTGTTTCTGTTTTTTTGCGCCCAGGTTGCGCCCAGGGCAATGCTTATATTGAATAGATAAAATTTGGGAGGTTGCAGATAAATGATTAAATGCCTTTATCAGATTTTTGGATTTTTTTTGCTTGTTGTAGCATTCTCCCTGCCAGCGCGGGCAGATGAAAATACAAATGCTTCTGAAAAAGTTTTCAGCGAATTTGCGGTTGAGCTTCCAGAGGGGTGGAGCGGAGATGAGCGCAAGGATTTTCTGGGCAAGAAATCCGGAGAATATATGCTGGTACTTGGCAAACTTGACGAGAGCCAGGAAAAATTTTTGTCACAGGTAAGCATTTATCTTTTGCCAAACATCAATAATGAAAATGCCCGGGATTTTGCGGGCAAAATGGCCGAAGCTCAGGGTGGAGCATCCGAAATTGGTCAGCAGGGCAATTTTTGGGTTTTCACTGGCGAACCTCGCACCCAGTCTGTCAGTGGACGGGCAACCACCATGGTGACGGCCAACAAGGACAAGATGTTGATCATTATATATCAGGATCCCGAAAATCTGGGTGCAGAAAATGTTATTAAAAGTCTGAAAGGAGTTACAGAAGAAAGCGCCAGGCTGCTGGGGAGCAAGAAAAACGTTGCTTCCCCGGAATGAAAACTTGCAGAAGCACTATTACTCTTCCATATAGGTAGCGCATTGGCCCGGTTTTTCCCAAACAGTTGAGCTAACTATTCTCGCTGGCGAATCCTGGACGAGAGCTTTGGCAAAAGCCCGAAAAATATATCGCGCCAGATTTTCAGAAGTCGGGTTTATTTTGTCAAACGGACTGGTTTCATTTAATATGCGATGATCAAGATCGTTCAGGATATTTTTTAGAATATTTTTTAGTTCCTTGAAATCAATCAGCATTTCGGTATCGGGCTCCAGCCTTGCGCCCTGGACACATATTTCGACAGTGAAGTTGTGCCCGTGCATATTTTCACATTTGCCCTGATAATGCCGCAACGCATGGGCTGCTGAAAACTCGTCGCGAATCTGGAGCCGCCATATACCGTTCATACAAGAATCCACCACAGCGCTATTGCGGAAATGAAAACAACCAGCATGGCCAGCAAAATGCGTATATGCTGGTTCCATTCAAAAAAGGAATGTTTTTCCTCAATTATGGTGTTTTCAGCTTCTTCTTCCGCACTGGGTGCGGGCACAAAAATGCGTTGCAACCAAAGCAACATGGACATGTTTCACCTCCTCAAATAAAATTCTTATGCCATTATAAATATTCCTTCATTCCTGGGTTGGCGCAGCTTTTTTGCTACGCACAATAGGCTCGCCAAGGCGAAGATCTTTGGCAATGGACGGCACTTCCTCCGCCCTTTCGGGAGTACCCCGCAGCAACACAAAGACAAGAAAAAGTTTACCGTCCCTTTGCATTCGCGTGCGCAAGCCCCGGCCTTCAAGCTTTTGCCTCAGAGCGTCAACCGTGTCCTCATCCTTGAATGCGCCAAGCTGAAAAACATAATCAAACATGCCAGCCGTGTTGTTTTGCGCAGTAGTTTCAGCAGTTGGCTTAAGATCTGTATCGCCAGACTTTTTATCCAGTATTTCTGCCGGTTTTTCCGTGGCTTGCGCGGTGCTTGCAATAGCATTTTCCGTTGTTGGATTCTTTTCCGGTTCCGCTTTCCCTGGTGTACTTTGTTTTATTCGCTCTCGCGCTTTTTCATTGCGCAAAACCCGGGCATAATCCAGATCCTGCGGCGCCAGAATAGCCTGTGTGGAATTTTTTGCAGGCGTATCAATTTCCTTTTTTGTCTCGTTCCGCACAATCTCGTTCTTTGCGTATTCCGGAACACCTCCGCTTCTGCCGACCATCACCCCCCAAATATAAGCAATTACAATGGCAGCAGTTGAGAGGAATATAAAAGTAATGACGGAAGAAAGCCGCAAACTCAAAGATGACGGCGGCTTTCCATCCTGTCCATTTTCAGGGTTCTGCTCATTCATCGGCTACAAGTTTGCTAATTTCTTCGCGCAGCACACGCGCAACAGCGCTGGTTGCAGCTTTTTCCACTTCCTTGTTGAAGCGGGGCTCAAGATTGTCCAGCCTGCTTTCAACAGCATCTATTCTGAAACAGATGCTTCTGGATGTTTTTTCTAGGGTTTGCAGTTGTTCCATAATGGCTGCGGTCTTTTGGGAAATCTCTTCCAGCACGGCAAGTTTATTTTCAAGATCGTCTACGCGATTGCCGACAGCTTTTTCAAGGATATCAATATGGGACTGATTGGATGAATCTGCCTGTTCTTTTTCCGCAAGCCTTGAAATGGCTTCCTCAAGCTTGTCCATGCGATTACTGGCGTTTTGGGAAGCCGCGTTGATATCCTCAAGTCTTGATTCGATGCTTGCCTCTGTATCTTTTCTGGATTCCAGGGCACCCAGCCTGTCTTCAAGCACCTCAATGCTTTCTTTTGCAGTTTTGGTTTCCTGTTCAACACTACCAACTTTTGCCAGCAGGGAAGTTTCCACATTTTCAATCTGCGGCATTCCGTCAAGTTGGCCTTCAACTGCCTGCAAGCGATTTTTGGCGGCAAGCGCGTCCTGTTCAATTCCATCCAGCCTTTCAGCAAGACCCTTGTCTTCGCTCCTATTTGCTTCCATGATATTCAATTTGTCCTGGATTTCATCAATACGGGCATTCGCCATCTGCCTGACCTCGTCAATGTTGGCTTCGAGCTTTTCGCTGTCCTCTTTGGCTGCAAAAGTATCGAATTTTGCTTCAAGAGCTTCAATTCCGGATTTGGTGCCCATGGCTTCATTCTGGATGCCATCGAGCCTGTTGGCCAGTTTCAATACCAGATCTTTGGCCGCTGAAACGCTTTCAAGTTTGCTTTCAAGCTCGTCAAAGCGGGAACTGGCCATGTTTTTGAGATCGTCGACATTGGCTTCAAGCTTTTCGCTGTCTTCTTTGGCGGCAAAAGTGTCAAACCTGGCTTCAATGGCTTCAAGATTGGCTTTCGCGGCAACTGCATCCTGTTGGATGTCATCCAGCCTTGTTGTCAATTCCTGCGTTGTATCTTTGGTTGCGGCAACGATTTCAAGCTTGCTTTCAAGTTCGTCAAGGCGGCAACTGGCCATGTTTTTGACTTCGTCGATATTGGCCTCAAGCTTGTCGCTGGCTTCTTTGGCGGCAAAAGTGTCAAATCTGGCTTCAACTGCTTCAAGATTGGTTTTCGCAGCAATGGCATCCTGTTCGATACCATCCAGTCTTGAGGTCAATTCCTGCACGATATCTTTGGCCCCAGCCAGGCTTTCAAGTTTGCCCTCAAATTCGTCAAGCCGGGAACTGACAATGTTTTTGACTTCGTCGATGTCGGCCTCAAGTTTGTTGTTGGCCTCATTGACGCTAAAAGCGTCAAATTTTGTTTCCACGGATTCGAGCCTGCTCTTTGTTTCCAGGGCTTCCTGTTCAACCGTGTTTAACCTGGAAACAAGTTCGTCATTGCCTGTGTCATCAGAAACAAGACTTGTAATTTTGCTTTCAAGGTCGGTGAGACGAGCCTCGACCTGCTGTGCGGTTTCTTCAATTTTGGCCTGCAGCTCATCATTCGGATCCGAATCCGTTTTTTCTCCAAAACTGTTTTCCAGGGCTTCGAGACTGCTCTTTATGGAAAGAGTCTCTTGCTCCAGCGCTTTTAATCCGGATTCCAGTCCGCTGTCGTCGGCTTTGCCAGCCAGTTCCCCAAAGCTGTTTTCAAGCGCGTCCAGCCTGGCGGAAGCATGGAGAAGCTCATCGTAATGATCGGCCAGTTGCAAGGCATTTCCCAGTTTGGGCATGATGCTTTCCAGCCTGTTTTCCATGGATTCAATCCTTTCCGCGCTCTGATTTGTGTTCTGAACAAGATCGCCGATCTTTTCAGCCACCTGTGAAGTTTCTTCGCCATGCCTTTCGAGGTTTGCAAGCCTGTTTTCCAGGGATTCAAGGGCCGCTTCAAGACTTTTGCTGTTCGTTTCGATTGTCTGGAACCTGTTCATAACCTGGAGATCAGGGCCATTTTCGCGCGTATCCTGAAGCACCTGTCCTACAGATGTGGCAATAAGGGCTGCAAAGCCGGAATGTAACGAACTTCCATCGCGCAAAAGATCTTCAATTGACGCTGCATTGGCGGCGGATTTCTCAAGCCCCTCCAGACGCAGTCTTGTCTGGGCCAAATCCGTTTCACAATTTTGCAAACGTTGCCCCAGATCCCTGGCCTGGAAATTAAGGTTCTCGAGATTTGCATTGATTGCATAATTGAAATCGCCCCCGGAAGATTTGGCGGGAGGATCTTGCGCAAGCATATCCCGCGCAAGATTATTCTCCGCGTTTTTGGCTTCGTTAACAAGCTTTTGGAGAACAGGCTTGCTTTTGGGCGCAGGTTTGACAGGCTCCGGTTTGGCTGGTTCGGGTTCTCTTTCCGCAAGGGCTTCATCTGGAATTGGATTTGGCAGTTCGGTGCCATTCAGCAAGTCGTCAAGATCATCGGGAAAATCGGCAGGAGAAGGTTTGGCAACGGTCTTTGCCGGGGCTGACCGAGGCATGGCTGGCTCATCAATTGACGAGAGGATGTCATCCAGATCATCGTCAACTGGACTGGGTGCCGCTTTGGAAGCTTTTTGGGGCTCTCCTGGCTTTTCATTCAGACTAGTGAAAAGATCGTCAAGAGCCGAATCCAGATCATCCTTATTTTGGGCTTTCTTTGCCGGTTTTGGCTCTGGTTCATCAAGCAGGGCGTCCAGATCGTCGGCAAAACTGGCCTGTTTGGGCGTGGCATTGTTCTTTGGCTTGCCATTGCCGTTGGTCATCAAGTCATCAACCGCGTTGTCGAGCGGCGTTGGAGCTTCTGAAGGCGAATCGGGTTGGGGTGGAATGTCGAGTGATTCAAGCAAATCGTCAATGCCGCCCATATTGGACATATCAAGATTCTCATTGGCATCGACTTTTCCGGACGCGCTTTTGGGAGCGACATCCCCGGCATCCATGTCCGCAAGCAGGGCTTCAATATCGTCGTCATCATGATGAACCTGAGCCTGCACCTTGCGAGATGCGGAGGGCGCTTCGGCTCCACCTTTCTCAATCAATTCGGTAAGGTCAATGATTTCTTCACTGGAAGATTTTTTGCCGGCAGCCATATTTTTTCCCTTCTGCGACAGGATTTCCGATCTTTTTCATATTATCCGGCACCAATCAGAGCGACAAATACAAGATAGGCCGGTTTGAAATTGCATTTTACAAATTCAAACTATCTCTAATAGCAAAAATCAAACCATAAATCCAGCATTTTTAGGTGCCACGCAAACTTGCCAAGGGAAATAAATTTAATTAGATTTTCTCTCTTGCAAAATTTCCGGTCATTTATGCCGGACACCAAAAGGGTATTTTCAGAGGATAATCATGCAGACAACAGAATTCATCTGGTTCGATGGCAAGCTTGTTCCATGGGACAGCGCCAAGGTTCATGTACTGACGCATTCACTTCATTATGGCAGTGCGATTTTTGAAGGCATACGCGCCTATGCCTGTGCCGATGGCGGATCAGAAGTATTCAGACTGCCGGATCATTGCAAACGCATGGTCAATTCGGCAAAAATTATTCGCATGGAGCTGCCTTATACAGCTGAAGAGCTTGAAAAAGCCTGTATTGAGACCATGGTGGCCAACAAGCTCCCCGAAGGTTATATCAGGCCGCTTTCATTTGTTGGTTATGGTGAAATGGGCGTTTACCCGGGTAACAATCCTGTCCAGACCATAATCGCGGCGTGGCCCTGGGGCGCGTATCTTGGCCCGGAAGCCCTGGAAAAAGGCATTGCCATCAAGACAAGCACCTTTGCCAGAAGCCCTGTAAACAGCAGTATGTCCAAAGCCAAGGCCGCAGGCAATTACATCAATTCCATACTTGCCAAGATAGAGGCAAAGGAAGATGGATATGATGAAGCCCTTATGCTCGATACTGCCGGTTTTGTTTCGGAAGCCACGGGAGAAAATATTTTTATCGTCCGCGACAACATCATCAAGACCACGCCGCTGACATCCATTCTCGGAGGCATTACCCGCGATTCCATAATTACGCTGGCCAGAAATCTTGGTTACGAAGTTCAGGAACAGCAGTTTACCAGGGATGAGCTCTATACGGCTGACGAAGCTTTCTTTACAGGCACTGCCGCAGAGCTCACTCCAATCCGGGAAGTTGACCACCGCGTTATCGGAGCTGGTCATCGCGGTCCTGTGACAAAACATCTTCAGGAAGAATTTTTTGCAATAGTCAAGGGCGAGAATCCCAAATATTCTTTCTGGCTGACAAGATACAAGTTTTAAAGAACAAGAGATGAGCCGCCTTTCCCTGGCCAGCCGTTATCGACCGCAATTATTCGCCGAAGTAGGCGGCCAGGAACTAGTCACTTCCGCGCTCTCAAGAGCAGCCGCCAATGATAATCCGGCGGCAGCCTATCTTTTGAGCGGCACAAGAGGGGTAGGCAAAACAACTATAGCCAGGATTTTCGCCAAGGCCCTCAACTGCGAACGCGGACCGGCGGCGGAACCATGCAATGAATGTCCCCAATGCCTCAAGGTCACCAAAGGCAGCCATGTCGATGTCTGTGAAATTGACGGCGCCTCCAACAATCGCGTGGAGGATGCGCGTTCTTTAAGGGAAACAATTGGCTATGCGCCGATGGAAGGCCGTTACCGGGTTTTTATAATTGATGAAGCCCATATGCTTTCCAACAGCGCCTTCAATGCTCTCCTGAAAACTCTCGAAGAGCCTCCGTCAAGGGTGGTCTTTATTTTTGCCACCACTGAGGCTCATAAATTTCCCATAACAATTGTGAGCCGTTGCCAGCATTTTGTATTTAGCCATCTTTCGGAAGACGCCCTGGCAATACATCTGGGCAAAATTCTCAAACTTGAAAATATCGCTTACGAAGACGCGGCCCTGCGCATTCTGGCGCGAAGGGCGGCCGGCAGTGTGCGCGACAGCCTTTCCCTGCTTGACCAGGTATTGGCGCTGGGCGGCGAAAAGCTGACCGCAACGGACACAAGAGCCATTTTGGGGCTGGCTGGTTTGGATCTTTTTGAGACACTGTTCCATTCCCTGGCGAGGGGGGATATTGCTGCCATTATTTCTGTTTGCCGGCAAATTTTGAGCCGGGGCCTGGATATAGGCTATTTTATAAGAGACCTCTCCGCGAGTTTGCGCAATTTGTTCCTTTTGAGCCAGGGCGGAGAAAACATGGCCGGTGTGCTTGGCCTTTCAGCGAATGAGAAAAAGTTTTTGCTGGGCCATGCGACAGAGTTTTCCCCTGCCCATCTTCATGCAGCGTGGCAGCTTGCCCTGTCCAGCCAGCGGGAAGTCATTCAGAATCCTGAACCGGGCGCTGCCCTGGAGATGTTGCTTCTGAACATGACTCTGCTGCCCAAATTGCTGCCAGTCGAAAATGTGGCGGAATTGGGCATCCCCTTGAAGAACAATCCGCCTTCCGGCGTCCCAAAGGTTGCCGAGACTCAAAATTTCGCAAAGGCAGAAGCCGCACAGGTAGATGATAGACCAACATCAAAACCCGACCATCCAGAACCGGCAGCCGGAAATAAGGCCGAGCCGGCAAAAGTAGAGGAAGATATAAAAAATGACGATTGTATTCCTGGCAAAAAGGGAATTGCAGCTACAGAGCCTCCCACATGGCAAGGTTTTCGTGAATTTTGCCATGTTCGTCAGGAACAGGGGCTTGCGGTTCCCACCACCCGAATTTTGTCAGGGCTTTACGGTCTATGGCAGGAAGGCCGGGTGATTTTAAAAGCGTCCCATGTAACGGCCCATGAGGCAGCAAAAAAAGAATTGTCCCTGCTGCGAGAAGTTATGGCAGATTATTGCGGCGATGTTGAAGTCGAGATTTCCGGTCCGGATGAAGTGCGTACGGAAAGGGAAATAATGACCGAGCTGGAAAATAATCCCGAACTCAAGTCCTGTATGGAAATCCTCAATGCTCAAATTACCCATTGTCGTGAAATAAAATAAGGAGATCATAATGCGTAACATGAACGACATATTGCGTCAGGCCCAGGTCATGCAAAACAAGCTGACCAAACTTCAGGCCGAGTTAGCGGAAAAGACTTACGAGGCAAGTAGCGGCGGAGGCATAGTCAAAGCCGAAGTTACAGGAAAGCAGGAATTGAAAAAACTTGTAATTGACCCGGCTGCCCTGGAAAAAAACGACATGGAAATGCTGGAAGATCTGATAATCGCCGCTGTAAACGAAGCCTTGCGTATAGCCAGGGAAACCATGGAACGCGAAATGAACGCCATTTCCGGCGGAATCAAATTGCCCGGTATGTTCTGATCATGAGCGGCGCGCTTCCAGCACCATTGCAAAACCTGGTAGGCAAACTTGCAAAATTGCCTGGCCTTGGTCCAAAATCAGCCATGCGCATTGCCATTACTCTTCTCAAATGGCCGGAAGCCGAAACCAGGCGCTTTGGCGAGGATATTGCTTCCCTGCGCGATACCTTGAGGCTTTGCAGCCGTTGTGGCGCGCTGTCGGCAACGGATCCCTGCCGGATTTGCGCCGATGCCAATCGCGACCAGACTGTGCTGTGCGTGATACCGGAATGGGACAGCATGTTGGCCCTTGAGGAAGCAGGTTTCTATAACGGCTATTATTTTGTTTTGGGCGGATTACTTGCGCCTCTTGAAAAAAGCGGTACTTCCTCTATTGATTTGCCGGGTTTGAATGCGCGTCTTGCCGAAGGGAAAATAGAAGAAATAATCCTGGCGCTTGGCTCGACAATTGAAGGTGAAAATACAGCTACCTATATTAGCCAGGCTGTTCGTGGCAAATTTCCGTCAATTCGTGTTTCGCGTCTGGCCCAGGGTATGCCCCTTGGCTCGGAAGTAAAATATATGGACAAGGAAACCTTGCGTCAGTCCTGGAAATACCGTCAGCAAATTTAAAGAGGAGGAAAAAACGTTTCGAATTTTCAATTTTTCATGAGCGGATCGGGTCCAAACCTGTTTGGTCCCGCTGTGCCCGGCATACAGAGAATGATCAGATAAACTAGACAAAGCCCAAGGTAGAGTATTGCTATAACCGGACTTTGACCAGGTCCGGTATTTCCTCCCAGAATGCCGAGCACAAGGGATATGATGGGCAACAGAAGCCACCAGCCGCTCAAGTTGCGATCATGCAGCCGGCGAACAGCAACGCCTAGATTTGCGGGCAGGAGAATAAGCGAGATGACAAGACTCAGGCTGGCGGCAATTGTGGCCGGTAAAAATGAAAATATAATGCCGCTTGCAAGGTTGATCAGAAAAATAAAACACATGAACCACCAGAATTCAGATCTGCTTGCCCTGTTTCTGAAAGAGAAAAAGTATTTTTGCCGTATGCATGTGTATATTGATTGCTGAAATGTCATTGTAATTCGCCTTTGCTTTTTTCAATTCAACCAGGGGGTTAGACGATAATATTTTTTCTCGTCCAGGCCCAGAAAAATAATCTGTGGCCATATACCGGCTTCATTCTTTGCCATTATTAGCGGTAACGCAACCTTTTTGCCGTTTTGCCAATGTTTTTTTTCAAAAATCAATTGTGTTGCGCAAAGTTTTTCAAACAACTCATAGGCGCAGTCCTTTTTTTGCAATAAACTGTCCAGCAGGAATTTTTGCAGCCCCAATGGGAGCAACCTTTTTACCGAAATCGGATTTGGCCTTAAAATATAAATATATTCGGGGACTTTTTCGACAAAAGTCAGCACAAGCCAGGTTATGTCAAAAGTAGGATTGTGCCCGGCTGTTTCCAGTCTTTTGGCATCTTCAAGTCCATTTTCTTTCAGTATTTTTGGAACAGCAAGCTCAAGACCATTTGGGATTTCAGCAAAGGCAACAGCCGGATCAGGTTTTTTGCAGCTTATGCCAGAAAGCCCATATAGCCATGCAGCCCATTTATTGGGCCATGATGCGGGTTCTTTCTGTAAATCCTCATGTCTGAAATCCGGAAAGGCATTTTCGGCAAATGAACAGACAATGCCGTGCGGCAGCGCAGGATCAAGCCATGGTTTGCGGGATTCTGGCCGGAATAATTCCCCGGCAAGCCCGAATTTCGGTGCCGCATTTTCTTCCTCTGCGCTTTCCCCCAGCTTCTGAAGATAATTAATCCTTGTTTCCATAAAATCGCCGTAAACCAGCAGCTCGCCATTTGCCGCATTTATGGCGGCGAGGCGAAAATTGTTGCCTTCCAGGCATTTGCCAGTCACGCAAATAACAGCCAGAACCAGGATAATTTTTTGTAATTTGCCTGGCTGGGTAAATTGGGGCATGGGGGAAGACAAAAGCGTAATTATCAGGCCGACAGCGAGCGCAAGATACAATGAAAGGCTGGAAATAAATTTGCCATGACTTTGCAAGGTAAAATCGCTTTGGGCATGCAAGGCTGCAAAAGCCAGTGAAAATATGCAGGCCAAGATAAAAACCGCAAAGGCGGCCACAAGGTTGCCGTGCGATGGACTTGTTTTCGATTTGGGCTTCAGACAAACAAGGACAAGGCCCAGACAAATGCCGGACACAAGCCAGGGGCTATGGACAAAATTTTCCAGTCCAAAAATCCAGTCGTCAATTATGCCTTTCAGTCCTGCCGATGCATTACGCACAGCCTGGCGATGAAAATTGCCAGGGGCAAGAAATGAGAAGAGCAGGGCGGCCAAAAGACACCAGTACAAATTCAGAAATATTTGGGGTTTTCGTTTATAGTAAAGGCTTGTCAGCCAGGCAAGAAAGGCTGCAAAAATAACTGCCAGGGCCGAATGCTCGTAAATGCCGATTGCAATCAGCCCACTGGCCAGGGCGAATCGAAACGCATTTTTTGAAGAACTGGTTTCCACATTTTGCCACAAGTTAATCAGGCCATAAAAAAACGCCAGGCTTGCGGCGCCCTGCAAACAAATGGTCAGGACATCGGTAAAAAGATAAAAATCCGTTAGTGGCTGCCAACAGCCAAGAATTGCGAACAAGGCAAAAATGGCAAAAAATAACGCCTTTGCCCTGTCGCAGTTTTCCAGTCTGGCAAGACCATATAAAGATAAAAAGTATAAAAACATGACCAGAGCGCAAACAAGACCGTTGGCGGCGCGGATATGGGCAGCTTTGCCCAGAAAAACGGCCAGGAAATGATAGGTATAGCGGCCGCTCCAGGTCAGCCATTCCCTGGCAATTTCATATATTCCGCCCGGAAGATCAAATATGAACATGGCCCGGCAAGCTTCATCAAAATCATCGCCACGCGGAAAACAGAAACCAAGCGCGTAAATAAACGGCAAAAGGAGGACGCAGCCCGCAAGACTAGCCAGGATAGGCGCGGCACGGCAAAAAAATGTTTTCCGTGTCGTTTTCACTTCGTTTCCGCGTAAAATGTCCGTTCAATCGTTCTCTGCAGCAGGCGAACTGTCCTCTTCTTCAAGAGTTCTGGATTTGTATTCAGGTGGAGTTATCATTTTTACCACCCGAACATTGCCTTTCGTTTCGTTGGCTTTTTTTCTGAAACTTTGCCGCCTGTCCTCTCCGTCCAAACATCCAGCCAGCCATTCGGCCACGTGCAAAACTGGGCGTTTATCCTGCAAATTGATCAGGCTTCTGGCAATGCCAATCTTGCAGGATGGGCAGCCAACTACAATCGGACCTTCACAGCCGGCCGTTAAATTTTCTTTCAGGTTTTGTTTTTTTCGCTCGCGCAGGAGGTTGTAAATGGGCGGGGAAGTCATGGCCCCCATGCCCGATTCGCCACAACACCCGTTGCTTATGGCAAATTTTGTTCCTCCAAATTGTTCAAGCAGATTTACCAGCATTTTCTGGCTTTTAATTTTATGTGTGTTTGCCCATTCGCAATGGCAGGCTGCATGATAGAGCATTTTGCGTGGTACCTTGAACTTCCTGCCTTCATGCGTCTTGTTATCCAGAAGGCGGGGTAGAACAAGCTGGGTAATGTCCTGGCGCACAAGTTCTGGAAAACTTTCCTCCAGGTTCAGTCTTTCCAGTCCATCGCGGCACGACCCACATGAGGTAACAAGCCAGCGGCAGTTGAAACCCTGCCTGCCAAGGTCGCGTAGCATTGACGTGAGGTATTGCCTGTTTTTGGCCATGTTGTCGTCAAATTCCGTATCCATGCCAGCCGCAAGCAAGGGAACTCCGCAGCAAAGATGGACTGGCGGAACAGCGACGGCAACTCCGGAGACAAGCAAAAGCATAATAGAAGACAGCCCTATCCGGTCATAGAACAAGGACCCCCCGCAGCCTGGAAAATACAGCGCAAGATCCATGCCTTCATACGGCTCCGCCGGCGCAAAAACAGAACCCCTGTGCAACTTGAGCGATTCATAAAGATTGGTATAGCCAAGCTTGGGACCCTTGCCGGAAAAAAGCGGACTTTCCATGCGCTTTTGTAGCGATCCGGGAATAAAATCCAGAACTCTGTTCTGCATTTTTTGGCCCAGAGAGGCAAGTTTGGCGCCTTTGGGAACACGTTTTTTCACATCCTGCGCAAGCCAGCCAAGAGCTTTTTCCTTTATTGGATGGCCCGAGGCATGCTCATGCGTTAAAAGGCTGCGCAAGGCAAGGGCAACTTCTCCGGATGGAATCTTGACGGGACAATTTGCCATGCAGCGTCCACAACCCGTGCAATGTTCCACAATGTCGCGCAGCCTCTTCAGGAGGCTTTCATCAATCTGGCCAGTATTGATCTGCGAATAATAAACAGCCTCCAGAAGCATCCCCAATGCCATATTCTTGTTGCGTGGATGATATTGCATTGACCTTTCGGGATAGCTCATAGCGCAGACAAGTTTGCATTTACCGCAACGCGTGCAGACCTGAATTGAAGAAAGGAGCTGAATCAAACTTTCCTTGTCCGGAAGACCGCTTTCACGAATATCGCTGATCAGCCGGTTGAAAGAAAAGGTGAAAGGTCGCACGGGTAGTTCGCGATAGACCAGCTTGGCCGGATTCATTACATCGCGCGGGTCTACTCTTTCCTTGAACTCTCGCAAGGCATCCATCTTGTCCTTGCCAAAAAAGGCAATCTTGGTAATGCCAATGCCATGCTCGCCCGAAACTTCTCCACCCATTTCCTGACATTCAGCCATTACCCTGGCTGCAGTTTCCTCGGCCCTTTCCAACATACGCGCGTCATTGGAGTTGACGGGGATATTGACATGGCAGTTGCCGTCGCCAGCATGCATGTGGCTGGCAACCACAATTTGGCTGGCATTCATGTAATCATGGATGACATTGATCTTCCTGGCAAGATGTGGAAATTGGGCGGCAAGATGATCAAGAAAGCTGTTGGCCCTTGCCAGGAGTTCGTTATCGGAAAGTTCTCCGGCACTTATCTGGCCTGTGGCCGCTCTTGAAGCCAGGGAAAATTCCCGATTAACCTCTTTGGCTTCCATGGGAAAACCTGGCAGACGCCCAACTTCCTGCAGGGCATGGCGATAGGATCCGGCCACACATTCAAGATTCAGGCGTTCCATAAAAAGCGCAAAATCCGGTATCCTGGAAGTGGGAATCACCACATCCTCATTCAGCTTGAAGCCGCTTGTCCTTTTGGCAATAGCGGAAAGCTTGTGCCGATCCTCCCAGAAAACTTCCGCTTCTTTCTCGTTTCTGGCCAAGATGATATCGACATTTTCCTGTTTTTCGGCCACCTGGACAATTTCTCCAACAACCTTGTCCAGAAGATAGGGGTCGTCCCCATCAACCTGCAAAATAATTACCGAAATCGGCAAGCCTTCAAATTTTCCGCTTTTGGGCTTGTATTCTATGGCCTGAACATATTTGGCATTGAATTCCTCAAGAGCCGAAAGGTGGGCATAATCACCATCGAGGCGAATGCGGTTGCGCAAATCAACCAACTCACGAACAACCGTGGCCGCGGGATGCATGGAACGCCCATAAAATTCAAGCACCATAACCCTTGAATGCAGCGGTTTCTGGTGGATTATGAAGCATGCCTCCGTAATGATGCCGTCCACCCCTTCCTTCTGCATGCCGGGCAAACCACCCAGGGCCTTGTTTGTAACATCCTTGCCCAGCCCCGGCAGACGGATTTCATCGCCGCGCAGATGCACAACATTTCGAACGCCGCCGCTAATGTCCTTTACGGCAAAAACAGCTGTTTCATCGGGCATGATCTTGTGACGCGGATGGTTTTCCCTTTCGATGGTGATCAATTCACCTGTGGGTGTCACCATTTTCCACCACAGCAAATTGTCAAGCGTCGTTCCATATTCAAAAGCCATGGGGCCACCGGCATTTTCAGAAACATTGCCGCCAATTGAAGATGCCTGCTTTGATGCTGGGTCAACACTGAAAAGAGCGCCAGCTTCCGTGACAGCGTCTATTACCTGTTGGGTGATTGCGCCCGCCTCGGCAGTAACGGTCATGTTCTCAAGATCAACTGGACCAATATTGGTCAGGCGCGTCAGACCCACAACAACCGCGCGCCTCCTCGCCGGGACAGCTCCGCCCGTCATGCCAGAGCCTCCGCCACGCGGGATGAGGGCAAACTTCATTCCATTGGCCAGACGCACAAGATTCGCAAGCTGCTCCTCGTCTTCCGGCTCTACTACCAGAAGCGGCAGTTCCATCCGCAAGTCTGTGGCGTCGGTTGCAGTTTCCACCAGCGCTGCCGGGTCGGTACGTATACATTCAGCTGGCAAAATACGTCCAAGCGCTTCCAGGAGATTTTTTTTGAATTCCGCTTCAGCCTCATAAGCCGACCAGAACATTGTAATGCCTTCTGAAATGGCAGTGGCATAATAATGGGCCAGGCTTACAGCTTCTCGCTCAAAGCTTTCACGCACGCTGTCGCGCACGAGCCCTGCGTTAATGAAGGGATTGTACGCTACCAGAAAAAGTTCTTCCGCGATCGCAATGGCCAGATTGTGAACAGATTGTGGCCATTCCGCAAAATCATCTATATTGATTTTTAAAATACGATTGACGACATAATCGGGAGAAATGGAAATGTGTGGTCCCTTGTGATGCATGCCCACTATTCCTTTTCGTAATATTTGAAGGTGTAAACTCTCATTTTAATATTCAAATGGCTAAAATGCAAGCCTGCTTAAGATGCGTTCCAGGAGTGACGCATGTCATAAACCCCCGGCTTTGCCGGTGGCTTGAATTGTGAGCCTTCAAAGAGGCTGAATATTTGGGCCGGATTGCAATGCACATATGAAGGAAGTGGACGATTCAGATGAGTTTATCGCATTTGGTCCGATCCCGGTAGATGACAAAGATGGGGAAGCGATCACTTCCCCAATCTCAGGTTTAGGACGTTCATCCGATGCTCAGGTCGCTCTCCAGCCTTGCCCTATCCTCCGGACAGCAAAAAATACATCGGCAATAATCGACAGCTTAAGGACGCCAGGCAAATCGGTCAATTCATGTGCTACCTGCATCGGTCATTTTGACTTGCTACCGACAGGGAAATTATTGCAAGCGTGTATATACGCTGGGCACCATACCATTTCCTGGAGTTGCAGTTCTTAGGAGGGGAATAAGATCCGGCGTTATCGGTACTGTTGCTGTCGCTTTTGCAAGCACCTCGTTGTTGCAGGCATTGATGAGGCTCATGTTGAATCTGACCTGATCACTACTCACAACATAGGTTCCTGCAAGAATTGCCTGCCCAACTCCTGTGGTTGTGGCAAGTTCGGGCACACGCCTGGTCAGGATAAATTCTCCATCCCTTACATCAAAACGGATATTTGCGCCCTTGCGCAGCTCATCATATCTGTATCCCTTGTTGATTAGCCAACGTGAAATTTCCTCGGTCATTTGACGTGCAAGTGGCGACGCTTGCTGTAAATTATTGAGATTGGCCGGAGTAGTGCCCATTATCATAATCTTTGCGCGCACTGCGGCCTCGCGATCACTTCTGCCAAAAAAACTGTCATCATCGCTGGCATAGCGAGCCATCAACTGATCATCCAATTGTTCGCCAATGCAATCAGCTGCCCTGGGCACTGTACGGGCGGCCGCCGTAAGCGGAAAAAGAAGAGCCGCCAGCACAAGAATTATTATTACAATGCGATTCATTGCTAACCTCACCGCATGGTGCGAATTAATAAAAGCACACCAGCCATTTCACGTTTTATAATTTCAAGATTACCATAGTTGCGGCATGTGGAAATAGCCTGGGCATATGCCTGGCGGGCAAGCTCGTATCGCCCCTGTTCCCGATACATACGTGCCAGATTAAGGTATTGCACGCTGATATCAGCTCCACTCCTGACAGTGGGGCGTTCATAGTTGCCTGCCGCTTCGGCAAAACATGGCATACCAAGGGAAATTGCGAGAACAAGAAACAGAGTTGGCACAAGAACTGAACGCATATTCTTTACCTCAAATTAAAATTTTATTTCCCCTGCACAATGCGGATGGAGTAGCCTGGTCCACTTTGAGTATAAGGACAAGCTGAAGGATAGAGCGCTGACGAGATAGGCGACAATCCGAAACCAGCGCCAGCGCCGTCATCGCTGCCCATCCTGGCCACTACAGGAGTATTGGCCAAAACCAGTTGCCCTGTTCTGAGAACAAGACCGTCCGAAGCCCTTACAAGACGAACATTAACAAAAGTTGCATCCTTGTCCACATAATAGGTGCCTACAAGAAGAGCAGCCCATTTTTGTCCCTTTGTGGGCACAATTTGGTTGGCGGCCAAAGCCAGGTCATTTTTGCCACCGACAACTGCAATATTTCCGGTTAGCCTGTATTCTCTGGTGGGAAAGCCTCGCTGATTGAATTCGTAAAACATGGATTCTGCCATCAGCCGACCAAGCGGGGAAGATTGATTGGTGTTGTTTTCGTTAACAAATGAAGTGGGCATTGCCACAAATCCTCTCAACGCATCATTCGGAACTGTAGCAAGCATTTGGTCAGCCAGTTCCCTGCATTTAAGTTTTAGTTCTACCGCATCTACATAGCCCGGCTGCTCGGGTGGAGTGGAGTTCTTTGCTCCGCATGCGCCAAGGGGAATTAACAAGGCCAGGAGCCCAACAAGAAAAAATAAGCGTCGCATGATGCCCTCTGCAACTTTTAATGGGTGTTGCTGTCATTAACAAACTGGAAAAGGAAAAATTTACCACAAATTTTACACAATTTATAACATGCAAGATATATTCCAGATAACGACTTGGCTAATAAAGATAAATATAGTAATCCAACCTTTTGTCAATTGAAAACTATATAATGAAATTCTTGCTTATAAAAAATGGCTAAATCTTCAACTCGTAAAATATATGTAGGTGGTGTGCCGGTTGGAGGAGGCTCTCCGATAATGGTGCAAAGCATGACCAATACGGACACCCGCAATATTGAAGCTACCGCAGCCCAAATAGGGCGTCTTGCTGCAAAAGGTTGTGAGGTTGTGCGAGTAGCTGTGCCTGATATGGCCGCCTGTTCCTCTTTTAAGCAAATTACAGGGCTTTCTCCAGTCCCTCTTGTTGCCGATATTCATTTTGATTGGCGACTGGCAGTTGCTTCCATGGAAAGCGGGGCAGGGGGAGTTCGAATTAATCCAGGAAATATTGGTTCTGAAAGCAATATAAAGAGAGTGATTGATGCTGCCAAATCCAATAACTGTGTGATCCGTATAGGTGTCAATTCCGGCTCTATAAAAAAAAATATCTTGGCAAAATATGGTCATCCAACCCCGGAGGCCATGGTTGAAAGCGCTCTGGAAAACATAGATTTTTTTGAAAAACAGGGTTTTTATAATCTTAAAATTTCCATAAAATCTTCATCTGTGCTTGATACAATTAAAGCATATCGCCTGATACATGCCAAATGCAATTATCCTCTTCATCTTGGAGTAACCGAAGCTGGTGGAGGAATTCGAGGCACGGTAAAATCATCAATTGGGCTTGGAATTTTATTGGCTGAAGGGATAGGAGACACAATTCGTGTTTCACTAACAGATTATCCTGAAAGAGAAGTTGAAGTTGCCTGGGAAATACTACGCTCCTTGAATATCAGGCATCACGGACCAGAAATCATATCCTGCCCAACATGCGGAAGGACAGAAATAGATCTTTTTTCCATGGTATCAGCGATTGAGAAAATGGTTGTGGATTGCAAAAAGCCAATCAAGATTGCAGTAATGGGATGTGTCGTAAATGGCCCCGGGGAGGCCAGGGAAGCAGATATTGGTGTTGCCGGAGGAAAAGATATGGGGATAATTTTTAAAAAAGGCAAAGTGATAGGCTCTGCGAAAGGGGATAAAGCAATACTTGAATATTTTGAAAAAGAACTTCAAGCATTACTTGAAGAAAATTCAAAGACAAAATGAATTTTTATGGCATCTACTTGTAATATCAAGGATTCTTAATCTTTGACAATTTGCTGTCTTTAAAAACAGAACTTTGAATTACCTTAAAGAAATGCTTTAATTTTTTTATATTTTTAGAATATTAATTAAACCATAGCATAAGGACAAGAGATGAGATTTTCCGATTGTTACATTCCAACATTAAAAGAAAATCCGGCTGACGCAGAAGTTATTAGCCACAAACTGCTTTTGAGAGCTGGCATGATTCGCAAGCTCACTTCTGGGCTCTATATTTATCTTCCTCTTGGTTTGCGGGCTATCGAAAAAGTTTCACAGATTGTAAAAGAGGAAATGAATTATTCAGGCTTTAATGAATTGCTTATGCCAATGGTGCAACCAGCAGATTTGTGGAAAGAATCGGGGCGCTGGGATCATTTTGGCAAGGAACTTTTGCGGTTTAAAGACCGCAATGGGCGCGATTATTGTCTTGGCCCCACTCATGAAGAAGTAATTACAGATCTTGTGCGCGATGAAGTGCGTTCGTATCGTCAATTGCCAGTGCGTTTGTATCAGATACAAACCAAGTTCCGGGATGAAATTCGTCCCCGTTTTGGGCTGATGCGTGGCCGGGAATTTCTTATGAAAGACGCATATTCCTTTGACGCTGATTTTTCATCGGCCGAAATCAGTTACAAATTGGTGTATGACGCATATTGCAGAATTTTTACACGCCTTGGACTAAAATATAGAGCCGTGGAAGCGGATACTGGTTCCATTGGCGGCAATTTCTCACATGAATTCATGATTCTTGCCGAAGCTGGTGAAGACACTATTGTTGTTTGCAAGAATTGTGATTACGCATCGAATATTGAAAGAGCGGAAATAGCATGGGACGGGGAACAATGTACGGATGCGTGCCCCGCAAATTGCAAGGTATCCACGCCAGGCGCGCATACCGTTTCGGAAGTTGCGGCTATGCTTGATGTGCCAGAAGCTTCGGTGATCAAGACAATGTTATACATGGTCGATGATCAACCGGTCGGCATTCTTGTAAGGGGCGACCGCCAGGTAAACGAAATTAAAATCAGAACAATGCTCAAGGCAATGAAAGTTGAGCTGGCATCGGCGGCTCAAGTCGAAGCAGTAACAATGGCTCCTCTCGGATTTGCTGGTCCAGTTGGGTTAAATATACCGATTTATGCTGATGCGGAATTAAAAGGCGCAACTGATTACGTTACTGGGGCCAATGAAGGTGATGTGCATTTGCTTCATGTCGATTTAATCAGGGATGTAAAAATTACTGCCTGGGGAGATTTAAGAGAAATCACTGTCCATGATAAATGCCCTCGTTGCGAAAGCGAAATTGAACTGACAAAGGGAATCGAAGCTGGCCATATTTTCATGCTTGGCGTGAAATATAGTGATGCCCTGAATGCAGTTTTTCTTGACGAGACGGGCAAGGAAAAAATGATGATCATGGGGTGTTACGGCATAGGCATTTCACGAGTTGTAGCAGCAGCAATAGAACAGAACAATGATGAGGCCGGTATTATTTTCCCCCCTGCAATTGCACCTGTAACTTGCATATTGCTGAATCTTGATCCCAAAAACAGTGATGTTAGTGAAAAAGTTGAGCAGCTTTATGATATTTTAAAAAAAATGAATATGGATGTTTTGCTTGATGACAGGGAAGAAAGGCCGGGGATCAAATTCAAGGATGCTGACCTGATAGGAGCACCCATCCAGCTGGTATTGGGTATGAAAGGATTGTCGAAAGGAGTGATAGAAGCAAAAGACAGAAGAACTGGAGAAAAAGTTGAGCTTCATCTTGAAAGTTTCAAACAGGATTTTGAAACCTGGGCTGCCAATGTAAAACGTGGTTGGCAGAATCGGGTATAAACAATATGGAAACTGCTTTTTCCGCAACCAACATATTAACTGTAACTGATTTGACAGAAAAGCTGCGGAACAATCTTGAAAAAAAGTTTCCATTTGTCTGGGTTCAGGGAGAGGTCACCAACCTTGCCAAACCTGGCTCAGGACACTTGTATTTTGCTCTAAAAGACAGGGAATCACAGCTTCAATGCGTCTGGTTTCGCCACAAGCATAGAACTTATGCCCAAAATTCTTTTGACCCGTTGACAGGAGAAGTTTTTCAAGAATACCGGCCATCTTTGGCAGATAGTATTTGTAATGGCAAAGAAATTTTATGCGCGGGCAAGATTGGCATTTATGCCCCCAAGGGTCAATATCAACTTGTGGTTGAAATGGCAGAATATGCCGGTGAAGGAAAACTGGCATTGGAACTGGAAGAAAAAAAGAAACAATTGGCAGCAAAAGGATATTTTTCCAACGAACATAAAAAGAAAATTCCCAAAAATCCGCAAAGAGTTGTTCTAATTACATCTCCCCATGGAGCTGCAATACATGACTTTTTGGAATTGGCCAATTCAAGAGGATATTTCAGTAAAATTCGCCTGATACCTGTTGCCGTGCAGGGCGATGAGGCCGCAGGCCAGATAATTGAGGCCATCGAAGTTGCCAATTCAACAGATTGGGCCCAGGTTATTGTTATTGTTCGGGGTGGTGGGTCTTTGGAAGATCTGTGGGCATTTAATGATGAAAAACTGGTTCAGGCAATTTATGATTCCAAAATTCCCATAGTAAGCGGTATAGGGCACGAAATAGATGTCAGCATAACTGACCTCGTTGCGGATTTGCGTGCGGCCACCCCATCACATGCGGCACAGCTTTTGTGGTCAGAAAAAAGTGAATTATGGCAAAAGATTGATGATAATGAGCGGCTGCTTCACATAGTTTATAAAAAGATTATTGATAAACAGGACAACTATTTTTCATTGCACAATAAAAATCTCGAATTATTTTCGCCAATTAAAAAGATTTCTGATAAGGAGCAAAAACTATATGCAGAATTTGCCAATCTCAATTCTGTTATGATGAATTATTTAAAATATAAAGGACATACTTTACAAAATATTTTATTTCAATTCAACAATTATAAATATTTTATAAATTTTGGATTACTGAATGAAAAAATTATTGATTATGAATCATCGTTAAATATATTTATTAACTCTTTACTAGATAAAAAAGAATCAGAATTTATTTATATTGATGAAAAAATCAACAGAATTATAAAATCAATTATTGATAATTTTTATTTTGATATAAATAAAATAGAAGATTATTTACAAATATTAAAGACACAAGTTTTTTTAAATAATCGCTGTGGATTAATATATAAAGATGATATGCATATTTCTTCTATTTCAGATTTACAAATCGGTGATAATATTAAAGTATTGTTTAGCGATGGTTCAATATTAGCAAAAATTAATCAAATCATAAAACATTAATTTGGAGTTCGCATGATACATAAATTAACTTGTTTTCACCAATTGATATTTTTGACTTTTATTTTGAATTTACTTCCTTGCTTTGCCAAAGTGGCCAATGCTGAAATAACATTAACCGCCCCTGAAAAGGTGGCCAGAGGTGATGCTTTTATTGCCCAAATTAATTCAACTGAGCCTACGGACTATTTTATAATTAAATGGAATGGTAAAGTTATTCAAATACCGCCTGATAATAATTTGGCAACCTTTCATAATAATAATTTCCATGCAAAAGTTCTTTTGCCGGTATATATTGACGACAAATCTACCAAAAGGGAGTTGTCAGCCCAATCCATCCATGCTTCAAAAGCCTCAGCCCAATCGGCAAGAAAAACCATAACAATATATGAGAAAAAGCGACCTGTTCAAAAATTAACTGTTGATAAAAAGTTTGTTTCCCCGCCTCCTGATCAGCAAGCAAGAATCAAGGAAGATCGTAAAAAGGTTCAACAGGCGCTATCCCAAAAATTGCCTGGCAGATTGTGGGATATTCCCTTGGAGCGACCAGTCCCTGGTAGCGTTTCAAGTTTGTTTGGTTTAAAAAGGGTTTTTAATGGACAACCACGCGGCATACATAAGGGATTGGATTTGCGCGGCGCAGAAGGAACACCCATAAAAGCTTGCGCTGACGGAAAAGTGGTTCTGGTAGACAATCTCTATTTCTCGGGAAATACAGTATATGTAAATCATGGAGATGGAGTTTTCAGCGCTTATCTTCACATGTCCAAACCACTTGTACAGCCTGGCGAAACTATCGTTCGTGGGCAAACTATCGGCCTTGTGGGCAGTACAGGCAGGGTAACTGGCCCTCACTTGCATCTTTCCATATTTGCACAAGGACAATCAATAGATCCATTGCCGCTCCTTGAAACTTCCGAACTCCAACACAAGTCATCGAAATCGGGTAATAAGAAACCCAATTAATAAGAAAGCCATTCAGGACTTTGTGTTTCGCGCCATGGAATGAATTTGAGCCCCTCCCTTTATCCAAGCTGATTCTCCCTGAGTGGGAGGTGCGGGCTTATATGACCTCCTGATTTTCAACCACAAAGGTTCTTGCAGATGAAAAAAACAAAAGAGCAACCAAATAATGATAAAAGCTTTGAAGATTATATGAAACGCCTTCAAGATATTGTTTCCCGGTTACAGACTTCGGAGATGCCCCTGAATGAAAGTCTTGCACTTTACAAAGAAGGGCTGGAATGTTCTCGTCATTGCAGAGAATATCTTGAGCATGCCAGGAAAGAAATAGAAATTTGGCAGGCGGGCATTGATTGCCCTGGAACTGAATAATAAATGAATAATTGCTTATTTTAAACATAAAAAGGCAAAATAATGGTATTAGATGAAAATTCAATCTTCACAATGAAAAAAACTTTGGCAAGGCGAGCTGCAAAAGTTGAAACTTGGCTATCTATTTGTCTTGAAAAACGGGAAATTCCTGAAAGATTGAAAGCTTCCATGCTTTACAGTCTTCAAGCAGGCGGCAAAAGAATAAGACCGGTTCTTTGTCTTGTATGTGCCTCCCTTTGCGGCATGAATGAAGATAATGTATTGCCTTTTGCTGGATCAATTGAAATGATTCATACATATTCATTGATTCATGATGATTTGCCTGCAATGGATGATGATGATCTTCGAAGGGGTAAACCTTCGAACCACAAAGCTTTTGATGAAGCAACTGCCATTCTGGCAGGGGATGCCCTTTTGACGGATGCCTTCGGTTTGGCCTGTACAACCAATACTGATCTAACATTTTTGCTTTCCGCATTAAAAGAACTGTCCTTTGCTGCGGGCTCTTCCGGAATGGTAGGGGGACAGGAACTGGATATGTTGTTCACGGGCAAAAAAAACCTTTCATTGGATGATATCAAGGTGATGCAATCCATGAAAACAGGCGCATTAATCAGGGCATCATGTGTTTGTGGAGCGCTTTTGGCTGGCGCAAAATCAGAAATCATTGATTCAATTTCCTCTTATGGCAGCGCATTGGGAGCGGCTTTCCAGATTGCAGATGATATTCTGGACATAACTTCTGATACTGTAACCTTGGGAAAACCAGCAGGCTCGGATGAAAAAAGCGACAAAAATACCTATCCTTCCATAATTGGTGTTAAAAACAGCAGGCAAGAAGCTCAAGAATATGCCATGATTGCCAAAGATGCACTTTCAAAATTCACAGGAAACGATGCAGAATTTTTGATTTCACTTGCTGATTATGTGGTTCAGAGAGCATCATAGAGCCAATGAATAGAACAGGGCCAATAATGAAGTTCACCAATTCACCGGATCTGGTGGGCTTTTTTATTTAAATGATTTTAGCCAGCGTATTCACCTTTATCAATATGGCAGAAACCAACAAGAAAGCTGAATGAAGCCGAATATAAAAATGACAATTATTCAGGTTAATATTTTTTTGGCTATACGTATATTTTTATTGGATTCAAGGCGCCAGAAGTCCAGCCAGAGACAGAAAATAAGCAAAGCAAATGTCTCATAATGATAATTATGTAAAGTTTTATGCCGTTACTGCAAATGAGATCGGGAATATCCTCTGGCGGCTGCCATAGCGAGATTTGCGTAGAACAAAATTGATCATACCCTTGGGGATTTGCGTCTTGAGCCTGGGAACTGTTTAAGCCCCGTGCACAGGCTAATTGTCCGCATCTGATACCGCGCTCTGATACTTTGCCCGATGATGCTGGTATGGGCTTATACGATTTTTCGACCGCTATCTCAGAACATAAAACAACTTGCGGATAAAGATGCAGCTTGAAAGCATCAAATGGAAGCAGCACAATAAAATGCAAATGCAAAAAGGTGATTTTTGGGGTCAAATATATATGAACGCAAGTTTTTGCTTTTGAACTCAATACAAGATTCATGGCAGATGATTTAAAAAAGAATAATTCTATGAATTATATCATAGAATGTATCCCATGATAGTTATCATCAGTCAGGAAGTTTTGTTTCCAAAACAGCCCATGATTTTTATCATTATGATAAATATTATGAACTTGAAATTTGTTTTATTTTTTTGCTTCCATGATCAAAATCATTTCCATTGAATTTGCCAATTGTTTTAAATGCTTTTAAACTTATAGATATCGGCATTGAAATCAAAACATTTCAATGCCGAAGATCGCCAGGCAAAAAGCGTGGTTTTTGCCTGGCGTACGCCGCTTCGAGGCGCAAAACCCTGACGGATTTTGTATAGAGAACGATTTCGTTCACTATATAATAATTGATGCATTCCCAGGACAATTTGTTTATGTTTTGATATCAAAATACCCTTGTTTCAAAGCTGCCCCACCCTTCTGCTTGTTTTATCCAGGCAAAAGAGAGAGTTTTTTAGAAGCTGTTTCATAACTGAAAATATTTTATGTAACTATTTGATTTTGCAACACAATTGGCAAAATGACCTTCCGTAGACGCGAATTATCTTTAACTGGCTGCCGTTATTGATTTTTTTTGAATGCAGACGGCCTTATATATACAGCTTCTTAATTCATTTTCAAATCTTATTTACTTTATGAAATATTTTATTATCATCTTATGTTTTTTTCACCAATGGTTTATTTGCAAATATTCAAACTTTTCAATATTTATTTATATTCTATAATGAAATATACTATCTCATTGAAATCAAAAATTATTCCACCATTTTGGCGCCAAATCAATTATAATAATTCTCATAACAGATATTTAGATTTAAGAGATTCTTTACTTGTTTTTGATTCTTGTGAAATTGAGAGAAGGATAATTAATATTAATGGATATACATATATCTACGTTCCACCAATGCTGGAAAAAAAAGCGATTTTTGAATTAAACTCATACCATAATGAGAGCAAAATTTATAACGTTGGTTATAATTTTCATATTATTAGAAATTCATTTTTTTCATGTATCTTGTTTGTATTAATTGCTTTATGGCATTGTATTATATCTGGATGGTGGAATTTTAATATCCAGTCTGCCAATTATTTTGACTGGTTTTCGATAGGCTCATTAGATAATATTAATGTTAAATTATATCATCAATGGTATAGATTAGCTACTTCATTATCATTACATGCCGATTCAGGGCATTTATTTGGAAATATTTTATTTGGATGTTTTTTTATTATTATTCTATCACGGAGAATAGGTTACGGTATTGCCTTATTATTAAGCATTCTTGGTGGCATTCTTGGGAATTTTTGTTCAATATATTTACATAAAATGTCAGTCGCAAGTATTGGATATTCAACGGCCTTATTTGCAACTATTGGAATTTTATGTGGTTTTCAGGCAGGAAACCAATTCAATAGCAAAAGTATATTTTTATACCTGGCTACGGCGTTTGCATTATTGGCTATACTGGGAGCGGGCAATGAAAGGACAGATTATGCAGCTCATATCTGTGGACTGATCATGGGTATGTTACTGGGAATTGCAATTGTGCCTTTAATAAAAATATTTCGATTACAGGCGCTTCAATTTTTTTCAGCTTTGGCTGGAATTATGATTTTAATTTTTGCATGGGTATTGGCAACTTTGTACAATTAAAGAAATGTTGAGTCATGCACCCCCGGCAAAGCCGGGGGTGCATGCTTGAAAAATCACAGGTACTGGACTGCGGCTCCAGCTTGCCGCGCATCAGGGCGCGCACGGCAAGCTCCGTCAATCCATTGCGCATCAAAACAACAGAAAAATGCCCTATAGGATTTTACGCATGAGAACATCTCTTAACGGCAAAGCAAATTTACCTCGGGATATTCTCGCGCACGGCTTTTACAGCAAAGTCGCGTTAGAGCGTTTACCCAATTTCATTGCATAAATGTTCTAAAACTCCAGCGGGAAGGGCTTGGCGCCAACGTGGTGGAACAGACTGCAGCCGAGATGAAAGATCAGTATGTTAAAAGCCAGCCCATACCCCTGAACAAATAGCCAATATGGTAAAACTTCAAAGGAAACCGCCGTATGCGATGAGCTTGTACGGTGGTGTGAGAGGGAAGGAGTCGTAAGACTCCTCCCTGCTTGATTTTAATTGGCACACTTTTTTGATAATTTATCTGGGCGCCCGATACAAAAATATGCAAATCCACGTTCGGCAAGCGCTGAAGGAGAATAAAGATTTCTTCCGTCAAAAATAATTGGGGCTTGCAACAAGGATTTTAGTTTGGAAAAATCCGGATTTCTAAATTGGTTCCATTCCGTAATTACCAATAAAGCATACGCATTCTCGCAAACTGCATATTGATCATCCATAACTTCAACCAGGGCATTATCATGGAAAATATTTCGTGCATTACTTCCTGCAACCGGATCGAATGCCTTTATTTTCATGCCAGCTTTTGTAAGCTCATTTATTATTACAATTGATGAAGCTTCCCGCATATCGTCTGTATTTGCTTTGAATGCCAGCCCCCACAAAGCAAGTGTCTTTCCTTTTACCCCACCCTGCATGGCAAAATATTCTTCTATCTTTTTTGCAAGATGGATTTTTTGCTTTCCATTAACTGCTTCTACTGCATTAAGCAGTAGTGGTTCAACGCCACAATTTTCTGCTGATTGAATTAATGCTTTAACATCTTTGGGAAAACAGGATCCCCCATAACCCACGCCCGGATAAATAAATTGATAACCAATTCTGGAATCTGAACCAATGCCTGTCCTTACATCCCGAACATCAGCACCCAAATTCTCACAAATTGTGGCTATTTCATTTATAAATGATATTTTTGTGGCGAGCATACAATTGGCGGCGTATTTTGTCATTTCTGCGCTTCGTATACCCATGACAATTAATTTATCCCTTGTCCTGGCATACGGCGCATAAAGTTCTTTCATCAATCCAGCAGCATAATCGGAATCTGTACCGATTACCACGCGATCTGGTTTCATGAAATCTGCAATGGCATCCCCTTCTTTTAAAAATTCGGGATTTGAAACAACATACGCTTTGTAAGATACATTCCGTTTTTCAAGTTCATCATCAATGATGGTTTTTACCTTGTCTGCAGTTCCTACCGGCACGGTAGACTTGTCCACGACTACAAGGTCATTGGTCATATTTTGACCAATTTCCCTGGCTGCTTCCATAACGTAAGACAAATCGCATGAGCCATCAGCCATGGGGGGAGTACCAACACAAATAAATACACATTCCACCCCTGCAATGGCTTTTTTTAAATCTGTGGTAAAGTTTAATCGTCCGTCGTCTTTGCTGCGTTTAACCAAAGTAGTTAAACCTGGTTCATAAATATGCACAATTCCAGAATTTAATTTATTAATTACTTGTTCGTTCACGTCAACGCAATTAACAGTGTTTCCCATTTCCGCAAAGCAGGCAGCACTAACCAAGCCGACATACCCAGTACCAATGATGCATAATTTCATGTTATATATTCTCCTCCATTACGAAATTCTTTATGTTATCTTGACGTATTATGCAATTACAAGCCAATATGCCATTCAGCCTATTAAAATATATTTTTTAAGGCCTGTCCGCAAGCAGATGGAGGTATAAGCTTAGGTTATGATTGTTGGAACCGGGATTGATATAATAGATATTGGCAGGATAAAAAATATTCTTGGAAAATACGAAAAACATTTTATCTCCAAAGTCCTTACTGAAAATGAAATCAAGATGCTTCCAATTCATCCCACTATCCATATAGCTGGGCGTTGGGCCGCCAAAGAGGCAACAGCCAAAGCCTTGGGGACTGGCTTCAATTTCGGCATTGGCTTTCTTGATATGGAAATCATTTCTTCTCCTGATGGCAAACCCCTCTTGTTTTTAATGGGGAAAGCAGCTCAAAGGGCCAGTAAACTTGGATGCAAACATAACTTTATAACAATCAGCCATGAAAGAAATTTTGCAATTGCCATGGTAATTCTGGAGGGATAAATGAATTTGGAGAAGTTTTTGAATTTCCTTTCTCCTCTACCCTCTCCCGCTGAAATCAAAAATTGGGATTCAGTTGCGGGAGAATATGGGCTTGATGAGTTTTTGCTTATGGAAAACGCCGGCAGATCCGCATTATCAGTTTTGTTGAATTACCGTCCAAACCTCAAGAATAAAAAAATCATTTTATTTATGGGAAAAGGCAATAATGGAGGAGATGCAGCTTGCCTGGCGCGCAATTTAATTGATTATGGAGCTCAATGCTATTTGTTTGCTTATAAAACCAGAGAACAATTCAAAGGTGCCTGTAAAAGGCATCTGGAATTGGCAATTGATAATGGGGCTCATTTTTTTACATTTAATCTTTTGGAAAATATAAATAAAAAAAATTTTTTATATGATATTATATTATCTTCTACGAATTCAATTCCTGATATAATAGTTGACGGTTTATTGGGTACCGGTTTTAAGGGCACTCTTAAAATTGAGTTACAGAAACTTATTGAAGAGATCAATTTTTATTCCTGCCAGACCCCAGAATGCTTCGTTTTGGCGCTTGATATTCCATCTGGATTAAACCCTGTTACTGGCTACCCTTCTCCTGTTGCTATCCGTGCAAACGCAACAGCAAGCTTTGCCGCTATTAAATTGGGAGAGATTTTTTCATACGCGCGTAAATGGACTGGTTTTCTTCATGAATGCAACATAGGCATTCCCAAAAAGATTATTTCAAATAATGCTCCTGAAGCCTGGCTGCTGGATGGGAAGGCTCTGCAATGTATTCCTGATCCTGAAGAAAACAGCTATAAGAATTATTATGGGCACACTGTAATCATGGGTGGAACCCGGGGATACAGCGGAGCAGCCCATCTTGCTGCCCTTGCTGCCCTGGCAACAGGATCTGGCCTTGTTTCCGTGGTGTCCCCTGCTGTTTCCGCAGAAAGGATAAAAGCCGGTTTTCCAGAAGTAATGATTTATAAACTTGGGAGTGATGGAAATTCTTTCTGGCCTGATCACATTGAAGAGGAATTGGAAATTTTATTGCAAAAAGCGGATTCAATAGTTATTGGGCCGGGATTTGGACGTGGAGCAGATAGCGCAAACTTTCTTGAATCCTTTTTTAAAATTCCTTTAAACAAACCTGTTGTGCTGGACGCTGATGCCTTGATTATAATGTCAAAGCATAGAACACTGATTAACTATTTGACCGGAAAAGATATTATAACCCCTCATCCGGGAGAGGCTGCAGCGCTTTTGGAAATCGCAACGGAAGATGTGCAAATGGACAGAAAAAAATCATTGGAAAGTCTATGCGCGTTATCTGATGCTGCCGTTGTTCTTAAAGGGGCCAATACATTGATTGGGCAAAGTGCCTTGCCATTTTTTGTTTGTCCGTATGATATTCCCCAGATGGCTATTGGGGGCGCTGGAGATGTATTATCAGGGTGCATAGGAAGTTTGTCAGGCTTTCGTCAACTTTCGCAAAGGCCTGCAATTCAATTAGCGGCAATGGGGGTAATCTGGCATGCGCTCGCAGGATTAATTTGCGCCCAATCTTGTCATGATCGTGGAGTGTTGGCCTCTACCCTTGCAAAAAGCTTATCAAAAGTAAAAGGACATTTTAATTGTTTACCCCCACTCGGATCAAGCGGAAAAATACAGCCATGGCCTCAATCAGATTGAATAGTATCGAGGAAACATATTTATTGGGTGGATGGTTAGCCAAGAACCTTTCAACATCAAATGTTAACGCCTTGTTTTTGCATGGTCCCCTTGGATGTGGAAAAACAACATTGATCAGAGCTCTGGCATCAAACCTTTCCGGCGCGGAAAATTGTGAAATTTCCAGTCCATCTTTTACAATTTACAATAGTTATCCAACAAATCCACCTATTGTACATTGTGATCTTTATCGATGCCAATACTCCCTGCCCCAGGATATCCTTGTTTTTTCTGAAAATCCCAAAATTATTCTTGTTGTGGAATGGGGAGAATATTATCCTGAAAAATACAGGCCAAACGAATCGCTGGACATTTTTTTCAAGATAGAAAATGATAGCCGCTGTTTAACATTTGTTGAACATGGGGAATTTGCCAACATTTTAAAGGAGAAAATTTTTTTGAATTTTAAAAACTTGCAAGATATATAATCCTCATTTCGGCATGATAAAGTATTGTCCATAGAAAAAATTTTACTGGAAGGTATATGGATATCCTTATAAAGAAATTTGGTGGAACTTCAGTTGCTACCCTTGAGAGCATGAAAATGGTCCAGGGAAAAATTGAAGAAGGACTTGCCTCCGGAAAAAAAATAATTGCAGTTTTATCTGCCCAGGCAGGAGAAACAAATAGACTTTTGGCCATGGCAGATAAATGGTCTGCAAATCCGGATACTGCAGAATGTGATGTTTTGGTTTCAACAGGAGAACAAGTATCTGTAAGTCTTTTTACAATGCTGTTAAAAGATGCAGGCATCAAGGCAAGATCTCTTTTGGGGTGGCAGATACCAATTATTACAAACCAAGATTTCGGAAATGCCAGGATTCTTTCCGTTGATAAAAACGCGTTGCTTGATTACCTAAACGAATTTGACGTATTGGTGGTTGCCGGTTTCCAGGGTCAAACAGAAGATGGAAGAATTACCACTCTGGGGCGAGGAGGATCAGACACGTCGGCAGTTGCGTTGGCAGCAGCATTGGATTCTGCCGAATGTGAAATTTATACCGATGTAGATGGTGTATATACAACTGATCCAAATATATGTTCAACAGCCCGCAAAATGACCCGTATTGCGTATGACGAAATGCTTGAAATGGCGAGTATGGGGGCAAAAGTACTCCACATCCGTTCGGTGGAATTTGCAAAGAAATACAAGATTCCCGTGCGGGTTCGTTCCACATTTTCATCAGACATTGGCACACTTGTTACCCAGGAGGATTTGAGCATGGAATCTGTGCTTGTTTCAGGAATTGCATACGATAAAGATCAAGCCCGTGTAACTTTGCTCAATGTTCCTGATATTCCCGGTATTGCGGCCGCCGTTTTTGGCCCTTTGTCTGAACATGGAATTGTGGTGGATATGATTGTCCAAAATACCAGCCAGGATGGACATACGGACATGACATTCACTATTTCAAGAAAAGATTTACAGCATACTCTTGAGATCATGGATGAAGTTGTCAAAAAAATTGGTGCTGACAAGGTAATGCATGATGTAAGCGTGGCAAAAGTTTCTGCTATCGGAGTAGGCATGCGTAATCATGCAGGTGTTGCGACAAGAGCTTTTTCTGCGCTTACACAAGAGGGAATTAATATTTTGATGATCAGCACTTCCGAGATTAAAATTACAATCCTGATCCAGGAAAAATATGTGGAGCTGGCTGTTCGTATTCTGCACGATACATTTGGTCTCGATTGGGATATTGAATAAACAAATTGCAGATAATGGATGATAGAAAAAATATTCTGGAATTTGGGTTATTATATGAAAGAATATAAATCCCTGCCTTGAACAAATGTTCATATCCATCCAGTATTTTTGCAAAAATGCATCGTAATGCTTCAAAAACATGGAGAAAAGCAGAATACTTTTCGGTGGGTTCTTTAATTTAAAAAAGATTAAGTCATGCGCCCCCGGTAAAGCCGGGGGCCTGAATTGTGAGCCGCTCAAGGCGGCTGAATATCTGATCCGCCTGAAGGCGGGCGGCTATTTCAACAGGCTGAATTGATCCCCTCGCCCCTGGCCTGAAGGAAGCGGGTCTATCTCATCAGTTGCAAATTGAAAAATGGGCTGATTTTTGACGGATAATTGCCCGGTTGAACCATAATTTTTGTGGCTGAAAGCAGGCTGAATAGTCAAATAGAAGAATAAATTCACGGAAACCATTGGAGAAGAATATGTCCTGCTTTTTTCCAAGGGATTTATATGGCGTTATTGGCTGGCCCCTGGCCCAAACTCTTTCGCCTCTCATTCATAATACGGCTTTTCAGGATCTGGGAATACCAGGGATTTATCTTCCTTTCGAAGTAGCGCCCGAGAATCTGGAAAAATTTCTCCTTGCCATGCCTCTTTACCGTATGAAAGGCTGTTCGGTAACCATACCTCATAAAATTGCTGTTCTTCCCTATCTTGACTCCATAAGCGAAAAGGCTGCTCTGGCCGGCGCCGTGAATACACTATTTTTTAAAGATAGCGAGTTTGCTGGTGACAATACTGATGTGGACGGTTTCCTGGCACCATTAAATAATATTCCGCTTGATACCATGAACGTGCTGCTTCTTGGCGCGGGCGGAGCCGCCCATGCGGTGGCAGCGGGCTTGAAGTTCTCCGGCTGCCATCAAACGCGCGTTTGCACGCCAGGAAACAAAAGCCATTTTGCCCTTGCCGAAAGATTCGGCTTCACGCCCATAAACTGGGATGATCGCTACAAATGGCCAGCGCAGCTTGTCATCAATGCCACTCCCATGGGGATGAAGGGCAAGCTGGTCAAAGAATGCCCCTATGATTTTTCGCTGGTCCCTCAGGAAAATGGCATAGCCTATGATCTGGTTTACAATCCCAAAGAAACGCTTTTCCTGAAAAGCGCTTCCAGCGCGGGCAGAAAGTGTATTGGGGGGGCAGAAATGTTTTATGGCCAGGGGAATGCCCAGTTTCATATCTGGACGGGACACGCCCTTCCGGAAGCATCACGCAAGGCGCTTGAAAAGGCTCTGGCAAATTAGAGCATTTATGCAATGAAATTGCGTAAATGCCCTAACGCGACTTTCCCTGCAAAGGAGTGCGCGAGAATACATCAAGGAAAACTTGCTTTGCCGTTAATAGATATTCTCATGCGTAAAATGCTACAAGGCATTCTTATGTGTCCTCGTGTCAATAGCAATATTGCCTTTTTGCCTTTTGTCCTTACTGCAACATCTAAGGAACTTGCGGATGAAGTCACAGCTTGCTTGCGGCTGAAATGATGGCAGCGCAAATGAATGAAAATATACATTGAAAGTGGATATTTTCATTCAATAAATGCTATAATGGGGAAAACAATGAATTTTCTTGTTCTTCATGGCGTAAATTTGAATATGTTCGGCCACAGGGACAAAAAACAATATGGCACTGCGACTTTTGCGCAGATTAATACCGCCATTGAAAATCTTGCAATGGAACTTGGCGTTGGTGTTGAAATTTTTCAAAGCAACCATGAGGGGGAAATGGTCGAACGCATCCATGCCGCGCTGGATGAAAATTTTTCCGGCATCCTTATCAATGCGGGCGCGTGGACCCACTATAGTTATGCAATTGCGGACGCGCTTGCCATACTTTCTGTCCCAATTGTAGAAATACATATGTCCAACGTGCACGCGAGGGAGGATTTCAGACATAAATCCGTTCTTTCCAATGTAGCGCGCGGCAGCATTGCCGGTTTTGGTGTTGAAAGCTATCTGCTTGGGCTACGGGCCGCTATTTCCTTGGCTAGTTGAAAAAAATCGGGCAGGCATGCTGGATTTTTATATTGTTATAAAATATAATAGTTAAGCTTTATCATTGATGAGCGCATAAGAATGCTTGACAAATGCAGCCTGCAAAATGGCGTGGACTGCAGGGTCTTTTTTTGTACGCCAAGCCAAAAATCAGAGAACTACCATGATGAACGCCGTTTATCCCGGCCGAATGCAGGACAAGGACTTCACCCGAAAGGTGGAGGAAGCAAGCGGCCAGGACATCTCAACCTGTTACCAGTGCGGCAATTGCACTGCCGGTTGCCCGGCTGGTTTTGTCTATGACAGACAGGTCAACCAGATAATGCGCGCGGTACAGCTTGGCCTGAAGGAACAGGCCCTTGGATCCGCCTCGCTTTGGTACTGTCTTTCCTGTTCAATCTGCACCATGCGCTGCCCCAACAATATTGACGTTGCGGCCGTAATGGAAGTTTTACGTCATATGGCGCGTGAGGAAGGACATGTAACGGTACCGAGAATGGATAAGTTCTGGCTTTCCTTTATGGATACCGTACGCGCATTTGGACGTGTTTATGAAATCGGCACAATGTCGCTTTATATGCTGCGTTCGCTCAGAATGAATACCGATCTTGACCTTGCAATGCCGGCTCTGGCCCATCGCAAACTTCCTTTTGTGCCGCATCTTTCCAAAGAGGGGGCTTCCGCAGTTGGCAGGATTATCTCCCGTTATCGCGCAAGGCAGGAGAAACAGGAGAAGCGCCAATGAAAATTGCCTATTATCCCGGTTGTTCCCAGGAAGGCTCGGCGCTGGATTACGGCAAATCAACAGGAGCCGTCTGTGCCGCCTTTGGTTTTCACCTGGAGGAAATACCAAACTGGACCTGTTGCGGCTCTACTCCGGCTCATGCCCTGGACACGGAACTTTCCGCCGCGCTTTGCGCCCGCAATCTTGACCTTGCGACAAGGGAAAAAGCCGATGTTGTTGTTACGCCGTGCCCAAGTTGCCTGAACAACCTTCGCCTGGCAAGTCACCGTATGGAAAATCCATCTTTCAGGGCAAACGTTAATGCCCTGCTGGATGAACCAGCTGCCGAAAAATTTCCGGAAGCCACATCCATTATGCAGCTTCTTGGGCGCCACCTTGATACCGAGACCATAAAGGCTCGTGTAAAAAAAACGCTCAATGGAATAAAGCTGGCCGCCTATTATGGCTGCCTTATGAGCAGGCCGGCCAATGTAATGGACTTTGGCGATCCTGAAAATCCCACACTGATGGAAAGCCTTCTGGCTGCCTGCGGGGCCGAAATGGTGGATTTTCCGCTAAAAACAGCCTGTTGCGGAGCTGCTTCGGGAATACCGGAAAGAAAACTGACAGCCTATAATTCCGGCCGAATTCTTGAACTGGCCACGACCCTGGGCGTGGATGCAATCGCGGTTGCCTGTCCACTTTGCCAGATGAATCTTGATTTGAGGCAAAAACAGGCCGCGAAAGCCGAGGACGCTTTCTTTGATATGCCTATCCTCTATTTCACGCAGCTTATGGGCCTGGCCATGGATATCAACCCGGAATACCTTGGGCTTGAACAACTTTGCGTTTCGCCCGAAATGCTGTTGCGCAAACTTGGTATGGGCAAAGGAGGCGCGGCATGAGGATAGGAGTATTTATCTGTCATTGCGGCAGCAATATCGGGGGGACGGTAGATTGTGCCAAAGTCGCGGAAACGGCCAGCCATTATCCTGATGTGGCCTACGTTGACGACCCCATGTACACCTGTGCCGAACCGGGTCAGGCTGCAATTGAGGAGGCCATCAAGAAAGAAAGGCTGGATGGCGTTGTTGTCGCATCCTGTACGCCAAGAATGCATGAGCCCACTTTCAGAAAAACCGTGGAAAGGGCCGGGCTTAATCCATATATGTTTGAAATGGCCAATATCCGCGAACATGTATCCTGGATTGGCAAGGACAAGGAGGCCAATACCAACAAGGCTGCCGAGCTGGTCTTGATGGCTGTTGAAAAATTGCGCCATAATCGGCCGCTTGTGCCCAAATCTTTTGATATTACCAAAAAAGTCCTTATCATCGGCGGCGGTGTTGCCGGTATCCAGGCAGCCCTGGACTGCGCGGAAGGCGGAGTCCCTGTAATACTGGTTGAAAGGGAAGCTACAATTGGCGGCAAGATGGCCAAGCTGGACAAAACCTTTCCCACCGTTGACTGCTCCGCCTGTATTCTTGGTCCCAAAATGGTCGACGTGGCCCAGCATCCGCTGATAACCCTGTACGCATATTCGGAAGTCGAGGACATTAGCGGTTATGTGGGCAATTTCAATGTGAAAATCCGCAAGAAAACGCCTTATGTTGACTGGAGCAAGTGCACGGGTTGCGGCGCCTGCACGGAAAAATGTCCCAGCAAGAATACCCCGGATTCTTTCAATGAATTGATGGGTAAAACCACTGCCATAACAATTGCCTTTCCCCAGGCCATTCCGAAAAAAGCGGTAATCAATGCGCCTTATTGCAGAAAGCTCCAGTCCGGGAAATGCGGCGTTTGCGCCAAAATATGTCCTACGGGCGCCATTAATTACACGATGGAAGACGAAATTATAAGCGAAGATGTGGGCTCGATTATTGCAGCCACAGGTTATGACCTCGTTGATTGGAGCGTTTACGAGGAATACGGCGGCGGCAAATATCCCGATGTTATCACCGCCCTGGCCTATGAAAGGCTGCTCAACGCCTCTGGCCCGACTGGAGGCCATATCAAACGCCCCTCGGATGGAAAAGAGCCCAAGAACATCGTCTTTATTCAATGCGTAGGCTCCAGAGACAGGTCGATAGGAAGACCGTACTGTTCGGCATTTTGCTGTATGTACACTGCAAAACAGGCAGTTTTGACCAAGGATCACCTACCCGATTCCCAATCCCATATTTTCTACATGGATATCAGGGCGGCGGGCAAGCTATACGACGAGTTCACCAGGCGCGCCATGGAAGAATATGGAACAAATTATATCCGTGGCCGGGTTTCCGCTGTCTATCCCGATGGCAATGGCCAGTATGTCGTTATGGGCGCAGATACCCTGCTTGGCGAGCCAATCGAAATCAAGGCTGACCTTGTTGTATTGTCCGTGGGTATTGAAGCGAGCGCCGGCGCCCCGGCTCTGGCGGAAAAATTGCGCATATCCTATGACAGCTATGGCTTTTTCATGGAAAGCCATGTCAAGCTGAAGCCTGTGGAAACCAATACGGCCGGCGTTTTTCTGGCCGGATGCTGCCAGGGGCCCAAGGATATTCCCGCTTCTGTAGCCCAGGGTTCTGCAGCCGCTGCCAAGGTGCTTGACCTCTTTTCGCATGAAAAGCTTCAGAGCAATCCGCAAATAGCGAATGTCGATATTCTGCGTTGCGTGGACTGCAAAAAGTGCATTATGTGCTGCCCATTTGGAGCAATCGAGGAAGTAAGCGTGAGGGGTGTGAACAAGGCCCAGGTAATCGAAACAGTTTGCCAGGGCTGCGGCATTTGCGTGGCAACATGCCCGCAGGGCGCCATTCAGCTCTCGCATTCAACAGATAATCAGATTCTTGCGGAGGTCAACGCTCTATGCCAGTCCTGAAAGACAAGGAGTTGCGCATTGTAGGATTTTTGTGCAACTGGTGTTCATATGGCGGCGCGGATACGGCAGGCGTTGCGCGGGCAACCCAGCCGACAGACTTGAGGATTATCCGGGTTCCCTGTACTGGCCGTGTTGATCCGCTTTTTGTGCTGAAGGCACTCTTTGGCGGCGCGGACGGCGTGCTGGTTTCCGGCTGCCATCCCCGCGACTGCCATTATTCTGTCGGCAACTATTATGCCAGAAGAAGGCTTGAGGTTATCAAACGCTTCCTGCCGATTTTGGGCATTGACGACAGACGCTTTGAATATACCTGGGTCTCTGCTTCGGAAGGCCAACGCTGGCAGGAAGTCGTTACCGACTTTACTGCCCGTATTCACAAACTTGGCCAAGCACCAAGGCTTGCGGATGCCTCGCCCATGCTGAAAATTGCCGAGCTTGCGCTTTCTTCCCTGCATGCCCTTGGAAGCAACCTTTCTGCCCCGCTGGACGAATTGAAGGCAGCCATCAAGGCAAAATTGCCGGATCTGGAATGTGTGATAGGTTGGCAAAAAGGCTATGACGGAGCTCATGCCGTGCCCCTGTTCATGAAAACTCCGGAAGATGTGGACAAGCTCATCTGGGGGCCTTTAAATGTCATGAATCCCGCGGTTTATTTGCCGGATTTCAAGGGCAGAAAAATCGGAATTGTGGTCAAGGGCTGCGATTCCCGCTCTGTTGTTGAATTGTTGCAGGAAAAGCTGATTAATCGCGAAGATGTAACCATCTTTTCATTGCCCTGCGAAGGAACCCTGGACATGGGGCGCGTCAATGAAAAACTTGGCCGCTATACCAAAATCGACAAGGTCAATTTTGACGAGGCTTCGGTTTATATCACGGCTGACGGCAAGGAACATCGTTTCTGCATAACTGAATACGCCCAGGGCAAGTGCTATGGCTGCGTAACCCCGGGCGCTGTATTGGCTGATGTTGTTTTTGGCAAACCGGTTCCCGTTTCGCCTGGAAAATTCACTCCGCCGGAACTGGCCATGCTCGATTCGATGAGCCTGGAAGAAAGGATGGGTTTCTGGAAAGCCCAGATGGATCGCTGCATCCGCTGCTATGCCTGCAGAAATGCTTGTCCCATGTGCGTTTGTCGGGATTACTGCATTTCGGATAGTCGCAATCCACATTGGCTTGACCAGGAAGCCACCCCCGAAAACAAATTGTTTTTCCAGACCATTCATGCCGTGCATCTCGCGGGGAGATGCACGGGTTGCGGCGAATGCCAGAGGGCTTGTCCTGTTGGAATACCAATTCTTGCGCTTCGCCAGCACATAGCTCGTACAGTGAGCGAACTTTTTGACGAATATAAATCCGGGATGAACCAGAACGCTGTTCCGCCGCTTCTGACCTACGCCACGGAAGAAAAGAATATCCACGAGAGGGATCTATGAGCAAGATACGCTTTGTCAAAAAAGAGGACCTGGCAGGCTTTCTGGCTTACCTCCGGCAAAGGGATATCACTGTCCTCGCGCCTGTGGAAAAACCTTCCGCATCCAAATCTGCCATAGTTTTTGCCCCCTGGGAAAAAGGAATGCCCGTGCTTTTGGCCAAAGCCACTGTTTCGCCCAAAAACGCGGTCTTGCCGGAATGTGAGGCGCTTTTTACCTTCAGGCAAACCAGGGAAGAAAATAACGGGGAAATGGATTTTTCGGAAAATATCAACGGAAAGCCCACGGTTGTTTTTGGCTGCCGCCCATGCGACGCCAGAGGCTTTGCCGCGCTTGACAAACCATTTTTATCCGGTATTTACCCTGATCCCTACTACAAGGCCAAAAGAGATGGTTTGACCGTCATCAGCCTGACCTGCAATTCTGGCTGTGAAACCTGCTTTTGCCATTGGGTTGGTGGTGGTCCAACCTCACCAATCGGTTCGGATGTGTTGATGACCGAGATCGAGGAAGGCTTTGTTTTGCAGGTCATGACGCCACGCGGAGAAAATCTGCTGAACGCCTCTTCTCTTGATGATGGAACCGACAGGTTCGGAAAAGTCGAGGCAGTCAGAAAAGCGGCCTGGACATCTCTGGTGCCCGCTCCCAATATCATGGACGCGCCGGCCAAACTTGCCGAAGCTTTCAATGACATTGAATTCTGGCATGAAATGACCGACAGGTGCCTTTCATGCGGGGCCTGCACCTATTTTTGTCCCACCTGCTATTGTTTCAATATTACGGATGAGGGAGAGGCGCAGAGCAAAAAGGGCGGACGACGTCTCAGAAGCTGGGATAACTGTATGTCTTCGCTCTATACCCGAGAAGCCAGCGGCCACAATCCCAGAACAAGGAAAGCCCAGCGTATGCGCAATCGCGTTTCGCACAAATTCTGGACCTTCCCGGAAAACTGGGGAACATTCCTTTGCAGCGGCTGTGGGCGGTGCATTACCAACTGCCCGGTCTGTCTGGACATCAGAGAAATCGTGGTTGCGGCCATAAACCGCAAAAGCGCCCAATAAAGGAGTCCGCAATGGCTGGCAAAAAAAATACTGGAAAGGCCAGGGGCGCTAAAAATCAAAAAAATGCCGCGCCCAAAAATGATATGGCAACAGAAAACACTATTCTGAATTCAGAAGCAGCTTCCTATGTTGCAGATACCGGCAAAACGACAAAAAAGTCTGTCAAGGCAAGCATTGACAAGAAAGAATTGCCTGTAGTGGAAAAAAATCCCGGTGATCTTCCCGCCGTTGAAAACAAGGCCGAAGAATTGCCTTCAGAAAATATGGCCCAGGACTTGCCTGCGGCAGATACGAATCCGGGGGATCTCCCGGCTGCAGATCAGGAAATAAAGGCAAGTCCGGCCAAAGCAGAGACTAAAACGGCTGATTCTACGGACAAAAAACCGGTTCTAGCGGAAAAAGCTGCTGACAAAAAAGCGGCTTGCACGCAAATTCTGCCTGTCGGCAAAATCAGCCCGCGTATGCCCGAGGGCATAGAAAAAAGGCCCGTGTTTTCGGGTAATCCTTATTTGCCAAAAATGGCCAGAGTAATTGAAGTAATCCAGGAAACCCATAATATTAAAACTCTTCGACTGACGCTTGAAGAAGAGGAAATGGAAAACTTTGTCTTTGAACCTGGGCAGGTGGGTCAACTCTCTGTTTTTGGAGTTGGTGAAGCAACATTTGTCATAAATTCGCCGCCATCCCAAAAATCCTGGTTGCAATTTTCCATTATGCGCGCCGGAGAATTGACGGAATCCCTGCACAAGGTTGACGCTGGCGATAAAATTGGCCTACGCGCTCCCCTGGGCAACTTTTTCCCTTACCATGAATGGAAGGGGAAAAATGTGTTTTTTATCGGTGGCGGCATTGGTATGGCTCCAATCAGGACAATTATGCTCCACCTTCTTGAAAACAAGCAGGATTACGGCAAGATCAGCCTGCTTTATGGCGCCAGGAGTCCAAAAGAGATGGCTTACAGTTATGAGCTCGATGCCTGGCGCAATAATCCTGATCTGGACTGCACTCTTTGTATCGACAACCCATACGAGAACTGGGAACACAAGGTTGGCCTTATTCCCACTGTCCTTGAAGAACTTCATCCAGCGCCGGAAAATAGTGTGGCAGTAATTTGCGGCCCTCCAATAATGATAAAGTTTACATTGCAATCCTTGCAAAAGCTTGGTTTTGAGCCGCAAAATATTGTAACCACCCTTGAAAAAAGAATGAAATGCGGCATTGGCATTTGCGGCCGCTGCAATATTGGCGATCGTTATGTTTGTGTGGATGGCCCGGTGTTCACCTTGGCCGAACTGGATTGCCTGCCGCCAGATTTTTAAGTATAAGCTTCTGCATTTACGCTTGACAGGCGTTAAATACACCCAAAATACCAAAAAGAACCTGCTCCGGCAGGTTCTTTTAGTTGCTATAAGCAAAATAATTGTCATTATTTTGACGAGTTTTTGGCATTATTATTGCTTATAGAAAGTAAATCGGAAAAATCAGGCCATGGCAAAGCATGCCAGCCAGCATTGTCATATAAGGAGATAATTATGGAAATTTCCGGTATTAATTCAATTTTCCCTTTCCAGCTTCCCAAATCGGAAAAAGATGCCAATGGCGGGACTCCGCTTCAGCTTGCCGATACTGTGGATGTGCATCAACCTGAGTTGCTGGCCGATGATGAAGTTGAAGGCGTAATGAGCGAAAGCATGGATATGATAGTCGGCGATCCGCTTGCGGCTCTCTCGGTTCATCGCCTTTCTGCCAATCGTGTATATGCCCTGCTTGGTGCCTGAAAACATATAAAATTCAATCCCGTCTTTTCATTAAACTGTCATAACCGCAAAAAGGCTTTTATGATTTCTAAAATCATAAAAGCCTTTTTATTCCAGGATATAAATGCGTTATTGTTTCACGGTGTATTGAAGCGGGGATGGGTACAATATGCTGTTTTCCACTTATTCCATGTGAATCGCTTCCTTGAAACGCCTTATTACTTCGGGGGTTCCGATATTCTTTGCGGGATCTTCACTCAACTTGCAGGTTTCATTGAAAAATGGCCAGGATTCGGTAATCTTGGCGGCCACAAGCTTGATGACTATATTCAGGGGGCGGCAACCAGGAAAATCATTTGTCAGGGAAGTGCCAATGCCATAGGAAGGCAGGCATTTTCCAATTGCGAACTTCTGGATTTCCAGGGCTTCGTCAATATGCAGCCCATTGCTGAACACAACCTGCTTTGTTGCCGGGTCAATGCCGAATGAACGATACTTGGCCACAATCTTGTCCAGCTCCTCGGCGTTGTCCCCGCTATCCACCCGCAACCCTCTGAACATATTTGCATAATCTTCTGAAAAATTGAGGCTGAAGATTTCCCAGCCAAAGGTATCATACAGAAAAGTTCCGAGGGAACCCCTGTATGTTGAGGACCAGGCCTTCATGGCAATGTGATTTGCCATTTGCGGCCCGTACATTCCGCCAATAGCCGCTATAAATTCATGTGCCATGGTGCCAACCGGCACCAGATCATATTTCATTGCAAGATAGACATTGCTTGTGCCATACATCCGGCCTATGCCCGCTGTTTTGCAGCTTTTCATGGCGCCTATGGCAATATCCTGGGCTTCAAAAGACGCCCTGCGCCTCGTGCCGAAATCGGTGAAAATGCACCCTCCCCTAATGAGTTTTTCCGCCTTTTCGTACGATCTCCGGGCAAAATCGTCAAAATCAAAATTTTTGGTCAGGCCTGTCATGAGATAGTAAAGTTCCGAGATTATGGCCAGAATCTTCACTTCAAAAAGGATAATATTTGTCCAGCAGCCCTCATAGATAACTTCAAGATGCCCCTCGTCATCCTGCCAAATTTTCACGCAAGTGGGGTCATAACGAAAACCCTTGAGAAAGCTGTAAAACCAGAATGGAATATAGAGGCAGCGCCTTTTCATGAAATCGATTTCATCTTCTGAAATGACCACATCTGCAAGAGCATCGACCTGCTTGCGCAGTTCTTCCGCAAACCCTGCAGGATAAACAGTTTCATCCCTGTCCTTGAAGACATATTTCACCTGGGCGCGAGGGTAATTATCAATTACCGCGCAGCACATTGTGAACTTGTAAAGATCGTCATCCGTAAAATGGGTAATTATTTGATGCATATTGATTTTTCCTTGATAAATTCATCCAGCGCCTTGCCCCCGTCAATTGAAGGGGAATAATCGCACAGAACCTGAAATTTGTTTGCGCCGAATATTTCACTACCGTCTTTCAATGTTTGCAAAACACAATAATCACCGGCAATTCCGCAAATATCATAGTGCTCTACCTTTTTTGTATCTGACAAATCCATCAGGCGCATTCTGGCATGAGGATTTCTGAAGATCGAATATTCTTCCCTTGCGGCATCATCGCCCTTGTGCAGAATTTCATATTCCATTCCCTCAAGAGCATTTTGAAGCGGGGGCCACAGTTCGGCGCCACTGGTTTGGGCCACACAATGCGGCGGCCATTGTCCGCCATTATCCAGAAAAGAACAATGCGATACAGGATGATAATCACAAGTAACAACAATATGGGAGTATTTTTTGCCATTTTCCTTGACGTATTCCGCGAGGTCATTCATCGCCTTTTCAGCCCCGGGCACAGGCAATGCGCCATTGATGAAATCATTTTGAGGATCAACTATTACCAGCATGCCGTTCATATTTTCCCCCAAAACAAAAATGGCGCCCCTTATGTGCGCCATTTTCATTTATCAAATTCTGTTTCAGGCCAAAAGCTCCTGGCTGCGTAGCACTTCTGCCAGCTTGCCCATGTCTTCCTTGTTCATTCTGCAAAGGGGCAGGCGCATTTCATCGGACATTCTGCCCATCATCTTGAGGGCAGTCTTTACAGGAATTGGGTTGCTGACCATAAACATGGCCCTGTGCAACGGAAAGAGCTTGTGATGGATCTCCCTCGCTTCTTCATCTCTGCCCGCTGCCATTGCCGAACACATGGTTGCAATCTTGCCGGGAACGAGATTGGAAGTAACAGAAATGAGTCCTTTGCCACCCAGTGCCATCAGCGGAAGCGCGGTTAGATCGTCACCGCCAAGCAGGCTGAAACGCGATGGACAACTTTCAATGATTTCGCTTGCCTGGTTCATATCACCGGTCGCTTCCTTTATACCCACGACATGGGGAAATTCATTTGCCAGACGGGCCAAGGTGGAAGGCAACATATTACAGCCAGTTCTGCCGGGCACATTATATGGTACAAGAGGCAAATCCACTTCGCGTGCAATGGCGCTAAAATGCAGGTACAGACCTTCCTGGGTAGGTTTGTTATAGTATGGCGTAATCAGAAGGGCGCCGTCAGCGCCGGCCTTTTTGGCGAATTTGGTCAGGCGGATGGCTTCAATGGTATTGTTGGAACCAGCACCCGCAAGCACCGGCACACGACCTGCAGCCTGCTCAATACAAATTTCAATTACGCGTTCATGCTCTTCATGGCTCAATGTGGCGGATTCACCAGTTGTGCCACATGGCACAAGACCATGAATTCCTTCCACAATCTGCTGTTCAATAAAAGAACGAAAAGCTTCCTCATCAATTTCATTGTTCTTGAACGGCGTTACAAGGGCTGTCATTGCGCCGGAAAAAACCATACTTTGCTCCTTGGAAAAAAGCCCGGCCGAAGCCGGGCCCAATTTCAGTTATTGATAAATTCTTTCAGCTCCTTGCCGGCTCTGAAAAACGGCAAACGCTTGGGAATAACGGAAACGCTTTCTCCGGTTTTTGGATTTCGTCCATGATAAGCGCCATAGTTTTTGATTTTGAAACTTCCGAAACCGCGAATTTCAATACGGTCGCCATCCAATAAAGATTTTTTCATGGAATCGATGAAAATATTCACTACAAGAGTGGCGTCATCAAATGAAATGTTTGTTTCATCAGAAAGCGCCTTGATCAGCTCGCTCTTGTTCATCCTGCCTCCATAAAACAAATTTTTAAGCTGGAGGGTTATAAATTATCTGCGCTTTTTGGCAGTCCGCAACAATGATATGTTAAACGTCATTTTTGGGCAAGTTTTGCAACACACTACGATCAGCCAGCCAGTCAAGTTTTGCAAGCCTGGTTGCCTGGAGTTTGGCTCCTATTGCCTGAATATCCTGGGCAGCGGGAGAACCTGGAGCATAGGTCATAAGAGGCTGCTGGCGGCACACGGCTTCCGGCAGCTTCTTGTCCTGGCGAACATGGCCAAGCAGCTTTGGCTCAAGCTTGAGAAAAAAGCGGCAGGCGCCAGCAAGCTTGTCAAAAGAGCGCTGGGCTTCTTTTGCCGAAGTTACCTCATTGACTACAACCATGAATTCCTCAAGTCCAAAACGTTTGTTGAGAACCTTGATAAGCGCATAGCTGTCGGTAAGTGAGGTTGGTTCGGGAGTTATAATAATAACCCTCAATGCTGCCATAACTGCAAATGTCTGGACAGTTTCGGATATTCCCGCGCCAAGATCCATCAGTACAAAGTCATATTTGCCCAATAATGGGGAAAGATGCTCCATCAGGGCATCACGCTGGTCAGCGCTCAAATCGTTAAGCTCTGGAACACCCGAGGCGGCCGGCAAAACATCGAGGCCATTGGGGACAATAGCGTGGAGAACTTCCTCCATTTTGGCCTTGCCCAGTATTACATCCTGAATATTGCCCTCGGGAGTTATGCCAAGAAGCACATCAAGATTGGCCAGACCCATGTCGCAGTCCATCAATAAGGTCTTGTAACCGTTTTGATGCAGGGACATTGCAAGGTTGAGGGCAATATTTGTTTTGCCTACACCACCTTTTCCGCTAAGAATGGCAACGCTTAAAGTGCTGTTCATTTGGGTTCACCGCCAAAAAATAGAAAATGCTTTTCGTTGGAATGAACAAGTGTGGCCCCGCAGGCATCCCCTGTGGGACTTTCCTGGTATATATGGTTTTTCGTATCATCAAGCGCCGAATCGAGGGCCTTTTTTGCTCTCTCAAGTAATTCCGCAGGATTGCTGATTTCTCCCGGCACCACATTTACGAGGCCAATTGCGCAAGTGGGGCTTGAACCGGCATTAATGCCGCCTGTCGGAAAAAAAGGCCTGGCAATTTCCATAAAGCTTCGCTGGACATTTTCGGCAAATCGTCTGGATTTCAATTGACCAAGACCAGGGAGGACTACGCCGTAGGTATCAGGATCAAATTCGCAAAGGCAGTCACAGGCTTCAAGCAGGCCTTCGATTGTTTCTTTCAGCATTGTGTCAAGCCTGCGTACCGTGCCTTCTCCAAGCGAAGTCAACAGCGAACGCCGGTCGGCCAGTTTTGCGAGCAAGAGACAAATTGCCCCGCCGCTTCGCGCAATCCTCAACAATTCACCTCCCAACCGCATCTTGAAGGCTGCCCTGTCAAGAATCCATGGGCAGTCATCAAGATATGCCTGTATATTTTTCGGCAAGCCATCCGGTTGGTTATAACAAGCTGGAAGGTGAAGCGCAAACCATTGACTCAATGAGTAGGTTTTACAAAATTCCTGCCATTCATTATCCGGTATATCACGGACAAATCTCGCAATCAGGTAACCGGACCCGGAAACGCCCGCCTGACAGGCATCTCCGCAGGCCGCAAGCTCCCTGCTCAGATCTTTAAATCCTGCTTTCTTGCTCATGACGATATAAAAGATAATCGTGTTGAAACTGGTCTATCTGGCCATCCAGAACGGCGTCCACATCACCACATTCGGATCCTGTACGGTGATCCTTGACCAACCGATATGGCTGCAGTGTGTAGGTGCGGATCTGGCTGCCGAAAGCAATATCCTGCTTGCTGTCATAATTGGCCTGTCTTGCGGCCTCCCTTTTTTGCAATTCAAGATTGTACAGTCTGGCGCGCAGGACTCTCAAGGCCGTTTCCTTGTTATGATGCTGCGATTTCTCATTCTGGCACTGGGCGGTTATTCCGGTTGGCAGGTGTGTTATGCGCACGGCAGAGCTTGTGGTATTGACGCTCTGGCCGCCAGGGCCGCTGGAACGGAAAATATCAATCCTTAAATCACATTCCTTGATATCAAGTTTGATGTCGTTTCCCGCATCGGGAAGCACATCCACAGAGGCAAAAGACGTGTGGCGTCTGCCAGAAGCATCAAAAGGGGAAATTCGGATCAGGCGATGTATGCCGCGCTCGCTTTTAAGGAAACCAAAGGCGTGCGGGCCGCTTATCCGCAAGGTAACGCTTTTTAGACCCGCTTCATCGCCAGGCAAATAATCCAGTTTTTCCAGTGTGTAATCCCGACGATTTGCCCAGCGTGTATAAAGCCGCAGCAACATTTCCGCCCAATCTTGTGATTCAGTGCCCCCCGCTCCGGGATGAATCTCAAGTATTGCGTCACTCTGATCTTCCTCTCCGGAAAGGAGCATTACCAGTTCAGTTTCTTCAAGCTTGTTATCAAGTTCTTTCTGGGCCTCGGCCAACGAGGATAAAACTTCCTGAACTTCCGCGCTATCTTCATCAGGATATTCTTTCAGGGTTTCCGCAGCGAGGGCAAGCCATTCTTCCATGTCTGAATGGCTTTTTTCAAGGACATCCAATCTGCCTATTTCATCTTCCAGGGAACTTTTTTCTTTCAAAAGAGGAGTAAGAGCTTCCGGATTATCCCATGCGCCGGGTTTGGAAATTTCTTTCTCTATTTCATTCAGGCGCTGACCCTGGCTTTTTACGTCAAAGACGCCCCCAAAGGTTGGAAAACCTTTGCGAAAGGGGAGCACACTGCACTCGGAGGTCACTTAAATGTAACATAACTTTCAGATATTTTTTACTTTTTTGGCAACGCCACTGGCCATGCAATTAGCATGAGCAGGAATAATGCGCAAGCCGGTTCCCATGGAGCCAATTTATGAAACGGGCTGAAACTATTTTCCAGGCGCGCTTTTGCAAGCAGGGTTCCGGCCCTGAATTGGGGTCCGCTCATCACTATTCGCCCTCGCTTGTCAATCACCGCGGAAATGCCCGTATTAGTCGCCCGCATGAGCCAGCGTCCCTGTTCAATACAACGCGGAACAGTAAGATAAAGATGCTGTCTTGATGCCGGGCTGGTGCCAAACCACCCGTCATTGCTTATATCAACGAGCAAATTTGCTCCATCGCTTACCCTTGCCTGGGCAAGCCATGGAAAAATCCCTTCATAGCAAATAAGCATGCCAAGAGCAAGGGGGCCATAATGCAGAGGCGCAACCTGGCTGCCTTCATGATAAACCCCCACCCCTTGCAGCAATGCCTCCAGAAAACCAAAATTCAGCCAGGAGGGCAAATATTCACCAAATGGAACCAGATGTTCCTTGTCATAATGGCCAAACAACTTTCCTGATGGGCCAAGTAAAAAAGCCCTGTTGAAAACAACCGGCTCGTCCTCGCCAGCAATTTTTTCAAGGCCAGGAGCCCCAAAAAGAAGCGGGCAATCCACTTCCCTTGTAAAATTGCGGATAATGGAAACCATCTCGGGACGGGACTGATAAAAAAATGGCATTGCCGTTTCCGGCCAGATTATCAGTGGATTGTTCACGCCTTTTCCGCGCGCTGCCGCAAGGCCCGAAAGAGAAAGGGCCATATAATGGTTCAGGGTGTCGCGCTGGAATATCGGGTCCCATTTTGTATTCTGGTCGACATTGCCCTCAACGAATAACGCATCAACCGATTCCCCGGAGGCAGGTGAATCCCCGCAGAGGCGGTAGAGGCCATAAGCCGGAATGGTCAGGCAAATCAGCAAGCCGACACAGAGAGATGGCCAGAGGCACTTTGAATGTTTGTCCCTGCAGACAGGAAAGGCAAAAAAAATGAGCAATGCGGCGCATACCCAGAGGCCGTCAGTAGCATATGCTCCAATAAGATCACAGGTCTGCAGTAGCAATGGCCAAATCGCAAGTCCGCCGGCAGGGGAAAGCCAGGGAAAGCCCACAAACGCTGCATACAGATATTCCAGAAAATACCAGACTATGCCCAGGGAAAAAGCACGTCGCCATGGGGAAAGATCTTTCAGGGTCCAGGCGAAAAGAGAAAACAGCCCACTTTGGCTTGTGATAACGAAAGCGATAAAAAGCGCGCAGGCAAAAGCCAGCGGAAAAGGCAAATTGCCAACATTGTGAACCGGCATATAAAGCCAGTAGAGAACTACAGCGGCGCCTAAAAAACTTGCAAGCCAGCCGGCGCCAAGTGCTTCCCGAAAGGATGTGGCGCGTGTGCCGAGAACTGCGCAGCCCGCAGGCCAGAGGATGACCAAAAAAGGCGCGTCGAAAAACTGGTTTGGAAAACCCAGAACAATGCCAGCAAAAACCGCGCATATCCAGAATATATCCGTCTTCGACCGGAAAAGGGCAAAGTATTGATTAAACTTCAATGGGATTTTCGTCGGCAATTTCGCCTGCTTGCGCAGCCGGTTCCATCCGCAAAAGCCGAATCAGTTTCATATCCGCGTCAATGACGGTAAAGGTCCAGCCATGCACCGTAAAGGATTCCCCCCTGCCCGGCACATGTCCAGCCTGCATACTAAGATAACCGCCAATTGTATCCACTTCATCCGACTCAATATCAACGCCCAATTCCTGCAAATCATCAAGCAGGGCACGCCCCGTCAGTTCATAAACATTGTTGCCGACCGAACGGATATCTTCTTCTCTTGGAGCATCGTGCTCATCTTCAATATCCCCGACAATTTCCTCGAGGACATCTTCAATGGTGATCAGGCCTGAGGTGCCGCCATACTCGTCAATTGCGATTGCAATGTGCAGCTTTCTGGATCTGAACTCCTGCAGCAAGGTGCGAATGGATTTTGTTTCCGGCACGAAAAAAGGTTCACGCATTACATCCCGCACGCATTGCTCACGATGCGAATTATCGATCAGACTTGCAAGAAGATCCTTGGCATGGAGAATTCCAACCATATTATCCCGGGTATCGCGATAAACGGGAATCCTTGAATGACCGGATTCCACTATGACTTTCGCCACCTCCGCCAGGGGCATCTCCTCGGGAACGCAATCAATATCGGTTCTGGGGATCATTGTGTCCTGTACTTGCAAATCATTGAACCGAAGAATGCCCAGTAGCATCGATTCCTCCTCCGGTTCTACTTCACCTTCGGCTCGCGCCTCCAGAATCGCTTTTTCAAGCGATTCTTCGTTTTCGTCGTGTCCAAACAGGCGACTCAAACGTGACCAGATTGTACTATGATCTTCCGGGCCCTGATCCAAAACAATCTCCTCCTGAATATAAAATATACATCCATAGATCCAATGTTAGAGCATTTACGCAATGAAATTGCGTAAATGCTCTAACGCTGCTTTGCCTGCAAAGGCGCGCGCGAGATTATCTCGAGGCAAACCTGCTTTGCCGTTAAGAGATATTCTCATACGCAAGATGCCATAGATCCAATACTAATTTATGATTTTTCCACTTTTTTGTTTATCAAGAATGCCAACCCATTGTGCGATGGGCCTTACGCCTCTGGTGGGTGAGCTGTGCGTCCAGTGGATCTCGCTTGTGCCCTTCTCCAGAACAGCCCAATTTGTAAACTCCAAACCCAGGACAAGTGCCTTGTGCGGGCCATCGTCAATACGGGAATTCATGATTTCACCCGTACACCAGAAAGCAATGGGTTTATCAGTTTCTTCATGCACATAAACCACGAGACAAAGAAGCTGCGCGCCTTTTGCCAGCTCAATAGCGGGCTTGCCGTTTTCTCCATATGGGAAACGCAAGGCGAGCCCTGATGCGGAAATATTTTCAACCTGAACAGGTTCGTCAGGCATACCAGGACGGTAATGAGTCAGCGGAGTGCCGATTTCATTGGTCGCAGAAGGCAAAGTCTGGCCGGCCTGCATGGGCCATACGCCAATTACCCTGATATCGCTTTTTTGTGGCTGAACCCGGATAAAATGACGTTTTTTCTCGACCCGCAAATTTTCGGGCACCTGGCATACCAATGTGGAATTTTCATAATCCGGATGGATTTTCAATATTTTCGAGCTGAAGACATAAAAAACAGGCCCTTCCGGATTGCGGGTGCGAAAGAATACTTCGACTGGTTTGCCTTCCCAGTCTTCTGTAACATAATCCTGAACAGTCATCTGCAGCCCTTTCTGATCAATTGCGTGCAGCATGGCTGAAAGACCGTTTCGGGTAACTCCTGGAGTATTCATTTTGATGTTGAACATTTCATATTGGGATTGGGCCAGGCCAAGAATCCTGAAAACATGGCCTTCCCTGGCATTCATGGCCTTCTTTTTGCGGGCCAGTTTGATACTATAGAAAAGGCCGCACAGAAGAAGAAAAAACAGTGCTGAAAGCAGATAATTTTCCATATCGGACATTATGTTTGCCTGGTTCCGTTCTTTTTGCGGACCCGTGCGCCTTTTCCCAACAGGCCCAGTTTATGGAGATGAATTTCCAGACATGACACTGCTGCGGGCGTGACCCCGGATATACGCGATGCTTGCCCAAGGCTTGTAGGCCTGATTTTGGCAAGTTTTTCCTCGACTTCTCTTGAAAGTCCCGCAATGCCATTATACTCCATATCGGCAGGCAAGGGGATATTGTCAAGATGCGAAAGGCGAGAAGCTACAAGTTCCTGCTTTTTCAGATAGCCGGCATACTTGATATCAGTTTCCACACTCTTTGCCGCATCACCACATTCATCAATGGCATTTTGCAGCCGAAAAGCCATTTCGGCGCATTTTGGGCCTGATGTAGTCAAAATTTGGCCCAATTTTTCCAAAGTTATATCCGGGCGGCACAATAAATCTGAAAGGCTTTTTCCGGCCGGCAGATCCTGTTCCCGGCTCTTCGTTGCCAATACTGAAGCCCCGGTTTGTGTTGGCGGAAGTTTCCATGCAGCCAGGTCTTGACGCATTTTCTCGGCGCGCTCCATCTTTTCACAGAACGCCTTCCAGTGGCTATCCTGCACAAGGCCTATCTTGCGGCCGATTTCCGTCATGCGGCAATCCGCATTGTCTTCCCGTAAAAGAAGACGATGCTCTGCGCGAGATGTAAACATCCTGTAAGGCTCTTCCGTTCCCAGAGTTACCAGATCGTCAACCAGAACAGCCATATAGCTTTTATCGCGGCCAGGCTTGAATTCTGGCAAATTCTTTTCCTGACAGGCTATATTGAGAGCGGCCCACAAACCTTGCGCCGCGGCTTCCTCATACCCGCTTGTGCCGTTGATCTGGCCGGCATGCCACAGCCCGGGAACATTCTTGCTCTCCAATGTTGGCCAAAGCTGCACGGGGTTAGCATAATCGTATTCAATGGCATAACCTGGACGAACCATGACGGCGTTTTCCATGCCCTTGATTGTTCTGATCATCGCGGTCTGCACATCTAGCGGCAAGCTTGTCGAAATACCGTTGCAATAAATTTCCTCGCTGTCCAACCCTTCCGGTTCCAGAAAAATCTGGTGCCTCTCCCGCTGGGGAAAACGCGCGACCTTGTCCTCAATTGAAGGGCAGTACCTGGCTCCAATGCCTTCAATTACACCGGTAAAAAGTGGGGATCTTCCAAAAGCTTCCCGAATCACATCATGAGTATCGGAATTTGTCCAGGTAATATGACAGGAGACCTGGGGCAGGCGCGGGCCTGGTCCGCGGAAACTGAAGCCAGGGGGCGGATTATCGCCCGGTTGCTCATCCAGGCAGGAAAAATCAATGCTCGAACGCAATATCCTCGGAGTTGTCCCAGTCTTCAAACGCCCAAGCTCAAAACCAAGCTCGCGCAAACTGTCGGACAGGCCCAGACTTGGAGCATCTCCCAGACGGCCGGAAGGCATATTGACCATTCCCATATGAATGCGTCCATTCAGAAATGTGCCGCAGGCCAAAAGCACATGCCTGGCCTCAAAATGTAGCCCAAGTGCCGTGCGCACACCGCATGCACGACCGCTGGCTGTCAGAACTTCCGTAACATTGTCCTGCCAGATTCGCAGCCCCCTGGTGTTGAAAAGGGTCTTGGCAACAATGCCCTTGTAAGCATTCCTGTCCATCTGGGCGCGGGTAGCGCGCACGGCAGGCCCCTTGCTCATATTCAATGTCCGAAACTGGATGCCGGCATGATCGGCCCACAGCCCCATACACCCCCCAAGGGCGTCAATTTCACGGGTCAAATGGCCCTTGGCCAGTCCACCAATGGCAGGATTACAGGAAAGATGGCCCAGTCTGTCGAGATTGCCGCTTACAAGAAGAACATTCAGACCAAGAACAGCAAGCGCGTGAGCGGCTTCTGCGCCAGCATGCCCCCCACCGGCCACGATGCAGTCAAAAATTCCATCAGCCATTGGCCAGTCCGGGAAACAGCAAATGCGCAAAAACGATCGCATCCTTGCAGGTTGCCGTCAGGGAAGATCTTTCGTCAGGTTGGTGGCATGTATTTTCAAGGCAGCTCCAGACTACGGCAGGCAGACCTTTTTGCCTCAAAAATGCTGCGACTGTGGCGCCTCCAATTCCCACAAGGCATGGCTCAACACGATATACCGCGCTGATCGCCTTTTGCAGAGGTGGAAGAATTGGCGAACTTTCCGGCGTTGACGTGGACTTCTGGCAATGAACGGTTTCAAAGGAAATTTCGACCGCAAGTTCTATTGAAGCCAACTCAGTAATGGCCGAAATCCTTTCCATGACGCTTTCCACAGATACTTCAGGCAGAAGCCTGCAGTCGACAAAGAACTCTTCACGACCAGGCATTATATTGACCGCTTCAACATTCGCGGGATGCCTGGTAGGCACGAATGTGGAAACTGGCGGAATGAAAATCGGGTTCTTTTGTGAAAAAGTTGCCCGCAAACCCTCTTCCAGAAGAGCAACAAGCCTTGAGGACGCCACAAAGGCATTCCTGCCCAAAAAGGGATTGGATGCATGGCACTGGGTGCCAAGAACAGTAAATTTCAGCCAAAGCTGTGCTTTTTCCGCGATTTCAATTTCGGCGCCACCAGGCGATCCACCATCTGGAACTATATAAAGATCGTCACCTGAAAACAGGTTGGGAACAGTGGACAGGATATGTTCAAGACCATAATGGCTTCCACATTCCTCATCGGCCATAAAAACCAGACCAAGACCAATTTCCGGCACAATGCCGGCAGATTGCAGACTTTCGGCAAGAATCAACATGGAACAGACAGCTTGCTGATTGTCCTCCACCCCGCGCCCATAAATAAAATCGCCAGCCTGGCATACTGTCCAGGGATCATGATGCCAGGCGGACAAATCTCCGGCTCCGACTGTATCCAGATGGCCAAAAATCCACAGATTCTTCTGTGTGCCGCCCTTGATACGGGCAACAAGATTGGGGCGATAGCCGCAGGGAACGCGGTCATCCGGGCAATCAACATGCAATATGTCTTCAACACCCACTTTTTGCAGCAAGTCCGCTACAATTTGAGCCCGGGCTGCTTCGCCTGCACCGCCATTTTCGGGGCCAAGAGATTTGCAGGCAGTCAAAAGCCGCTGCAATTCAAGAACTCTTGCACCCTTGTTACCAAGGGTTTCAAGAAGCTGTTGGGAACAATCTGATAGGGGAGGTTCCATGTCCATAAAGGCTGTTTGGAAGAATTTGCTGAAATGGATAACGAATAACTGTATCTAAAAAATAGACAATGAAGTTATTCAATGCAAAAGGCAGCCTTTGCGCGGATATGCGGCAAAGGCTGCAAAACATTGCAAATTAACGGCCTTTGGCTGCGCGTTTGGAAGCTTTGAGCGGGTTAACTTTGGCGGCAGCAGTGGCCTGGGCCTTGACGTGGGTGGCAAAATTGCAGCGGCCGCCGGACCATTTATAGGCCGGATCGGGATAGCTTGAGCAAAATTTTTCCTCGTCAAATTCCCGAACCCTTTCACAACCTGTGCACTGTTCAACACAGGGTGAAATGACAAAGCCATTAACCATGACGCCTTCTGCGGTTTTCACGGCATTCTGCAAGGGGGTCATCCTGTACTCTCCAAAAAATATATACCCTGTGCGGGTGTTATTGAATTAATTAATCCAAGTTTTTTATTATATCTGGTTGATAAAAAAAGTCAAGGGCAGCATTTCATTAAAATATTTAAGTGAAAACCCCGCCGAAGCGGGGAAAAGGAACATAAAGTTTTGCATTATTCAGGAAAATGCGGCTGGACAAAAATTTTCAATGAAAGTTACTCGCCTGATCCCTCCTGGCTCCGAGCTTTCTTCATGCATGATTTTTGCTCCTTTTCTATCAAATCAACCAATTTTGCCGCCGGAATATTCAAGGCGCCAGCAAGATGAAAAATGAAATTCAGAGTAGGACGGTATTTGCCCTGCTCCACCTGAAGAAGGTACACACGGTCAATACCGGAATTCATTGCAAGTTTGCGCTTGCTCAAACCGGCATCTTCACGCAGCTTTTTCAGGATAACCGAGACAGCGTGTGTAAGACATGGGTAAGCTTCCATTCCCTGAATATACTAAAATCGGCTTTATTTGTGAAGTGTTGGCATAAAAATTTTATATACGAAAATTATTGCCAACGAACTGATATAGCTATAAATTTATCTATATCAAAATAATTGTTTCTGAAAAAATTCAGGCCATGTCTTTAAAATTTTTGACCGGAGAAACACATGGAGCAGAAAAAATACTTTCAGCCCGAAATTGAATGCGCTTCGCAGGAAAAGATGCGCGCATGGCAAAATGAACGCCTTAAAAATACGGTAAGAAGGGTCTATGATTCCGTGCCTTATTACCGCGAACTCATGAAAGAAAAAAATCTGACGCCCGACGACATAGGCGGTCTTGACGATCTTTGCCGCCTGCCCTTCCTTTCAAAGGATGACTTGCGTGAAGCCTATCCCTATGGCCTGCTGGCCAGGCCATTATCGGACTGCGTGCGCATCCAGTCCACAAGCGGAACCACAGGCAAAAGGGTGGTGGCATTTTATACACAACATGATCTGGATGTTTGGGAAGAATGTTGCGCCAGGGCTATCGTTGCCGCGGGCGGCGGCAAGGATGACGTTGTTCATGTTTGCTACGGCTATGGCCTGTTCACAGGCGGCCCGGGCCTGAATGGCGGTTCGCACAAGGTCGGCAGCCTTACATTGCCCATGTCTTCCGGCAATACGGAAAGACAGATCCAGTTTCTTTGTGATCTTGAGGCAACCATTATTTGCTGCACGCCATCATACGCGGCCTACATTGCCGAAACGATCGCGGAAAAAGGCCTGAAAGACAAAATAAAGCTCAAGGCCGGTATATTCGGGGCAGAGGCATGGAGCGAGGAAATGCGCCATGACATAGAAAACATGCTGGGCATCAAGGCCTACGATATTTATGGGTTGACAGAATTGTGCGGCCCGGGCGTTTCCTTTGAATGCTCCGAGCAAACCGGCATGCATATCAATGAAGACCATTTCATTGCCGAAATCATTAACCCGGACACCGGGGAAGTTTTGCCCGAAGGCTCTATCGGGGAGCTTGTCTTTACCAGCATAACCAAGGAAGCCTTTCCCCTGATCCGCTACCGCACACGGGATATCTGTCATCTTACCCGCAAACCATGTTCATGTGGCAGAACCCATGTTAAAATGTGCAAGCCCATGGGTCGCAGTGATGACATGCTTATTGTAAAAGGCGTCAACGTCTTCCCGTCCCAGATTGAAACAGTTCTTATCAATCGAGGTTACCCGGCAAATTACCAAATTGTGGTGGATCGTGTGAAAAACAGCGATACACTTGAAGTGCAGGTCGAAATGACAAACGAAATGTTCTCGGATAATCTCGGAGCCGTTGCCAGCCGCGAAAGAGAACTGGTTGACGCGCTCAAATCCATGTTGGGCATCTATGCCAATGTCAAACTTGTCAACCCCAAAACCATTACCAGAAGCGAAGGCAAGGCCCAGCGTGTCATCGACAAGCGCAAACTCCATTAATCCGGGAGGATAGGATGACTGTAAAGCAGATTTCCGTTTTCATAGAAAACAGGCCGGGGGCAATTTCGGCATTTGCCAACATTTTGCGGGAAAACGGTATTGACATGCGCGCCCTTTCCCTGGCCGATGTCCAGGATTACGGCATTTTACGCGTCATTGTGGATAATGTTTATGTTACCTCCACAGTTCTGAAAAATGCGGGCTATGTCTTCCGCATAACGCCGGTTATAGCCGTTCCGCTCGAGGATCAGTCCGGATGTCTGGCAGATGTGCTGGATGTTCTGGGCAGAAATGATATAAATGTAGAATATCTCTACGCTTTTGTAGGAAGACAGCAAAACAGGGCTTTTGTAATCTTTCGTGTTTCAGACGAAGACATTGAAAAGGCCTCAAAAATTCTGAATGATGCCGGCTATCCCCCAATAAGCCAGGATGACTTGCAGTTGAACTCCAGGAACTAGAGCGAGTTTTTCTTGAAAATATCCAGATAATGATTATATATGGCTTATGCCAACTAGCTAGTACTCCGAAACATATATGTTTCGGAGTACTAGCTAGTTGGCCCTTAAAAATTGCTCAACCTTCTGAAATAGCTTGATAAAATCTCCAAGGTTCTATATTTTTTTAAACACATATTGCATTGAAAAGCCCATTTTACGAGGGTTTCAAGTAAATAATGACATTGTATATTTCTTGCTTGCCCTTACCCATGAACAAGAATCCATCATGCCCCAAATGCAAGTGCGCGGAAGTTGTCAAGAATGGAAAAATCAATGAAAAACAAAGTCTTAAATGTAAAAAATGCTCATTCCAGTTCACTCGCTTAACTCCCCGAGGTTATGCGGACAGTGAAAAAGCCTTTGCTGTCGTCCTTTATAATTTGGGGCTGTCAATGAACGCCATAGGCAATCTTTTTACTGATCATCTATTTTATATTTAAACACATCCTGCTTGCGCAAAACAGGC
>ERZ777306.214-NODE-214-length-120193-cov-36.110223_pt1 | contig 120193 bp, 102 predicted proteins | sample MGYA00374966_ERZ777306 | MGnify/ENA primary metagenome ERZ777306 (study PRJEB29329, sample SAMN06343882) | mouse gut metagenome | isolation source: Mouse cecum | place: Austria: Vienna | collected 2014-11-15 ...
TTGGCGGGAGTATAGAAATTTTCTATCTCCCGCTTTTATTATATTAATTCATTTTATCGCACCTATAGTATTGTACTTATTAAGTGGAAGTATATCAATGTGTTATGTTTTACATCCCCCTTTTGAAATGTATATAGTGCGGAATATGCGAAAACTATAAGGGGCACGCATAAAAAAAACGCCGATAGTTTCTGGAAAACATGGGCGGTTTTATTCAGAAAGATGTAAGTCTTTTGGGAAAGATTTTTTTAGGAATTACTTTGACATAGGGGTATACAAAGGCTTCATTGTGGAATATCTTATGGAAAATGGGCTATAAAATCGAATATATTCGTTTAGTAGTAAGATGTCTCTGATAAATAATAACGTTTTAATGATAGAATTATCAAATAAGATATTTATCTTCGCTATTCAAATCTATATGCAGAAAAACATCTAAAATGAAGAGAAGAACGTTTCTTGAATCATCACTATTAATGACTTCCGGGTTAGGTTTAGATACTTACGCAAAAGGAGAAGCCAGAGAGGAAAGCGCGCAAGCCAAAAAGCCGCATGTTATCCTGATTATGACTGACCAACATCGCGGAGATGCTCTTGGCTGTATGGGAAATTCCGCTGTTATGTCTCCTAATCTCGATAATCTGGCGAAAGAGGGAACTTTGTTTGTCAATGCCTATTCTGCTTCTCCAAGTAGTACACCTGCCCGTACCGGGCTATTGACAGGTATGTCTCCTTGGCATCATGGCATGTTGGGATATGGCCAAGTAGCGGAAAAGTATATATATGAAATGCCGCAAATGCTTCGTAATCTTGGCTATTATACATTTGGTGTCGGGAAAATGCACTGGTTTCCACAAAAAACTCTTCATGGTTTTCATGCTACACTGATCGATGAGAGCGGACGTGTCGAATCTAAAGATTTTATTAGTGATTATCGGGAATGGTTCCAGCTCCATGCGCCCGGAGAGAATCCGGATTTGACTGGTATCGGTTGGAATGCTCACGCGGCCGGTATCTATAAATTACCGGAAAATTTGCATCCGACGGCCTGGACCGGTCAGACCGCTTGTGAATTGATTCAGAATTATAATTGTGATAAGCCTCTTTTCCTGAAAGTCTCATTTGCGCGTCCTCATAGTCCTTATGATCCTCCTAAGCGTTATCTGGATATGTATAAGGATGTCGATATACCTAAGCCGTCTGTCGGTGATTGGTGCGGTAAGTATGCAGAACGTTTGGATCCGGAAAAAGCAGACCCCACCGCTCCCTTTGGTAATTTCGGCGATGAATATGCCGTTAATTCTCGTAGGCATTATTATGCGAATATTACCTTTATCGATGATCAGATCGGACAGGTTATTGCAGCATTGAAGGAAAAGGGAATGTATGACAATGCGATAATTTGTTTTACGGCCGATCATGGAGATATGTTAGGCGATCATTATCATTGGCGGAAAACATATCCTTATGAAGGTTCCACCCATATCCCTTATATTGTAAAATGGCCTGCTGGAATGTCTAAGACGGTTCCTTCGGGTACAAAGATCGAACAGCCGGTCGAACTTCGTGATTTTTTGCCTACTTTTATCGAGTTGGCAGGTGGAGCCGTACCTCCCGATATGGATGGCAAGTCTTTGTTGAAGCTGGTTCAGGGCCGGCAAAACGAATGGCGTAAATATCTGGATATGGAACATGCCACTTGCTATAGTCCGGATAATTACTGGTGTGCATTGACGGATGGTAAGATCAAATATGTCTGGAATTTCCATACCGGAAAAGAAGAATTGTTCGATCTTCAGAAAGATCCGAAAGAATTGGTGGAATGTTCCGGTAAACCGGCCTATGTAGCCCGTCTTAAGGAAATGCGCCAAGCAATGGTCGAGCATCTTACGGAACGCGGCGAAACTTTCGTGAAAGACGGAAAGCTGGTCGCGCGGGAGACAACAATGCTCTATAGTCCTAATTATCCTCAAAAAAAATGATTCGTATAAATTCTTTAAATTGTGTATGCTATGGTAAGAAAATGGAAACTCCTGCTTGTAGGAGTGAGTTGTATAATGGGTACAACTATGGCACAAAATAATCCTATTTTGTTGTTCCCGAAAGGTGCGCCGGGCGAAACAACCAAGTTGATTGAAAAGGCGGATGCCGATGGTGGAAAGACCGGAGGCGAAACAGTTCTTCGCATCACGAATGTAAGCGAACCGACAATTACCGTTTATCCGGCTCCTGACGAAGTGGCAACGGGTGCAGCCGTTGTGGTTTGTCCGGGTGGTGGCTATAATATCCTGGCTTATGATCTGGAGGGTGACGAAGTTTGTGAATGGCTGAATAACTTGGGGGTTACTGCCATTTTGCTGAAATACCGGGTTCCCCGTCGTGAAGGCCGTGCCAAACATGAGGCTCCTTTGCAGGACGTGCAACGTGCGATCGGATATGTCCGAGCCCATGCGGAAGAAATGAATCTGGACCCGCAACGGATCGGCGTAATGGGATTCTCTGCCGGCGGGCATCTTTCGGCGATGGCAAGCAACACCTTCGATAAACGTACTTATCCGGCCGTGGATGCGGCAGACAAAGTAAGTTGCCGTCCGGATTTCTGCCTCTTGGTCTACCCAGCCTACTTGGATGGTGAAAACTTTCAGTTGGCCCCGGAAGTAAAAGTATCATCTGCTACTCCTCCCACAATGCTGGTTCAGGCCGAGGATGATAAATCGTATATCAATAGTAGCCTTTTTTACTATTATGCATTGAAAGAAGCAGGTGTGCCGGCATGGATGCATTTGTACAGTAAGGGCGGTCATGGTTATGGCCTGAGAGATACAGGGGCGGCTGTCAATGAGTGGCCTGACAGAGCTGAAGACTGGTTTCGTGAGATTGGTGTGATAGAATAAAAAAACTAAATAGAGTACAAAGATCCCCGATTTTTCGTATCTTTGTACTCACAAATCATGGGGATGACCGGTTTTGACAGCGGGTAGAAGTGGTTTGTAAGCATGTAGTGCGTGGTTGGCTTGCACTTAAATCTCAGACAACGAACAATTAACTGGCGAAAATAATTACGCTCTCGCTGCTTAATCGAAGTATAGTAGATTCAAGCTTAATCCCTGCAAAAGTTGCGGGGACGTGACATCACCCGGATGCTGTGGCTCCGAAGCGTTCCGATCAGGTGGTGCAGCAATATCGGAGATAGTTTGAAGTAAGCCTCGGACTTCAGGCGAAACTTTAGAGGATAAGGTTCAAGTGGGTGGCTTCGGTCTTGCTTGTACCCGACAATCGAAGGCGAAGATAAACATGTAGAAAGCAGATTAGTTCCTCGTTTGGACGAGAGTTCGAATCTCTCCATCTCCACAAGAAAAGGTTGATAGTTCCGACTATCAGCCTTTTTCTATTATTTGTGATTGTCTATATCCTGGATCGGTTTTGTTACTATTTTGTTATCAGGAAAGATCTTTTCGTAAGTAAATCATATCCACTAATTGCTTGCCATCTTCATACATCGGATGGTCATAATTGTCGGTAAAGAAATTCTTGATACGGTGTGAATATCTGAATCCGTTATGTTCATAGAATGGAACGGTCAGCGGACTTTCGCCTGTGCCGACAAACAGGGTGTCGTATTTCCCCGCATAATGCTCGGAGAGGAACCGGATCAATCTTTTGCCATATCCCTGTTTCTGGTATTGCGGATCGGTTGCAATGTTTTTGAGTTCGATTGTTTTGTTCCCTTCATTCGTGACAACACAAATTACTCTTAGTATATTTCGGTCGTACAAAGCAAACATTTCTCCCCGTTCAAGATAGCGGTCTATCATCGATTCCTGTTCATCGGCTAATAGCAGGAGATCGAGAAAACGTTTTTTGCGGAGGATGATTTGCCGGATTTCAAGGGATTTACCTGAGATCTGCAAAGTCATTTCTTTGAGTGAAAGATGCAGAATCGGGAACGGATTGCCACTTGGATCGGTTTCATCTCTTCCGGTAATATCAAATCCTCTGTTCAAGTAGAAAGAAGTAGCTTTTTCGTTTTGTTCGTTGACGTCTACTTTGAAGATATGTTTGCTGTAAATGGCAAATTCGATTAACTGCTTGCCATATCCTTTCCCCTGTTCTTCCGGATGAACGAAAAGCATTTCGATTAATTCGTCACTTAGCCCCATAAATGCGGCTATCCGGTTTTGCTCATTCCTGATGGTGTATAATTCGACGGCCGGGATATATTTATCCCGGACTAACGGCTTGAAGAATTGGATATCCTTTTCGGTCAGGAAATGATGTGTGCTACGGACGGAGGCCTCCCACACTTCAACCAATTCGTCTTTTAGCTTTTCTGACTCATCAGGACTCATTGCGGACCAATCTATTTTCAATTGCATGGATTTCTAATAACAATGGATTTTTACTTATGGAAAAACTCTTGAACCAAATGCCGGATAGCGGCTACCGGATGATACAACATCATTCTAGGGCCGGCAAAACGCATCACTTCTTGCATCTTCTTGCGCATATCCGGTTTATAGCAATGAACGGGGCATAACCGGCATGTCGTTTTCCCCTCCCCGAAAGGGCAACGCGAAAGCCTGGCATGAGCATATTGCAAAAGCTCTTTGCAATCCGGACATAAGTCCGTATGTCCTTCTTTCCGGCGGCAATAGAGACGGATCATTTGCCCGACGATCTCTTGTTCTTGACGGATACGGGTTGATAGCATAATCGACATGAAGATATTTTGAGGAACCCGGCAAATGCCGGGTTCTAATTTTTACTGGTAAGATAAAGAACAATATTCGAATACGGCAGGCGCTTTTTCGTCCCCTTCATGATAAAGTCCCGGACGTGCCACCCGGTCCCAACGAATAAGGGAGCGTATGGCTTCTTCCGATAGTCCGTGGCCCACCTGAACCCATTTTTTACCATCTTTGCTCCAGGCAAATTGATAAGGGAGCCCATCTTTCACCTGCATGCGGAGATGCAATGCAGGGGCGGGAAGAGGCAGATCGGCCAGTTGTTGTTCCTTCCCTTCGCGGACGAGCTTGATCTGCAACCGGTCGCCGACACAACCGTAAGCGAGATAGTAGCTATTGTCTCCGTAAAGCGTGATTCCTTTCCAGCTATCATTCCGGTTTGTGATGCCGGCATCCAATGTATAGCCCGAAGATGCCGGACGCAGGCAAAGCGCCTCTCCGGTCTTGAATTCCGGCTTGGGAGAACCGCTCAGCCGTAACCTGCCCGCTTCGGTTTTCGCCTGGACATTCGAATACGGATAGTTCCAACTCCACTCCGGACGCAGGTTCGAACCGGCAAAATTGTCGAAGAAACCGGTTACCGGCTCTTGCACACAATCGGTAAAAGGCATTGGCCCCGCCAGGCGGGCATATTCACCGGTGACGAAATAAGGCCAGTTGTCCTCCCCGAACCGTAACTCTTGGAGATGAGGTTGGCGCCCTAAAAAGAAATCGCTACCTTCCGAATAGGCGTGACATAGATAAAACATACGTCCGTCAGGCGTCGTCGTCAGCGTGCCATGACCGATAGATTGTATCTCGTCGCTCCCGTGCAGGATCGGATTCCCTTCATACTTCTCGTAAGGCCCTTCGAGCTTCTTCGAGCGGGCGACGGCTACGGCATAGTCGCTATTGGGGCCGCAACAACCATTAATCGCATAGATCAGATAGTAGTAACCGTTCCTTTTGAACCAATGTTGCCCTTCCATCCCTCTACGTTCGTCGTCGCGGAGCAGGCTGAACGGCTTGCCGGTCAATTTCAACCCGTCTGGAGTCAACTTGCCAGCAAGGAGTTCGATCGGCCGGTTGTCCAGCCCGTAGGCTTTCCAGCTAATATATAAATCACCCTTGTCTTCGAGGATAAAAGCATCGATCGCTTCTGTTCCAAATTCGACTACCGGCCCGTGGTCTTTGAATTTGCCTGTCGGGGAGTCGGAGGTGGCTACACCGATGTAGGACGTGTTGTTTGACTTCTTCCGCGCGGTATAATAAACATAAACCTTACCGTTATGATAATACCATTCGGGAGCCCAGAACGACGACTTGGTCCATTCCGGTTGTTGCTCGAATATATGTCCGGTTTGTATCCAGTTGACCAGGTCTTTGGAGGTGAATACCGGATAGTAGGGAGCCCATTCGGAGGAAGTCCCCGTTGCATAATAAGTATCGTCGATCCGTATGATGGACGGATCGGCGACATCCCCGTGAATAACGGGATTTGTGAAATAGGTCTGTTTCTGGGCCATACTTGCGCCGGAATACAGAACGGTGCCTAATAAGGCGGTGACGAGTCTGTTCATGGTTACAAATCTACTGGATAAAACGGAGCTGTCCAAAAAAAACTTTACTTTTGCCAGATAAACATTTTGATTCGGAAAAAATATGGACAAACTTCACTATTTTGCAGATTCGACTTCTCTTCTCTCTTTGCCCGAAAAGTTTACCTATCCGTTCTATTATACCCCGCATCCCCTTTGTGTGGCGGCGGCGGAAGAGGTCGGGCGCTATTTGGCGGCAAACGAAGAATGGCAGGAGGAATTGCGGAAAGGGAAGATGTTCGGCGTTTTGGTTGTCCGCACAGGTGAGGGGAAGATCGGCTATTTGGCAGCCTTTTCCGGCATCCTGGCTGGGAGGAACCAACACGCCTATTTCGTGCCACCGGTCTATGACGTGCAGGAGCCGGACGGCTTTTTCAGGATCGAAGAGGAGCAGATATCGGGGATCAACAGGCGGATCGAGAAGTTGCAGGAAGAGGAGCGATATAAGGATTGCAAGCGGCGGTTGGCTGACGAGACGATCCTTGCCGGGCAGGTCTTGGACGAGATGCGCCACCGGATGAAAGCGGCTAAAGAGGAACGTGACAAGCGGCGTTTATCCGCCACGTGGACCGACCCGGAGCAACTGATCCGCGAAAGCCAGTTCCAGAAAGCGGAACTAAAACGTCAGAAACAATATTGGGAAAACCATCTTGCCACCCTGCAAGCGGAGGTAGAGGTGTACGAGACGGAAATCGAACGCCTCAGAACGGAACGCAAGACCCGCTCGGCCGCCCTCCAGCAATGGCTTTTCAAACAATTCCGGATGCTGAACGCCCGTGGCGAGGAACGGAATTTGTGCGACCTGTTTAAGGACACCGTCCAGAAAACCCCGCCGGCAGGAGCAGGCGAGTGTGCGGCTCCCAAGCTTTTGCAATATGCCTACCGGAATGGCTGGCAACCTCTTGCCATGGCTGAATTCTGGTGGGGAGATTCTCCGAAAAACGAGATCCGCCGTCATGGATATTATTATCCGGCCTGCAAAGGAAAATGCGGGCCGATCCTGAAACATATGTTGCAAGGCCTCAACGTCGAGGAAAACCCGTTGGAGACGGATGTGCACCGGGATGCGGAGTTGGAAATCGTGTATGAAGACGAATGGTTGTTGGTGGTGAACAAACCGGCCGGGATGCTCTCGGTTCCCGGAAAGTCGGATGTCGACTCCGTCTATCATCGGATGCGGCGGATGTATCCCGAAGCAACCGGCCCGATGATCGTGCACCGCTTGGACATGGCGACCTCCGGCCTGATGCTTATCGCCAAGACGAAGGAGGTGCATCAGAACTTGCAGGCACAATTCAAGGACCGGAAGGTGTGCAAACGGTATGTCGCCTGGTTGGACGGTATTGTGGAGGATAAAGAAGGCCATATCGAACTCCCCCTCCGTCCGGACCCGGAAGACTGGCCGCGCCAGGTGGTCGATGCGGAACATGGGAAACCAGCCGTGACGGACTATCGTGTGTTGCGATATGATTCGGGCCGGACTCTCGTCTGCTTTATACCACGGGAAGGGCGTACACATCAATTACGTGTCCATTCGGCACATCCGCTCGGCCTGAACGCCCCGATAGTAGGGGATGAATTATATGGCAAGAAAGCAGACCGCCTGTATCTGCATGCCGAATACCTGAGCTTTCGGCATCCCGTTTCCGGCACGTATATGGAAGTGGAAAAGGAATCCGGCTTCGAATAGTTTTTGGGGAATCCTCCGTTATTCGATATAGATCATTTTCTTCGTCATCCCTCCGTCGATCGTTATGTTCTCGCCGTTGATAAAGTCGTTTTCCTCCTGGCAGATGAACAGGCACATGCGGGCGATGTCTTCCGGGCGGCCTACTCGTCCTGACGGATGTTGGGCGTGGTCATCCGGACGAAGTTGTTCGTAGTCGTGCGTTTCGATCCAGCCCGGCGAGATCGAATTGACCGTGATATGCCATTGGGCAAGCGAGAGGGCAAGAGCATGCGTTAGCGAATAGATGCCGCCTTTGGATGCCGCATACCCTTCGCTTCCGGGCTCACTCATCAGGTAGCGGGTGGAACAGATGTTGACAATCCGGCCGAACGGATTGGGTGTCTCCTGCGACTGGCGGTGAATGGCCAACCTGCGGGAAGTGATGAAAACCGGACGCAGGTTCACGGACAATATCCGGTCGAAGTCTTCCACGTTAGTTTCCGTGATCGGGGAGAAACGGCTGATTCCCGCATTGTTGACCACGATGTCGATATCGCCCCATTCCTCGAAAATCTGTTGCATACATTTCTCAAGCGCTTCCTGCTCGCTTACGTCCAGATGAAAGAAAGAGGTTCCGGTCTGCAACGCCGTCTCTTTTCCCGCCGCCTCGTTCCGGTCGCAAAACGCCACGCGGTGTCCGGCGGACCGGAAGGCCCTTACAATCGCTTTGCCAATCCCCCCGGCACCTCCTGTCACAAAGACCCTTCTGGTTTTATGGCGGACGGCCGCTTTTTTGCCATTGCCCGCTTTTGTCCCGGAAGACTTGCGGGATTTATAATCTTCATATTTCTTTTCCAGGTAGTTGTCTGCCATGACTTGTCGCTTTTTTAATAGGAAGACAAAAGTAATCATAATTCAGGGCAATCGAACCAAAAATTGACAATAATAATGTGCCAATAGGATAATGTGTCAATATGCCAATGGGAGGTTCACGTTTTTCTTCAAAACGAATCTTATTGTCATCTGTTACTTATTGTACGTTACCGGTAAACGATATGCGGCCGGAATCGGTTTATATATATAAAGATCAATCGTTATGAAAATAGCAATTACCGGAGCAAGCGGATATATCGGCGGCCATCTCACCCGTTTTTTCGAAGAGAAGGGGGACGAGGTTGTCCCTTTGGGAAGAGATTTGTTTAAGGAGCAAAACTTTGATGCGCTTTGCCGGAGCGTGGAAGGGGCTCATGTGGTGGTGAATCTTGCCGGTGCTCCGATCAACAAACGGTGGACCGAAGCATATAAACGGGAGCTATATGAAAGCCGTGTTCCGGTCACCCGCCGGCTGGTGGAGGCTATTGGCCAAATGACCGTCTTGCCCGAATTGTTTATATCCGCCTCTGCCGTGGGCTATTATCCGGCATCGGGCGAGTATGACGAGCATACTGAAAAGCGAGGTGATGACTTTCTGGCCCGTCTGTGTGCCGCCTGGGAAGGGGAGGCGCGCCGGTGTCCGCCGGGAACGCGCCTCGTCCTGACCCGCTTCGGAATCGTCCTTTCAAAAGATGGCGGAGCTTTGAAGCAGATGCTTCGTTTGCAACATCTTTCGCAGACGGGAGCGGTGATCGGTAGCGGCAGGCAACGTTTCCCGTGGATCAGTGCGTATGATTTGTGCCGCTCTTTTGAGTTCATCATAAGGAAGAGACAATTGCGGGATGCGGTCAACCTGGTTTCTCCCCAGAGCATCACTCAAAAACAACTGGCTCATGTGCTTGCAAAAGCTGACGGAATCCGCTGGACTATTCGTTTGCCCGAATTCTTTTTCCGGTTGATGTTTGGCGAAGGAGCCTCGTTTCTGACAAAGGGGCAGAATGTCCGTCCCGCTAAACTCTTGGAGTCCGGCTTTACATACGTATATCCGACGATCGAGAAACTGATGGGGGTATAGAAGAGATCGGCAACCTGCCCGAAGCTGCCAGAAAGCCACGGCCGTCGCGGTTGCCACATTGAGTGAGTCGACACCGTGCGACATAGGGATGCGGACTACATAGTCGGCTTCGGCAATCGTTTCCGGCGGAAGTCCGTCCCCTTCGGTCCCCAGCACGATAGCCAATCCGGGTTCGGTTGCCAGGACAGGATTATCGATGGAAACAGAGTTGTCCGTGAGCGCCATGGCAGCCGTACGGAAGCCCAGTTTGCCCAAGTCGCTGAGAGGACCGTCAATTACGACGATGCGTCGTGCCTCCCAGAGCCCTTGTGATGACCTTTAGACTCTCTACGATAAAAATACCCTTGCCGGACTCGATCCGATTGCGCAACTGAGCTTCGGTAAGGGTACAGAACATTTCGACTCCGGGATGAGATAAAGAGGATATTTCGATAACAGGCATTTGACAAGTCTTTTAATAAATAGCAACTTTGATGATACCGTCCGGTTTGTTTTCAAAAGCACGATAGGCCTCCCCAATCAATTTCTTCCCATACATGTCCGACTGTTGTTCCGGGTACTGCGCGCGGTACACTTCCGTGCTTGATGTGCAGGTCACTGGTGCAGATGCTATTCAAGGTCACACGCACGATCGCATCCCGTGCATCCGTAATTTTCGGTTTCGTTTTTTCTTTTAAACCAAATCATCCATCATCAAGTTTTTGAAGAACAGGATTAAGAAAGTCATATCTGGGTTCACCCGATATTTCATGTAGCAAGATCCCTTCTGATTATCAAAATTGAAGAAAAGAATGCACATCCTTTTTGTAATAAGCGCCCATCTTTTTACCTCAAAGCATCCACTCTCGATTCGTCGGCTGCAGAACCGGATAGCCTAAAGTTGGCAAGAAGTGAAACCGTCTTTTTGAAATGTTAAATCATACAAGAACCTCCCCTAAAAGGTGAATATGTATATTTGTTTGTTATCCAGTGTTTTATATTATTGCAAGTTTCTTAAAAAATATTACCCGCAGGGGTAATTTGAAATAGATGGGGTAGAAAACCAATTTTTATGCGCTACTGTTTCGATTTGGACCAACGGGTATTTCGGGAAACTGTACAAGAAGCCGGGGATGGCAATGAAAATAATGTGTCAATTGGATAATGTGCCAATAGAAGAAATGCGAACGCCATAAATCATCATTGTTTTTCCATCAAGGGAGTTTGTATGTTACTGCCTGATTTGTTGCAAATATATTTCATTTACTGTCGTTTTGGTTTGTTTTGGATCATTTTACTAACATACATATTCGTGTTTTTATGCTTTTTAGCCTAAAGACTGCTTGCTCTTGCGCCTTTTTCTTCAAATCATCTAAATGATTTTTCAAATGATCTGAATGCTTTAGGAAAAACATTTGGATGTTTTAGGCAAACCATCCTGATGAATCCGGAAAATCATCTAAATGATTTTGCCGGGCGAACTGAAACAAAAGAAAAAGGAATCGTGAGAAGGCTACCGAAAAGCACTTAAATACTATTTTAACCCTTCACAAGGCTTATAGCGAAGATTTTTTCTAATTGACGCTTTGACAGAAATCCGCACTTTTGGCCGACACTCCTGTTCATTCTTCTGCACCATTCCGGTTTCCCGGTGATAGAAAATAAACTTTCCATTGATCCGAAGAACAAAATGACAATCACAAACTCTATTTCCTTGTCCTATTTGCGTTCATCTGCCATGACGGACGCATACGGACGAATCTGAGGATGGCAAATCTGACATTTTAACAAATTGTCTTTTTGGATATATACAACACTGAATGGTTGGAAAAAATAGAGCCTGCCTCCATTAAATATCGGGTGATCCCATATCTGGTTCAATGCCTTTACGCACATTGCGCTAATTGGTACGAACCAACGCATTGTAAAAATACCAAGAATGTTCAGCAAATAAATCATTGTTCACATCAAAGCCGATACTTCTATGATGTAGTGTGTTAAACTGGTTGATTGTTAGCGTATTATCGGTTGATAGATAGGCGCTTCTAAAATGCTTCTATTAGGATAAAAACAGGACTTGAAATTTTGTATTATGCTGGAAAATCATTATGTTTGTAATGCATAATGAATAAGGCGTATGAAATTCGTTGATAGAATAGATGAAGCAGCACGTTTGAAGGATGCTCTTGCGAGAGAGAAGTCCTCGTTAGTTGTGATGTACGGTCGCAGACGATTGGGAAAGTCAACGCTTATCAAAAGAATGTTGTCGGACAATGATGTTTATTTTCTCGCCGACCGTTCCGAAGGCCAACATCAGAGAATGTTGCTTGCTAAAGTAATAGCACAAGTGCTTCCAGATTTCGATAAGTTGACATATTGTCAAGACTTCGACAATAATGTCTTATATCGGTACTGGCGCAAACCGTCTTTCTGATATTGCCGCACGATGTAATGAACCGGCAACAAATCTATCACGACCATTAAAGAAACTTATCGATCTCAGATTCTTGGAGAAAGATGTTCCGTTTGGGATTGATGAAAAGAATGCGAAAAAGAGTCTTTACAAGATAGCCGATCCGTTTATGGCATTTTACTATCAGTTTGTCGTTCCTAACCGTTCGTTTATTGAACTTGATCGTCGTTTGCCGATGCAGCATATTTACACTATTGAGTGTTAGCGTTTTCGCCTTTTAAACGGTACAAAGCTCTTTTTTACAATTACATTGAAAGTATCGGAAATTTCAATGTGTTGGTTTTCAGTGTTTTCAATATACGTGTTGTACCGCATTTTTTCAGCCCTTTTGCGGAAATCTCAAATCAATTTTAGAGGGTTGATTTGATGGATGTTACTGCATTGGGGTTACAAATGGTTTGCAGGGGCAAAGATAAACATTATTTTTATATCATCAAGAATATCACATTATAATGTGATTATAATCCTACTCGTACCCTGAGATTATGATGGAATTCTTTAAATCACAATAAAATGTGATTTAAGTTTGACTTTTAAGAAAATACACTATATTTGCAATGAAAATCACAATATGATGTGAATATGGATAATCAAATAAACTCATTACGGGTCACCATTGGTGAACAGATACGTCTCCGTAGAAAAGAACTTATGATTACTCAGCCGGACTTAGCGGATATTGCGAGCATCAGCGTGAATACGCTATACAAGATAGAGCGTGGACAAGCAAATCCTACTATTGAGGTGCTGGGTAAGATTTTGGATGTGCTGGGGCTGGAACTAACCGTGGGTGTCAAACAACTAAAATGATAAGTAATGCGAAGCGCAAAAGTATATATGAAAGGTATTGAAGCCGGAACTCTAACCGAGAACGATAACGGGAGTTATTCGTTTGAGTATGAATCGGGGTATTTTGCCAATGCCTCGATGCCGGAGGTGAGCTTGACATTGCCTAAAACGCAAACGGGGTTTACGAGCGATTATTTGTTCCCGTTTTTCTTTAGTCTACTATCCGAAGGAGCTAACAAAGAGGCTCAGTGCCGATTGTTGAAGATTGACGAGAAAGACTATTTTGGACTTCTTCTCGCCACCACGTCACACGATACAATAGGAGCAGTAACCGTTAAACCGATTGATTTATGAAACTGACATATTGCCCGTCAACCCTTGCGGAAGGGTATGAAACCTATTCTCCTGTTGCGCTGAAAAATCTTTTTGCAGGAAAAAAAGTCTCTCATATCCTTCCTTATGATTCTCCCGAGAAAAACGAAGAGGATAATGAGAAGTTTATAGAGAATATAGAACATATTTCAATTTCGGGAGTACAAGACAAAGAGGTCTGCGTTGTTGAAAGAGGCAAGATACGTCTATCTCAAAAGGGAGAGCAAAGCACACATATCTTAAAGCCGATTCCTCTTAGCCGTTTGCGAAGAGTGAAGGAGATTCCCGCGAACGAAAATCTGACAATGCAGATTGCTTCACAAGTATACGGGATTGAGACCGCCGCCAACGGCTTGTGCTTTTTCAAAACAGGCGAGCCTGCTTATATTACTAAGCGTTTTGATGTTGGGGCGGCAGGTGTAAAGCTACGCAAAGAGGATTTTTCCTCGTTGGCAGGCTTGATGCCCGTAAACGGTGGAAGTAACTATAAATATGAATACAGTTACGAAGAATTGGCCGATCTGATACAACGCTATATCCCCGCCTGGCGCATCGAGATTGAGAAATTTTTTAAGATTGTACTTTTCAACTTTCTATTCTCAAACGGCGATGCCCATTTGAAGAATTTCTCTGTTGTTGAAACTTCAAGAGGCGATTTTCGATTGGCTCCTGCTTATGACTTGTTGAATACGCATCTCCATATTGATGATAGTGATTTTGCATTGAGTCGCGGTCTGTTTCGTGAGGGAGATAAATCGGAGTTCTTGAAATTTAATGGCAAAGCCAACGGTCGCTCCTTCGAAGCGTTTGGAAAGCGTATCGGAGTCAGTGAAAAACGTGTGGCTGAAATATTAACTCAGTTCACTACTCAATATCCACTAACCGAACAGCTTATAGAAGCCTCTTTTCTGCTGCCCGACACCAAGAAAACTTATTTGGCGGAATATCGTCAACGTAGAAATAGGTTCGAGGATATGAAGTGAGATATTAAAAATATCATTTTCCAGTTTGCTAAAATGTGTTTTACCACATTTTGATTATATTCGTATTGCGTAGAAATACGCAGCCCACTGCGTAAAATGTAATAGTATGTATAAAAGATCAGAATATCAGGTAATTAAAAGTAGGCTTGAAGAACCGAGAAGGTTTATTTAGGTCGTGATGGTGCCGCGTCTTTGATTAATGATGAATGAATCGCCGACATATCAAGAGTTACTCACTGCCTATAAACAGTTACTTGCAGAGAATGAACAACTTCGTGGAGAAAATACGAGATTGATTAAACTCTTAGACAGTCTTGCAAAAGCAGAGAAAGAGACAGAAAATAAAACTGTAATTTCTGATTGTACAGATTCTAATCCCGTACATTTAGAAAAACAGACTGCCGCACCACAAAGCTTGTCTTTGGAGGAAAAGGTGATTTTGTTTAGCAGCTTGTTTAAAGGGCGTGAAGATGTATTTGCCAGGAGATGGCATAGCAAAGCAAGCGGAAAATCCGGGTATCAGCCGGTATGTTTGAATGAGTGGAATCCTCTTGTTTGTAACAAGAAGAAATTTAAGTGTGCAAAGTGTCCCAATCGGCAATTTAAGCGTTTGGAATATGAGGACATTTACAAGCATTTGGAAGGAAAGAATGCAGAAGGATGCGATGTAATAGGAGCTTATGTCGTTTTGATGGATAATCATTGTCATTTCTTATGCGTAGACTTTGATGATAAACAGTGTGAACACGGTTATCAAAACGACGTCTTGGCCTTTGTCAGCATTTGTAAAGAGTGGGAAATACCTTGCTCTATCGAACGTTCTCGCTCCGGCAATGGTGCTCATGTGTGGATTTTCTTTAAAGAAGCATTGGCAGCTATAAAAGCACGCAAATTGGGGAATGCCATACTAACTGAGGCGATGAATAGAGATGGCAGAATTTCATTGCAATCTTATGATCGGGTTTTCCCTAGTCAGGACCATTTACCGGAAGGTAGGCTTGGAAACTTAGTTGCTTTACCCTTGCAAGGAAAGGCTCGGAAGAATGGAAACAGTGTGTTTGTAGATGAGGATTTTATTCCATTTGATGATCAATGGGCATATCTACTGGAAGTGAAAAAAGTCTCAGAAATATTTGTCGATGAAATATTAACTCTGCATGGATTATCTTCAGAACTCGGCGAATTGTCAACCACGAGCGAGTCTAAACCATGGGAAGCACCTGCTCCACAAACAATAACGAATGAAGATTTCCCGAAAGAAATAGTTTGTGTAAAGTCGGATAGGTTGTATGTACCGTTAGCAGGATTTTCAGGGAAGGCTCTTAATTACCTCAAACGGACAGCATCATTCAAGAATCCTGAATTTTATGCCAAGCAGGGGATGCGGCTACCTACATACAATATCCCTCGTATCATTTCCTGTGCCGATGTTTCGGAAGAATATGTTGCTTTGCCTCGTGGTTGTGAAGATGTCATTGCTGAATTGTTGAAAGATTATCGCATATCTTATCATCTTGAAGACAAAACAAATCATGGGAAATCTATATCGGTAAAGTTTAAGGGAGTGCTGCGCGAAGAACAAAGTGCCGCTATAACCAGTTTGACGACCTATGATAACGGGGTATTACATGGAACGACGGCATTTGGTAAAACCGTGACCGCTATCGGTCTGATTGCGAAGCGTCAGGTAAATACATTAATTCTGGTACATACCAAAGCGTTGCTTGAGCAATGGAAATCTCGTTTGGAAGAGTTCTTGGAGATTGATTATGTAGAAGAGAACACCTCTCATAAACGTGGACGCAAGTCCGTGTTTTCTCCCTTCGGAACTTTGGACTCAAATGGGAACAGGCTTCATGGAATGGTTGATATTGCATTGATACAATCCTGTCTTGAAAAAGATGAGGTGAGGCCGTTTGTAAGAGAGTATGGAATGGTGATTGTCGATGAGTGTCATCATGTGTCGGCCGTGAATTTTGAACGAGTGTTGAAATCCTCCGATGCTCATTATGTTTACGGACTGACGGCAACACCTATTCGCAAGGATGGTCATCAGCCGATTATATTTATGCAATGCGGTCCGATCAGGTATTCTGTTGATGCAAAGCTACAGATGGCTTCGCAAACATTTGAACGTTTGCTCATTCCCCGTTTCACGTCTTATCGTGAACTGACGGATGACAAGACTATGTATGTGCAAATGCTACAAAGAATGGCCGATGACGATTTGCGAAACCGGCTTATAGTGGGTGATGTGTGTAAGGCATTGGGTGAGGGAAAAACGCCGATTGTTTTGACCAATCTAACTTCGCATGTAGAGAAGTTATCGACTATGCTTGCCGATCATTGCAGGAATGTTATTACACTTATCGGCTCCGAATCCGCGAAAGAGAAGCGGTTGAAGATGGAGCGCTTGCAAAACATTCCCAAGGAGGAGCCACTCGTAATTATCGCAACGGGGAAATACGTGGGTGAAGGATTTGATTGTCCTCGCCTTGATACTCTCTTTCTGGTATTACCTGTTTCGTGGAAGGGGATAGTGGCTCAATATGCCGGTCGCTTGCATCGCGAATATCCCGATAAGAAGCGTGTCGAGGTTTATGATTATATAGATATTCATGTTGCGATGTGTGATGTGATGTACAAACGCAGGTTGAAAGGTTACGCATCTGTTGGGTATCAGATACAGCAGAATGATTCGAGAGATCTTTTTGGAATTCACCCAGGCATTATTTTTACAGGCAAGAACTATCAGAAACCGTTTTTTGCAGACTTATCCCAAGCTTGTAAATCAGTAATCATATCAACTACGAAATTGTGGTTTGCGAAACGTGCTCCTATTCTTGAGCTATTGACCGAACTTGCTGCACGAGGCGTAGAAGTTGTTGTATTCACACGTCAACTTTCAGATAAGGATAAGGTCTTATTGAGTGGCATACAAGTAAATGTGCGAGACGCATTGTCTCTTCATGCAGCAATTATTGATAAATCCGTGGTTTGGTATGGCAGTGTAAACTATCTTGGCTACAATGAAGAGGATGATAATGCAATCAAGATTATGGATTCATCTGTTGCGGAGGCGATGATAGGGGTGCTGTATGAATGAACTAACTATTTGTATCCATAATAAATGTCATACAATGTGTCGGGGAATCCCCATCCGCAATCTTCTACTGATTTCAACATCCGCTCAATCCGTTCGCTAAATTGTTCAGTGTATCCTAATTTAGCAATCAGCTCCATTGCCTTCTCGAAGTTCGTTTCGAGAGTGATGTAATATTGCTCCCACATGTCCCCGTACATACTGGTCATTTCGCATCCCATTTCGATATAATATAACATTAAGTCTGCCAGGCAAGCCGGGTGTGGCTTTAATTTCTTGAAATCGGATATTGCCTTTCGGCAGATATTGAAGCGGCATTTGGGTTCGCCACGTTTAGGGAAAAACTCGTCGCGGATGATTCTTTTGTACTCCTCCAGTTTTTCGTCTTCATTGGGGTTGAGGTAAAATTCCAGATACTCCTTTGCCTCTTTGCGTGCATCATAAAGTTCCAGTATCACTTCAATAATCTGCTCTTTGGTCAGTGCAGAGAGATGTTTTTTAAGTTGGGCTTTTGACATGGTATTATGCGTTTTCTGTTTTTTGCGAATATAATCATTTACAGTGAAATAGATTACTCTATCTTCCCTAACTTTTTTAATCGAGAACGTATCCCTCCCTTATTACGTTCAAATATTTCGGCAAGTTCTTTGATACTTTTCCCTTCATCATATAGCCGGATGAGATATCTATCGGCTTCCTCTTCCCAAGGCAGGTAGGCATTCCCGTGTTCCTGTCGTTTGTCATCCAGCGTGTATGTTTTCTTTCTTTGTTCTTTTTTGACTGATTCAGTAAACGAGGAGATCTCTATCAGATTTCCATCCGGGTCGGCGATGTAGGCTGTTCGTTGTCCCCATGGCTCTGTGGTAGGTGGCATTACGCTTTGTACACCTAGTTCCAGGCATCGGGCATACTCAATGTCTACAGCATCAAATGTAGGGAGGTCAAAGGAGAATTCCATGGTGCCGTTCAAACCTTTGGGGTAATCGAAACGTTGTGATACCATGTGTTCGAACTCCTTTCGGGAGAACATAATCAGGCGCATAGAGCCGTAGGTCATTTCCACGTTGGGCTCATAGCCGTTCCATGTTGTTTCGAATCCCCAGATATCCCGATAGAAAGCCACCATTTGAGGTTGTTTGTCGGTGAATAATCCAATGGTATTGAATTTTAATATTGGGCACTCTTGGGCATACGGTAGGATAGGGGATGACTGTGTTGTTGAGGGGATTGCCCGTTTATTGAATTCGCTAAAATCGCACATATCCGGCCATTCTTCTACCGTTCCGTCTGCATTGATGCTGAAGTGAATATAATCGCCTGCGCCATCCTTCGGTGGAATTACGTCGTTAGGCACATATCCTTTAAGGGTGCATATCGTTTTCTTATCTGCATCAAGCAAAGTATAGGTGCCTGAATCACATACTTTTGCCTGGAGATAACATTCTCCAAAATCAGGCTTCCATTCAAGTAGTTTATGGGCTTGCAAATCGATGGTTCCTTGCCAGTAACCGAGGTTGACTAAAGGTGGTTGTTGTTTCTCTTCCTCATCTTCGAAAGCAAAGATGTAGGAACACAACTCTTCTCGAAAAGGGAAGGATAGATGGATGTATCTAGCTTGTCTGTTGTTCATGATTTCATTTGTTGCTTCAATAGTTAGCGAATTTGCATTATTCGTTTGTGCTTTCGTTGTATTCTGATTACTCTATTACCTCCCAATGTCCCGACTTATTAGAGCCGATACGCTTGATTAGTCCTTTTCCCTTAAGGTTTGCCATAATACGCTCCCCTTGTCGTAAGGAGATTGAAAGCGATTCTGCAACATCTTTTGCAGTTATTCGGTTGTTATTGCGAATAAGCTCTAATACACGTTGCTCGTTTATACCGACATTTATACCGACATTTATACCGACATTTATACCGACATCGACACGAGTATTTACTCCCTCATCCTCTATTGATACCTGATAATTACGAATTGTCTGTTCCAGATTGCGGCTATGCTCTTCAAACATAAAGTTTCGGAATAATTCGATATCGTCATTCTCACGAGTAGCAATAAGAGCCTCAATGTATTCAGCTTTACGATCTTTATTGATGTTGGAAGGAATAATGCCAAATTCAAGCTGTAGCTGATTCATCAGCAAACGGGACATTCTGCCGTTTCCGTCAGCCCACGGATGGATCGTTACCAAATGGAAGTGAGCATCAAAACTTAGCTTGTAGCACTCAATAATATCTGTTTTTGAAAGAGACTTTCGTCTTTGGTTTATATTCTCGCAAAGTTCCGCCAGCTTAGTAGGTACCTTTGAGTAATTCATATAAGAACGTCCTCCGGCGCCTGCCGTAACATTCAATAACCGTAAGTCGCCATTCGCTGACGAAAATTCACCTAATGGAGTATTGTATATAGTACCTGTATTCTTCAAAACAATAGAAGATAGTTTTTTAAGCATATCAACAGAAATATCGCTATGGCTCTTTGCAAAGACGATCGATTGTTCGTATGCCGCTTTTAAATCTAAGTTCATCAGCTGCTCAGTCATAGAGCGACCTTTGGCACTGATACCCTCATCAAACAGTAGTTGATTCTCAATTTCAGTGACAGTTGAACCCTCAATGGCTGTTGAATGGGTAATAATAGAGTATAGATAAAACTTGTTATAGTCTATCTGTTGGTCTATACCCAGCTCTTTGAACTGAGCTAAAAGAGATAATATTTTCTGTTCTCTGGTCATAGTCCTATTATTACTTACTCCTATTTTTCTGTTGATTCAAAACGAGCTGTCTTCTTCCAAATTTAGTCCCAATTGCATTGCCGACTCCTTTACTACTTTGTAAACTTGAGCCGATTCATCCAATGGATTTAAACTTGTCGTTTTAGCCTTAAAGGATATTTCTATTTCCAGACCATTGTTTTTGAGAGGTACAACAAAACTGGAAAATAAATCAGTCCAACGTTCAACCGGTACTTTTCCGGATACTTTGATAGACTTGAATTTCCGTATCTCATCTACAGGTTGGGAGGAATCTGCTTTTTCCGGTTTCTCTTCGGTGGGTGAACTACAGCCAGTCGGTTGTTTATCAGTAGAATCTTCTTCAGGTTGTGGTTGATTATTAATCGATTTATCAACTAACCAATATTGTGGATCAGTAACATCTAAGAATGGAACAGATTCATGATGGTAAATACGATTGTAATTTCCCAGTTCGCCACAAGCAACATTAAAATCTCCATTCTCGCAATATTTTTGAATGCTCTGACTGACTGTTGCTACTCCATAAATCATTGGTTTGTCATCAAAGCGTAGAAAGGCTTCATATAGCTCCCTTACTTGTACGGGCTGCTCTATTGTCGGATATAAGCTGTTACTACGCAAGGTTCCAAGGCCAATCGTTTTCTCTAGGAGCCATTCTTCTTCTTTTATATTGTCAAAGAGGTTGCGGCTTAGCTGAGAGCTAAAATCTTGAGCAAAATCTTTGAGTTCAATTTTCTCCAGTCCCTCCCTTACAGAGTATTTGCACACAATGTTATAAGCGGAAATAAGTAAAGCATTCGCTTGCTTATCATATTCGGCTTTACGATCCAGAATATCTTTCTTCTGTTCTGGTTCTATCTGACCACTATATTCAGCTTGTATTTTCGTACAAGCTAAATACTCAAGCAACTTTCCGTGCAACATGCCCAATCCTGTTTCAGAGCATACCAAATAGAATATGGTATTACGGTATATACGACTACTATTACCTTTGTTTTGAGCTATTTGTTCTATTTGCTTTTGTGTTTTGGGGTTCATGTTCCCTGGTTGTGTTGCATACTCAGGTCCAAGTATCACCAAGGTAAGACTTTTCTGTTCGGGTATATCATCCGTCGGATTAACCAGCACCTTTAATCCTGGTACATTGCGAGTTTGTGCATTCAGTCGGTTTATAATTTCTCCTGAAATATCTGTATGCTTTATTTCTGCTTTAGCCTGATTGACCAGAATATTAATATTGGGTTTGGATTGAAACCAATAACTACGTGAACCTACATTGGTGGAATATAGATAATGAGCGACTTGCTCCAGTTTGCTTAATGCGCTATTCACTTCGCTGTGATTGAATGCGCTGGGCTTTAATGTACACAGCTTTAACTCCTCTATAGTCAATCCTTTGTTTTGCAAGTTCCCTAACGAAGCCATCAATATAGTAGTGGCTATGCCTTGAGTCAGGTTATATTTGCTAATATTGTTGTTTAGGTCTTCATTATCTATTTTATAAGCATTGCTCGAGGTTCCTATCACATCGGCATGAATAACTGTTTCCCACTGACTTCCCATCAGGCTGGTTATCGTACCTGTTAATGTTGGCAGATTACTAAGGTTGACATCCGAGGTATGGATCAATGCTTGTGAACCTGTTAATGAGCCACGTCGCGTCCACAAGTCTTTCACGATGGATGCTAATAATCGCAAGACTCCACGCGTACGTTGAAAACGAGAATCTTGTCCCCATTTCAAGCGGAACATATCAATCAATTCCGGATGAAATGGATAAGACTTACGCATCTTGTTAATATACTCCATGCGATCGGCTTGGGTGGGTAAATCGGAACGTCGATTATGATATGTGTTTTTGTAGCGATTTAAAACCAATTCTATCACTTCTGGGTTTCCAATATTGTCGAATAGACGACGACGAACTACCTCAAATATTTCTTCATCTTCGACGGGCTTAATGCTTGTTCCAACTCGGACAATACGGCTTTCTAAGGCCGTCAGTATCTGTTGTCCGATGGCTGATGAGGCAACTTCAGTTGCACTGGCTGGTAATGTAGCTATTAACACGCAGCGGGGTACAGAAGATACAACTTCAGTCAGCGTTTGCATAAAACCGATTGTTTGATCGGATAGACTTCCCTTTCCTATCATAACTGCCGATGCTTTATTACAATAATCAGCTAACTCATCAATAAGAATAAGGACAGGAGCAGACTTTTCTAAAATAGGCCGGAATAAATTGGCCGTCGGTGAAATCCGTTCTATGTCGTTCTTCTTAATTAGATTATATCCCTCTAAACCTCCTAATTGATAGACTAGTTCTCCCCATAACGTATAGATGGTTATTCCATCGTCGGTGGTTCTGCCTTGTGATACGTCGGTAGTGTTATTGGTAAATACTGCCACTTGCGCGTTCTCAAACTGCGGAGTTACTTTACTTTCTAAGATATGCTGGGTGTAGGCTGAAGATAGTAGTGATTTTCCTGTTTTTGTAATATGGTACAGAGAAATCAGTGTATGTGTTTTACCACCTCCGAAGCCAGTTTGTAGAGAAATTACCCGATTGTCGGTTTCTTCACCATTCAATGCACGAACCACCCGGTTAGCTATGTTGCGCAATCCAGCTGTGATATAGGTCTTTTCAAAAAACATTGTCGGGTTACTATATACTTCTTGTCCGATGCCCATAGCTACTTCGCCGAGGTTTGCAGCAAAAACAGATTCGTCCAGCGAACCGTTGCGGATATCATAATGGGGATATACGTTCGTATACCATGCCGGCAGAGGAGAATCCTCGGAAAAAGAAACTGTAGATGTGATTTCTTTGATGGTAAGTGCATCAGGTTGAATAGTAGGTATGCTACCTCTGTTTCTTATCGTATCTATTTCTGTTACTAAATCCGGCATTTGAAGCAATTTGGCTACCAGTTTCATGGTACCAAAGGCTCTGTCTATTTCGTCTTCGTCTAATTGTTGATAATGATTGCATTTATTGCGAACGTCTTGTATTTCTTGTAAATAGCTGATAAACTTATTTGTTTCCTTGCTATTTCCTAATTCATCGGTTAGCTCTTGCTTAAATGCAATGGCAAAATTAGCAAGATTGTTATAATCAACCAATTGCTTGCGGTCGCTATCTGCTGATAGAGACTGAACTGCTTTATTCCAAGTGTTCTGTTTGTCTGGTTTCAGTCGTGCAAAGAATACACCTTCCCAAGGTTCATTCTTAAAGTGTTCCATCAAGAAACCTACGACGAATGGACGCATGGCTTCAATAAAAATACTAAGTGCTTTGGACAAATTATCATTCATAATCATTCTGTATTTATTAAAATCCTAAATTCATTTGTGTAGCCTGACCTGTAATATCCTTCTGGCAAGACTGTATTAACTCTTCGCTATTGGCTAGTAACTCATTTACCTGTTTCAGATCATCTCCATCAGGCAGTAGCTCTTTCAGGGAGGCTAGTACACGCCAAAAACTATTATTAGCTTCCGAACCTACTAGTTTGATAAGACGCAATAGTTTGGGACGATTTTCTTTCGACCACAACATCATGGCTTGTTGTACCTGATCAATCAGTGGGTCACCGATGTTAGTTCCTTGTACTTCACCTGTAATTCGTTCTGTGTAAGAGGCCAGATGTTGTTTATTTCCATCTTTAATAAGTAAGTGATGATGAAAAATGTCGCTTACATCTATATTCATTCCGATGCGTGTAAATTTAGCAGCATCATCGAAATCAGTTTCGCCCATGCCATTCATTTGTAGCCAGCCAATGTAGAATTTGGTGTATTCATCACCATCGAATCCTCTAAGCAGAGCATTGAAAGCGGCAGTTTTTGCCAGTTCCAAGAGTTCTGCTACAGTAACTTCACTTCCATCGGCTTTCTCTACTTTTTCATACTTACCAAATTCACTTACGGCTTGTCCGAAACAAGCGGTTAATAAATCAGCACCGCGGAAACCTAACTCATAAAGTTTCTCAACTTCTTTATTTACTTTTTTTTCAATGGCACGTTTTACTTGTTTGAAACTACCATAACCGGAGCGTTCAGAGGGACGGCAAGAAACAGTAACGGAAGATTCGAGAGCGGCACCTGCTAACCCAAGACTTCTATTTGCCATTTCTGTGTCCATAGGCCAACTGCCTGTAATGTTCATTCGAGCGCTTAGAATAGAATTACATAATGTAGTCCATGCTTCTGTTGTTTGGTGGGCAAACATTATGCTCACAATATCAGAGGTTTGTTGTTCTATTGCGTCAAATATATCCGTAAGTTTCTTTTCAAAGTATAGTTTGGCTTCTAGTTCACTATTATTATGGTGATGCTTTAATGCCGTACATTCTTCTGACTTAGGTGTTTGTGGCGTAGAGAAGTTTAATGAATAAATATCACCTAGTGTCCGTTTGAGCCAAACGTAGAAAAAGTCTGATATATCAGCGTAAGCAATAGCATCATAGTATGGAGGATCTGTGACCACAGATGTTAATTGTTTAGCTCCAAATTGATTTCTTTCTCCACTAGATGCATTTTTTAAATTGGTCCAGAAAGAAGAATTACATTCTGATTCTATATATCTTAGTATCCATTCGAGTTGGTTTGTTGCACTACCAGAACTATTGCAAAAAGGATTTGACTCCGGATAATCGAAAACCATGGCAATAGCTTGTCTGCTAAATGGATGTTCAATAGTTTCACGACCGTTATGCCATCTCCCCAATGAAGTATTTACAACAGCAATTCTGTCTATCCAAATGGCTAAGTAAGTATAAAGAGTTTGAGCATATTGTGTGGACTCTATTTTGTTTTTTAAAATAGAGAAGTTCTTTATAAACGCTTGGAGCATGTAAAGTTGGCGATTAGAAAACATATCACCATAAATTTCTATTCCCCATCCTGGAGTATTGAAATTTCTATTATTTTCAACAGCCATTCTATCAGTAGGCTTATCGATATTTTCTGCTGGTGGTTCTTGATACTCATTTTTAGTTGGAGAACTGTACAACTTTCCACTATTAGTTTCGGAAATGATTGCTAATAATGCTTCTTTAGATGTCTTTGCCTTAAATTGTAGTTTAACCTGATCTACGGCTGTAATACTACCGCAACAAGGGCATGTCATGTTCCCTCGATTATTCCATCCTTCTTTTATAGGACACGTTCCTTCCTTAATCTCAAATTGAATATCCGTCCCATTAATAACAGGATTCAAATATACTTTCTTCGTTGAGGTATTCGCCAAGTAGAACTGCTTCAGTAAAGGAACCTCTGCTTTACAACTTGGATTAGAGCAAGTCGCAGTTCTGGCCCAATAGTAGGCGATTGGTTTATTTCCATTTTCATCAGCAGGATATAAATACCCGACTTCTTTTTCTGTCATAGCCAGTAATTGTTTGGCATAATATTCCACATCAAAAGAAAGTCTGTTAGGAATATCTATAGTACCGTTGCAGATAGAAATCCCTTTGGCTATGAGTAGGTCTGCACCTTCTTTCCCATAGATACGACGGAACTCCTCTTCCGTATATCGTATAGGCTTCCCATATTTTTGTGGAAATTCTACACTTCCTTTCTCAATGATATGAGCAACCGGATTAATATCATTGCCATAGCTACGACATCCCAAACGTGCAGCTTCTAAAGGTATAGCACCTCCGCCGGCAAATGGATCGAACACACTTGGCATCTGACTTTGAAAGCTATCAATCGCAGTTTGTAACGCAGTCTCCTTTTCTTTTATAGTGGCAGTTTCTAAATGACGGTCTATACAAGAATAGAGGTTGATTTCAGCTTCTTCAATAGCCTGATAGGCTGCATCAAATGACTGACTCAATACAATAAAAGAAATATCTGGATTTTGTTCCGCATTATATGCTGTCCATATCAATTTTCTTGCTTTGGCTAGAACAGCCTTGTCATTCTTACTTTCCCATTTTATCAGGCAACCTTCATTTAGCTGCTCTTTTGAAGCAGTGCTTTTACCTTTCAACATATTTGCCTGACAAACAGGAGAAAACTTTCCTATAAACATCAGTAAACGATTTCGCAGATTGTCCGGCATCGGATCGTATATGGCAGTATAAGGAATATCCGGATAGGGAGCATAAAGCGGATCGTTACCTAATAATTCCTGTATAGCATCCTTGAAAGCCTGCGGGCATTGCTCGTCCAATGGATCCGGCACCAGACTGGCAAAAATGACAGCCCTGCATACAGGAAGCGGACGTCGTGCCCACCATAAATGTAAAGTAGAAATGTGTCCGTGACGAATGGATTTATCACGTACGCTCTCAGCCGATATTTCTTTAATCGGCATAGCTACCTCTATTAGCTTTTTTGCTTTTGTCATATCTATGTTTTCTTATTTTTCAGTTTTATTTCTCCACTCATCTAATGGTAGATAGTATTGTACCCCTTTATCTTTCCGTTCGAAAGTTAGTTTCTTGGCGGGATTCTGAATACGATACAATTGTGGGGTTGATTTACAATTCACTACGATATAGAGCCATGCGCTGTTGCCCAATTGTGCCAATCGGTTCATTTCATTTTCTGACAGCATCACCCCATCAAGTCCCGAACGACCTTTTACTTCAATATATCGTTTGATGTCTAGCTTATTAACGCTTCGAATGTCGTATCCCAGATTTTGGCATGAAACATCTTCAGCCTCCCAGCCATCGGCTGTTTCATATTCTATAGCCATATTCATAGCTATCGCTTCCACTTCATCATCCCTTTTCATTCCGTAATGTTGCTCATACTCCATTTGGGAGAGAGGAACGACATAAGCGCATCCTAATATTTCCGGTGCTTTAGGGTTGATTTGAACCATTTGTTCCATTTCGCGGATGCGTTCATCTTTTTTGCGAAGTAGCTCTGCTTTCCGTTCTGTTTTATGCAACAGTTTCTCTTGTATCTTCACATCTCCTAATAATACTTTACCTTGCAACTCATTGATCTCTATATCCAGGTCCATGATAATCTGACTGAATGCGGTTTGCAAATACTCTTTGCGCTTTGTAGCATCTGTTTCTACAATCTCTTGAGTAGAAGTGAATAGTGGTAAAGTGATATTTTCGAATGCCCATTCGGTGACTTCTTCATTACCTATAACAGCCGGAAGAGTGATCTGCTTGGCAAAATGAAGTGGAGCATGCAGGTCTAAGAACTTGGCCGGTGAAGTTGCATGGAATTCTCCGTTGTTGGTTTGATAAACGAAACTTAGCTGCTCATTGGCTATGCTATCGTCTCCTTTGTTAGGACGGTTGTCTGTAATCTGATTTTTGACGTAAAAAGCAAAATAGTCTTCAGTATCTTCTGGCGATACTAAAATCGTCCCTTTCAGCATTTCATCTCTGAAAGAATCGCGTACACAATCAATGAGTGCATCAAACAAGGCATTGCCAGGATTGATATAGTGGACTTTGCCTAGTATAGCATTGGTGTTTTGATAGTCTAGGAATATGTGTTTATCGAAGCAGAATAACAACTTGTTGATGTTCTCAGCGTAGATGTTATAATCATCTTTTAAACGTTTAGATAATACTTCCGGAATGTTTTCTATTTCATAAATCCCATCTTGTATCATTCGATATTTGCCTCCTAAATAACTGAAGGTCCTTTCAAAGAATAAGCGAATATAGATCGGTTGCAAACGTTTCTCATCGGAATGTTCTTTCAGAATCCGGGCATCTTTATAATCCACTTCACTATGGGCGATTACTTTTTGCTGCTCTTCTATCTTATTCCGGAATACTTTTTCAATAATGACCTCATCTTGCTCAATGAACTGATTAAAAGAGGACTCTTTTCCATCGAAGACAGAAGTGATGATCGCATCCAGACTAACGTCTTTCAGCACATCCTGAATTACATCATAAACGCGGTCGTCACCCATGCTTTGACGAATAATGTCCAGCTTTATCAACAAGCGGGAGAGTACTTGCCCTTCGCGGGTGTTATCTGCTACCATATTGAAGACTAATACATCATTTTTCTGCCCATAACGATGAATACGTCCCATGCGTTGTTCCAAACGATTAGGATTCCAAGGAATATCCCAATTTATGAGCAATCGACAGAATTGTAGATTGATACCTTCACCAGCGGCATCGGTTGCTATAAGTATTTGGGTTTCGGGAGACATAAAATCCCATTGTGCCTGACGACGTTCGTCAACAGATAATCCCCCATGTATGACTGCTACTTTATAACCATTGTTGCTTAAGCGTTCTCTCAGATAGAGCAATGTGTCCTTATGTTCTGTGAAAATAACGAGTTTTTCACCATTAATAACTCCCTGGCTCTTCAAAAGTTCTTTTAGCTCTATGTATTTTTTCTCTTCCTGGTTTTGATTGTACAGATTGTTAGCCATCTCGTACAAGCGTTTTACTTCCTTCGCTTCAGTCTGTATCTCTGCTAAACTTTTCGAAGTAGTAAACAACTTGAATTTTCGAGGGTCGGATAGGATACCATCTAATGCATCCCGTTCATCGTCCTCCAAATCATCATATTGGTCGATGCTATCTACATCCAGATCTTCTAACTTCTGGCGCTGTTTCCATAGATTGGGGTTCTTACCCACTTCATCCACTATGCCCTGTAGCGCAATCCAACGCTTATACAGCGTGTTTTTGATGGCAAAAATAGAACTGACCAATCGTCGTTGCATTACTGCTAAAGCCAAAGATACATGAATGTTTCTTGTTTCGGTAGCTTCTTCTTTTTGCTTGGTCAGATAGTTGGTTACGTTGTCATAGAGGCGTTTCTCTTCCGGTGTCAATTGGAAAGATACCGTTCTTGTATATCGGGCTTTATATAGATTGTTACCATTCCAGTCTTTCATATCTTCTTTTAGTCGACGTATGAAAAACTTATTCAGCCCATCTTTACTCAACTCTTTTACTCTGTCGGCAGCAATATCTTCTGTTGCAAAGATATCCTCATCAAGTAATTGGAGTAGTTTCTTGAACGTATCGGTTCTTCCTCTATGTGGGGTAGCTGTCAACAACAAGATGTGCTCACATTGTTGCGAAAGTAAGTGTGCAGCTTCATATCGTTTTGATTTATATGTTTTTTGTCCGTATTCATAAGCCGATAGCTTATGAGCCTCATCAAAGATAACCATATCCCAATTCGTGTTGCTGACAATGTTCAACACATCCTCTCGGCAAATGAAATCAATAGAGGCTACCACTTTATTTGCTGAGCGAAAAATGGTAGGGTCAGCATTAAAAATACTTCTATTGACAAGTGTAAACGGAATATTAAATTTTACTCCCATTTCATCTTCTTGCCATTGTTTGGTCAAACCGCCTGGTGTGATAATAAGTATGCGCTCAATGATCTTTCGCATTAATAGCTCCTTCAATAATAAGCCTGCCATAATTGTTTTTCCTGCACCAGTGTCATCTGCCAGTAAAAAACGTATTTTAGGTTGAGGAAGTAGAAATTTATACACAGCTTCTACCTGGTGAGGTAGTGGATCTACAACACTACAGTTAATTGCAAATAGAGGGTCAAATTGATAGGCTGAGTTAATTCGTTCTGCTTCGGCGAATAATACAAATTTTCCGGGATCTCCCTTGAAATTGAACTCTCCATCGGATGTCAGTACTTCTAAAGAACAAAACTGCTCTTCTGTAATAACCTTGGAACTACTTTTATTGGTATTTACTCCTGTGAATTTGAGCGAATACATAGCTCCTAATTTCTGTATTTTGTTAACAACAACAGCTTCTGTTGGTATTAGATTTTTTATAATATTTCCGGCTTCAATCATTGTTAGAGGATTTTATAAGATCTTTTACGTCCATTTGAAGAACTTCTGCTATTTGAAATAAGACTTCCAAACTAGGTTGTCTTCTGTTGCAAACATAAGAATTGACAATACAGAAACTCTTCCCTAGTTTCTCCGCCAGCCAAATTTGTTTGATTCCTTTTTCTTCAAGCACTTCTTTTATTCGATTCATGGGTCTATCCATCTCAAAATTCTTAATTGTTAAACAAAGATATAAAACAATCTGCTATAAAAAGAGAAAATGAGATGATTATTTCTCTTGAGTTATAAAAGTCTCTACTTAATTTCTGTTTTGTCAGTGTCATTGGCCTAATACTATCTATTTAGTGTAGAAAGCTCTTTATGCAAAGATGGAGATTTGTCATTTTCTCCATCTTTGCGATGGATTGATACAGTTTACTTTTTCCGTTTAATATTCTCTGCTTCCTGTCGCAGTTGCTCTGCCTGTACTTCTTTCAACCGGGCTTGCTCTAATTCCTTGGCTCGCTCCTTAACACGTTGCTCGTGTTCCTCAATCATCTTTCGCAAGGAGCGTTGCTTTTGCTTGTCGGGTTCGTACTCGAAAATGGTTTCAAGCTTCAACAGATTTTTAGGGGTGATTTCTCCAAATGCCTTGATGTAGCGGAACTTAATATCGTTATTACTCAAACGGCTGTTTGCTGAGAACTGATAGATGTTGCAACTCATAGAACAGAGTAGTGCTACACCGAGCGAGACCAATGTAATGACTACCTTTGACGATTTTAACTCTATGGAATGAAGATGCTTCTGAACGGGTAGGGGCTTATCCTTCTGTTTCTCTAACTTCTGCTGAAATTCATGTAATTGTTCTTGTTGTTTCTGGAATCCTTCTTTGATAAGTTCATTAGTTTCAGTCACATGGTTTTCTAATTCTGATAGGTTCGCCTGCGGTATAATTGGTAGTACAGGTTGATCGGATTTGTCATTAGCCAAAGATTCAACCAACTTCGAAAGGTTGCTAAACTGTTCTGAGGTTAACTTTTTCAAGTCCTCGAACATAGAAATGATAATTTTTATATCCATATTTTCTTTGTTTTTAGATTGTTATCTTCTTATTCCTTTTTTCTTTTTCTTCCGTTGCATTTGGCGACGGAAAGCTTCTTCTTCGGGATCGTAAGCAGGACTAGGTGTGAGTATCCCATCAAATAATCCACCTATGCCACTCAGCAAACTATCGGAATCAGAAGAGATAAATCCCTGTTGAGATTTCTGTGATGTTGGCTGGATGTTTGTTTCTTGCTTCTGATCTGCATGAATATTTCGTTGTAATGCAAAGTCTATCTTTGAAAAGCTGAACTGTTGATCCACCTTTGAGCCGTTGAAGTGATAGCCGTTCTTGCTGAACTTGATGCCTTGTGGCTCATTGGTTCCACTCTTCATCTTAAATTCAACAGTGATGTCTTCACTATTCAATCGTTCCAATAACTCTCTCCAGTTTCTACATTGAGGAACAGTTGTTTTCAGAGCATCGTAAATCTCATACTTGGTTTTATCAGGTTCTTTTAGACGATGCAATTTTACTTGCTCCTTACCGCTTGCGAAGTATAGTCCATACTTGGTGGTCAGCTCTTTGCATATTTTTTCACTACGAAAACGATCGTTTTGGTCGGAGATGGTGCATCCGTTGTTATCCACACGATTAAAGGCTATATGTAGATGTGGGTGCTCCTTATCGTGATGTCTGCCAATGATGTACTGTGTGCTTACTATACCCATACGGTTCATATAGTCGTGTGCAATCTGTGTCATCACTTCATCGGTTAGCTTGGCTCGGTCTTGTGCTGAGAAGTCCAACGAGATGTGTCCCACAGGCTTGCTTACTCGTGGGTTTAGTTCTCGTTGAGCCTCGAAGCTTTGAACAATAGAGTCCAAGTTCTCTTTAGGCGTACACTATCGGAATCCAATAAATTAGTCTGTTTCGCCGGGTCGAGAATGTATTTTACTACACCGCCAAAGGTTGTTCCTTTTACTATTTTTGCCATCATTGTTGTATCAGGTTTAACAGGTGATCAATCTTGTCGGCTAAGTACAGGTATTCCATTCGAGCATCCGGATAACCTGCCGCATTTGCTTTGTGTGCAATCTGATTCAGGTTGTTTGCCATGCCTGATAGTTTGCGAATATGTTCCATCCATTCGGGTGAAAGCCGTTGCCGTATTTCAGCCTTTAGGATCACAACTCTGATAAAATCGCATGGTGAAACTCCTGCTTCCGATGCACGTGTTTTGAGTGTGTAATACTCCTCCGTATTCATCTTTAGGTTCACTCGATAGGTACGTTTTTCTATCAATGATTTGGTGGGTCTTCCACCTTTATTATATACTTTCATACGTTGTTTTTTAATTCAATTTTGTAGACCAACGGGATTAAGACAAGGTTTTGGGACACCCAAAACATAAACTTGCTATCTCAAAATCTACGATTTTAATTAAAGCTTGAATCTTTTTCTCTTAGCGGTGGAAATAGGTCGTACAGGTTCTTCGATGAGCTTTAAATCCAACTCTTTTATTAGCAAATTGAGAGTTGGATTCTTAGCAATCATAGCTTGTAAAATAGCTTGCGGTTGCTTCATCTCCAATAGAAAATCAGCAATGTCAAATCCATTTTTCCGCTGTTCAGAAGTGGCATTCTTTTCTAAATAATCGAAAAGTTTAGCAGTAATTCCCATTCGTTGCATTGTGGAAATGCGAGTCGACCAGTCATCGGTAGCTCCCAAGTCGGGAAAGAGCACGACGTTTCTGCCTTTGAGAATATTGAGATTCTCCTCACGGAAACAGCCATTCTTGCCACCCGAAGCGATCCATAAATATTGTGGCAGATAGGAACTGGCGATAAGGGCACTCTTCTCACTTTCTACAATGGCCACGGACTTTGTACTCTCTTTAGACAATAGGTGCTCGCCAAAGAAACATTGTTTCAGGTTAAAGCCATCCTTATGAAGAATGGAGTGTACCCATGTGATATGATTGTGAGGCTCTTTAATACGCCTACCTGTTGCTGGGTTATATAGCATAATTTTTCCTGTGCGCACTTTGCCGTGTGTGTCTGTCTGCCAAAATACCGTTGAACCCTGCCAATGGTTGGCCGTTCCTACTTGATAAAGCTTCATTAGTCGCAATGATTCATTCTCACTAAACTGAGTAGATAGGAATTGGAATAGTTTGTTTTCTTTGTAATGACTCATTGACCGTTCTACTAGAGCTCCGTCTATATAGCTTGTTGGTGATGGAGGTGGAGCCGGACGGAACAAACGCTCACGCACTTGTGATTGTTTGCATTGTTCAGGATTCTGTTCAAAGTATGTTTTGGGTGTAAGGTGGTAACCACATTTCTGTTCACGGTTGCACCGCCCGATGTATTCGGGAAAGGAGATTGTTCCTACCGTATCAACATATCGGGAAAAACATCTTTTGTGCTTGCACTCCGGACAGGTGTGTCGGGAGGCAATGCTTTTGTATGGTTCTAATATAAATCTGTGTGTCATTGATTCTCTTTTTAGTGCATTTTCGACATTTTCTGCATTTTGGTTTCTCAAAATGTGGATCGTGTGGATAATGCGGTTATACTTTTCTGTATTCTCCGTGACGGTCTTTTTGGAAAAGACTTCCTGTGTGTTTACTCAGGAACTCTTTAAAAGCCCGCTCTTTCATTCCTTGGCTGGCTGCTATCTCTATGCCTTGTGCAGTGGTGAAGAGTTCGGGGAGTTGAAATAGAATGGATTGCTGTTGAACTGTAAGAGCCGTTTCATTCATTAGGTTTTGCACTCTGGTAGCCGTTTGTTTGAAATATTCTGTTAGCAGAATCGCTCGTTGAACGGTTTCCGTGTCTACTTGATCTCTGCCGCACTCCCCGCAGAGCCAACGGGTTATCTGTATCACCAGGCAAAAGCGAATGATATAGATTTCCAGTTTACAATATATTCCTAAAAGCATTTCATTGCTGAGATTATCGCACAGGTCTGCGTGGTTATGCTGCCATTTATACAATAGTCTGCGAGCTTCTTCGCTGAAGGTTACAATTGAAGGCTGAATTTCATTGTTCTCGTCAAATGAGCACTCTATGTTGATAAGTCCATTTAGTAGTGTATGCCATTGAACTTCCAAATCGGGAGAAATATCTTTCTCGTTCCATCGGGCCTTTTGCTGAATGGCGGGCATGATGAACAGGATACGGTCGATAAATCCATTGCTCGAACGGTCGCCATGAGCTAAATCACTGAGAATCTTTTTCTGGATGGTGCCAATCACAGGAATGAACGGACGAGTGATGAAGACGGAGCTTTTAGCATTCTTTCGGTCCGAAATAACAGTCTTTGCACTGAATACCGACAACCAGAACTGCTCCTCAGAACCATTGTTATAGCGATTAAAATTCTTGAACCATGCCGATAGCTCATCCGACCAGAGGCAAAGCCCACGTTTATTCTGTGCATGGATATAACTCAATCCTTCGGGCGTAATGTCCGAAACCAGAAAGCGTTTGCGGATAGGCTCTTGTGGAAACTCCTCTACGCCAGTATCCATACGCTCCTTTTTGCTCATGGATATATCTTGCTCATATTTAGCATACAACTTTCCAAATTCCAGATTCTGCTGATAATCGAAGTTGATAAAGGGCTTCATGGCAAAGCTGAGGGGATGGCTTTTGTTTGCACCCGGTCGGCCGACTAATGCTACAAACAAAATGGCACTCTCTACCCAACCTTGTTTCATTTGGACAAGGTGGGTATTGCCTATTCCTGCTGAAATGGCAGTCAGGATAGAAGCAGCCGTGTAATCGATGGGATAACTTTGGCATTCGTACACTTCATGTATAATTCGCTGAATTTTGGATGGAAATATCTCAACCGGAAATTCTGCGCCCCCAAAAGACATATTCATTCCCATTGCTTGATTGATAATTCCTTCGGGAGTTATTGATTTCTCTTCCATAACTCTGATGAATTAAAGGTTAAAGCCTGATTTCGGTTTACGACGTATTCCGTTTTGCATCGAAGCCAGCATTTGGTCGTAGTTCTGTTCTGAAGTATTCTTCCGACCGTTTTCTATCCATGTCAGTAATTCATCCTCATAAAAATAGAGCTGCTTCCCTTTTTTATAAGAAGGTAACAATCCTTTACGCACAAGGGCATAGACGGTAGGTTTGGCTTTTTGAATAATACGGCAAGCATCATCAATGCCAACCAGCAGATGCTTTTCTGATTGCGATGGCTGAAGCTCTGACACCAACTGTTTTAACTCTGCGACCTGTTCGGTCAGATAAGTTATCGCTTGCGGTAACTTATCAAAAGTGATTTCTTGTTTACACATAAACTCTTGATTTTAATAGTTCGTGTGCAAAGAAAACTGGTGATTTTATGGTGAAATTTGTCACCAAGATATAACTGATCAATAACTTATCAGTGGTGATTGTTGCTATATACCAATAGGTTATGGCACAAAAAAAGCGACCACGCAATGTGATCGCTTGATATAGACTAAGAAATATAATTTATAACTCTTCTTTGATTTTAATAATGCAAGTACCTTCGACTCTAAGTTTCCGCTTGATGGTGGAAATTTCGCTATCATGTAGATCTTTGGCGAAAACGTACTTGATGAAAGTTGCCGTTTCAATACCTTTTTTCTTGAACTGATTACCGATATTCCAGCCAAAGTGCATCAGGTCGATGGATTTTAGTTTGGCATCAACGACTACAGGGCTACTTAATTGTTCGCATTCTTCTTCTGTAGCGGATTGGAAAAAGCGGATATGCTCGTAAAGTTGTTGCAACTCGCTTTCGTTCCTATACAGTGCCATCTCTTGCCCTGTATAGGAAAGAACCTTTTCCAGAGTTTGTGCCTGCTCCTGCGCAAATTTATGTTGTGCAGTTTGTTTATATTCTCCGTAGTTAAGCACGGCAGACTCCTTCTGCTCTTGTTCTTGTGGAGCTTCCACAAGCGGTTCTACTACAATTTCAAGCTCTAATTGTGGGTACTTCTTTCTGAAAATTCGCTCTACAATAGGCAAAAGACAATCATTCAATATGGATTGAAAACTAAAATAGAAGCCACCAAGCAAAAGGCAAGTTACGAAAAAGACCATAAGACCTGAGAACTCATCCATTTTGAGTTCTGTTACTGCGAACATACGGGCTATCACAGCAATACTCAATATTGATGCACATAAGAAAGAATATATAATAATGTAATCGGTTTTCTTAGCTGTCATATTAATCAATAGTTATCATTAGTGTGCAAATATATACTAATAACTTGTTGATTCCAAAATGTTTGTACAATTGTCCGCTTTTGGCGTTGATATGGCAGCGTTTGTCTCCCCTATAAGTCAAATGACTATCTATTTTTCCAAAGAATTAGATGTATTCTTTAATCCGACTATTAAATGTATTCCCGAATAATTCCATTTCGCTGTTCGCTATTCCTAATCTAGTTGCCAATGCTTTCCAGTCTTTAACGGCTATTGTCACCTCTGAGATAATCTTTGTCGCTATGTCTCGAGGTAACATATAGTCTTCACAAGCATCTAATAGAATTGCTAAGTCTGCTTTGTTGGAAGAGTTAGAAATAAGTAGACTCTGATATTCATTCAGTGTTGGATTCATGTCGTAAGCAGGAGATAGAATCCAACCTTTAGATGTGAGCAGAAAATCGTGATTGCGGAAGTGATCATCGGAGTTACCGATGCAAATGTTAAAAGCTACACGACGGTATAGCTCTTGAAGGTTCTTGTTTACCTCAGTGCAATTTTGGAGTATGAAGTCTACCATATCTAAGTAGCCGTTTCCGGTGTTTGCGTTAGCACCGTCCGCAAGTCCAAGTAATGTCATAGCAGAGGCAAAATGTATTCGCTTGTCGTCATTGGTTCTATCAAAACGACGTGATAAAAGAGTGTGGTACTTGTCGCTTGTGGAAATTACTTGCGTAGAAGCCGCATTGATTCCTGCTTTCGTTGCTAGTAGGTGGCAGAAGTGTTCCCAAAGCCCTGCGTTGTAATCATCTTTGCGAGAAGGGAATTTGGCAACATACAATACTTTGTCCATGTCAACTACGCTGGCTTTCGGCCTGGCTCCACCTAATGACGAGCCGGGTTGTACTAATTGAGTGAGCCACTTCTTATCAGGTAGTTTGTTTTCCTCTTCGCTTTTTTCAACCTCCCCACTGGCATGAATCAACTCACGGATGCTGGTTAATGGTGGGATGCGTAGCGTATTGCTTGAGTTGATAAAACCGCCATCAGGTGTTTCTTTAAACCGAAATCCTCCCATGCGAGATGAATCATCGATTCCCAACAGATAATCAAACGAGGATAACCGACGGGCAGGTCGTTTCTCTTCGGCAGCCAAGATCTGTTCTCTACGATTGAGTAGAGTGCGTCCCCAGCGGTCGGGCAAGGCATCGGAAAAGCATCCGAAAATATCTTTCTCAGGTTGTGTGTATTGCAGTCCTTTGTAGTTATTCAAGTCCGCACTAATAAATAGGTTGCCATATCGCTTCAGCCATTCATCATTGAATTTAAAAGCATAGCTATCTGAGCCACGAAGCGATTCATAACTTAGCTCTCCGATAAGTTCAATATCTTTCAGCCAATCAAAGTCGGCATATACCAGCAGCTTTTTCATTGTTTACTCCTTTTTAGATGCACGCTCACGATTCTTTAGGGTCAAATCTTGCAGTGATTTACCCAATTTGTCCTCTTTGGCAAGCCAGAGAATATCTTCATCCAGTTGCAAGGCGTAAAGCACACGAAGATAAATACCTATGGCAACGGTAGGCACACCCTTTTCGATACGAGAGACTGTGAGAGGTGAGCAGGTAGCTCGTTCTGCCACTTGTGCCACACTCAAATTACGACGTAGGCGTGCTAATTTGATTTGCTCACCTACAATCTCCATTTTTTGCTGTAATTTACGAGGTAACTTAGTCCCCATTGTATTCTTTGCCATAACTGCAACATATCATATAATATGCAAATATAATGCTATTTCTTTATTATATGATATGTTGTCGAAAGATATTTCCATTATCTCTAATCAAATGCACGGAGTGTGAATGCTTCTTTATAGTCAATCATCAGATTGGTGGCATTATATTTTTCCCAAGCATCTTCTTTATGACTCAATTCAGAAATATCTGATGCGGAAATATCTTTAAACTTCTCCCATACAGTGTCTAAAATACTTTGCTCTTCAGTAGAGAAACAAGAGAAATCGGGTGATAGGGTAGAACATAGCTTGGTTCCGCAATTACCGGAGTTAAATTCTATTATTTCCGGATAAACATCATCCATCAAACTATATACTCTGTCCCATCTTACAGGTACCGGTCCGAATTGAATCGCTCTATAAGCTAAACCGCTGATTCCACGCCCATAGGTTTTATAAGATAGAAAATCCGTATAGAATAGTAGTTTGTTCATTTTGGTATTGAACGTATCACCACATTTTTCTATAAAATAGAGTATGATGTTTTTCAATTTACTATATGATTGAGTAGCATAGCCATTGCAAGCTCCCCTCGAGTATGAACCGAAAATGAGTTCTTCTTTGATACGTGACTTCTCATGCTCCATTACTTTTTTAAGCTTAGAGAGAATCTTTTCAAATTCTTTGGCTTCAAATTGGTTCTTTGCATTTTCTACAAATACCTTGAAGATAGACGGTTCTTTTATTGAACTGAGTATTTTGCCATTTGCTTCACTGGGTATATCGCCATTTTCGTATAGCCGATACTGGTTATCTCCAAATCCTAATATTTCTGACATCTTAGATGCCGAAAGCTCATACATCTGTCGGATATGCTTAATCTCATCGGGAAACAGGATTCCATATTTGATACGATATTGATTATATACCTGTGAGAGATTGATTTCGTCAATCTCTGTGGTAGTAAATCTTTCTTTGGTGTCCTCACACAGATAGTACAAGTAGATGTACTTGAATTTTTCTCTGCGAAACACCAACTCTGCATTTTCTTGGTGGAGGACAACTTTCCCTCCTGTAAAAGGACTCTTCATTGTATTTCTCCTTTAAATGGGTATTTCATTTTATATTCAGATATATGAAATGAAATACATATTGTTTGACTATTTTTCTGACCTAATGAAATCTTGATATATACCTCTTGTCCCTTTACGTCTTTACCAAACACCCACATGTCTCCCATGTGGTTTAATGTATCAACAATAGGACCTTGGCAATAGTCTTCAGTCTTGATTTCTTTTATAACAGTTTCTCTATATTTAGGCGTTATTTCTAAGTCTGCCAGTGTTTGGCATTCTTTCCTCTATCATCTCTAAAAATGATGCTGAATACTTTAAGCTTCTGTTGGAACTGCTTAAGGAACACTTCTACATCTTCTTTTGTTACCATTTATCTCCTGTTTTGCAAAGTTAATAATTAAGTTGATATTTGTTTTGTAAATAGTTATATTTCAACTTTAAAGTTGATTTTGTTATTTCAATGAGATTCTGTTTGCCGACTCGCGTTTCTTTTCACTCACCAGTTGTAGGCTCGGCAGATAACGCCTTGCCGTCTTGCGACGGTAGGTTTTTATCAGCCTGCCCCCGAACCGTACTTACACGTCTCCATGTATACGGCTCTCCATCTATAACATCATTTTTTTTATCACAGCTTTGAATGTTGTTATTGCACTCCATGCACACAACTAAAGTCTTTCTGTGCATTCGGAGCATCTTATCCTCCCATTCATATTTACCTTTTAACCCTTTGAGAGTACGTACATGATGCATTACAACTTCTCCATATTTGCCACACAACTCACATGTTTTAGCGGTGAGTCTCTCTGTTAGGCTAAGCGATGGAGTTTTAAACAAGTATGGAAGGTTATCGCACTTTGCAGGTTCATAGTCCGTTTTGCGAGCAAAACCTTCATTGTAGAATACTCTGTACTTTGTCTCACCCTTTTTGTCTATAAATGGTACCGCAAAGAGATTGTCTTTGCGATACTTGTATGTAACTTCTCTTACTGACAAATTTAGCTTTTGGGCAAGTGTTTTGTACATTGAGAACCTCATGATACAGCCAAAAGAGCGTCCTAATGCAGATGCATTGTTCGCAATTGAGTAATAGTTATAGAAGCCTCGTATCTCAGTGTTGAATCTGGCTACAATTTCATGTTCTGCATTATCAATCATATATGTTCTACTTTTTGACTCCCATACTTCTTTGCCATTTTTATTGACAACTTTCATGGCTTCCAAAGAGAGTAGCTTTTGCTTGATAACTTCTTTTGAAACATGTAAAATCACATTCCCATTGTAATTTCTACGAACTATCCCTAAACTATTTTTCTTTGTGGCATAATCTTTACGAACAAAAACTTCATATCCTAAGAACTTTGCATGGTCTTGTGCATTGGTAATCAAAGTCTTTTCTTGTGACATCTCAAGTTTAAGCTTCTCTTGCATAAACTCCGTTATGTCCGCTTTGATTCTTTCACATTCGGATTTTGTGCCTATGACTCCTATTAGAAAATCATCAGCATATCGCACGTACTTTATTCTACGAAAATTCTCGTCCATATCATTGCCACTTGGCATTGTCAGTATCAGTTTCTGCTTCTCATGCAGCTCTTCTACCATTCTTGTTTTGACATTTGCATCTTCTACTTCGTGTATTCTCCTTTTCAGATAGTGTACTCTTCCGTTGAGCTTGCAAATGTCCTTGTTGCGACTTCTTGCTTTCCCTTTATTGAAGTTATTGGCATATTCTTCTATATACTTATCGAATTTATCAAGGTATATGTTAGCCAGAATAGGGCTGATGATACCACCTTGTGGTGTTCCCGAATATGTATTGTTGAAGTGCCATTCCTTTATATAACCAGCATTAAGAAACTTTCTTATCAGGCGAAGAAATCTATCATCCATTATTCTCTCTTTCATGATTTCAACTAATACACTATGGTCTATATTGTCGAAGAATCCTTTAATATCTCCCTCGATGAACCATTTTGTACCATTAAAATTGTTTTGCAGACTTTTGAGTGCAGTGTGGCAACTACGATTGGGCCTGAAACCATGTGATGTCCATTCAAAATGACCTTCATATATGGCCTCAAGTATCATCCTTACTACTTCTTGCACTAACTTGTCCTCAAAAGATGGTATTCCTAATGGACGCATCTTTCCATTCTTCTTGGGGATGTAAATTCTCTTTGCCGGCTTGGGACTATAAGTCTCATCTTTTATACTCTTTATGAGTTTGTTAATTCTCTCAATGCTCATTTCATCTTCCGTTTTGCCATCAGTGCCCGGTGTCATATTGCCGGGTTTCGCATAAATGCGTTGATAAGCCACGTAAAACATTTGCTCATTGAATAGAATTCGGTAGAGCCTTTCATATTTGTAATCAGACTCTTTGCTGTGTTCAGCTAAAATGTTTAATACTTGCTCTGGATTTCTCATACGTCTCTCACGTTTTCCCTTGTTTGTATTAAAATTATAGACTACTTCCCTTCGCCATGTACAAGGCTTTCCCTTGCTCGGACTACTACGGAAGTTCCGTTACCATATCGGATATTCAAAAGCTGACTTTATAGCTGATTATTCCAGCGTTCCGACTTAGGTAATCCCCAGTTAGTTTGCTTAATAACTATTGGCGCGACATACTTTCGGATGCGACTTTCGTTCTTGTCTGCTTATTGCAGCTGTGTCATAGTCGATTCTTTATGCTTTACACTAACGCGCAAAATAGGTAAAGTACTATGAAACAACGTATATGTAATAGTCTTCCGTTGTTGCAAGATGTGGTACCACCGAACTATCGTTCAACCAATCAAGGCTTCATCCTTATGTATGTCTTTTCGTCTTGCCCCTCAGTCGCTACTTGACTATTAGTAGACTTAGGGCTTTAATCAGTATGCTACACTCCCCACCAGATTTCCCCTTTGGATAAACTGACTGACGATAGGATTATATCGAACCCAATCCTAACTTCTTGCTAAAAAAAGTATTTATTAAGCGACCATTCTGGGCGCACCCGCATATATTTGTGTAGTTGACACATTGCGATGAGTGAGCATCTTACTGACGGTATAAATATCTGTCCCTGCGGCAATTTGGAGGGTGGCATACGAGTGCCGAAAGCAATGAAATGTGATATGTTTCAATATCTTAGCTTGTTTTAGCCAGTTCTTTAATGGATAATTTATCATACTTCGGCTAAGCCCCTTAAAAACTTTACCCGTTCCGACCTCTCCGCATAGTTCAAAAGCCTCGTGGCTGATGGGGAGTGTGGCTTCGGTTTTGGTCTTTTGAGTACGGATGCGAATGCAGTAGCCTTGATCGGGAGCGATACCAAAGTCCGACCATTGCAGGTTCATAATGTCACTGATACGAAGTCCTGTTAAACAGGAGAACAGAGAGGCTGCTTTTAGAACAGGGATGTCGCAGGGTGTAGCTGCTAATTGTTTCACTTCGTCCAATGTGAGATACTCTTTCTTTACGTCCTCATACTCAATCTTCTCTAAAAAGTCATTGATGTTCTCACGGAGCAACTTATCACGATAGGCGATTTTCAACAAACCTCTGAATGTAGAGTAGTAGCCTGCTGCCGAGTTGAGCGATACTTTGTGTGTAGTATGTTTTAGCTGTTTGGCATTTAATAGGTAAGTCCGAAAGCGCTTGCATAGATCCACATTCACTTCACCAAAGGTGCATTTGCCCTGCACGAAGTTATAAAAGTGAGCGTAGACTACTTTCCACTTTTGATCTTTGGTACGCATCATTTTGACGAAGTAGGCGAGAAAGTCGGCTTTCATTTTGTGTTTGTCTAAGAAACCGAACTCTTCATTGATTAACGACTGCACCCGAATACAACGGATGGCTTCGGCTTTGTTTTGCATATCGTTGTTGAACTCACGCTCCATCTCATTTTTAGGATGGGCGTAGATGTAGATGCCGAGGTACTCCCGACGGCTCATAATCATGGTTTCGGGGTGGCGAATTGCCGGATAATAATCAAGATAGAGAGAAATTTTGTCGTTACGGATAGCTCTTTGGCGTACTGTAACTTTGGTACATGTGTGCGTCATACGATTGTTCTTTAAATGTTTATACTTGTTTTTTGATTGCAAAGGAAAGCGGTGATAGTATGGTGACTACCGTCACCGCTGAATAACTTACCCTATTTTCGGATCACCCAACAATTTATCAAGTTCAGGTCGGGATATTTTAGTGTATTTGCCGACTTTCACTCTGGGGATATTGTGATACTTAGCGTAATGATAGAGTTGATCTCGTGTGAGATTGAATTTCTCCATCGCTTCTGCTACCGTGTAGTATTGTGGTTCTTTGGGCTGGGCTACGCCTTTGGCTATGTCGAAATGCTTTTTAGAGTACCAAACCATGATGCCCTCTTTCTTTTTAGGGATGGCATTCTTTGAGGCGAGCGTATAGATCGCAGCCAAAGTCATATCGAATTTATCCTGAATCTCCTGTACGGTGTACCACTCGGCAATTTCTGGACTGGCTGCTTTCTTAGCAAAATAGTTGTCAATATGTTTTTTGCTCCAATAGGTTTTGCCACGATTGAAGGTTCGGGGAATGTTGTGCTTCTTAGCTACAACGAAGATCCACGAGTCAACTACATTGTATTTTTCTTTGACTTCGGCTGTGGTGTAGAACTCGATGATAGGGGTACGCTCTTTAGATTGGATGCGAAACTCAGTCGGATGATTAAACAGGTTGTCAATATCCTCTTTTCGCAGTAGATATTTACATCCCAACCGAGAGGCTTTCAATTCGCCATTTTTTAGATAACTGTATAAAGTGGGGCGAGTGACTCCCAGATAGACGGCAGCTTCTGTGATAGTGAGAAAAGGCTTGTCTTTTATTTTTTCAATTGGCTTTTCGAGTACGATTTTCTCTGTAAACTGATTATTCACTTTGATTACTTCGTCTCGCTTTTTCTTTTTGTATAGTGCATTTGCACACCTGTGCGAACAGCATGTAGTTGTAGTCTTATGGGCGATAAATTCAGTACCACACCAGCTACAAATCTTCTTAATGTCAATGTTACTACTCATTTTAATTCGTATTAGTTCTCTGTTATTTCCGTCAAATCCCGTAAAACCGTGTAAAATGGCGTAAAGTTTCTCTACGACCTTTCCAAACGGTTTTCGGTTGCAAACCTTCGAGACCCAAATACGGTACAAAAATGAGCTGAAAATGCACTATCAATGACTACTATCAATGATAAGCGCAAAAAGAAAGGCGTTGAAACTCAACGCCTTATTAATCAATAGTAATGTATGCTAATCGTTGGTAATCACCACTTATTTGCCGATGCAAAACCTCTCAAATATATTCCCCAGCACCTGGTCCGTCGTGACCTCTCCGACAATGTCCGAGAGGTGGTAGATGCATTCTCGCAGGTCTTGGGAGACGAAGTCTCCAGAAAGGTTGGCAGATAAACCTTCTTGGACACGGTGGATGGATTCGAGGGCGTGGGTCAGGGCTTCGTAGTGGCGGATGTTGGTGACGATGATGTCGTTTTGGGATAAAGAGGGGATGTGGGCGGCTTGGATCAGGAGATCCTGCAACTCGTCGATATGCTCTCTTTTCTTGGCCGAGATGAAGATGGATTGCACGTTTTCGGGAAGGCCGGCAGGGATGATACCGGATGTATCGGTGAGCAGGTCGGCTTTGTTGAAAACGAGGATTAGCTGCTTCCCTATCGAGCGCGGGAGTATCTTTTCGGATAATTGGGCGATCTGCAAAGAAGCGTCGGAGGCGTCTATCATCCAGAGGACTATGTTTGCCTGGTCGAGCTTTTGGAAGGTACGTTCGATACCGATACTTTCGATCGCATCATGCGTTTCGCGGATGCCGGCGGTGTCGATGAAACGGAACGTGATCCCTCCGATGTTGATCGTGTCTTCGATGACGTCACGAGTCGTGCCGTGGATATCGCTGACAATCGCTTTTTCCTCATTCAACAAGGCATTGAGCAGAGTCGATTTCCCGGCATTCGTCTCACCTATGATTGCAACCGGAATACCGTTTTTGATCACGTTTCCGACACTGAAAGAATTGGCCAGACGCGATATGACCGTTTCGATATGGGCCGCTAAAGCACTCAGTTCGCTACGGTCGGCAAACTCCAGTTCCTCGTGGTCGCTGAAATCCAGCTCCAGTTCCATCAAAGAAGTGATATGCAAAAGTTGTTCGCGCAAGTTCCTTAATTCATGGCTGAAGCCGCCGCGCATTTGGTTTAATGCCAGGCGGTGTTGACCTTCTGAGGTCGAGGCTATCAAGTCGGCAACCGCCTCGGCCTGGCTCAGGTCCATCTTGCCGTTCATGAAGGCACGTTGCGTATATTCACCGGGGAGGGCGGAGCGGCAACCGTTTTCAATCAAAAGTTGCATGATCTGTTGCTGGATGTAGACGGAACCGTGGCAGGTAATCTCTACCGTGTCTTCGCCGGTGAAAGAGTGAGGTGCGCGGAAAAGGGCGACCAGCACCTCGTCTATAAGGGCGGTTTGTAGAGACGCACGGCCATGCGTCTCTACACCACGCCAGATACTACCGTAACGTAGCGTATAGGCTTTCTGTGACAACAGGTCTTTCCCTGCCGTACGCGGTACGAATATCGTGTTGCAGATTACGATTGCTTTCGGTCCGGAAACGCGGATGACGGCAATGCCCCCGGCTCCGGGGGCAGTTGATACGGCGCAGATAGTATCTTGATTGAGCATTATGAATTATGGATTATGAATTATTTTTCAATTTTTAATTTTAAACGGTTATTAATTCATACTCCTGTGTCCCGAGGCCGATCTTTTCAGCATGTTCCAGCCCCGCCTGCCAGTTAGTCTCGGGGTGCATGAGATTGAATTTGTCGCAACCTTCCAGATGGTCGTGGTGAGGAGAGTCGGAAAGCCGGTTGCCTGTCTCTAAGATCGGAGCCTTGGTCACCATATCGGCACAAGCCTTGTCTAATGCGACCGGATCAAAAGAGGCAGCCATACCCAAATCAGGAATGATTGCCGCATCATTATGGTTCCAGCAATCGCATTCCGGCGAAACATTCATGATAAAACTGATGTGGAAATTCGGTTTGCCCAACAAGACTGCTTTGGAATACTCGGCAATCTTATAGTTCAAACGTTCAGATGTGTCGCCTTCACCCATGACGGCTCCGTCGTATTGGCAAAGGGCTACGCACTGGCCGCAACCGACACATTTGCCGTAGTCGATTTCCGCTTTATGCGAAGCGTCCAAATGGATGGCATCATGGCGGCAATGTTTAACGCATATATTACATCCTTTGCAATTTTCAATGTCGATTCTGGGTTGTGATGCCGAGTGAAGTTCAAGCTTTCCACCGACACTGGCGCATCCCATGCCGAGGTTCTTCAAAGCACCGCCGAATCCGGTCTGCTCGTGACCTTTGAAGTGGTTCATGGTGATGACAATGTCTGCATCAGCAATGGCAGAGCCTATTTTGGGAGCTTTGCAATATTCACCGTCAATTTCAATTTCGCGGTATTCGGTTCCCTTTAAGCCGTCGGCAATAATCACATCGCATTTGGCGGAAATAGGGTTGAAACCGTTTTCCATTGCACTCTCCAGATGATCTACGGCATTGGCGCGGCGGCCTGAATACAACGTGTTGCAATCCGTCAGGAAAGGCTTTGCCCCTAAGCTACGAAGCAAAGTCGCCATGCGGGCCGCATAGTTCGGACGGATAAAGGCTAAGTTACCCGGTTCGCCGAAATGGATCTTAATAGCTACAAACTGATTCTGGAAATCAATGTTGGCTATGCCCGCACGTCTGACAAGACGTTCCATCTTGTCCAGCAGATTGCTGGATGGGGTTGTGCGGAGATTGGTAAAGTAAACTTTAGACGTTTCCATTTTTTTATTGGTTTATGCGGACAAAGGTACGAAAAAACTATTCTTCCTGTGAGTTGTTGGTTTTGTAGATTGGCTTTTATATAGTATTTTTGTGTCAAATCAGTTAAATTATGGACATGTATCGGTTAAACCATGAGCAATTACTTAAAGGCGTAAATCTGAGTTTCCGACGTTACTTATCCCGGCAGGTCAAGTGGGACAGGGGGATAATCGGTATTTTTGGTGCAAAAGGTGTGGGGAAAACCACGCTTTTGTTGCAACATATCAAATCGACTTATGGTGATTCTAATGAAGCCCTGTATTTGCCACTCGATAATATATGGTTCCAGGAACGGCGTATGTTGTCCCGAGTGGTCAAGCAATTTTATGAAGAGGGGGGCAGGCATCTTTTCCTGGATAATGTCCATCGATATGGAAACTGGACACAGGCGATAGAACGTTTGCATGAGAATTATCCCGATATGCAGATCGTGTTTGCCGCACCTTTGCTGGTCGAAGGTGAAAAAGAGGAACTGTCTTTTGGCGAAAAAAGTGATTGGTATACGTTGCATACCATGTCATTCCGTGAATATTTGTCCTATGAGGGGGCGCTGGATCTCAAACCGGTTCCGTTGGACGAGCTTCTGCTTAACCATGCCGAAGTTACCCAACAAGTGATGGACGAGATAAATATAGTCCCCATTTTCCGGAATTACCTGGAACACGGTTGCTATCCTTTTTATTGGGAAGATCCGGATGCTTTTAATTTCCGTTTACAGGATTTGGTGCGTGACTCGGTCGATGTGGACCTGCCTTCTATTCGTCCGATGAACAATGCCATGTCCCGGAAACTGAAACAACTACTCATCCAGCTTGCGAAGGAGGCGCCTGAATTTCCCCGTATGCAAGCCTTGACATCCAAGTATGAGATGGATAACACACAGACGCACAAGTTGCTTGATTATGTAAAAGAAATGGGAGCGCTCCGCTTTTTACAGGTCAGGAAAGAAGACGGCGGGCTGGCCCGTTCGTATCGCTCTTTTCTGGCGAACACCAATCTGATGGCAAGCCTCTTCCGGGAGATGGAGCGCATTTACTTGGGCGAAACATTCTTTGTCGATCAGATGTCGAATTGCGGAACGGTAGAACTTTTGCATAATGGAGACTATTGTGTGAATGGAAAATATATGTTCGTTATCGGCGACCCGTTGATGGACTACGAACGGATCAGGAATGTGGAAAATGCGTTTGCCGCTATACACGGACAACCTAAGAGCGTGGGAAACAAGATACCGATCTGGGCGCTTGGCCTTTGCTATTGATCGATTTTGTCATAAATTAAATAGATAAGTTATGCTGGAAAATATGAAAAACAGACGGACGATCCGTAAATATACGACTCAGGACATCCCGGATGCTTTGTTGAATGAATTGCTGGAAGTAGCCGCCCGTGCATCCAATACGGGAAATATGCAATTGTATAGCGTGGTCATTACCCGCGATAAGGCGAATAAGGAAAAGCTGGCCCCGGCCCATTTCAACCAACCGATGATCACGACGGCTCCGGTCGTGCTCACTTTTTGCGCCGATGCCAACCGTTTTGTGAAATGGGCGGAACAACGGAAGGCCGTGGCCGGTTTCGACAACTTCCAGACTTTTATCGCCTCGACTATCGATGCGATGCTGTTTGCCCAGAGTTTCTGTACGGCGGCAGAAGAAAAAGGGTTGGGAATCTGCTATTTGGGGACAACGGCCTATAATGCGGATAAGATTATCGACGCCTTGTCGCTTCCCCGCTTAGTTGTACCTGTCGTGACGGTTACGGTCGGTTATCCCGACGGAACGCCAGTCCCCCAGGTGGAACGCCTGCCGCTCGGGGCGGTTATCCATCAGGAGGCATATACGGATTATACGCCTGCCTCTATCGATGCATTATATCTCGATAAAGAAGAACTGGAAGTAAACAAACAATTCGTACGGGAGAATAATAAGGAAACATTGGCCCAAGTATTTACGGATGTACGCTATACAAAGGCCAATAACGAATATTTTTCCGATGTATTATTGAAAGTCTTGAAAGATCAGGGTTTCATGAAATGATCTGCACGTTATAGTGGATAAACAGCCCGCTTTCGATAACCCCGGTGATCGATTTGATCGATTCTTCCAGGTTATTGGGGATATTTTCGAACCGGGCATCGAGAATCAGGTTCCCGTTTTCCGTGATCACGGGACCGTCTTTCCCCTCGGCCATTCTTAGTTTGATTTCTTTAGGATTATAAGCCCGGAGCACTTCTTCAACATAGGTAAGTGCTTCGGGAAATATCTCTATGGGTATCGGGAAGCGTGAACCCAATTTGGTAACGATCTTGGATGGATCGGCGATAATGTAGGTGCGGGGACTGGAACTGATCAACAATTTTTCTTTGAACATCGCTCCTCCGCGCCCTTTAATCATATTGTGGTCCGTGTCTATTTCGTCGGCACCGTCGAATGTCCAATCCGGTTTGTGTTCCCAGAGACTGGTGACAGGAATGCCCAGACGGGCGCACGCCATACGGATTTCCTGTGAAGTCGGGATTGCGCGGATATGCAATTGTTCATTTTTTACCCGCCCGGCAATTTTCAACAAGGCCAGATAAGCGGTCGAGCCTGAACCCACCCCGATAATTTCCCCCTCTTTTACCATTGAGGAAATGATATCCGCCACTCTCTCTTTCTCTTCTCTGTTAGAGATGGTTTTTCCCCACTCTAAAGATGATAATATAGTCTTTCCCCATTCCATGATTCGTATACGTTATATATATGTAAGAACAACCGGGGAGTGTATTCGGTTCTCAGATCCGGTCTAATACCGTTTCGATCAGACCGGTTATGGAACCCTTATATTCGGTATTCATATCCTTGGTCACCCGCCCGGCAATGATGCAACATACGGTCATGGCACGGTGTCCCATCAAGGCGGATAGCCCGGCGAGGGACGAACTTTCCATTTCGAAGTTGGTAATCCGGCTACCGTTAAAGTCGAAGGCCTCTATCTTCCGGTTCAGCTCTGGGTCGGCAAGCGGCAGACGTAGTTGGCGGCCTTGCGGACCGTAGAAACCGTTGGCCGCAATCGTTACCCCCCGGATGATATCGCCCTGTGTGATCTGTTCGATCAGAGAAGGATCGGCAGAGACAACATAAGGCTGAATACCGCTTAGTTTCCATTCTAATTGTTTGAGCAGTTCCGATTCGAAAATCCCGTCGCGAACCTGCTCGGAGCCGGCATAGAAATATAGGACTCCGTCAAACCCGATCGATTTTTCGGCGGCCACATAGGTGCCGACAGGAACAAATGGTTGCAATCCTCCTGAAGTTCCGACACGTACCATTGTCAGTTGCCGGAATTCCGGTTTGATGGTGCGGGTGGCAAAGTCGATGTTTGCCAGTGCGTCCAGTTCATTCAGAACAATGTCGATATTATCGGTTCCGATACCGTGGGAAAGCGTCGTGATGCGCTTCCCTTTATAGGTCCCGGTGATGGTGTGGAACTCGCGGCTCGACACTTCGTATTCTTTCGTATCGAAGTAGGAAGCGACGATATTCACACGATCGGGATCGCCGACCATGATAATCTTGCCGGCAAGCTGCTCCGGTTTCAGATGCAGGTGGAAACAACTACCATCGGGATTGATAATAAGTTCAGAAGGAGCAATCATTGTCTTAGTCTTTTAATGGTTTCGTAGGCGCACTTGCCGGCTTGGCGATGGCTTCACGCATACCGGTGTCTGCCTCGATATTCTTCATTTTATAATAATCCATGATGCCTAAGTTTCCGCTCCGGAAGGCTTCGGCCATTGCTTTCGGCACTTCGGCTTCGGCTTCGATCACCTTCGCACGGGCTTCCTGTGCTTTGGCTTTCATCTCCTGTTCAACGGCAACGGCCATCGCACGGCGTTCTTCGGCTTTTGCCTGGGCGATGTTTTTGTCGGCCTGAGCCTGGTCCATCTGAAGGAATGCACCGATGTTCTTACCTATGTCGATATCGGCGATGTCGATAGACAAGATTTCAAACGCAGTACCGGCATCCAACCCTTTGCGGAGCACCAACTTGGAGATTGAATCCGGATTCTCGAGTACGGTCTTATGGTTTTCGGACGAACCGATGGATGAAACGATCCCTTCACCGACACGGGCCAGAATTGTTTCTTCGCCGGCTCCCCCGACCAATTGCTTGATATTGGCACGAACCGTCACACGCGCTTTGGCGATCAGCTGGATGCCGTCTTTGGCAACGGCTGTAACGGGAGGCGTGTCGATTACCTTCGGGTTTACCGACATCTGGACGGCTTCGAACACGTCACGTCCTGCCAGGTCGATAGCGGTTGCCATCTGGAAAGGAAGGTCGATGTTTGCTTTCGATGCCGAAACTAAGGCATGGACAACCTTTTCAACATGTCCGCCTGCCAGATAATGCGCTTCCAGTTCGTCACGGGTCAACGTTTTCAGACCGGCTTTATGGGCTTCGATCATGGCGCGGGTGATGATATAAGGCGGCACATTACGGATACGCATCAAGAAAAGCTGTATCAGCGAGATGTTGACACCCGAAACTTTTGCCGAGATCCACAGGAGGAACGGCACATAATAAAAGAAAATTACCAGCAGCAATATCGCTGCTCCCAAAAGGGCAATAGGCACGAAGGTCATTTCCATGAGTAGAATTATGAATTATGAATTATGAATTATTTTTCAATTTTTAATTTTCACGATTACATTGTAGCCGTCGACGCGCAACACCTCGACCGGCGTATTCTCGTCAATCAGCTCGTCCATCGACTTGGCCTCTACGGTAATCCCGTTTATGCGGGCTTTCCCGATAGGAGCGAGGCGTGAGAGCGTCAGTCCTTCATCGCCCGGCACGATCCCCAGGTCACGGCTGGACACTAATTTGGAATCGATGTCGGTTTTCAAGGCTACCCGGCTGAATGATTTGGAACGCAATAGCCAGACGAAAGAGGCCGCGAACACAAGTAATGATACCGCCAACGTCACGTTTCCCATCGACGGGCTGACCGAGTAAGCATAGATCAAGCCGCCGGCCGCAAATAGGAATCCTCCGACACCGGCCACCGTAATTCCCGGCAACATGAATATCTCCAACAGGACGAGCACGATGGCTACGACCATGAGGAAAGCGATGATGAGCGTTTCGAATACCATAAACACTTGTTTTATCGTTTATTTTTCAAATAATTGATTTCCGCATTACGCGCTTTCTTTTCCAGTTCGCCGGGTTGTTCCAACAAGGCGTTCAGTTGTTCTTCCGCTTGCAGGATGTCCGGCTTCAACTGCTCTTTGCGGGCCTTATTGCCTTCGGCATAAGAGGTACGCAGGCCGTCGAGCTTTTCATTCATCTCTTTGATCTGCTTGTTCAGGGCAACCACCTTTTCGTAGTAGCTTTTTGCCTCCGGGCTATTGATCTCATCTAACTTGTAGTAGACAATATTGTTGCCGATGATGAATTCAAAATCTTTTTCGATCTTTTCCTCCCCGTAAGGTATTTCCGTATGGGACAGGCGGATCAGGTCGGCATAGTCGGAGCCTTCCTTCCAGGAATCCCGGATGGAAGTGATTGCGGCACGTGCCCGTTTCACTTCGGTATCTTCGCTTTCCACCCGCTTGTGTTCCGGGTTCGGGATAAAGAGGTAGACGCAGACTTTGCCTTCCGGCTGGAAACGGTCGGAGACGAACCATCCCAATCCTTTCACTTCGTCGAAGACCATCATATAGTCGTTGTAAGGCGAGTTGAACGGCATACCTAATTGTTCCGGCGCCAGATACGTATCGGAATTGATGTTGTATCGGGTGACGAACAGGTCATAACCGCCAATCGAGCCGTTCCCTTTGGAGGAATAATAGATCGTGGCGCCATCGGAAAGCACGAACGGATAGTTATCGTCGTCGTTGCTATTGATATTCATCGGCAATTGTTTTTCATCCCCCCATTCATCCATAAGCATGGATTGGGTGAAAAGGCAATAACGGTCGCCGTCCGTCGAATGGGCGTAATAAATCTTATCGCCTTTCTGGTTCTTGTAAACGGTCGAAGCCACAGGTCCGTTCGTCTGGAAGAAGTCTTTGAAAGAATCGAGCGTGCCGCTTTCTTCACTCAAGGTATAGGCGGAAAGAAAGTCATCTTTGTCCACGACCAAGCTATCGATGATCTGCACGTCTTCCACCTTTTCCATCATGCGTTGTGCATTGTTTGCCAGGTCGAGCTTCGCTTCGAAAGGCCCGGGGTCCTGTTTCTTCTTTGCCAGCAAATCGATGTATTCTTCGAGCATTTCGCCGGCTTCGTCGAAACGATACGTCTTGTAGTAGACTTCGGACATATAGCGGTATGCTTCCTGCACTTTACGTTTGACGGCCACTTTCAGATGTTTTTCCGCACCGGCCAGATCACCGGTTTCGTAGCAACAAACGCCATACCAATGATTGTAGGAAGAGTTGCCCGGTGCTTGTTTGACTAACTTTTCGAAGGCGGGCTTTGCCTCCGCATACTTTCCTTCATTGTATAATTTCTTTGCTTCGGCCAGACTTTGTGCATTCAGTCCGCCGCAGAGTAATGTAATTCCTATTGTATAAAACAGTTTATTAGATAACCAATTCATCGATTTATGATTTATGAATTATGATCTATGACTCGGATTTATGGCTTATAATTCATAAATCTAAAATCATAAATCATTACTTTTGTGTCCGATTACAAAAATAGGAATTTAAATCAAGAATCAAAGCCCTTATTTTTTAATTCTTACTTTTTAATTTTTAATTAGTAGAGTATGGCAAAGTTGACAGAAGAAGAACTCCTGTTTCGTAAAATGGAAGAGAAAGTTAAGAAGGCGATATTCGAATACGGCTTGATCGTGGATGGCGACCGCATATTGGTCGGATTGTCGGGTGGGAAAGATTCGCTGGCGCTGGTGGACCTGCTCGGCCGGCGTTCCAAGATATTCCGGCCCAGGTTCGAAGTGGTCGTGACGCATATCGTGATGTCGAATATTCCCTATCGTTCGGATCTCGACTATCTGAAAAGCCGTGCCGACGAGCACGGTCTTCCTTTTTTCGTACACGAGACGAGCTTCGATGCTTCGACCGATACCCGCAAATCCCCTTGTTTCCTTTGCTCCTGGACCCGGCGGAAAGCCTTGTTCGATATTGCAAAGAAGCACGGTTGCAACAAGATTGCCCTCGGACATCATCAGGACGATATTCTCGAAACCCTTCTGATGAATATGATCCACCAGGGAGCGATCGGGACGATGCCGCCGCGCCTGAAGATGGATAAGTTCGATATGGAGATCATCCGGCCCATGTGCTTAGTGGAGGAGAAAGATCTGGTCCGGATTGCAGCGTGGAGAGGGTACCGGAAACAGATCAAGAATTGCCCGTACGAATCCGGTTCCAGCCGTTCGGACATGAAGGAGGTGTTGTCGCGTCTGGAGGCGATCAATCCTGAGGCGCGCTATAGCCTCTGGAACAGTATGTCGAATATTCAGGAGGATTACCTTCCTCATAAACTCAAATAAATTATGCAAGGTTTTTATACTATTCTGTTATTGGTCGTGTCCAATATCTTTATGACGTGTGCCTGGTACGGGCATCTGAAGATGAAGCAGCAGTTCAGCTGGTTCGAGCATCTGCCGTTGATCGGCGTTGTCCTGTTTAGTTGGTTTTTAGCCTTTTTCGAGTATTGTTTCCAGGTTCCGGCAAATCGGATGGGGTTCCGTGATAACGGCGGCCCGTTTAACCTGATCCAGTTGAAGGTGATCCAGGAGGTGATTACGCTGGTTGTCTTTGTCGGTTTCAGTTCGATTGCTTTTAAAGGTGAATCGTTCAAGTGGAATCATGCGTTGGCTTTCCTGTTTCTGGTGGCGGCGGTTTATCTGGTGTTTAAGAAATAGTCCGAATTTGTTGATCCAGAAAAGCCAATATCGCTTCCTCTTCATCCGGATGGAACCAACGGATGTCGGTGTCCCGTTTGAACCAGGTCATTTGTTTGCGGGCGTAAACGCGGGAGTTGCGTTTTATCTTTTCTATGGCGAAGTCTAACGTCCATTCGCCATCCAGATATTTGAACAGTTCTTTATAGCCTACCGTGTTGAGGGAGTTCAATTCGCGGAAGGGATAAACGCGGCGAGCTTCTTCCAACATACCGTCGGCCATCATCTGGTCTACGCGGCGGTTAATGCGGTCGTACAGTTCTTCACGATCGCGGGTTAACCCTATCCGGATGATCCGGAAAGGCCGTTCTTTGCGGGTGTTGGTACGGAAAGAAGAATAAGGTTTGCCAGTCATGCGGCAGATTTCTACGGCATGGATCACACGTTTGTAATTGTTGCGGTCCACCTCTTCGTAATGCAAAGGATCGGCTTCTTTCAACTCGGCAAGGATGGGGGCGAGGCCCTCTTCTTCATATTGTTTATAGATAGCCGTCCGGATTTCGGGGGTGACGGTGGGGATGTCGTCGATCCCTTTCGTAACGGCATCGATATACATCATACTGCCGCCTGTCATAACGACGGTCGGATGCGTCCGGTGAAGTTCCCTGAGCAGGGACATCACATCTTCTTCGAAATTACTTGCGCTGTAATAGTCGGTGAGTGACAAGGTGCCGACCATATAATGGCGTACACGTGCCATCTGTTCGGCAGTAGGAGCGGCCGTGCCTATCGGGAGCTCTTTATAAAGCTGACGGGAGTCGGAAGAAATGATCGGAGAACCGAAATGCTCCGCTACGCGGAGGCTCAGTTCCGTCTTGCCGACTCCTGTCGGCCCCAATAGTATGACAAGAGAGTTCATTAATCAAAAGCGCTCGTCGTCGTATGGATTGTCCATCGGTCCGTCGCCAAGCCCGTCGAAACCTTCTTTATCGAGTTCGTCGATATCGTATTCGGAATCGCCGTAGAAATCTTCACCTATTTCGGTGTTACCTGCTTTTGTATCTATTTCGTCGAACGACATGATCTGCACAGGTGCTTCGCCGATTGATTTGCTGCATACGGGTTTGTCCAGATCTTTGCCCGGGATGATTTCGCGGAGTTCCATGAAGAAAGCACGTTCGGTCATATAATCGAAGACGAAAAGCAACTTCTGGTGCTCGTCTTCCAAAAGTTCTTCCAGAGACGTATCTTCCATTATATAATTGTCTACTTCAGAAGTGGTATCCATTTCAACCAGTGTGATTTCCGTATTCTTGCTCCAGTCGTCATCGCAGATGAAGAAAGAACACATCTGATCTTTTGAATACCCAACAGAATCCATAATGGCATTGTACAAATCCAGGAATGTCGCTTCCGAGTCGATCTTAATCTCGCGTTTGAAGTCGTCAACTTCATCTGATAGAATTAGAAATCTAAATACCATAATCGTTATTAGTTTTTTGTTGGTTCAAAAGTAGTAAAAAAGAATAATGTGACAATAAAATAATGTGCCAATATGCCAATTAAATTCATTCTCCGATTGGCATATTGGCGCATTTTCAAATTGGCACATTATTTACTCATCGATCGAACCTCTTACGATACCGCGTTGGGATGATTTGATGAAGTTCAGGATCAGGTCCCGTTCTTCACTGGGCTCGTATTCGGTTTCGATGGCTTTCAGGGCTTCCGTGTTGTTGAGGCCGCGCGTATAAAGCGTGCGGTAGATGTCTTGGATCAGGAATACCTGGCTGTTGGTAAATCCGCGACGGCGCAACCCTACGATATTGATACCGCAGTACACGATCGGATCGCGTCCGATCAGTGTATAAGGAGGAATATCCTTGCCGATGCGGGAACCGCCTTGTACCATGACATGCTTGGAGATACGGGAGAACTGGTGAACTAAGCTGCCGCCGCTGACAATCGCAAAGTCGTCGATCTCGACTTCACCGGCAATCTGTGAAGCGTTGCCGATAATGATGTTGTCTTTCAGCAGGCAGTCATGAGCGATATGGGAATAAGCCATAATCAGGCAATTGTTTCCGACAACGGTTTTGCCTTTGGAGGCTGTTCCGCGGTTGACAGTCACGCATTCGCGCAGAATGGTGTTGTCTCCGATTTCAGCAGTTGTAATTTCTCCTTTAAACTTCAGGTCTTGGGGAATACCGGCTATAACGGCTCCGGGAAATACCTGGCAATTATTGCCGATCCGCGCACCGTCTAAGATAGTCGTATGCGAATGGATCCGGCAGTTGTCACCGATTACGACATCTTTTTCGATTACGGCAAAAGGATCGATCGTTGTATTCTGACCGATCTTGGCCTCGGGATGAACGACTGCTAAAGGGGATATGTTCATTATCTTAATTATTATTTGTTTTTTACAATCTGTGCCATAAATTCAGCTTCGCTAACCAGTTTGTCGCCTACGAATACATAGCCTTTCATGGTCGAGATACCGCGGCGTATGGGAGCCAGCAATTCCAGGCGCAGGATCAGCGTGTCGCCCGGAACGACTTTCTGGCGGAATTTAACACCGTCGATCTTCATGAAGTAAGTGGAATAGCGTTCCGGTTCGTCTACCGAGTTCAGAACGAGCAGGCCGCCGGTCTGTGCCATCGCTTCCACTTGCAGTACGCCCGGCATAACCGGTTCCTGGGGGAAGTGGCCCGTAAAGAACGGTTCGTTGCTCGTGATGTTCTTCACGCCCACGATATAGTTGCCGCCGATCTCGATGATCTTGTCAACCAGCAGGAACGGGTAGCGGTGCGGGAGCAATTCGCGGATACGGTTGATGTCCATGACCGGGACGCAGTTCGGATCGTAGACGGGAGCCTGAACTTCGTTCAGCTTGATGTCCTTGCGGATCATGCGTGCCAACTGGTTGTTGATCTTATGTCCCGGGCGGGTAGCGATTACGCGGCCGCGGATCGGTTTGCCGATCAGTGCCAGGTCGCCGATCACATCGATCAGCTTGTGGCGCGCCGGTTCGTTGTCGAATACCAACGGTTTATTGTTGATGTAGCCCAGCTCCTGCACATCCTTATGCGGGATAGACAGTTTGTCGGCCAGGTTGTCAAGCACTTCCTGTGATACTTTCTGATCGTAGATAACGATTGCATTGTCGAGGTCTCCGCCTTTGATCAGGTTGTTCTGCAACAACATTTCCACTTCGCGGACAAATACGAATGTTCGGGAAGCGGCCAGTTCTGTCGGGAATTCACTCAGGTCGTTCAGCGTGGCGAACTGGTTGGAAAGCACGGGCGAATTGAAAGAAATCAATGCATTGACGCTGAACTTGTCGTCCGGCAGGATGATGAGGGAAGAACCTGTTTCTTCATCCTTGACTTCGATTTTGTGCTTTACGATATAGTAATCTTTCGGTGCGCTCTGTTCTACGATACCGACTTTTTGAATCTCTTCACTGAAAAAACGGGAACTGCCGTCGAGAATCGGAAATTCGGGTGCATTCACTTCTATCAGGCAGTTATCTATTTCGTAGGCATATAAAGCTGCCATCGCATGTTCAATAGTACTTACCTGAATGCCGTTCTTTGAAAGCACAGTTCCTCTTTGGGTTCCGGCTACGTTTTCGGCAACGGCATCGATTACAGGTTCTCCTTCCAGGTCAACACGTTTGATTTTGTATCCATGATTTTCGGGTGCAGGATGGAATGTGATCTGAATATCCAGCCCTGTATGCAACCCTTTTCCTTGCATAGAGAAACTCGTGGCAAGCGTCTTCTGTTTCTGCATACGATCTATATGATTTATGATTTATAATTTATGATTTATTCATTGTCAATTGTGCATTGTCAATTGCCAATTTAAGTCGTTCTATCTCACGCTGCATTTGCCCCATCTGTCGGTACATATCCGGCAGGCGGTTGAAGATTGCGCTGGAACGCATAAATGCTTTTGCGTTGATAGCCGGTGCGCCTAACAAGGTTGTCGGTTCTTTTACATCGCTGATTACACCGCATTGTGCTCCGAATACTACATGGTCTGCCACATGGATATGGCCGGACAATCCGGCCTGTCCGCCGAACATACAATGGCTGCCGATCTTCACGGAGCCGGCAATACCGACCTGGGCGGCCATAACCGTATTTTCACCGACTTCCACGTTGTGCGCAATCTGTACCAGATTGTCCAGTTTGACGCCCCGGCGGATGATGGTCGAATCCATCACGGCACGGTCTATCGTGGTGTTGGCTCCGATTTCGACATCGTCTTCCAATATGACATTTCCCAGCTGCGGGATCTTTTTGTAGTTATCGCCTTCAGGAGCAAAACCGAAACCATCCGATCCGATCACGCTTCCGGCATGCAGAATACAGTTGTTGCCAATCACACAGCCGTTATAAATGGTTGCGTGCGGATAGACCGTACAGTTGTCTCCAACGGTCACATGGTCGCCGATATAAGCGTGCGGATAAATGCGGCTGTTCTTGCCGATCTTTACGTCTTCACCGATATAGGCAAAGTTGCCGACATAGCATCCTTCGCCGACCGTTGCCGAACCGGCGATAAATGCCGTGGCGTCTATGCCCGCTTTCTTGGTATTCGCCTGTTCCACCATGTTCAACAGTATGGCAAGCGAAGCATAAGCATTGGCCACTTTGACCAATGTGGCTTTTACCGGTTCGGCGGGAGTGAAATCATTGTTTACCAAAACAATGCTTGCTTCAGTATTGTAGATAAAATGTTCATATTTAGGGTTTGCCAGGAAGGTCAATGTTCCCGGTTTTCCTTCTTCTATCTTTGAGAAGTTGTTGACTTTCACTTCAGGGTTGCCTTCGACGGTTCCACCTAAAACGCTCGCTATTTGTTGGGCTGAAAACTCCATTATTTAATCTTATTATATGTATTTCAAATGCAACTGCCCCGATTTGATTCAAGGCAGTTTGCAAAAATGGTGAAAATTATTGGGATAGCCTATGCTTTGCAGGGAATAATTCCTTTATCGTGCAGATATCCTGCCATTTCGCGCTGTACGGCCTGGGCTGCATCACGCGCAACGTCGGCAAAGTTCTCCGTTTTGTCTGCATAAATGATCGCACGGGAAGAGTTTACCAGCAACCCGCATTGGTCGTTCATGCCGTACAGGGCCACTTCGGCGAGGCTTCCGCCCTGTGCGCCTACGCCCGGAACCAGCAGGAAGTGGTTGGGAGCATACTTGCGGATGTCTAAGAACATCTTTCCCTGGGTAGCGCCTACCACATACATCATCTGTTCGTCGGTAGCCCAGTCCTGCGACTTTTTCAATACCTTTTCGAACAACCGTTCGCCGCTTGCATCTTCTGTCAACTGGAAATCGTGCGAACCTTTGTTGGAGGTCAACGCCAACAGGATCACCCAGGCTTCCGGATAGATCAGGAACGGCTTCACGCTGTCTTCGCCCATATATGGAGCCACCGTTACGGCATCCACCTTAATATGGTCGAAGAAAGAACGTGCATACATCTCGGAAGTGTTTCCGATGTCCCCGCGCTTAGCATCGGCAATGATAAACTGGTCGGGATAGTTTTCACGCAGGTAAGCGACTGTCTTTTCGAATGACAGCATGCCTTTTACGCCCAAACTTTCATAGAAGGCCAGGTTCGGTTTGTAAGCTACGCAGTAGTCGGCTGTCGCGTCGATAATCGCTTTGTTGAATGCGAAGATCGGATCTTCTTCAGACAGCAGGTGCTGCGGGATCTTCTTTATATCTGTATCGAGCCCCACGCAAAGGAAGGACTGCTTTTTCTTGATGTTTTCGAATAATTGCTGCTTGTTCATGTTGTTACGTGTAAAAAATTAGTCTAAAAATGATGTTATAGTTCAGACTCTTTCAGTCGTTCAGCGTTCTCGGCTACGATCAGTTGATCGAGGCATCCTTGTATATCCCCATCCATAAAGGCTGAAAGATTGTAAATCGTGTAGTTGATACGATGGTCGGTGATGCGTCCCTGCGGGTAATTGTAGGTACGGATCTTCGCCGAGCGGTCGCCGGTAGAAACCATCGTCTTACGTTTGTTAGCAATGTCATCCAGATATTTCTGGTGTTCCTTGTCGTATATAAACGAACGCAGGCGCGTAAGAGCGCGCTCCTTGTTCTTCGGCTGGTCGCGTGTTTCGGTACATTCGATCAGGATTTCTTCGCTTTCGCCCGTGTTCGGGTTCTTCCAGACGTAGCGCAGGCGGACACCCGATTCGACCTTGTTTACGTTCTGTCCTCCGGCTCCACCCGAACGGAACGTGTCCCATTTGATCTCGCCTTCGTTGATTTCCACATCAAACTCGTCTGCTTCGGGGAGGACGGCAACGGTGGCTGCCGATGTGTGTACGCGCCCCTGTGTTTCGGTAGCCGGCACACGTTGTACGCGATGCACGCCCGATTCATATTTAAGAGTTCCGTACACTTTTTCTCCGCTTACGGTAAAGATGATTTCTTTGAAACCGCCGGCAGCTCCTTCGCTACAACTGGACAGGGCCACTTTCCAGCCTTTCATCTCGCAATACTTAATGTACATGCGATACAGGTCTCCGGCAAAGAGTGCCGCTTCATCGCCACCCGTTCCGCCACGTATTTCGACAATGGCATTTTTGTCGTCCTGTGGGTCGGCCGGCACGAGGAGCAGCTTGATCTCCTCTTCCAGCTCCGGAATACGTGCTTCACAAGTAGCCGCTTCTTCACGCGCTATCTCTTTCATCTCCGGATCGGTTTCGGCCATCATCAAACGCGCCTCTTCCAAACCGTTGAGGCATTGCATATATTCCTTGCGGGCTTTTATGATTTCGTTCAGTTCCTTATATTCTTTCGTGAGCTTGACGTATCTTTTCTGGTCAGCGATGACGTTAGGGTCTGTGATGAGCGTCGATACCTCTTCGAAGCGCGACACCAATCCATCCAGTTTCTCTAATAGCGTATTATTCTCAGCCATATATAAACTCACCGAACTCGCTTTTAATAATCAGTTCCTTTTTGTCGCTTTCTTCTATGCGGCCGACGATCTGTGCGTCGATATCGAATGATTTGCTGATGGCAATCACCTCTTCCGCATGTTCCGGGGAAAGATAGACTTCTAGACGGTGTCCCATGTTGAACACTTTGTACATCTCGTCCCAGGCCGTACCGCTCTGTTCCTTGATCGTCTTGAACAGCGGGGGAACAGGGAACATATTGTCCTTGATCACGCGGCAATTGTTTCCGATGAAATGCATGACTTTGGTCTGTGCCCCGCCTGAGCAGTGTACCATACCGTGGATATCCGGACGCAAAGCATCCAGTAGCTTTTTGACTACCGGAGCATAGGTTCGTGTGGGAGAAAGCACCAGTTTGCCTGCGTTCAGCGGCGATCCTTCTACGGGATCGGTCAGCTTCAAGCCTCCGCTGTAAACCAGTTCGTCGGGAACAGCCTTGTCAAAACTTTCCGGGTATTTTTCCGCCAGGTATTTGGCAAATACGTCATGGCGTGCACTGGTCAGCCCGTTGCTTCCCATACCGCCGTTATACTCTTTCTCGTAAGTGGCCTGTCCGAAAGAAGCCAGTCCGACGATCACGTCGCCCGGACGGATGTTCGCATTGTCGATCACGTCGGCACGTTTCATGCGGCAGGTAACCGTACTGTCGACAATGATGGTACGGACCAGATCGCCGACATCGGCCGTCTCGCCGCCTGTCGCATAGCAACCGACTCCCATTTCGCGGAGTTCGGCCAGCAATTCGTCTGTCCCGTTGATGATGGCGGAGATCACTTCACCTGGAATCAACAACTTGTTGCGTCCGATGGTGGAGGATACTAATATGTTGTCTACGGCGCCCACGCACAGCAGGTCGTCGATATTCATTATCAAAGCGTCTTGCGCAATACCTTTCCAAACGGACAGGTCTCCGGTTTCTTTCCAGTACATATAAGCCAGAGATGACTTGGTTCCGGCTCCGTCGGCATGCATGATGTTGCAATATTCAGGATCGCCTCCCAGAATGTCGGGAATGATCTTACAGAATGCTTGGGGAAAGATTCCCTTGTCGATGTTCTTTATTGCGTTATGAACATCTTCTTTCGAAGCGGATACACCGCGTAGATTATAACGTTGGTCACTCATTGTTTTTGTGAATTTGTCTGCAAAGATACTATTTTTTGTCTTACTTATCTAAGTTTTAGCACATCTCCTTCTTCGGGGATATAATCTTTCTGCTTTTTATTCATCTTATATAAGCTCTTGATCTGTATTCCGTATTTCTGTGCGATACTGTGCATGGACTCGCCCACCTGTACGACGTGGTCATAATTCGGCTTGTCGGCTTTCTTCTTTTTCTTTTCCAGGTAAACGATATCATCTTTCTGCAACGGGAAGTCTTCCGGCACTTCGTTGTATTTCTTCAGATCTTTCGCCCGGAAGCCGAGGCTGGCGGCTATATCGTCGAAACTGTCTTTGCCGTTTGAATAGACATACAGCAGGCCGTTTGTCCGGTAGACCGTATACCGGGAGATGCGTGCCGGCTGTTTCCCTGATTTTTTACCGCTTTTGGCCGTATCGTACCTGTATAGGTCGTAATCTTCGATAATCTTGATCAGGCGGTTGGCATACGCACGGTCGGTTGCATACCCGCATTTCTGCAATCCTCTTGCCCAACCTTTATAGTCGGTTATTTTCAGCTTGAACAGGGAAGCATAGCGGGGACGGTCGACTAAGAAACGGGCATGGTCCTCGTAGGACTGTTCCGGATTCTTATATTTGCGGAAACATTCTCCGCGCAGATCGTCGTCGTGATAGACACGGCCACCCCGCCAGTCGGAATGACATTTGATGCCGAAATGGTTGTTCGATTTGCGTGCCAGTTCGCTTTGTCCGGCTCCCGATTCCAATACGCCTTGTGCAAGCGTGATACTTGCCGGGATGCGGAACTTCTTTTGATGCTGGATCGCTAAGCTGCTATATTGTTTGATATATTTTTCGTAAGCCGGCACTTTCCGTTGGCTGGCTCCAAGTGCCGGTCCGATGACGGATAACATCAGCAGCAGGGAAAAGATTCGTAATGTTAATCGCATGACTGGTTCATTATGTGTAATTATATTCAACGGCAAAGATAATTAATTTGTTTTTACATCTATGGTTAGCGGCATATATATAGGGAAACCGCATCAAAAATTTCATTTCGCCCAAAGGGGTTCCCTCTTATCAAAATGTCACTACCACCCCATGTAAATCGGATTAGTATAGCATGTATTTGAAATTACACTAGCGGGTAATATTTTTTAACGTTTCTATTTGCTACACAACAGACCTTTCCCCTGTCTAAATGACATCTGTCCCATTGGCATATATAGAATACTAACCGGATACCGTTTTCAGGAACGTTTTTTCCGGCTTCGGAAAATTATTCGCGGCAACAACGGGGCAGGTCTTTTACTTTTGGACGGAATTTAAAAGATGTGTTATGAAGATAAGATTAAATCCTGTTCTATTTGCTTGCGTAGCCTTGCTGTTGGCGTCCTGTAAAGGGAAAGAGGCGGAACGAAAACCTGGTATCGAGGTGAATACTGCCCGGGTATCGTCCGTCTCCGCCGAAGGTGATACGGAGTTTGCCTTTATTGCCCAACCGTTCCGAACATCCGAACTATCCTTTCGCGTGAGCGGTCCGATCGACCAGTTTGATGTGTATGCCGGTAGCCGGTATGCACGTGGGAACATTATTGCCGGGATCGACCCGCGTGATTTCCGGATTCGCCGTAACCGTGCGGAAGCGGTCTATCTCCAGGCAAAAGCTGAATATGAGCGTATACGGATCCTGTTTGAGAAAGAGAATGTGGCGGCCAGTGTTTATGAGAAAGCCAAAGCGGATTATGTATCGGCGAAATCGGCTTTCGAAGCAGCCGTGAACGAGCTGGAAGATACGAAACTGCTGGCTCCCTTCGACGGGTATGTCGGGGAAGTTTATCTGGAAAAGTTCCAGGATGTAAAGGCTTCGCAACCTGTGATATCCTTTATCGATATCGACCGGCTTAAAATAGAAGTATATGTGACGCAGGAGATTGCCTGTTTCGTACAGCCCCGCGACACGATCCGCCTGCGTTTCGACACCCAACCCGAACGGCTCTATACCGCAAGCGTGGTCGAAATATCCAAAGGGACGACTCGCAATAACCTGTCGTATCTGTTGACAGCCATATTGCCGAATAAAGACAACCGGTTGCTGTCCGGTATGTCCGGGAAGGCTTTGCTGAAATCCGCTCCAGCCGTTTCCGGAAATATAACCATCCCGCAGGCTGCTCTTTGCCATCGTCCTTCGGTGGGGGATTATGTCTGGGTGGTGAACTCCAAGACTAATCGTGTCGGCCGGCAATCCGTGGTGGCCGGCGAACTGTTGCCGGACGGAACTGTCCGGATAGAGGATGGCTTGCAAGTGGGTGAAGTGGTGGCGACAAGCGGCCTTCGTTTCTTGTCGGATGGAATGGAAGTCTCAATTTCAGAAAAGGGAAAACGATGAAACTGATTAAGTATTTTCTGCAAAAGAAAGCCGTCACGGTATTGCTGTTAGTGTTGGTACTGGCAGGAGGTCTTTTCTCGTATGCCAAGATGGGGAAGTTAGAGGACGCGCCTTTCACGATCAAGCAGGCTTTGGTACTCACGCCTTATCCCGGCGCTTCTCCGATGGAAGTGCAGTCTCAGGTGACGGATGTGTTGGAAGAGGCGATCCAATCGCTTGGCGAACTCTATTACCTGAAGACGGAGAACCGGGCGGGGCTGTCCAAGATCACGGTCTATGTGAAGAAGGAAATTCGTGCCGACGCGATGCAACAGTTGTGGGACAAGTTGCGGCGGAAAGTGAACGATGTACAAGGTAAATTGCCGGCCGGCGCCGGTACATCCATCGTCAATGACGACTTCGGTGATGTCCTGGGCGTCTTTTATGGCTTGACGGGCGACTGCTATACATATCGTGAACTGGAAGACCGTGCCAAGTTGATCAAGAACGAGTTGCTGAAGGTCAAGGATGTCGCCAAAGTCGAAATATACGGTGTGCGGACACCGACTGTTGATGTCTCCGTAAGCCCTTCCGTGATGGCGCGTAGCGGCATTACGACAGCCGACATTGCCCGTGCTTTCGATGCCCAGAACCGGGTGGTGGATGCCGGTGGTATCGATGCCGGGCAGAACCGTATCCGGATCGAATCGACCGGTAACTTCTACTCGTTGGACGATATCCGGAACCTGACGATTGTCTCGCGTACCGGAGAACATTTCCGCCTGGCTGATGTTGCGACAGTTGAAGAAAGCTACCAGCAACCGGCATCCAACCTGATGCGGATAGACGGCAAACCGGCTGTCGGTATCGCCATCTCTACCGTCCCGACGGGAAATGTGGTCGACATGGCGGAAGCCGTGAAAGCTTGTATCGGCAAACTGACCGCAACTATGCCGGAAGGGTTCGAATTACAATCCATATACGATCAGGGCTATGAGTCGGATGTCGCCAATCAGGGATTTATCCTCAACCTGATCATATCGGTTATAACCGTTGTGGCGATCCTGCTGTTCTTTATCGGGTTTAAGAATGGAATCCTGGTCGGGAGCGGATTGGTCTTTTCCATCTTTGCAACCCTGATTGTTATGTTCGGATCAGGGATCGCGTTGCAGCGTATGTCCTTGGCGGCCATTATTATCGCGATGGGAATGCTGGTCGACAATGCGATTGTGGTGTCGGATTCGGCACTGGTCAATATGCAGCGCGGCATGCGTAAGCGGGTGGCAGTTATGCGGGCCTGTTCGGCTACAGCGCTTCCCCTGTTGGCGGCTACCGTGATTGCGGTCCTGACGTTTTTACCTATTTATTATTCGCCTCATATCACGGGCGAATTGTTGTCTTCGCTGGTGGTCGTTATCGGTGTTTCCCTGATGTTCAGTTGGATATTTGCTTTGACGCAGACTCCCTTTTTTATCCAAGAGTTCGTACGGCGTCCCCGTCCGGAGGAATTGCAGGATTCATTGTTTTCCGGTAAGTATTATGAGAAATTCCGTTCTTCCCTGCATTGGGTGATACGGCACCGGACGGTTGCGATCGGCAGCCTGGTCGTGATGCTGGTCTTTTCGGCCTGGAGCTTCAAGTTTATCCCGAAAGTATTTGTCCCGGCATTGGACAAGCAGTATTTTACTTTGGATATGTGGCTGCCGGAAGGCGTGAAGATAGAGGAGACGGACCGCCTGGCAACGGAGATGGCCGGTTATATCCGGGAGCATGAACAGACGGAGATGGTTTCTACCTATGTGGGGCGCACTCCGCCGCGTTACTACCTGTCTAATGTCTCGTTCGGCCCGCAGTCCAATTATGCACAGGTCTTGGTCAAATGCAAGTCGTCCAAAGAGTCGCGCGAACTGCATGCTTTGTTGCAAGACTCGATCCGTACCCGTTTCCCTGGCCCGCTGATCAAAGTCAATAAGTTTGAATTGAGTCCGCTAACGGAGGCGGTGATCGAAGCCCGTTTCCTCGGACCTGATCCGCTTGTGCTGGATTCGTTGGCGGGAGAGGCCATCGAGATCATGCGCCGTAACCCGAAGGTGGCCGATGCCCGCAATGAGTGGGGAAATATGTCTATGGTGATCCGTCCGGTCTATGACCCGGTAAAGGCGGGCGCGCTGGGTATAACTAAGGCTTCGATGATGGAATCCGTCAAGTCTGTTAACGACGGGACGGTGGTCGGTGTCTATCGCGATAACGAGAAAAAGGTGCCCGTCTTGTTGAAGTCGGATGGAGCGGAGGTGACGGATGCCCGTTCGTTAGGAAACTTTTCCGTATGGAATGGCGAGCGTTCGGCTCCTTTGTCACAGGTGACGGAGCGGATCGAGACAACCTGGGAGTTCCCGCAGGTGCGCACTTACAACCGGCAATTGTCCATGGCGGCTATGTGCGGCGTGAAGCCGGGGCATACGATGTCGGAAGTGCACGACGAGATCCGTCATGAGATCGAGCAGATGGAATTGCCCGAAGGATATACCTTTTTCTGGGATTCCCAATATAAAGATCAACGGGAAGGTTTGCAAGCCCTTGCCAAGTTTTTCCCACTGGCTTTCCTGATGCTGGTTGTGATCCTGGTGGCCCTGTTCGGTAATTTCCGGCAACCGGTTATCATTCTCTGCGTCTTGCCTTTGTCGCTGATCGGAGTGGCGGTCGGTATGTTGCTGACCGGTTTTGATTTCGGCTTTTTCCCCATTGCCGGTTGGTTAGGGTTGTTGGGGATGATTATAAAAAATGTGATTGTCCTGCTGGATGAAATCAACGTGCAGCGCAAGAACGGTGTCACCCCCTATACGGCGGTTGTCGAAGCAACCGTGTCCAGGACGCGTCCGGTATTGATGGCCGCAACCACCACTATCCTCGGGATGGTACCACTCCTTTTTGACGTGGCATTCGGCGGAATGGCGGCAACCATTATTTTCGGATTGACGTTTGCAACGCTGTTGACGTTGTTTGTAACCCCGGCATTGTACACGTTATTTTATAAGATTAAAAAAGAACAGATATGAGAAAAAAGCATCTATTGATAAGTGTGTTCCTGCTCTGTACCGGAGTTTCCTATTCGCAGCAGAGCCCGTTGCTCGAGAAATACCGGTCTATGGCTTTGGAGTACAGTCATGATCTTAAATCGGCGGATAAGAATATATCTGCCAGCATCGAACTCGAAAAGGCGGCGAAGGCGGATTGGAAACCCAAGCTGTCCGGGAATGCCAATTTCCAATATACCGGACAGCCGTTGCAATTGACATTGGACCTCCCTTCCTTAGAACAGCCGATGACGTTCGAAGGGCGTGACCTGAAATACGGAGCCTCCCTTTCCTTGCTCCAACCTATTTATACCGGAGGGCGGATTTTAGAATCGATCCGTATGGCTGGACACCGCCATTCGTTCGCCTCCAACCAGGAAGAACTGTTCCGTTCGTCCGTCTGTTACCAGACGGATATGCAATACTGGAATACGGTGGCGCGCAGGGAGATTGTCGATGTGGCCCTCGATTACCGCAATTCGATGTCTACCCTGGCACAGACAATTCGCGAGCGGGTAGAAGCGGGCCTGGTCGACCCGCAGGAACTGCTGATGGTCGAGGTCAAGCAGAACGAGGCGGAATATCAGCTTTTGCAGGCAAAAAGTAATTTCGAGACCGGACGTATGGCTCTCAACTCATTGATCGGAGTGAATTTGCAGGATACGACCGAAATAGACCGGAGCATCCCGGAAGTCAGTTACACAAACGATATCTGGATATCGGACGGGACCGGCCGGCCGGAGATACGCATGGCATACGACCAGCTGAAAATGGCGGAAAGCTCGCTGAAGCTGACGGATTCCCGGTACAAACCCCAGCTATACATCGGCCTGGACGGGAGCTACTCCTCTCCCGGTCATGATTTCCGAGCGGATTTGGACCCTAACTATGTGGTATATGCCAAATTGTCCGTACCTTTGTTCGAGTGGGGGAAACGCCGGAACGAGAAGCGGGCTTCGACAATGAAAATCGGTATGGCAAACGACCAGGTCAACAAAATCGAAGATCAGGTGAACCTCGAAGTGCAAACGGCCCGCACCTCCTTGTCACAGGCGCTCGAACGGGTGGACCTGGCCGGAAACTCGTTGGAGAAAGCGCGTGAGAACGAGCGGATGGCCTTGGAACGTTATGCGGAAGGTAAAATATCGGTAGTAGAAGTGATAGAGGCACAAGCGTACCGGCAAACTTCGCAGTTGAATTACGTACAGGCCAAAGCACTTGCTCAGGGCTATTATTCCGGTTTGATAAAAGCGTTAAATAAATATTGATTGTGTGTGAAGTGGTCTATTCTGTTATATGGTTTGTTGTTTTCCGGGTTAGGGGCTTTTTCCTATCTCTTACTCGTGAATTATACGGAACTTCCCGCCCATGTGGCGGATGTTCTGTATTCGAAGGGGGCGTTTGTGTTCTTTGTTGCCGCCTTTAATGTCTTGGGCTATTCAACGTTGCGGATCAGTTCGTGGATGAATAACCAGTACGCGCTGAATATCCGGAGAAGGTGGAAGATTGTCGTGATCTATACCGTCGTCATGTTGTTGTTCCTTTTGTTGAACTACAGTTTGCTGGTAGTAGCCAAGATGCTGGTCGGGATGAACGACCCGCTTATCTTCCCGAATGGGGGATGGCGCATTCTGCTGATTGTCTGGTTGGTCGAGTTGGTTATTTTGGGTTTATTGCTGGCGAACCGGTCTATCCAGAGCACCTTGAAGTTGCAACAGGAGGCCGCAGCATTGCAGAAAGAAAATAACACGGCGCGCTATACGGCTTTACAGAGCCAGTTGAATCCCCACTTTTTATTTAATAGTTTGAATACGTTGATTGCCGAGATCGAGTATAACCCCGATAATGCAGTCCGCTTCACCAAAAACTTATCCAGCGTGTACCGCTATGTCCTGCAAAGCCAGGATAAAACACTGGTTTCCCTTGCCGAAGAACTGGAATTCCTGGATTCCTATCTGTTCCTGCATAAGGTGAGGTTGGGCGACTGCATCAGCTGTGTGTGTGATATCCCTGCAGACCTGGCCGAAGCCATGCTTCCCCCGCTCACCTTGCAGTTGTTGGTGGAAAATGTGATCAAGCATAATACGATCACGTCAGCCCGGCCAATGAAGATCGATATCTTCGTGTTGGAAGCCCATCTTGTCGTCAGCAACCCTGTTCAGCCCCGCAAAAGCCATGAATCCACCGGTGTGGGGTTGAAGAACTTGTCGAACCGGTGCAAACTGATGCTGGGGGAGGAGATCAGGATCATGAATGAAAAAGAAGTGTTTACAGTAAAAGTTCCGTTGTTGGTATGAATAAATTGAATGTAGTCATAATAGAAGATGAGGTACCGGCGGCCCGTTTGTTGAATTCGATGGTGACACGCCTGCGTCCGGAGTGGAACGTGGCCGTCTTGCCGGGTAGTGTGGACGAAGCCGTTTCGTGGTTTCGCGAGCATCCGCACCCGGATATTATTTTTCTCGATATACAGCTGGCGGATGGCAACTCATTCGATTTCCTTTCGGCAGCAAACCCTTCTTCCGTCATTATTTTTACGACTGCCTACGACCAGTATGCCATCCGTGCCTTTTCGGTCAATAGCATCGACTATATCCTGAAACCGGTAGACGAAAAGCGGCTTTCGGATGCCATTCAGAAATACGAGACGATGATCGGGAACGGCTATGTCAAATCGCAGGATTATCTGGATATGCTTCTCGATACGTTGCAAAATAAGGAAAAGCGCTACCGTACCCGTTTCCTGATTTCGGGTGTCGACCGTTTCTGGACGTTGCGGGTGGAAGATATCGCTTATTTTTATTCGGAAAATAAGGTGACGTTTGCCGTTACCAAAAGCGGGCAGGAGCACGTCATCGATTTATCTCTTAATAAATTGACGGATCAGCTGGACCCCAGCCGTTTCTTCCGTGCCAACCGGCAGGTCATTGTTTGCATAGACGCCATCGACCATGCGGAACCCTATTTTAACGGAAAAATCGTGGTATCGGTCCGTCCCCCTTATAAAACCAAAGTAACAATCAGCGAAGAAAAACTCTCGGCATTCAAATTGTGGCTTAATTTTTAGTATTTTTGCCTGTATCACTTTAAAAGTTGCCTTATGAAAGAGATTAAGTTGGAAACAAGAATCCGGATATATCCTCTTGCCGAGTTGCCGGATGGAGAATTGCCGTTGATGGAAGCTGCCATAAAGGCGACGGAACAATCGTATGCCCCTTATTCGAAGTTTCATGTCGGCGCGGCGGCCCTGTTGGAGGACGGCACGATCGTGACCGGCAGCAACCAGGAGAATGCCGCTTATCCTTCCGGACTGTGTGCGGAACGGGTAGCTTTGTTTCATGCCGGCCATCAATACCCGGATATACCCGTTATCGCCCTTGCTATTGCAGCCTCCACAAACAGCCGCCAGGTCGAAAGTATCTCCCCCTGCGGAGCATGCCGCCAGGTTTTGCTGGAGACGGAACAGCGCTATGGCAAGCCGATGAAAATTTTATTGTGCGGCACGAAAGAAATCGTTGTCGCTGAAAGCGCCGGATCGCTGTTGCCACTTTGCTTTGGGGCGAAAGATTTGAAATTTTGTCTTTGAGTTTATGTTCACGGTGTTACAAGTGCTTGGTAAGGAGTTGTTTGTTGTGAACCCCTTCGCCGTGTTACACCGATTGGCTGTTATTCATCGAATAAATCGTGCATTCACAGAAATTTACAGTCTGTTAGCTGATTATGTGAGGGTGAATGCAAATAAAAAACGGGACAGGAACTCTATTTTCCCGCTCCTGTCCCATATAATATAGCCTATGAAGTAAAATTTGCAGCCTATAGGCTGTTGACGGATAACCTATAGGATTTCTCCGAATAGGTGCTAACCTTTTCCGAAGAAGATGCCGGCCTTTTGGGTAATCGGCAAGCATCCCTTCTTAAAACCTATGGGGCCGTTGGCAAAATCAAATCAGATTCCCAACGATGCCTTGATCGCTTCGATCTTTTCTTCTCCTGCTTTCTCGGCAGCCGGCAGTTCGTCGAGGCTCTTCACTTTGGAATGTACTTCGCAATAGAACTTGATCTTCGGCTCCGTACCGGAAGGACGGATGGAGACTTTCGTTCCGTCTTCGGTGAAGTATTGCAGGACGTTGGATGTGGTCGGCATATCCAAAGACAAAATTTCGTTTTCTGCATAATCTTTGCCTTTCAGGGAAGCATAGTCGTAGAATAGAGTGACTTTGGAGCCGGCGATTTCCTGCAACGGATTTTCACGGAAGTGCTTCATCATCGCTTCGATCTCTTCGGCGCCGCTCTTTCCTTTCTTTACAACGGAAATGCCTTTTTCTTTCGAGAAACCGTACTGCACGTAGATGTTTTGCAATAACTGGTACATCGTGATGCCCTGGTCTTTTGCCCAGGCTGCGATCTCGGCCAGGATGGCACAAGCCGAAACGGCATCTTTGTCGCGGACGAAATCTTCGCAGAGGAAGCCGTAGCTCTCTTCACCGCCACCGATATAATTCTTCTTGCCTTCGTTCTTCTTCATGACGTCGGCGATCCATTTGAAACCGGTGTAAACGTCATACACTTCGACACCGTTCTTTTCGGCGATCGTGCGGATCAGTTCGGTTGTAACGATCGTCTTGACGATATATTCCTTGCCGTTGATCTTGCCTAATTCTTTCCAGCGGGTGATGAGGTAGTAGACGAACATCAAGGCAGTCTGGTTGCCGTTCAGCAATACCCATTCGCCTTCGTTGTTTTTGACGGCTGCGCCTACGCGGTCTGCGTCCGGGTCGGAAGCCAGCACCAGTTCGGCATCCGTTTCCTTAGCCTTCTCGACTGCCAGGGCCAATGCTGCCGGTTCTTCGGGGTTCGGAGAAACGACGGTGGGGAAGTCGCCGCTCACTACGTCCTGTTCGGGAACGTGGATGATGTTGGTGAAGCCGAATGCTTTCAATGTCGGTGGGATAACCGTCACACCCGTTCCGTGGATCGGCGTGTAGACGATCTTCATATCGTGGTGGCGTGCGATCGCTTCCGGTGACAGGGAGATCTTTGTCAGGTCGTTGATATATTGTTCGTCGATTTCTTTACCGATGATTTCGATCAGTTCCTTGTTGCCTTTGAATTTGATTTCGCTGGCATTGCGGATCTTGTTTACTTCGGCAATCGTATTCTTGTCATGCGGAGCGATCATCTGGGCACCATCGTCCCAATAAGCCTTGTATCCGTTGTATTCTTTCGGATTGTGCGAAGCGGTCAGGATAATGCCGCTCTGGCATCCCAACTTGCGGATGGTGTACGACATTTCGGGGGTCGGGCGGAGGTCTTCAAACAGATAGACCTTGATACCGTTTGCAGAGAAAATGTCAGCAGAGATTTCCGAGAACTTGCGGCTGTTGTTACGGCTGTCATGCCCGATGACAACTTTGATCTGGTCCAGATCGGCAAATTCCTTTTTCATATAGTTGGATAAGCCTTGTGTGGCTGCTCCTACCGTGTAGATGTTCATGCGGTTTGAACCTACTCCCATGATGCCTCTTAAGCCACCTGTACCGAATTCCAGGTCTTTGTAGAATGATTCGATCAGTTCCGTCGGATCTTCGTTGTCTAACAGAGCCTGCACCTGTGCACGTGTTTCAGCGTCATAACTTTTAGTAAGCCAGCTTTGTGCCTTGCTTCTTACCATTTCTAACAGTTCCTTGTTTTCCATGACCTATATGTCTTGCTTTTAATTAAAGAAATCCTGATTTTGAAGTTAACAAAGGTACAAATAAATTGATAATCTCCAAGATTTAGGCTTTTTATTTACCAGATAAAAGGATGCTTGTATTCCGACTGGTTTCCGGCGGCATCCGTGACGGTCAGTTTGAGGGTGTGTTTCCCGCGTTCGAGCCGTCCTTTATCGAACTTGTAGGTGATGACCGATTTGTTGTTCATCTCGAACAGGACGTATTGGCCGTCTATCTCTCCGCGGTAGGTTTGCACGCCGCTTAGATTGTCGGACAGGCGGAAAACGAATGCCTGTTTGCTGATCCAGGTGTTGGGGTTGACCGGGGTGATCGTCGGCGCTTTGATATCTTGCCCGATCGTGTAGTGGCCCAGTTCCTTGACCGTGCCATCGATCCAGCCGTTCCGGTAGGAGCCGCCGATCCAGGATTGACGTCCTTTCAAAATGCGGACGATACCGTATTGACGCTTGTTTTCCAATGTGTCGGTCCGCAGGCGCAGGGACAACCGGGCCGAGTTGTGAAGTGCCACCGGGCGGTTATGCAGGATGTGCGTGTCTGCCAGTGCCGTGCTGTCTTCTTTTACCGAATAGCGGAAATAGAGATCGTCATAGAGGTTGCCTCTCGGAATGGTCATGCGGATGCCTTTCGCACCGAACCGATTGTCTGCTGCCCAGTGAAACAGCTCTGTACCTTCGGTCTCAACCTCCGGGATCTCCTGCTCTTTTCCTTCTATCCAAACGGACAGTTTGGTGGTGTTGCCGAATGCATCGGCGAGCGTATATGTGAGGTGATATGTTTTCTCTTCCTCTATACGGATGATTCCCCGGTTGGCGCTTTCACTGAAACGTAGGCGGTTACCCGGTTCGACGAAGCTGCGCATATAGAAGGAACGGCGCTCTTTCCATTCTTCATAATCGACGTAGCTGTTCAGGTAGCGGGTTTCGTCGAAGGCAAAACGGTCCAGGTTGCTATGGTAGATGGTCTGGCTGTCGAGGCGGAGGGTAATGTCTTTCACGCCGTAGATGTTGGTCGTGTTATCCATATAATCGTAGGCTTTGACCGCCAGGCCGATCTCTCCCCAGGCTTCGATCTTGCCAGTGAGGGTTTGTTTGCCGTTTTTAGCCGTGACCGGTTTAAGCTCCAGCTTACGGCTGCTGCCGTTGACGACTCCTTTGCCCTGTTGCGGACAGATCAGTATTCCCTGTATTTTCGGTGCGCGGGTATCGGTTATCTTCTCTTTGAAATATTCGATCGGGTCGAGTACCTCTTCGCTTTCCGTATCGCGCACTTCAAAATGGAGATGCGGACCTCCCGAACTTCCGGTGTTTCCGCTGTAGGCGACAATTTCTCCTTTTTTGACCGGGAGTTGGTCCGGGGTGGGGAACAGGTTCACGTTGAAGCTTTCCTGTTCGTATTGCTGTGCCTTGAGGTACCGGGCGATGGACGGGGCGAATCGTTGCAAATGGCCGTAGACGGTCGTTGTCCCGTCAGGATGTGTCAGGTAGAGGCCGTTTCCGTACCCCCACGGGCTGACGGATATGCGCGACACATATCCGTCCTGCACGGCATGAACGGGCTTTCCTTCGGTTCCTTGTGTCTTAAAGTCTATCCCGGAATGAAAATGATTGTTGCGCAATTCCCCGAAGTTACCGCTCAACAAAATCGGGAAATCGAATGGCTGGCGGAGTTGTTGGGCGCTTATTGTCTGTATGCAAAAAAGCAGTAGGGTGATGTATAGTTTGTACATATTATATGTGTATTTAGAGAAACAAAAGTAATCATTTATTTTAATAGTAGAAAGTCGACGATCAAAGGGAGATGGTCGCTGTAACCGCCTTCGTATTTGAAACCGTAGTAGGTGCGGAAAGGGCGTTCACCACGCCAGGTTTTATCTTTTGTAAGCAGAAATGACGGTGAAAAGATGCGGGCGCTTCCTGGGATGACCTGCATCCGTGAGGTGGTGTCGGTGAGGGAGGAAGAGAGGATAATTTGATCTAACTGGCTCCATTCTCCTTGATACTTATGGCTTCCAGGAAGAGTTGACAGGTTCTTGGCAAACAGATTGTATAGATGGAGAGACGGATAGGCATCCGTCCGAGGTTTCATAGGCATGGAGCCTGAAACGGACAGGCATGGAATTGGAAACGGATGGGCATTCAATATTTCCCGGATGCTCGCGTCGTTCGGCGTATCATTGAAATCTCCCATAATCAGGATGTGTGGGGCAGGGCGGAGGGTGTAGATCGAGTCGCATAATGTACGCAGGGTGTGTGCCGCGTCCAAGCGATCCGGTTCGCTTTCTTTTTCCCCTCCGTAACGGGAAGGAAAGTGGCAGACAAAAACATCGAGCCGGTCTCCGGTAATTACATCTCCCCATACATGCAGAATGTTGCGGGTATGTTTATGCCGGTTGTGGGTAAAGCGGACCGGGTGCTCTGTGTGGCCTTGGTAACGGAACTTGTCCCGTTGGAAGAGTAGTGCCACATTGATGCCGCGCGTGTCTTGTCCGTGCGTCATGCAATAACAGTAATGCTGCCGGCGGAGCGGGGTGAAGTTCAGGAGCTGGATAAGAGCGGAGTCGTTTTCGACTTCGCAAAGCCCGATCAAGGCCGGAGTGCTCCATTCTCCCGCTGCCGTAATGACTTTTGCCAGTTGCTGTAATTTATGGTAAAATCGGCCGTGCGTCCAGTGGTGGTTGCCGGAAGGGAGGAAATCGTTGTCCGCAGTAAGTGGATCGTCTTCCGTGTCGAACAGGTTCTCGACGTTGTAACTCATAACCCGGAAGTCTGTTTGTCCTTGTGAAGGCAAAGAAAACAATGTCAGTATAAAAAACGTCATAGTTAAGATTCTGGTCATATCGTTTTATTTTGTTTCATCTTCTTTCGGTACGAATTCGTAGGCTCCTATATCGGGACCGTCGTTCGTAAGGCGGTTCACGCCGTAGCGGTCTACCGGATATTGTTGCGTAATGAAGATATCGGCTTTTCCCACTCCTAAAGTCGTAGCCGAATCCGGACGGAAATCGAAGCGGTATTTATTCTTCTCACCTCCCTTTAACCTATAGGACGGGCTGGCGTTTGTGAACAATACTTCTTTGAAGTGGTCGTTGTTGCTGCCATTCGTTTTAATCACACAATGGTTGAACTGGTATTCGAATGATGCCGTACCGTCGATGGATAAATTCAGTTCTCCTTTATACTCTTCCTTACCGGCATCGAAACTACCGTCGATAATACAGTTGTCGAATGTCACTTCGAGCGGGTAGGCCTCTTTGTTCGCGTTGTTTGCCATCGTGAGGCAAGACGTATTCCGTTTTTCCAATGTCATGAAGTTTGCAAGTGTGCAATGGATGAAACGGTATTCGCCGCCAATCAGTACGACGCCGCCTCCTCCGGCATTCGTCAGCTCCGTGTTGGTCACTTCTATATTGCAGTTGAGCGCGAAGAAGAGGTTTTCTCCCATATTCGTGATCTGGGAATTGCTTAACTTCAGTTTGGATTCGTCCGGAGACGACTTTTCGAATGTCAGCCCCGTTTTCCCATTCCGTACGATTATATTGTCCATTATATTATTGTAGCTTTCCGGACGGAAGAAAATACCTCCCCACTGCGAAGGTGTCCGGTCGTAGGGGAGGACGTCGTTCAGGATGAAATCCAGGCGGTCTCCGCGGAAGACGATCGGTTTTTCGCGCGTTCCTTTAGCCAGCAATGTCCCATATGTGATAACCTTAGCGGTGTCGTGCATATAGAATGTTACGCCCGGGGCGATGTTGAGCGTGATATTCGGAGAGATAACCAGGCTGTCATATATAAGGTAGGGACGCTCGGCTGTAAAATGCGTGTCCTGTGTCAGGATCAGCCCGTTTTTATACAGGTTTACATTCTGCCCGTATGCTTCGAGGCGGACGGACTGCTTGATACCGTTTGTCGTAAAGATCACGGAGTCGTCTACCAGTAACGGTTGGTTGGCTGCATTCGGATTGACCGTAACTTCCACAAATACATATAGACTGTCGTTTGCTTGTATTCTTACATCCTGGAAATGGTCGCCTTTACGTCCGTCCACGTTGATGCGGAAACCAGTCTCTTCACCGCTTGCCAGCATGATCTCGCTGATCAGCAGAGGCTGGTCGTTGCGGTTGTAGATCATGAACTCTTTGGTTGCGGAGCCTATTGTGGTGAATACCGTATCGAAAGAAAGGGTGTCGACCGAGAAGCTCAGCCGATGGTTGGGGTTACTCGAATAGTTCTCGTCCAGCCCGTCGCACGACAACAGGTTGAGCACTATAAAGAATAATATGAGTAACGGAGCGGCTAATTTTTTCATTTCATTAATTATTAATAGTCCAGGTAAATTGTTATTTACCATATAATGTCAATAAGAAAACAAATTTATTATAAATAAGTTTTCGGGCATTAACATAAAAAAAGAGGAAAAACATCCGTTGAATGTTAATCCTCTTTTTATAACGAGAAATGTATCGTTTTATTTTGCAGGGATGCTCTTTAATAGTTCGAGTAAGTGAGACCACCACAATCCAACGGTATCAATCTGTATGCGTTCGTTGGGAGAATGGACGTCCCGAAGCGTCGGTCCGAATGAAATCATATCCAGATTCGGATATTTCTCAAGGAACAAGCCGCATTCCAGTCCTGCATGGATCGCCATTATTTTGGCATCTTTGTTAAACAAACGTTTATAGGTTTCTTGTGCCACTTTCAGGATCTTTGAATCCGGGTTAGGCGCCCAACCGGGATAGCCGTCGCCGTGGGTTACCTGTGCACCGGCTAACTTGAAAACAGATGCGACCTGGTTGGCAATCATGTTCTTGCAGGACTCGATGGAGCTGCGCTGGCTTGTGCCGACAATGATTGTGTTGTCATCTCCCATCTTGACAGAAGCCAGGTTGGTAGAGGTTTCCACCAGTCCTTCGATGTCATGGCTCATGCCGATCACGCCATGTGGGCAGGCATGTAAAGCCAAAATCAGTTTTTCTGCATCATAGTCGCTGATATATTTGTCCGGACGGTCGGTCGAAGCCATTGTGATCTGTACGTTCGGGTCTACATGTTTCAGTTCGTTTTCGATATCTGCCGTGAAATGGTTCAGCAGAATGCGGGCTGCTTCCTTTTCTTCCGGGTACAGGCCGATGGTCGCTTGCGCTTCACGGGCGATAGCGTTGCGGAGGTTACCGCCGTGGATGAAGCAAAGGTTGAAATCTGCTTGGTTTTTCAGTAGGTACAGGTAGCGCACCAGGATTTTGTTGGCATTGCCCAGCCCTTTGTGTATTTCGCCACCGGAATGTCCGCCGTTCAAGCCTTTCACTTCGATTTTGAAGTATTGCATGTTCGGATTGGTATCACGTGATTCGTAATGGAACACCGCTTGCGTATCTTTACCACCTGCGCATCCCATAAAGATTTCACCTTCGTCTTCGCTATCGAGGTTTAGCAGGATATCGCCTGTCATGAATCCTTTTTCGAGTGCTTTGGCTCCGGTCAGTCCGGTTTCTTCGTCTACGGTGAAAAGGCATTCGATCGGTCCGTGCTCTATATCGTCGGAAGCGAGGATTGCCAGTTCGGCGGCAACACCGATGCCATTGTCGGCCCCCAGAGTCGTACCGTTGGCATGAAGCCAGTTGCCGTCGACGATTGTTTCGATCGGATCGTTGTCGAAATCATGTGCGGTTCCGTTATTCTTTTCGCACACCATATCCATGTGGGATTGCAGAATCACTGTCGGCAGGTTTTCTTTGCCGGGAGTAGCCGGTTTAGACATCAGAATGTTGCCTACGGCATCTTTTTTGATAGCTATTTTATACTGTTTAGCGAATGATTCAAGGAACTCGATCATTTTTCCTTCCTTCTTTGAAGGGCGGGGCACTTGTGTTACCTGGTGGAAGAACTTCCAAACGATTTCAGGTTTTAAATCAGTAATCTTCATAATGTTACAATATATTATAGATGTTACTCTATAGTTAATAATACCATTGCAAACAGGGGGTTGTATGAAAAAAAGTACAATTAAATATCAAAAACATACTTTCTAATCACTTAAACTCTTATATTTGCGTCCACAAATATAGAGAAAATGCTTACAACGTTATTGATTACCGTCATAATTCTTTTTATTTGTGTTGTGTTGCTCAGTGTAAAAGTTCTTTTTAAAAAGGGAGGGAAGTTTCCTAATACACACATTGAAGGCAATGCGGCACTAAGGGATAAAGGTATATGCTGTGCTAAAACTCAGGATAAGCGGGATGGCAAGCAGAAGAATCTGTATGATAAAATAAAGGAAATAGAAGAATAAAATAAAATAAAGATTTAATTTACACTTTATGAAGAACATTAACTACGTTATTAATGGTGTGCTCGCGGTGGCTGTCATAATCTTGTTTGTTATGCAGTTTTCCAGTAAAAAAGAATCCACGGTGGCTCCGGCTTTCACAACAGAAGGAGATTCTACTAATTTGCTTCCTGTAGCTTATGTGAATGTGGACTCTCTTTTATCGAATTACAATTATTCGAAAGATTTGAATGAACGTATCCTCAAGATGCAGGAAGATTATCGTTTAGATATGACCCAACGGTCAAATGCCTTACGGACAGAATTGAATGATTTCCAACGTAAATATGAAGCCAATGCTTTCCTTACCGCCGAAAGAGCGCAGCAGGAAGGAAACCGTTTGCAGAAAAAGCAGGAGGAACTTCAGAACTATGCCGCTAAGAAAGAACAAGAACTGGCTGCCAAGCAGATGGAACTGAACGGACAGCTTCGCGATACGATCGTTGCCCAGTTGACGACTTTTAACCAGGCAAAAGGTTATCAGATCATTTTCAGTAATACGATGGGCGACAATATCCTATTGTCAAATCCGGCATACGATATCACTGCCGAGTTTCTCGAAGTGTTGAATAAGAACTACTCTTCCAGCAAATAAAGAATTAAAATACAAAATGAAAAATAGGGGCTGCCCGGCTAAAGGTCGAGGGCAGCCTTTTTTTGTTTTTGAATGTTTTTGCTGACATGTCTGACATTGTGACAAATTGGAAAAATCGGATTAAAGGCCGGGACTGGCATATAAGAAATTTACAAAAGCATGAGGTTTTTAGCGCGCTTAACCTGGCAGAATTGTTTGAGTGAGAAAATAATACTACCTTTGTGCGTTTCTTTCATCTGTAGAGTGAGATAAATACGATTCCAAATTTGTATATGAAAATGAAAAAGACAGTATTATATGGCGTTTTGGCCTTTTGCTTGGTTGTGTTGAACTCTTGTTTGGGGGACCCTGCCACCCAGTTGACGATGGCAAACCAAGCGGGAGTTGTGGTGACCGGATACGGACCGGGTAAGGCTATTTATACTAAAGGTGACGTTGTGGTTTCTTCGGAAGAATTTCAAAATGCCAATGTGGAAGATGGGGAATGTATTTTATTTGATTATTCCATCGATTATGGGACTGCAAACAATATGGGAGCGGGAACGGATACCAGTTATATCGAAGCCATTATTTATGAAAATACGATATCGGAGGTCAATCGTTGGAAATTATTCAATACATTGACAGATACTTCCATCGTAGCAAAGGACGAATTGCTACTTTCTTCCCTCCAGGCACGTTCCGCTTATATCAGAGGCAATTTGTTCCTGTTCACGGAGATGAGCAATCACCCGACAAACCAAATAGATAGTTTCTCTTTATCTTATAATCCGGATAGATTATTGGGAGACGATAAGGTTTATAGCCTTTATCTCCGCACGATCAGGATAGAGTCGGATACGACGAAAGGTCAGTCGATGATTATTCCCTGTGCGTTCAACATAGAAGACTTGGTGAAAGATGCTGAAAAGAACAATTCTGATGAACTGAAGTTCCGGATCAATTATGCCTCTTCATTCGGGAAGGACTCTGCATCGATAAACTGGAAAAGTTCGGATGTGTTTACAATAGACTTGTCGGGAAAAGGGAAATAAACGATAAAATAGCAAACGAGCGTATTGAAAAATGTATAAAGAGATATTTAAATTGGTAGTAGCCATCATCTCCCAGCCGGGAAAGGCGTGGGATATTCTTACAAAAAAAGAAGAAAAAGACGATGAGTTTTTATCCCGGTTTGTGTATCCCCTGATCGGATTCGTAACGGTGGCTGCTTTTTTAGGTGTGCTGTTCACCAGGAAGGAGTTTGATGTCGAACTGGCGCTGAAATCGTCTATCCGGACACTGGTCGCTTCGTTTGGCGGTTTTTACTTGGCTTCTTATTTGTTGAACGAACTTTGGCAAGGATTGTTTAAACGGGAGAAGGATATGAAGTTGTGCCAACGCTTTGTCGGGTATTCGTCTTCGCTGATGTTTGCATTGAATATTGTGTTGATGCTGCTCCCCGAATTTTTCTTTTTGCGTATATTTGTTTTATATACGTTTTATATTGTATGGGAAGGGGCAGGCCCTTATATGCAGGTGGAAGAGAAGATCCGTTTGAAGTTTGTCGGTATCGCTACCGGATTGATTTTGTTGACGCCCTGGTTGATCGAGGTTATCCTTTCCATGCTGATGCCCGGTTTACGTTTTTGATAGAAGAATAAGATGAAAGAGAAGATTAGTAATAACATACAGATAAAGAATAAGCGGGCAACTTTCGATTATGAGTTGCTCGACACGTTTACGGCTGGTATTGTGCTGACCGGTACGGAGATCAAATCGATCCGTCTGGGAAAAGCGAGCTTGGTCGATACGTTCTGCATTGTGGAGAAAGGCGAATTGTGGGTGAAAAATATGTATGTGGCTGAATATTTCTATGGAACTTACAATAACCATACGGCCCGCCGTGACCGCAAGCTGCTGTTGACTAAAAAGGAATTACGGAAGATTGAAAGTGCTGCCCGCAATAATGGTTTTACAATTATTCCGACACGCCTTTTTATTAATGACAAGGGACTGGCTAAAATTGTTGTCGCTATCGCCAAAGGTAAAAAGGAATATGATAAACGTGACTCTATCAAGGAGCGGGATGACCGCCGGGAGATGGATCGTGCATTTAAACGGTAACGAACCTTTATGAATAAAGAGATATTTTTGAATGCTCTGAAAGAACGTATTTTGATTCTGGATGGAGGAATGGGTACGATGGTCCAGGGATTTAAACTGACCGAGAAGGACTATCGCGGGGAACAGTTTGTGGATTGGGCGGGCGACCTGAAAGGTAATAACGATCTGTTGTGTATCACCCGACCGGATGTGATTAAATCGATTCACCGCCAGTATCTGGATGCCGGTGCCGATATCTTTGCTACCAACACCTTCAATGCAAACGCCATCTCGATGGAAGATTATGGCATGCAGGGACAGGTGCGGAATATAAACCTGGCTGCCGGAAAGCTTGCACGCGAGGTTGCTGATGGCTTTATGGCGGAACATCCGGATCGTACGATCTTTGTTGCCGGTTCCATCGGCCCAACCAATAAGACGGCTTCCATGAGTCCCGACGTGAGTGATCCGGCTTACCGGGCTGTAACCTATATGGATTTGTATAACGCCTATAAAGAACAGGTGGACGCTTTGGTAGACGGAGGCGTGGATATCGTCTTGTTTGAAACGACTTTCGACACGCTGAATGTGAAAGCCGGGTTGGAAGCTGCCGAGACTGTGTTGAAAGAAAAAGGCAAGGATTTGCCGATTATGCTTTCTCTGACGTTGTCAGCCCAGGGCGGACGTACGTTTTCGGGACAGACATTGCTTGCATTTTTGGCTTCCGTGCAACATACCAATATTGTCAGTGTCGGTTTGAACTGTTCTTTCGGTGCTGCCGATATGAAACCTTACTTGGCTGAATTGGCAAAACATGCTCCTTATTATATAAGTGCTTACCCGAATGCCGGTTTGCCGAACAGCTTCGGTTCGTATGATGAGACGCCGGAAAAGATGGCTGTCCATGTAAAACCCTTTATCGATGAAGGCTTGGTTAATATCCTCGGGGGATGTTGCGGTACGACGCCGGCCCATATTGCTAAATATCCCGAACTGGTAAAAGGAGCCAAGCTGCATGTTCCGGCTCAGAAGCCCGACTGCCTTTGGTTGTCCGGTTTGGAACTGCTCGAAGTAAAGCCGGAGAATAATTTTGTAAATGTCGGCGAACGATGTAATGTGGCTGGTTCACGCAAGTTTCTGCGCCTGATCAAGGAGGAGAATTATGAAGAGGCTTTGACGATTGCCCGCAAGCAGGTGGAAGACGGTGCACAGGTGATCGATATCAATATGGACGACGGAATGTTGGATGCCGTGAAGGAGATGACGACTTTTCTGAACCTGATTGCTTCCGAGCCTGATATTTGCCGTGTTCCCGTGATGATCGACTCTTCCAAATGGGAGGTGATCGAAAAAGGATTGATGTGCGTGCAGGGTAAAAGCATCGTGAATTCGATCTCTTTGAAAGAAGGTGAAGAAGTATTCCTGCAACACGCCGCCCGTATCAAACAGTTGGGGGCTGCCGCGGTCGTAATGGCTTTTGATGAAAAAGGACAGGCCGACACGTTCGAACGGAAGATCGAGGTTTGCGGACGCGCTTACCGTCTTCTGAGGGAGAAAGTGGATTTTGATCCGAACGGGATTATTTTCGATCCGAATGTGCTGGCTATCGCAACCGGCATGGAAGAGCATAACGGTTACGGCCTTGATTTTATCCGTGCCGTGGAATGGATCAAGAAGAACCTGCCGGGCGCGAAGGTGAGCGGCGGTGTCAGTAACCTTTCCTTCTCTTTTCGTGGAAATAATTATGTGCGGGAGGCTATGCATTCTGTATTCCTGTATCATGCGATTAATAAAGGTATGGATATGGGGATCGTGAACCCGTCGTCGTCTGTACTCTATGAAGATATTGAACCTGCTTTCCGTACGTTACTGGAAGACGTCATTTTGGCCCGTCGTCAGGAAGCTGCGGAAGAACTGATCACATACGCCCAGAACCTACATGTAAAAGCGCAGGAGGGGGGAGATGAAAAGCTGGAAGTCTGGCGTGAATATCCGTTGAAGGAACGCTTGGAATATGCTTTGATAAAAGGGGTTGGTGATCATCTGGAAGAAGATTTGAAGGAAGCCTTGAAGGAATATCCGCGTGCGGTGGATATTATCGACGGACCGCTGATGGGCGGAATGAATAAAGTCGGTGAATTGTTCGGCGCCGGAAAAATGTTTCTGCCGCAGGTTGTCAAGACTGCTCGTACGATGAAAAAGGCTGTTGCCATCCTGCAACCCGCAATCGAAGCAGAAAAAGCGACTTCCTGTTCGGCAAAGGCTGGAAAAGTCGTTTTTGCAACAGTAAAAGGCGATGTGCACGACATCGGAAAGAATATTGTTTCGATCGTTCTGGCTTGCAACAACTATGAGGTGATCGATTTAGGGGTGATGGTCCCGGCAGATGTGATCGTGAAAAAGGCGATTGAAGAAAAGCCCGATCTGGTTTGTCTTTCCGGTCTGATCACGCCTTCGCTCGAAGAGATGGTGCATGTGACGGACGAAATGCAGAAAGCCGGCTTGGATATACCTATAATGGTGGGCGGCGCTACGACTTCGAAGTTACATACGGCCATTAAGATTGCTCCTCGTTATGACTATCCGGTTATTCATGTGCTGGATGCCTCGCAGAACCCGTTGATTGCAGCTAAATTGTTGAACCCAGATACGCGGGATGCTTATATTGCCCAGTTGAACAGCGAATATGAAGCGTTACGTGCCTCCATGAACAAGAAAAAAGAGATATTGGTTTCATTGGCAGAAGCCCGGATGAATCATCCGAAGATCGATTGGACTTCTTATAGTCCGGTCATTCCGGCTCAGAGCGGGATACAGGTGATTCCTTATATCCCTTTGGAAGAAATAATCCCATATATACACTGGACTTTCTTTTTCAGCGCTTGGAAACTGAACGGGCGTTTTTCGGAAATTGCGCAAATCCACGGTTGTGACGCCTGTCGTGCCGCTTGGCTAGCCAAGTTCTCGGAAGCGGACCGGGCAAAGGCGTCGGAGGCTATGCAGTTATATAAAGATGCTGTTAAGTTGTTGGATTGTCTGGTTGAGATGAAAGCCGAATACTGCAAGGCGGTTTACGGCTTCTTCCCGGCAAACAGCGACGGAGATAATATCCGTATAGGTGAAATCCAGCTTCCTGTTTTGCGCCAACAGGCAAAGAAAGAGGAAAATGTCTACAAATCGCTGGCCGATTATGTGATGCCAGTATCGGAAGGACGTACGGATTATGCCGGCGCTTTCGTGGTGACGGCTGGTGTCGGTGCTGAAGCTCTGAAAGAACGGTTTGAGCAGGATGGCGATACCTATAATTCCATGTTGTTGCAAACCTTGACCGACCGTTTGGCTGAAGCTACAGCCGAATATCTCCATGAAAAAGTCCGAAAGGAATATTGGGGATATGTACCGGATGAATCGCTCTCCATTCCTGACCTGTACAAAGTGAAATATCAGGGTATACGTCCGGCTGTCGGCTATCCTTCATTGCCGGACCAGCTTTTAAATTATACGCTGGATAAGTTGTTGGATATGTCACAGATCGGTGTCCGGTTGACGGAAAATGGAGCGATGTACCCGACGGCGACGGTTAGCGGTATTTATATTGCACATCCGGATTCCCAATACTTCATGATCGGCAATATCGACGAGGAACAGATGACGGATTATGCTTGCCGCCGGAACCTGTCGGAAGCGGAAACGAAGAAATTATTGAATAAAAACATATTGTAAATATACCGTAGGGGCGAGGTCTGCTCGCCCCTCATTGCAATGTCGCATTTTAAATTGAAATACATACGCTGGATAGTCTTATCTCTCCTTCTGGCCGCTATCTGGCTCACGATGCGTTCGCCGGGAGCAGGAGAGGTGTATGCTCGGAATATCTATCCGTATGTATCGGCCGTTCTGTCCCGTTTCTCTTCCCTTTTCCCTTTTTCGGTGGGTGATTGCCTGATATATGGCAGCATTGTCGGTTTGCTTATCTACGTGGTTTATGCTATTGTCGGAAGACGTTCGTGGAAGACGGCAGTGGGGCGGATTGTCGAATACCTGTTGTGGGGATATGTCTGGTTTTATATGGCGTGGGGGCTGAATTATTTCCGGCAGGATTTCTTTAACCGGACACAGATTCCGTATGCTGCCTATTCGGCTGATGCATTTCGTTCTTTTCTGTCTGCATATACGGATTCTTTGAATGCTTCTTTTGTTCCTATAGAGACAGTCGATAAAGTTGTTGTTGCGGAGGAATCCAAAAAAGGATACAGGGAAATAGCCGGAAGATTCGGGTTGGTTCTCCCTGCCGGATATCTGCATCCGAAGCCGATGTTGCTCCCTTCCCTGATGAGCAGTGTGGGCGTTTTAGGTTATATGGGGCCTTTTTTTACCGAGTATAACCTGAATCCGAAGCTGTTGCCTGTCCAGTATCCGTTTACTTATGCACACGAAATGGCGCATGTGTTAGGAATATCGAGCGAGGCGGAAGCGAATCTATACGGTTTCCTGGTTTGTTCCCGCTCGGAAGTGCCGGAGATTCGTTTCTCCGCTTACTTTGCTTTGTTGCCTTATGTGCTGAGCAATGCATATCAACTCCTGCCCGAAGAAGAATTTAACCAATGGAAAGAAACGATCTTGCCGGAGGTCAAAGAGGTCTATAACCGGAAAGCAGCCTATTGGCTGGATTTGTATAGCCCGCTTATCGGGGAAATCCAAAGTACCGCTTACAACTGGTTTCTGAAAGGAAACAACATTCCTTCCGGCCGGAAGAATTATTCGGAAGTGGTGGCATTATTGATGGCGCTGAATAATGCGCCGGAACAGATTTGACACCTTGCTCTTTCCGTATTGCCTAATTCGAATTAAATCACTACCTTTGCGGCAATTTTTGAGAAGATAGATAAATATAACGCAATATGAGTAAGAAATTTGCCGAATACTCCAAATTTGACTTGTCGAACGTCAATAAAGAGGTGCTGAAGAAATGGCAGGATGGCGACATCTTCCATAAGAGTCTTGAAATCCGCGAAGGACATCCCTCGTTTGTATTTTATGAAGGTCCTCCTTCTGCAAACGGTATGCCCGGTATTCACCATGTGATTGCCCGTTCGATTAAGGATATTTTCTGCCGTTATAAGACCATGAAAGGATATCTTGTCAACCGTAAGGCCGGATGGGATACGCACGGACTGCCGGTAGAGCTGGGAGTTGAGAAGACATTGGGTATAACCAAAGAAGATATCGGCAAAAAGATTTCTGTGGCCGAGTATAATGCTGCCTGCCGCCGTGACGTGATGAAATTCACGAAGGAGTGGACAGACCTGACACAGAAGATGGGATATTGGGTGGATCTTGAAAACCCCTATATCACTTACGATAACCGTTATATCGAAACATTGTGGTATCTGCTGAAGGAACTCTATAAGAAGGGCTTGCTGTATAAAGGCTACACGATCCAGCCGTATTCGCCGGCTGCCGGAACAGGGCTTAGCTCGCATGAGCTGAACCAGCCGGGATGTTATCGCGACGTGAAAGATACGACTTGTACGGCTCAGTTCCGTATTCTCGATCCGAAGCCTGAGATGGCGGAATTCGGCGAACCGTTTTTCCTGGCATGGACCACTACTCCGTGGACATTGCCTTCCAATACGGCTCTTTGCGTGGGCCCGAACTTTACTTATGTAGCTGTTCAGACTTATAATCCGTATACGGGCATGCCGATGACGGCAGTTTTGGCTAAGGACTTGTTGAATGTATATTTCAATCCGAAAGCTGCGGATCTGGCTTTGACCGACTATAAACCCGGTGACAAACTGGTGCCGTTCAAAGTGGTCGGCGAATGGAAAGGACCGGAACTGGCCGGTATGCATTACGAGCAGCTGATCCCGTGGGTAAATCCGGGAGAAGGCGCTTTCCGGGTAATCACCGGCGACTATGTGACGGTTGAAGATGGTACGGGTATCGTACATATCGCTCCGACTTTCGGTGCGGATGACGACCGTGTGGCAAAAGCAAGCGGCGTGCCTCCTTTGATGATGATCGACAAAGACGGGAATCGCCGTCCGATGGTCGATATGACAGGTAAGTTTTATCTCCTGGAAGACCTTGATCCCGAATATGTACAGGCGCACATGAATGCTGCCGACTATGATCCGTGGCAGGGTAAGTTCGTTAAGAATGCTTACGATGCATCAAAAGGCGAAAAAGACGAAACGCTGGATATCGAAATCTGCATGATGCTGAAAGCGCAGAACCGTGTATTCCGCATCGAAAAGCATGTGCACAACTATCCGCATTGTTGGCGTACTGACAAACCTGTGTTGTATTATCCGCTGGATAGCTGGTTTATCCGCACGACCGCTTGCCGCGAACGGATGATCGAACTCAACAATACGATCAATTGGAAACCGCAAAGCACCGGCACGGGACGTTTTGGCAAATGGCTGGAAAACCTCCAGGATTGGAACCTGAGCCGTAGCCGCTATTGGGGCACACCGTTGCCTATCTGGCGTACCGAAGACGGGGCGGAAGAAATCTGTATCGGTTCGGTTGAAGAACTGTACAATGAAATAGAGAAATCCGTAAAAGCCGGACTGATGGAATCCAATCCATACAAGGACTTGAAATTCCAGCCGGGCGAATATACAAAGGAAAACTACGAGAAGATCGACCTGCACCGTCCGTATGTGGACGATGTGATCCTGGTTTCCAAGAGCGGCAAGCCGATGAAACGCGAGACCGACCTGATCGACGTGTGGTTCGATTCGGGTGCGATGCCTTATGCACAGATTCATTATCCGTTTGAGAACAAGGAGATTTTCGACGACCGCAAGGTTTATCCGGCCGACTTTATCGCTGAAGGCGTAGACCAGACACGCGGATGGTTCTTCACTTTGCATGCGATCGCTGCGATGGTGTTCGACAGCGTGTCGTATAAAGCTGTCGTCTCCAATGGACTGGTACTGGATAAGAATGGCAACAAGATGTCCAAACGCTTGGGGAACGCTGTCGACCCGTTCGCAACGATCGAGCAGTACGGTTCCGATCCTTTGCGCTGGTACATGATCACGAATGCTTCTCCGTGGGATAACATCAAGTTTGATATAGACGGTATCGAAGAAGTTCGCCGCAAGTTCTTCGGTACATTATATAATACATATTCGTTCTTCGCTTTGTATGCGAACGTGGACGGTTTCGATTATTCTGAACCGGATGTAGACTGGAAAGAACGTCCCGAAATCGACCGTTGGATTCTGTCGTTGCTGAATTCGCTGGTGAAAAATGTGGATGGCTTCTTAGACACATATGAACCGACCCGTGCCGGACGTGCAATCTCCGATTTCGTAAACGACAATCTGAGTAACTGGTACGTGCGCTTGAACCGCCGGCGTTTCTGGGGTGGAGGTATGACGACCGATAAGTTGTCCGCTTACCAGACACTTTATACCTGTCTGGAAACGATCGCCAAATTGATGGCTCCGATCGCACCGTTCTATGCAGACCAGTTGTTTGGCGACCTGATTGCCGCTACCGGACGTGAGAAGGTTGAATCTGTTCACCTGTCTGAATTCCCGGTTTGCAACGAGGCATTGATCGACAAGAATCTGGAAGAACGTATGCAAATGGCGCAGGATGTGTCCTCTATGGTGTTGGCTTTGCGCCGTAAGGTGAATATCAAGGTGCGGCAACCGCTGCAGACCATCATGGTTCCGGTTATGGATGCCCATCAGCAGGAAAGCATTGAAGCTGTGAAAGCATTGATCCTGAACGAGGTCAATGTGAAAGAACTGAAATTTGTCGATAACGCTGCCGGTATTCTGGTGAAGAAGATCAAGCCGGACTTCAAAAAGTTAGGCCCGCGTTATGGCAAGATCATGAAAGCATTGGCTGCCGCTATCCAAACGATGAGCCAGGACGAAATCAATGCATTCGAAAAAGCCGGAACGTACACGCTGACCGTTGAAGGGCAGGAAGCGGTAATCGAACGTGCAGATGTTGAAATCATCTCCGAAGATATACCGGGTTGGCTGGTTGCTAACGATGGCCGCCTGACAGTAGCATTGGATATCACCGTGACAGAAAACCTCCGTAAGGAAGGACTGGCGCGTGAGTTGGTAAACCGTATCCAGAACCTGCGTAAGAGCAACGGTTTCGATATTACGGACAAGATCACGGTGACTGTTCTTTCGAGCGATGTGATGGATGAAGCGATCAAAGACTTTAATTCATATATCGCAAACCAGGTATTAGCTGTATCAGTGGAAATTACGGATGTGATCAGTGATGCGACCGAGTTGGATTTCGAAGACTTCAGGCTTTCGGTACGGATCGAAAAAGCGTAAATATTCAATGAATAATGTATAATGAATAATGAATAATGCAGGAATTGCTTATATTTGTGGGCAAGAGAAAGAGAAATCTTTCGCTGTATTCATTTTCATCCTTAATTGTTAATTATTAATTAAAATGAACCATGGCAGAAAAAACAAGATATTCGGATGCTGAACTCGAGGAGTTCCGCGCCATAATATTGGAAAAGCTGGAAAAAGCAAAGAAAGATTATGACCTGTTGAGATCCGGAGTCACTAATTCTGACGGTAATGATGTCGCCGATACATCTCCTACATTTAAAGTATTGGAGGAAGGTGCTGCGACTTTATCAAAAGAAGAAGCCGGCCGTTTGGCACAGCGTCAGATGAAGTTTATCCAGAACTTGCAGGCTGCATTGATCCGGATTGAGAATAAGACGTACGGTATTTGCCGCGAGACCGGTAAATTGATCCCGAAAGAAAGATTACGTGCAGTGCCTCATGCTACTTTGAGTATCGAAGCTAAACAGGGAGGTGCCAAGTAAATGAGATATTCCAAAGGTTGGGGAGCAGTGTTAATTGTGATGCTGCTCCTTATTCTTGACCAGGCTCTTAAAATATGGATTAAAACTCACATGCAGCTGCATGAGAGCATTGAAGTTACTCCGTGGTTTTATCTCTACTTTACCGAGAACCCGGGGATGGCTTTTGGGATAGAAGTGATCGGTAAACTGTTTTTGTCGGTATTCCGCATTGTGGCTGTCGGCTTTATCGGGTATTACCTGTATAAGCTGGTGAAACAAAATTATACCTTTGGCTTTATCGCTTGCATCTCGTTGATATTTGCGGGGGCTATCGGGAACATTATCGACTCTATATTTTATGGGGTGGTATTCGATCATAGCTTTGGACAGGTTGCTACGTTTATGCCGGAAGGAGGAGGTTATGCCAGCTGGTTGCACGGAAAGGTGGTCGATATGTTCTATTTTCCTTTGATACAGACGGTGTTGCCCGGCTGGGTGCCGGTGTGGGGAGGAGAAGAATTTGTCTTTTTCCGTCCGATCTTTAACCTGGCCGACTCGGCAATCTGCGTAGGCGTCTTTTTGTTGTTGCTGTTTTACCGTCACACCTTGTCGACAAGTCTCTCTAAAGAAAAATAAAAAAATTAATGCGGAACAGACTGCATAGATATAGTGTCGTTTTGCTGTTGGTCGCTTTACTGGTTGCCTGCAGTAAGGTACCGGATGGCATTCTTTCGGAAAAGAAAATGCAAGCTGTACAGGTGGATATGCAATTGGCCGAAGCCATGATCAATCTGGACAGTAAAGAGTTTCCCGATAATGCCCATAAGGAGGCTTTATATCAGTCTGTCTTCCGCAAATATGGTATTACGCAGGCCGAATACGACAGTTCGCTCGTTTGGTATGGCCGGCATCTGGATATTTATATGAAGGTGTACGACCGTGTGTTGGCCGATTTGAATAAGCGGCAGAAGGCGTTGGGCGACGTGCAGGCTTCAGCTGCTCCCGTTTCCAAGCAAGACTCGGTGGATATCTGGCCTCGCCGTACTTCTTTAAGGTTGGAACCCGGTGCTTTGTTTAACGGTGTGACGTTCGATATCAAGCCTGAAACGAATTACTCGTCTGGCAGCTCGTTCGTATTGGGTATGGATGTTTGGGGCATCAACAAGGGTATGGCTTATAAACCGGAAATACGTATCAGCGCTGACCAGGGCGATACGATTGTCACTATCAATGATCAGATTCTTCGCGATGGCTACCACGAAACCATATTGAAGACGGTTCCGACCAAGCAGATCAAACGCGTATATGGGTATATCTTTATGAATAATGCCGATTCTTCTTACTACAAGGTTTATCTGGATAGCTTGAATCTGATGAAATATAATTACGGCCGCCTGACCGATATGGTAAAAGATACGTCTGCCGTAAAAGTATCTGACGGGAAATAAACAGGTGTCGTGCGGCGGATCGCTTCTCATTATATCTATTGGAAACAGTTTTACCGGATGCACTATGTTGAATTGGACGACAGTGGCATCCTGATTGGCATTTTCCCTTTGGAAGGGGAGATTGCGGGTACGGAGTTTTATGACGGTATCCTGATTCCTGTTCTCGTTCCCGCGCTTGACGCGGAATCGCAGAAACAGATTGCCTTTGACATGTTGCCGGGAGAAATATTAGTTGATGCGCTTGAACGACAGGGTTTTACTGGCATTTCCGAAATGGGTTCACCTGTCTGTTTGCTGTTATTGAACGGGATTCCCCTGGCGACGGCGAAATTCGGCGCAGATGACAGCCGTAGCAATGGCTACATTCAGAGACTCTGATGTCTCTCTCTCGGGAGGAAAGCTCGGTATGTAAAGTTTTTGGTCGATCAACTCTTCTATTTGCGGGCGTATTCCGTTCCCCTCGTTCCCCATTATGATGATTCCGCTTGCCGACAGTTCTTTCGTGTACATATTTTCTCCGTCGAGGAATGTGCCGAACAGCGGGATCTGTTTTGCCACCTGGGCTTTCAGATAGTCTTCTAACTCCGTGTAATGGACTTTTACATGCGCCAATGCGCCCATTGTGGCCTGCACGGTTTTCGGGCTGAATACATCTGCGGTATCGAGGCTGCAAACGATATGCTCGATGCCGAACCAGTCGGCAAGCCGTATGATGGTTCCGAGATTTCCCGGATCCTGTATGCCGTCTAACGCCAAGACAAGTGAGGAGGAGGGATCGGCCTCGCTAAGCCGCCAGTCCGGACGTTTGAATACGGCCAATACATTCTGCGGATTTTTCAGGAAGCTGGCTTTGCGGATATCCTCGTCATCCGCTTCCAATAATTCTTTTGCCGGAATGTTCCCCTGCGTAGCCATCCAAGATGGTTTGGCAAGGATCAGTTCACATTCAAAGGCAAACATCATATCTGCAACCAGTTTATTTCCTTCGGCAACGAATGCATTCAGTTCGTTCCGATATTTCTTCATTTCTAACGAATGGATGTATTTAACTTTTCCCTTACTTAGCATCTTTACTCTTTTTATGCGGCAAATGTACGGGAATTTCTTTAAATTCAGTTACATTTGCGTCCGTAAAAGCTTGAATGATGAAGGGAATCCAAACACTATATTTCATTTGCTTCCTATTGCTCTTAGTCTCCTGTAGCTCGACAAAATATGTTGGCGAGGGAGAATACCTGTTGGACAAAGTGGAGATAGTGTCGGATAGCAAGACTTACAAAAACAGCGATCTGAAACCTTATTTGCGCCAGCAACCTAACTTAAAAGCGTTCGGATTGATGAAATGGCAGTTGTTCGTGTACGACTGGTCGGGCCGTAACGAGAAGAAATGGATCAACAAACAGCTACGCCGAATGGGAGAGGCGCCGGTTATCCTCGATACGACACTGGTTACCCAGTCGGTCAGCGAGTTGGAGCGTTTCTTTATCAATAAAGGATATACGAACGCAGAAGTTTCTGCTTCTATCGACACATCAAAACGTAAAAAAGCGGTTGTGACGTATAAGATAGTCCCTAACACTCCCTATCGTATTCATGATTATTCGATGGAACTGAGCGATCCGAAGATCGACAGCATCGCCCGGCTCAAACCGCCCCACCGCTCCGTGCTAGCTTCGGCTTTCCGTACATATTCCGACGATTATACTTCTCTGATAAAAGACAGTGCCCTGTTTGACCGCGATGTCCTTGACAAAGAGCGGCAACGCCTCACGACTTTGTTGCGCCGGCGCGGTTATTATGCCTTCAACCGGGATTATCTCTCTTATATTGCCGATAGTTCTTTGAATCGGAATATCGTGGATCTGGATATGCTGCTTAAGCCGTATCGCTTGCAGAAGCCGGACGGGACGGTAGTCGATACGTTGCATCGCCAGTATTACATCAAAGATGTTTCGATCGTGACCGACTATGATCCGTTGACGCTGGAGGAAAACAATACAATCTTGTACGATACGGTTCGGATCCGCGGCATCAACATCTTGTATGGCAAGAATGGCAGAAGCATCCGTCCGGGAGTCTTGCGTAAAAGTAATTATATAATGCCGGGACGCTTGTATAACGAGCGGACGGTGGAGCAGACCTATTCTTCGTTTGCCACCTTGCGCGCTTTGCGTAATGTGAATATCCGCTTTTCGGAGATTGAAGAGAACGATACGATGAAGCTCAACTGTACGATTCTGACCTCTCCCGCCAAACTGCAAGGTTTCGGAGTGGATGTGGAAGGGACGAACTCGGCCGGTGATTTTGGTTTTGCTTCGAGTTTGAACTACCAGCACCGGAATTTATTTAGAGGATCGGAGGTCTTTTCGACTAAAGTCCGCGGCGCTTATGAGGCGTTGTCCGGCAGCCAGTCGGAAGGAAATAACTTTTGGGAGTTTGGTGTTGAAACATCAGTCTTGTTCCCCCGTTTCCTCTTTCCTTTCCTGCATGAGAGTTTCCGGCGTAAGATTCGTGCAACGACAGAATTGAAGGTAAGCTACAGCATGCAGACGCGTCCGCAGTTTAAAAGGGCTATTGTCTCTGCCGGGTGGAATTACATCTGGCAGGACCGGAGCAATATGCAAGCGCGCCATGTGTTCAAGTTGTTGGATATCGACTATGTGCATTTGCCGAAGATCAGCCAGTCGTTTAAGGACTCGTTGCCCGAATCAACTTTGCTCTACAATTTCACCGACCAGTTTATTGTCGGTTCCGGTTATACCTATTCATTTAATAATTATGATCCGCAGAACCGCTTGAGGAATACGCATTCCGTTCGCTTCTCCTTCGAAATGGCGGGCAACTTGCTATACGGGCTTTCGAAACTGACCCGTGCGGATAAGGATGACGAAGGACGCTATAAATTGTTCGGGATCAATTATGCCCAGTTTGTGAAGGGGGATATTGATTTTAGTAAAAGCGTTGTGCTGGACAGCCGTAACAAGTTGGCTTTCCATGTCGGTGTCGGAGTCGGCTATCCGTATGGCAATTCAAAAATGCTGCCATTCGAGCGGAGCTATTTCTCCGGAGGTGCAAACAGTGTCCGCGGCTGGTCTGTCCGTTCGCTCGGCCCCGGTAGCATGCCGCTCGATTCGGTTAAGTCCTTTGCCCAACAGATCGGTGATATCCGCCTGGATCTGAATCTCGAATACCGCACTAAGCTGTTCTGGAAATTCGAGATGGCCGCCTTTATCGATGCTGGTAATATCTGGACTTTTCATAAGGATGAGAGCCGTCCGAACGGAAACTTTGACTTCTCACGTTTCTACAAAGAGATTGCAGCCTCTTACGGATTAGGCCTCCGCCTCGATTTCGACTTCTTCCTGGTCCGCTTCGATACCGGAATGAAAGCCTATAACCCGCAGGAAAGCGGCAAACGGAAATGGGCTATCCTGAATCCTAACTTTGGTAGCAACTTTGCTTGGCATTTTGCGGTGGGATATCCATTCTAACCGGGAAGATCGTATTTTATTCTCCACGTCGGTTTATCTTTTAAATGCTGAATTACCTGTTACTTTTCTCTTGAAAATCTGAGGTTTTATCCAGTATATTTTATATCTTTACACACGTATGAATCGTCTTAGCCCCAATGTCACAAAGGATAGCGATATATGTCGCCATCCTTTTTCACCTATATCGAAAAGCTTTTCCATATAGGTAGAAAAGTGAATGGAACGTGAAGTTGATCTTAAATCAATATGAATGAACTTTTAATATCTTATGATAGAGAGAGTAAACTAATAACAACAAAGAATGACTGCAAAGTATCAGTTTTTTAAAAATCCCCCTTCTTCCCTGGTTGAAACAGATGCAAAACAGGTCTTGCACGTACGGATCGTGAACCGGGATATCCTGTCTTTCAAAGATTTGTGTGGGCGGATTGCCGGACGAAGCACCTTTAACGCCGGTGAAGTGGAAGGCATTATGTCCCTGTTCAAGGAAGAGATGGTCAGCGCGCTTTCCGATGGAGATCGTGTCGAACTGGAAGATATCGGGATATTCGAGGCTACGGCCTCTTGTCCCCCGGTGTCCGATCCGAAGAAAATACGGGCGGAAAGTATTCATTTCTCGCGGGTAGTATTCAGGGCAGCCAAGTCGTTGAGGCGTAAAATGAACCTGATGAGGTTCGAACGGGCTGCCGGTTTCCGGAAACAGGAGACATTTCCGGAGGAAGAACGGCGCGCGCGCATCTTACGGTATCTTCAACGGAATGGAGAAATCAGAAGCTCTACCTGCATGGGGCTGAATGCCTGTTCGCGTTATCAGGCACAGGCGGATTTGAGCGGTTTGAATGCCAGTGGAAATATTCTGCGGTTAGGTGGCCCGAAAATGGCGGTTTATGTATTGGCGAATAAGGAGGAGGCGAAATGAAAATTACGTGGATAGAAGGAAATGGTGGCGGCCACAAAATGATCGAGCCTCAGTCGGCTATGGAAATGCTGAAAGATGAGAAAAAGAAAAACAACGTGTTGTCTTTGCGGCAGTCGAGTTGCTTGATTATATATCCATAGCCTCGGGGCGCAAATTCTGCAACCGACCCTTATTGGCTTTTGCCCGCACCCTGAACGCTTCCGGCCTGCGTTGCGTGCATATCAGGAGCGGGTATTGCTACCGGCCGATCAAAATATAATGGTTCGATAAGGCGGATAATAGAAGATGTAATCGGGACAGGGTGTGAAGGTTGTGGATGATGTGAAGGAGGGAGTGTCTGAAAATCATAATTGTAACCTCTTGTTATTCATTTGGCTATGCCTTTGTGAATATTGTGAATGATAATTATGTTCAAACTTATGTGGAAGAAGTGCTTCTGATAGGAATAATCGCTTTATATCCTCCGAAGTGAAAAAATGGCATGAAGCCTTTGTATATTTAAATAATAATACTACCTTTGCACCGCAAATAAGGATGGTTCCGTAGCTCAGCTGGATAGAGCAACGCCCTTCTAAGGCGTGGGTCGAGCGTTCGAATCGCTCCGGAATCACATATTTAGATATTAATCCCCGGTAGATGAAATATTTACCGGGGATTAGTTTTGAATGATGTCATGGATGTAGAGTTGGATAATTACAAGGTATTACGTTAGGAAGCATTGGATGTTGAACTGGAAGTAGACAGTATTATACATTCCGAAACATATCCTTTGATTTTTAGTAAGTACATCAAGCTATTAGGATATAAGCCTCGCAAGGTGTGAGGCTTTTTTATGTTATGGGTATTCAATATTCCTGCCTTTTTCGAACGATAGTATTGGTATGCCTTTTTCACTATCCGGATATTTTCTTGATTAAATCTGCCATAATTATATATCTATTGCTTATATTTACAACCATTTTGATAGATAAGCTCGTCGATAACCATATTGACTTGTAATGTCTGAACAATATCTGTTTGTTTATTCCAAATACAAAAATGTTTTTTTTGCACTGAAGAAGAAATGAGAAAATGGCGTATTGAAGACTCAGAAGAACTCTACAACATCACAGGTTGGGGTACTTCGTACTTTGGTATCAATGACAAAGGTCATGTAGTGGTAACTCCTCGTAAAGACGGCGTCGGTGTAGACCTGAGAGAGCTGGTCGACGAACTGCAATTACGGGATGTGGAGGCTCCTGTACTGATCCGTTTTCCGGATATCTTGGATAACCGTATTGAAAAGATTGCGAATTGTTTTAAGCAGGCTTCCGATGAATATGGTTATAAAGCGCAGAATTTCATTATTTATCCTATTAAGGTAAATCAGATGCGTCCGGTTGTCGAAGAAATCATTGGCCACGGCAAAAAGTTTAATTTGGGGCTGGAGGCCGGTTCCAAACCGGAGCTTCATGCGGTGATTGCAGTCAATACGGATTCTGATTCTTTGATTATCTGCAACGGTTATAAGGATGAGAGCTATATCGAACTGGCCTTGTTGGCACAGAAAATGGGTAAACGCATCTTTTTGGTTGTAGAGAAGATTAACGAATTGGCTCTGATTGCCAAGATGGCCAAACAACTGAATGTCCGTCCGAATATCGGTATCCGAATCAAGTTGGCTTCTTCCGGTAGCGGCAAATGGGAAGAGAGCGGGGGAGATGCCAGTAAGTTTGGCCTGACGTCCAGCGAGTTGCTGGAAGCGCTTGATTTCCTCGAAAAGAAAGATATGGCAGATTGCCTGAAGCTGATCCATTTCCATATCGGCAGCCAGGTGACCAAGATACGCCGTATAAAAACGGCTTTGCGCGAAGCGTCCCAGTTCTATGTGCAGTTGCATGCGATGGGTTTCAATATCGAGTTTGTGGATATTGGCGGCGGACTGGGAGTCGATTACGACGGTACCCGTTCTTCCAATAGTGAGAGTAGCGTCAATTATTCCATTCAGGAATATGTGAACGACTCTATTTCGACTATGGTCGATGTCAGTGATAAAAACGGCATTCCGCATCCGAATATCATAACGGAGAGCGGACGTTCGTTGACTGCTCATCATTCCGTGTTGATATTTGAAGTGTTGGAAACAGCCACGCTTCCCGAGATGGATGAAGAGTTCGAAGTGAGCGACTCGGACCATGAGCTTGTACATGAACTTTATGAGATTTGGGATAAGCTGAACCAGAGCCGTATGCTGGAAGCCTGGCATGATGCGCAACAGATACGCGAAGAGGCGTTGGATTTGTTCAGTCATGGTATTGTCGATTTGAAAACCCGCGCTCAGATTGAACGGTTGTATTGGTCGGTGACGCGCGAAATCAGCCAGATCGCTTCCGGGCTGAAGCATGCGCCGGATGAGTTTCGTAAGCTGGACAAGCTGTTGGCCGATAAGTATTTCTGTAACTTCTCGCTTTTCCAGTCATTACCGGACTCTTGGGCGATCGATCAGATATTCCCTATTATGCCTATCCAGCGGTTGGATGAGCGGCCTGACCGGACGGCAACCTTGCAGGATATAACCTGCGACTCGGATGGTAAGATCGCTAATTTTATTTCAACGCGTAATGTTTCCCATGATTTACCCGTTCATTCGCTGAAAGCGAAAGATGCTTATTATATCGGTGTCTTTCTGGTAGGTGCCTATCAGGAGATTCTGGGAGATATGCACAATCTCTTCGGTGATACGAATGCTGTGCATGTAACCGTGGATGGAAAAGGGTATAACATCGAGCAGGTGATCGATGGGGAAACCGTCGCCGAAGTGCTGGATTATGTCCAGTATAATCCTAAAAAACTGGTGAGGACTTTGGAAACTTGGGTGACTAAGTCTGTTAAAGAAGGACGAATCTCTGTTAACGAAGGAAAAGAATTCTTGTCAAATTATCGTTCCGGTTTGTATGGGTACACCTATCTGGAGTGATTCTTTATAAGATCACATATTTTGTGATGGACTAAAAGTTGGTATTTGTCGGACGCTGGTAACCTGAATGCTGTTGTGTATTCAGTGTTATCCGCGTTCGGTTTATTATATTTCCTGTTAGAATTAGTGATGAAGAATAAGTATGAAGAACGATTGGGTACGGAACGTATGTTACCACTCGTTTTCAAAATGGCACTTCCTGCCGTAGCCGCCCAGTTTGTCAATTTGCTTTATAATATTGTAGACCGCGTTTATATCGGGCATATCCCGGGGATTGGAACGGATGCGCTGGCCGGGGTAGGTGTGACGACTTCTATCGTGATTCTGATTTCAGCTTTTTCTGCTATTGTGGGAGCTGGTGGTTCGCCGTTAGCTGCTATTGCTCTGGGACAGAATAACCGGGAGCGTGCCGGAAAGATTTTGGGGAATGGGTTTATATTGTTGATCCTGTTCACGTTGTTAACATCTTCCGTTGCTTATACTTTTATGAAGCCTATCTTGCTTTTTACAGGGGCTTCGGAAAATACGCTGGGTTATGCTGTCGATTATCTTTCGATTTACCTGTTAGGTACGATCTTCGTTGAAATATCAACCGGATTGAATGCTTTTATCAATACGCAAGGTCGTCCGGCTGTTGCTATGTGTTCGGTCTTGATCGGGGCGTTCATAAACATTGTACTCGATCCGATTTTTATTTTCTGGTTTGACATGGGGGTGAAGGGGGCCGCTCTTGCAACTGTCATATCCCAGGCTTGCAGTGCTATTTGGGTATTGGGGTTCTTGTTCTCGAGACAGGCTTCGTTACCTTTGGAAAAGCGATATATGAAGTTGGACCGGCAGATTGTGTTTTCGATGTTGGCATTGGGGGTCTCTCCGTTTATCATGGCAAGTACGGAAAGTTTGGTGGGGTTTGTCTTGAATAGCAGTTTGAAAGGTTTTGGGGATATTTATGTCAGTGCATTGACAATCCTACAGAGTGCGATGCAGTTTGCCAGCGTGCCGCTGACCGGGTTTGCGCAAGGTTTTGTGCCGATCGTCAGTTATAATTACGGGCATGGAAATAAGCAGAGGGTAAAGGATAGTTTTTATATTGTGCTGGCAATCATGTTTTCGTTTAACCTGGTGCTTATGCTATTTATGATTTTCTTCCCTTCGACGGTGGCATCTGCCTTTACAAGCGATGAAAATCTGATCGATACGGTACGTTGGGTAATGCCAGTCTTTTTGGGCGGTATGACGATCTTTGGTTTACAGCGTACTTGCCAGAATATGTTTGTTGCGCTGGGACAGGCTAAGATCTCTATTTTTATCGCATTATTACGGAAGGTTATCTTATTGGTCCCGTTGGCATTGGTACTTCCGCATTTTGTAGGGGTAATCGGCGTTTATGCCGCCGAAGCGATATCTGATGCAACGGCGGCAATTGTCTGTACGTTGTTGTTTGCCTGGCAGTTTCCCAAAATTTTGGGAAGAATGAAGGAAATTTAAATCTGATCTTAAGTCTTGCCTGCTTGCTACTCCTGGTTATCCCAGTCGCTGAATTCAAAACAGAGTTGTTCCCAACGGGCTTTCTCTTCGTTCTTCTCGTACGGATTGGAGACGGAGAGGCCGATCAGACGAATCGGGTGGGTAGTATATTCGATATCCTTCAACAACTCTTTGGCTAAGGGTAATATTTCGGATAAAGTTGTCAGTTCATGGTTTTGGGTGATACTTCTTGTTTTCTGGTTGAAATCATGGAATTTAATCTTTAAAGTAAGAGTGTTCCCTTTGAAACCGGTTCGTTGCAACCGTTCAATCAGTTCGGTAGCTACGTGATATAATTCGATGATAACGGATGATTGACGGGAAATATCTTTTTCAAGCGTATGTTCGCAACCTACGGATTTACGGATGCGGACAGCTTCGACGGGGCGCAGGTCTATCCCTCTTGAAAACTCATAATATAAAACTCCAGCTTTTCCGAATTGGCGGGTGAGCATTTCTTGTGAGCAAGCTCTCAGCTGTTCTCCGTTATGAATGCCTAATAAGTGCATCTTCTGGGCGGTGACAGGTCCGATTCCCCAGAAGGATTCGATCGGAAGACGTTTGATGAACTCTTCCGCTTGGGACGGATGGATAGTACAGAGGCCATCCGGCTTGCGATAGTCCGAGGCGATTTTGGCTAAAAACTTATTATACGAAACTCCTGCTGATGCAATCAGGTGCAGTTCTTCCCGTATCTTTTGTTTGATCGCTTTGGCTATATCGATGGCAAGCGGAATATTCTGCTTATTTTCGGTTACGTCCAGGAATGCCTCGTCCAGTGAAAGCGGTTCGATAATGTCCGTATACTCATGAAAGATTTCGTGTATCTGGCGCGACACCGCTTTATAGACATCCATTCGTCCGGGAACAAAGGTGAGTTGCGGACATAATCGTTTTGCTTTCTGTGACGACATGGCGGAGCGTACGCCGAATTTCCGGGCTTCATAGCTTGCTGTCGCTACAACGCCACGTTCCTCCGCATGACCGACAGCAAGCGGAATTCCGCGAAGTTCCGGATTATCCCGCTGTTCTACAGAAGCGTAGAATGCGTCCATGTCGATATGTATGATCTTCCGTTCCATTAAAATCCGTTCATCGGAATCAACACTGTAGGTATTAATAACAGGAATCCTACGATTATCAAAAGTAATATGAATTTCCATGCCCAGCGGAACCATTTATCGTAAGGAATGCGACTTACACCCAGAACGGCGATCAGCACTCCGGAGGTCGGGGTAATCATATTGGTGAATCCGTCGCCGAACTGGAAAGCCATTACGGTTGCCTGTTTGGATAATCCGATCAGATCGGAGAAGGGAGCCATGATCGGCATGGTCAGGGCTGCTTTGGCACTTCCGGAGGGAATGATAAGATTGATCAAGGTCTGTATCACATACATCATGCCGACAGTTGCCACTTGCCCGAGTCCTTCCATTCCTTTTGCCAGGTGGTAGAGAATGGTATCGATGACAAGCCCGTCTTTTAATATTACGATAATACCGCCAGCAAGGCCGACTACCAGGGCTGCACTCATAATATCTTTGCAGCCGTCCAGAAATAGTTTGACCAGTTCATTGGGTGTCCGGTCGTTGGCGATGCCTGCAGCCAGTCCCAGGGCAAAGAACAAGGTCGCAATTTCCATGATATACCAGCCATATCCCATCACACCCGTTATCAGATAAAAAATCGTGAAGAAGAGGAGGTTCAGGATATAAAAATGGACTGTTTTGCGCAGGACGAACAGGGAAGTCAAGATAAAAGCAGCCGTTAGAACGGGAAGGAGAGGCAATCCTTTGATTATGCTGTTCCCGATTTGTAAAGTTGTTGCAGGGTAATAAGCTGCGAAAATGATTTGTATGACTGCCAATATACCAAAACTGATCCAGGCGGCACGTGGCGTATGATAGCTTACATCTAATGAGTTATTATTGTGCAGGTCCCGCCAATACTGGTCCTCTTCGTAGACTAACGATGTTTTCGGATTTTTCTTTACTTTAGCGGCATAACGCAGTATCCAGGCGAAACCGATTATGTTGATGACGATCCAGCAAAATATCCGGTATTCGATTCCTGAAAAGAGCGGAATACCGGCCAGACCTTGTGCAATACCGATTGTAAACGGGTTCAGTATCGCTCCGGCAAATCCTAATCCGGCGGCGACAAAGACCATGCAGACACCTGTAATGGAGTCATACCCCATCGAGATCGCCATCGGGACAAGCACCAGGCAAAATGCAATGGTCTCTTCACTCATCCCGAAGACAGCCCCGAATATGCTGAATAGTAGCATGATGGATGTCAGCAGGAAATTCTCCACTCCGATCTTGCGCAAGAAGCGGTTGCTTTCCATTTTACAGGTGCGGTGCAGGAAACTGACGGTTCCGATGTCGAAAGCCTTACTGTCATTGACGATCCAAAACGCTCCTCCGATGATCAGGATGAAAACAATAATATCTGCCTTGTCGACAAATCCTTTGTAAAAAGCCGAGAACACCTGCCAGGTCTGTGGAACATGTTCTACCGCTTCGTAGACAACTGTTTTTTCTCCGGCTGCATTGATGCTTTCCTTGTATTGTCCACCTGGAATGATCCAGGTGAGGGCGGCACAGAAAAGGATTATATAAAATATGATGGCGTATGTGTGTGGAATCTGTCTCTTTTTCATAATCCGTTTTCTTCTTCTTCGTCCGTTAATGAACCTATTTCGGGGAGAATGGCGCGTGCTTCGCTGTCGCTGAGTGTGTCTACATCTTTCAGTTTGCGTTGTATTGCACGGGTGCGCGTCCCTAACACCTCTTCGATCTGCCCGCTGGCTGTCTGCAAGTTCTTTTGTGCTTTTTCCAGCATACCGCCTACCTTCTCGAATTCTTTCTTTACTGCTCCCAGGATGGTCCATACCTCACCGGAGTGTTTCTGGATAGCGAGCGTGCGGAATCCCATTTGCAGGCTGTTCAGAATGGCGGCAAGTGTTGTCGGGCCGGTGACGACAACTTTATAGTTACGCTGTAGTTCTTCCAATAGGGAAGAACGACGCACAACCTCTGCATAGATTCCTTCAAAAGGTAGGAACATAATACCGAAGTCTGTGGTTGCAGGGGGAGCGAGATACTTATCGGAAATATCTTTTGCCATCTTTTTGATGGTTGTTTCCAACAGCTTTCCGGCTACCTCTATTGCCTGGGCATTGGCACGATCGTATGCATCGAGTAGCTGTTCGTAGACATCTTTGGGGAATTTTGCGTCTATCGGCAGATATACGAATTCACGGACATCGTCACGCCCCGGAAGTTTGACGGCAAACTCCACGACGGCATCCGAGCCTTTGCGGGTATGCACGTTCGCTTCGTATTGTTCCGGTGCTAAGATTTGTTCGAGAAGCATACTTAACTGGATTTCCCCGATATTCCCCCGTGTCTTTACGTTGCTGAGGACACGTTTCAAACCGCCGACATCCTGAGCCAACGTCTGCATTTCTCCAAGTCCTTTTTGTACGCTTTCCAGTTGTTCCGTCACAAGCCGGAAGGATTGTCCGAGCCGGTCGTTAAGTGTCTTTTGTAATTTCTCATCTACGGTTAAGCGGATTTCTTCCAATCGTTTTTCCGTGTTGGCGACGAGCAGTCGTTGTTGTTCGTCCAGGTTGGCAAACTTTTCCCGCTGCAGGTTGTTGAATGAAGCAATACCCCGTTCGAAAGCGTCCCTGAATTCGTTCATGGAACGAGTCAACTCTTCCCGGTTATCCCGGGCAACGATACGGCTTTCTTCCCGGTTCAGGCGAAAGTCTTCCCGAAAGTTTTTCTCGATACGTTCAAAAGAACGTTGCATTTCGTCGAGTAACCGTTTCAACTCGCTTGCGATGTCCGAATGGTCTTTCCGGGGACGGAAAAAGACCTGTAAAGCAATGATAACGACAAGTAAACAAATAATCAACCAATCCATTTCTTCCTATTTTGGGTCAAAGATAGAAAAAGAGTTATCGTCAGTAGTAATTAAAAAGAGTTAAAATGAGAAACATTATTCAGATTCCTTTGTTTAAGTTATACAAAGCAGCTTATATTTGTAAGCCGCTTTTGATAAAGTACATAAAATACTACAAAAGATGGCAAAGATAACATTTAAAGGTAATGAAGTCAATACGAACGGTTCATTGCCCGCAGTTGGAGCAGAGGCTCCTGATTTTAAAGGTGTAAAGAGTGATTTATCCGAATTGCATCTGAAAGATCTAAAAGGTAAGAAAGTCGTGATTAATGTATTTCCGAGTTTGGACACAGCAGTATGTGCCGCATCGGTAAGACGTTTTAATAAAGAAGCAGCTTCTCTTCCTAACACTGTGGTGCTTGCCGTATCAAAAGACCTGCCTTTTGCACAAGGACGTTTCTGTACCACGGAAGGTATTGATAAGGTGATTCCACTTTCTGCATTCCGTTGTTCTTGTTTTGAAAATGGGTACGGGATGCTGATGGTCGATGGTCCGCTGAAGGGTTTGTTAGCCCGTGGCGTGATAGTTGTCGACGAAGCTGGTAAAGTTGTTTATGAGGAACTGGTTTCTGAAATAACAAACGAACCGAATTACGAAGCCGCAATCGCTTCGCTAAAAAACTAATTAAGTAGATTATTGTTTTTCATTGGTTAAAGTTAAGGGTTAGTGTAGGAGGCCGTCGGATGTGAATCCCGCGGCCTTCGTTTTTTTATTTCAAATTTGTTAATTCGGATTTTATTCGTATACTTGCATTGTTTATGAATAACTGGAAAAAAGTATTCGTTATTATATGGACCGGGCAGTTTTTCTCTATCCTGACCAGCTCGATCGTTAATTTTGCAATTGTCTTATGGCTTAGTTTTGAAACTAAATCGGCGGAGGTATTAGCTTTAGCGACTATCATGGGCATGCTTCCCCAATCCGTATTGGGTTTGTTTACCGGTATTTTTGTGGATCGGTGGAAAAGAAAGCGAGTGATGATCCTGGCCGACAGTTTTATTGCTTTCTGTACGCTGATCCTGGCGGTCTTGTTTTATCTGGATATAGCGAAGATAGGGCACATCTATCTTTTGCTGGCCCTGCGTTCGGTCGGTTCGGCTTTTCATATGCCGGCTATGCAGGCATCAGTACCTTTGCTGGCCCCTAAATCGGAATTGATCCGGATTGCCGGGATTAACCAGATTATACAGTCGATTTGTAATATTGCCGGGCCGGCGTTAGCGGCTCTTTTCATCTCTTTTATGAAGATGACAAATATTCTTATGCTGGATGTGATCGGAGCAGCATTGGCATGTACGTCATTATTGTTTGTGACGATCCCTGATCCGGATAATACGGAAAGAACTCAAAAGGTCCGGCTGTTGAAAGAGGCGAAGGAGGCTTTTACGGAAGTGCGGCGCCAAAACGGATTGTCATTCTTATTTTTGCTATCTATCCTGGGAACATTCTTTATCATGCCGGTGAGTGTACTTTATCCGCTAATGACACTCAATCATTATTCGGGAAACGCTTTTCAGATCAGTCTGGTAGAGGTCGCTTGGGGGATTGGGGCACTGCTGGGGGGAACTTTTCTCGGCATGAAGAAATTCCGGTTGAATGAAATATCGCTGATTAACTGGATGTATATCCTTTTGGGGTTTACATTCGTGCTTTCCGGAATCTTACCGGTTTCAGGATATCCTTTGTTTGTCCTGTTGACGGCTGTCGGCGGAATTTCCGGTTCCCTTTATATGGCGTCTTTCACGACTGTTGTCCAGACCCGTATCGATCCGGTGGTAATGGGACGGGTGTTCTCTTTCTATATGAGTGTCAATATGCTCCCTTCCATGATCGGGCTGTTGAGTACGGGTTTTCTGGCAGATACGATCGGGATCGGAAACACTTTTATGATCGGCGGCGTATTGGTCGGGCTGATTGGAGTTGTCTCGTTCTTTATTCCCTCAATCGAAGATTTAAGAAACAGCTTCCGGAAATAGAATATGCGGGCCTGGTTCAAAGATATTAAGGCAGTTCGTAGATTAATTTGTAACCGATTCCTCTTACGTTCAAAATCTTGATACGAGGATCTTTATCTAATTTATGGCGCAGCTTGGTGATGAAAACATGCAAGCTACGTGCATTATAGAAGCTGTCATCTCCCCATAGATTCAGCAGAATGTCTTTGCTGTAGATCGGTCGGTTCTCATTTTCACATAGGCGTTTCAGTATTTCGGATTCTTTATAGGAAAGTTTGTCGCTTTTGCCTGCTATCAGTAAGGTCTGAGTTTTAGGATAGAAAGTGTAGAGTCCGATCTCGTAAAACTCTGTTCTTTCCTTTTCCTGCTTATTTTTGATAAGCAGAGCTTTGGCACGAACGACCAGTTCGCGCAGGCTGAAAGGTTTGCGGACATAGTCATTTGCACCTAATTCAAAACCGGAAACAATATCGTCTGTCGAGGAACGGGCGCTTAGAAAGAGTACCGGCACTTCTTTGTTTTCCTTCCGTATCCGTCGGATCATTTCGAATCCGTCTATTTCCGGCATCATGACATCTGCGATAATCAGGTCGGGATCATACTTGTAGAAACGATCGATCCCATGCAAGCCGTTTTCGGCTGTTATAACCTGGAATCCTTCTTCTTCCAGTGTATCTTTGATGATCATGGAAAGGCTCTCCTCGTCTTCAACTAATAATATCGATTTTTTATCTTTCATTTGTTTGCGGTAATGTGATTATGAAACAACTACCCTTGCCGGGTTGGCTTTCTACCCGGATCGTGCCATTGTGCTTTTGTATCATTGTCTTGACATAAAATAGCCCGATGCCGTACCCTTTGACGGGAGGCTGTTTGCTGTTGGAGATCCGGTAGAATTTATCGAAGATATGTGTCAGATGTTCTTCCTCTATTCCGATGCCGTTATCGGTAATACGGATGATGACCGAGCAGTCTCTTTCTTCTGCCTCTATCCGGATTTGCGGATTATCACCGGAATATTTGATGGCGTTGTCTAAGATGTTACTCAAAATGTTGTAAAGATGCGTTCTGTCGGCCTCCAATATAATCCCGTCCGGCATAAACTCCTGTCGGACATGAAAGGGTTTGGGTGATTTGATGGTCTGTTGCTCGATGATCTTATCAAGCAGTTCGTTCAGGTTTACTTTTTCGTATTTGAGTTTGAAATCCTTTTTGTGTTCCAGGCTGAGCGAGAGGATTTGCTCGACCATATTACCGAGGCGTTGCAATTCCTCATGGCAGATATACAGGTATTTGTTTGTCTTTTCCTTGTTGCCGGTTATGTTGTAATGGATCATAGCCTCGACTGCTGCATAGGTGATCGCTATCGGCGTTTTCAATTCATGTGTGACATTGTGTGTGAAATCATCTTTCAGTTGTTCAACTGTTTTTTGGTGGATCAGGAACCAGAACATATAAGCGAAAGAAAGGATCAGGATCAAAAGGATCAGGAAAGAAGAGAACAGGATGCCCGACATCATCCGGATTGTAGCCCACCGGGTAGGCTCGGTGTAAACGAAATAAGCCCTTTTATGATAGGTCGTATAATCCGATTTATGTAAGTTGCATTTTGTCCGGTTCAGATTTGCCGGGACGGATGAAGTGATAACAGTGCTGTCTTCCAGGTCCCATATTTCGGTATAATGGCGAATATCCAATCCTCCTTTTTGCAGATGGGAAGACAGAATGCTGTCAAACTTCGCAAGGTCGATCGGTTTGACCGAGTCGATCACTTCATGCAAGGTCTGCTGCATCTGTAAACCCAACTCACCTAACGAGCTGAAATCGTTGCCGACTTCCACAGCCGTGCTTTTTAGCATTTTACCGGCTTTGTTATGGGGCACCCGGCTCCGGTATCGAGGATGATAGATATTCGTGTCTAAGGATTGGATGCTCAGTTCGGGAATAACCGAATCCTTGTCAGGAAACCGGGTGCTGAGTGCTGCACCGCCTTCCGTATCGGCAATGACGGATGTTTCCCTCTGCCTGTGCGTGACTTTGCTGAGGAAATCGGCCCGGTCGAACAGTTCGATATGATCTGCATTTTTGATAGCCGTCCGGATCTCTTCCTGGTTTTGCTTTTGCCGGGAGTGGTAGAGGCCGGTGATCCAGAAAAGCTGGTAGATGAAGATACCGGACAGAGACAGGATGACCAGAATGACTACATATTTGAACGAAGATTTCATGTAAACAAATGTAGGGAAAGTTTATCTGATCCGGCTTATTTGGTAAGACTAAATAACATTTGTACCGGGGGATGTTATATAGTCTTACGAAAGAAAGGTGATGTTTGGAACTATCGTTTCCGAGTGTAACCTTTATCTGAAAAAAGAATACGATGAAACACATTTCTTATTATTTATGGATTGGATTTCTGTTTGTCCAAATGCCAGCATGGGGACAAAGCACGGCAAAGAAGGAGCATATTCTGGTAAACGACAGCATAACGGTCGATCTGCCGGAAGTATTTGTGAAGGCGGAACATCCGTTGGTAAAAGTGTCGGAAGGAAAATTGCAGTATGATATTCCCAACCTGGTCAAAGATAAGCCGGTCGCTACGGCTTTCGATGTGATGGGCGAGTTACCTGATGTACAGAAGGAAGAGGATAAGATATCGATTATCGGAACCACGTCCACGGCTATTTTGATTAACGGACGCAAAAGTTCTATGACGGTGGAACAATTGATCGAATTGCTCAAATCGACCTCTTCGTCCAAAGTCAGGCAGATAGATGTGATGTACAGTACCCCTCCCCGGTTCGGCGTGAAAGGGGCTTCCATCAATATCGTAATCGAGAATGACAAATCCTTGAAAGATGTGTTGAAAGGGGAAATCTCTCTGACGGGTGAACAAAGGTACTTCTTTTCCCCTTCTGGGCAGGCGAGCTTGTCATATATCGGGAAGAATTATTCGGCGGATATTTCCTATTCCGCTTCCTGCAATCGCGGTCGCCAAGAGGAAGATATGTTTGCCCAGCCGACGGTAAACGGACAGTTATATGATATCAAACAGGATGACTGGTATAATTTTGTAAGCCTGTCGCATAATATAAGAGGTGCATTTGACTTTGACTTGAAAAATAAAGACCGTTTGTCTGTCTCTTATACCGGTCGCTTTTATGATCCTGACAAGATATCGCGTAGAGGGGCTTCTACCGATTTTGCCGGTATAAAACGGGTAGAAACAGAACTGAAATTGTCCGGTGCATCCGATATGCATAATGCCCGGATCGATTATGTCAGTCATAAAGGGTTTAATACCGGGATGGATTATACTTTTTATAAGAATAACGATATACAGCATTTGGTGAATGATTTTGAGAAGGAGGATGAACAGGAGATTTCCACCTTGTCTTTCCAGCGGGTGCAACGTGGAAACCTGTATATAAACGATAGTCGTAAGTTGGAGAGAGAATGGGTATTGAATTATGGAATGGAAGCCTCTTTATCCGATACGCATAACGAATCCAGCCAGTCGATCGATATGGAAGTGGCGGCTGAAGGAACGTTCCGGCTGAAACAAAAGGATTATTCGGTAGGAGGTTTTATCGGTTTTACCAAGCAGTTCGGAAAGAAGATTTCGTTGGATGCCTCTGTTTCCCTGCAATATTATAAGGCTTCTGTCGATTCTGCCGGTAAGAAGAAAACATTATGGAACCGGGTGAACTTCTTTCCCCAATTGAATTTTACTTACAAGGTGAATCCGTCCGGTATGCTGATGCTTTCGTTTTCCAGCGATAAATCGTACCCGTCTTATTGGATGACGACTCCTAATACTTATTATATGAATGTGTACAGCTCCATGATCGGCAATCCCGACCTGAAGCCGCAACTTTCCTATTCCATGCAATTGAATTATATCCTTAAAAGCAAATATGTATTCGGCCTGTTTACCAATATCCAGCCCGATAAAATACAACAGATGACGTACCAGCGTCACGATGAGTTGAGGTCCGTTTTCCAGACGGTGAATATGGATATCTACAATATGTACGGAGCGGTTGCCGTCATCCCTTTCAGGCCTTTTGATTTTATGAGTTCCAGGCTGACGTTGATGGGGTGTGCCATTCATAACAAAGGGGCGCTTTATGATATCTCTTTCGACCGTAAAAAACTGTTTGGCCGGGCCGAACTGAACAATACGTTCTACTTGACCAAAGACCGGAACTTATCGTTGGAGTTGTGGGGCTATTGTATCTCTCCGGTAATACAGGGACTGTATGATATCGATCTGATATATAATGTGTCGGCTGGCCTGGCCTGGACATTCGCGAAAAAGAAGATGCGCCTGACGGTTCGGGGTAATGATTTGTTCGAGGGAGCCAATCCCGTCACCCATGTGGATGAACAGGGACAGAAAAGCCGGATGAAACTGTGGCAGGATAGCAGGAATGTGACGTTAACGCTGCGGTATAGTTTCGGTGGCTACAAAGAGAAAAAGGCAAAAGAGGTGGACACTTCACGTTTGGGAACGGGAATCTGAAATCCTGACCGGTGATATAGGTTTTATGACTATCTTTGGACTCCGATTCAGAGAAATAGTCGATTATGAACAAAAAGATACTTCAGTTAGCGCTCCCTTCTATTGTTTCCAATATAACCGTTCCTTTGTTAGGGTTGGTCGATGTGGCGATTGTCGGGCATTTGGGTGCAGCTTCCTATATCGGAGCGATTGCGGTAGGGGGGATGCTGTTCAATATTATTTACTGGCTGTTTGGGTTTTTGCGGATGGGAACGAGCGGGATGACTTCGCAGGCTTTGGGAAGACGGGATCTTCAGGAGGTGACACGGGTTTTGTTCCGCTCGGTCGGTGTCGGGATTCTGATCTCTCTGGTTTTGCTCCTGCTTCAGTATCCGATACGCGAGATCGCTTTCTCCTTGTTAGATACGACGGATGAGGTGGAACGGTTGGCTACCTTATACTTTAATATCTGTATTTGGGGTGCACCGGCTGTGTTGGGTTTGTATGGCTTCTCCGGCTGGTTTATCGGAATGCAGAATTCCCGTTTCCCGATGTTTATTGCGATCACCCAAAATATCGTGAATATCGTGGCAAGTCTGATTTTCGTCTTTGTGTTCGGTATGAAGGTACAAGGAGTTGCGACGGGAACGCTGATTGCCCAATATGGAGGTTTCCTGATGGCTGTGTTCCTGTGGTTCGTATTCTATCGGAAACGGCTGAAAGCTCGTGTCTGCTGGCATGAGATCATGGATAAAGTTGCTATGCGCCGCTTCTTCCAGGTGAATAGCGATATATTCTTTCGTACTCTTTGCTTAGTGGCGGTTACTACCTTTTTTACCTCTACAGGAGCGAGACAGGGCGATATCGTTTTGGCTGTTAATACGTTGCTGATGCAGTTGTTCACACTTTTCTCTTATATCATGGATGGATTTGCCTATGCGGGTGAGGCATTGGCAGGACGTTATATCGGTGCCCGTAACAAAAGTGCTCTTGAACGGATGATCCATCTGTTATTTGGCTGGGGGATCGGCTTATCCCTTTTCTTTACCTTGCTTTATGGAGTAGGAGGAAAAGGTTTTCTGTCGCTTTTGACGAATGATCCTGCTGTCATACAGGAGGCTGGAATCTATTTCTATTGGGTGTTGGCTGTTCCGCTTGCCGGCTTCGCCGCCTTCCTTTGGGATGGCATCCTGATTGGTGCGACCGCTACCCGCCTGATGCTTTATTCCATGTTGGTTGCCTCCGGCACTTTCTTCCTGATCTATTACCTCTTTTCCTGGATTATGGGCAATCATGCATTATGGATGGCATTCCTGACCTATTTATCCTTACGCGGAATCATGCAATGGGGGTTATGGCATCATCAAAACCGACTTCGTAGGGGCGGGTTCTAAACCCGCCCAAAATTCTTCAATTATTTCCAGTACAATTTATCATCTTCCCATTTCTGAGGATTGTTCATAATGTACCAATATATATTATTGTAAGATATCTCATTCCGTATGATATGTTCGTAATAATTACGTTGCCAGACGGGATGTCCTTGCTTGCAAGATAATTGGTTTATATGCCGACTTGAAAATGTCTTGAACTGTCGGACAATTTCTGATAAACTATGATTTGGAAATGGGATGTTTTGGGCAGGTTTGGAACCTGCCCCTACATGGGCTGTGATCTCAATGACGGCATGGATGTGGTTGGGCATGATGCAGAATATGTTTAGTTCTATATGGGGATTATGGTTGGGTAAATCCAGCCATGTTTTTTCTATTATTTTGCCATTATCGTTTAAGATCATTTCCCCATTGTTAATTTCACCGAATATACATTTCCTGTTTTGGACACACATTGTGATGAAATATAATCCTTCTTGTGAATAATCGTATCCTTGCAGGCGGATGCTGTGGCGGTGGTGGATGTCAGGATTGTACTGCTTCATAGTTAATTGTTTTGAATTTGGTTTAATATGGAGGTAAAGGTAAATAAAAAAGCCGGATATCCTCTAACAAGATACCCGGCCTTTTATGGGAAAACAATAATGAAAGTTATTGTCTGTAGCTCGCTAATTCGTCGGCATTGAAACTGTTGATGAAGCTGCTGTGTTTTTCAACTTCCGCTTCGGCATGGTTCAGATATACGACAGCTGATTTGGCGAACAATTCGGGAGCTTTTGTCGCATCCTGGATCAGCAGATGAGCCATGATGCAGTCGGCAGCCATCTCCATCAGGCGGCGGGCAACGAAGTCCAGCAATTCCTGATTCTGTGCATCCTTCACCTTGTTCATGCAAGCTTCGAGCTTATTGGCCATTTCAACCAGACGGGCTTTCAGCGGTTCCATTTCCGGAGAACACGGGATTGCTTCAAATTCGCGGATAGTAGCCAGATAAGAACCGTTTGTCACATAGCGGATAGCGGCAACCGTCTGCAACTGTGTCGTACCTTCATAGATGGAGGTGATACGTGCATCCCGATAGATACGCTGACAAGCATATTCCAGCATGAAGCCTGAACCGCCATGGATCTGGATGCAGTCGTATGCATTCTGGTTGGCATATTCGGAGTTCATACCTTTTGCCAGCGGAGTGAAAGAGTCGGCCAGTTTGGCATATTTCTTCTGTTCCTGGCGTTCTTCCGGAGTCAGTTTGCGCTCGCGTGCGATATCCTCCAACGCTTTGTAGATATCCACATAGCGGGAAGTCTGGTACAGCAATGCACGGCCGGCATCCAGTTTCGCTTTCATGATAGACAGCATGTCATAGACAGCCGGGAATTCGATAATAGCCTTGCCGAACTGTTTACGTTCCTTGGCATAAGCCAACCCTTCGTTGTAGGCAGCCTGGCTCAAACCGACAGATTGAGCGGCGATACCCAGACGGGCACCGTTCATCAAAGCCATCACATATTTGATCAAACCTAACTTACGGTCTCCGCAAAGTTCGGCTTTTGCATTCTTATAAACCAGCTCGCAAGTAGGAGAACCGTGGATACCCAACTTGTTTTCAATACGGCGGACATCCACACCGCCCTGTTTCTTGTCGTAGATGAACATAGACAAACCACGTCCGTCTTTCGTCCCTTCTTCCGAACGGGCCAGAACCAGATGAAGGTCGGCATCTCCGTTTGTGATGAAACGTTTCACACCGTTCAGCAGCCAGCAGTTTTCTTTCTCGTCGAAAGTCGCTTTCAGCATCACGGACTGCAAGTCTGAACCGGCATCCGGCTCCGTCAGGTCCATCGACATTGTCTCTCCGGCGCAGATACGTGGGATGAAACGGCTGTGCTGGTCTTCGTTTCCGAATTCATATAATGTTTCGATACAATCCTGCAATGACCAGATGTTTCCGAATCCTGCATCGGCGGCAGCTACGATTTCGGCACACATGGTGTACGGCGTGATCGGGAAGTTCAAACCACCGAAACGGCGCGGCATCGTCATACCGTTCAGGCCGGCTTTCACCATTGCGTCTAAGTTCTGCTTAGTCCCGGAAGCGTATTCCACACGTCCGTTTGTGCAGTGAGGGCCTTCTTCGTCGACGCCTTCGGCATTGGGGGCAATGATCTCACCGGTGATTTCGCCCGTGATTTCAAGCACTTTGTCGAACGAGTCCATTGCATCGGCATAGTCCTGCGGTGCATAGTCGAACTCCTCTTTATCTCTGTAATTGCGTTCTTTCAGTTCGCAAATACGTTCCATCATCGGATTGTTCAAGTGATACTTGAGTTCCGGAATGTCTGTATAATAATTTGCCATCTCTTTACTTGCTGTTCTGTTTGTAATACTTAATCATCTTCGGGATCACTTCCTCAACGGTGCCGTTGATCACATAGTCGGCAATCGTGTTGATCGGAGCGTTCTCGTCGTTGTTGATAGAGATGATGATACCTGCATCCTGCATACCTGCGATGTGCTGGATCTGTCCGGAGATACCGCAAGCGATATACAATTTCGGACGAACCGTCACACCTGTCTGGCCGATCTGGCGGTCATGGTCGCAGAAACCGGCATCAACGGCTGCACGGCTGGCACCTACTTCGGCATGAAGTTCCTTAGCCAGTTCGAACAACATATCGAAACCTTCTTTGGACCCCATTCCGTAGCCACCGGCTACCACGATCGGAGCTCCCTTCAGGTTATGTTTGGCTTTTTCTACATGGCGGTCGATGACTTTTACTACGTAATCCGTTTCCGGCACATATTTGGCAACGTCGTGTCTTACCACTTCGCCTTTATAACCGGCATCCAGAATCTCTTTTTTCATCACCCCTTCGCGTACGGTCGCCATCTGAGGGCGGTGTTCCGGGTTGATGATCGTAGCCACGATGTTACCACCGAAAGCGGGACGAATCTGGTATAACAGGTTTTCGTATGTTTTACCTGCTCTTTTATCTTCGTGCGGACCGATCTCGAGCGAAGTACAGTCGGCAGTCAGACCGCTTGTCAGTGCAGAAGAAACACGTGGACCCAGGTCACGGCCGATAACCGTAGCACCCATCAGGCAGATCTGCGGTTTTTCTTCTTTGAACAGGTTGATCAAAACAGAAGAGTGCGGAAGAGAAGTGTAGGGGAACAGGCCCGGCGCATCGAAAACATGCACCTTGTCCACACCGTAAGGCATCACCTGCTTTTCAATTCCTTCCAGCCCGGAACCGGCCACGATGGCTTCGAGTTGGCAGTTTAACTGATTCGCTAACTTGCGACCTTTGGTCAGCAGTTCGAGACTTACATCGGCAACCGTCGTACCTTCAAGCTCACAATATACAAATACGTTATTCATAATCTTATCCGATAGTGTGGTTAGCTAACAGTTCAACAATCAAATCTTCCACATCCTTATCCGCGCCGGTCAGCGTCTTGCTTTCCTTTGCCTGGAACACGATGTTCTGGATGGCTTTTACCTTTGTCGGCGAACCGGACAAACCGCATTGTTCGAGATCTCCGTTTACATCTGCCACGCTCCATTCGGGGATGTTCAGATACGGACGTTTTTCATACAATTCGGGATATGACAGCGCCGACACGCCTTCCGGATGGCAGGCGGGAGCCGGAGCTTTTTCCTGTGCGCCTAATGCCCGTTTGTATTTCATCACTAATTTGGCGTTGCGCGGACGGCAGGGTGCAGCCGAACCATTGACCGTAATTACGATAGGCAGCGGCCCTTCTACAGTTTCGACACCGCCGTCGATATGCCGTTTCACCGTGATGCTGCGATTCTTTTCGTCCACATTCAGGATTTCTTCGGCATACGTGATCTGTGTCAATCCCAGCTTTTCAGCTACCTGGGGACCGACCTGTGCCGTATCGCCGTCGATAGCCTGGCGTCCTCCGATAATAATATCGTAGTCACCTATTTTCTTGATAGCAGTGGCAAGTGCATAGGACGTAGCCAACGTGTCGGCGCCGGCAAATGCACGGTCAGTCAGCAGATAACCACCGTCTGCTCCCCGATATAAACCTTCACGAATAATTTCTGCAGCACGCCCCGGGCCCATTGTCAACAGGGTTACCGTAGTTCCCGGATAGGCATCTTTCAAGCGGAGGGCTTGTTCTAATGCGTTCAGGTCTTCCGGGTTGAAGATTGCGGGAAGAGCGGCACGGTTGATTGTTCCGTCCTCTTTCATCGCATCCTTTCCCACATTGCGTGTGTCCGGAACCTGTTTCGCTAATACAATAATTTTTAAACTCATATTATAGGAATATTAGATTTCTATATTAGATATTTGTTCATATTAACCTTCTAAATACTGACCTGCAAAAGTAATCAAACATTCTTTATATCAAAGAACTTTCGTCCGGAATCTGCACACTTTAGGTTTTTTTGAGCATATCCTTTCGAATATCTTTTGTATTTTTGCCTTTAGTTAGACCAATAAAAATATAATTAATAGTACCATGAATTTTAATCAGAGAACCACAAAGCCGTTAATCATGCTTTGTATGACCGGATTTCTTTTTGCAGGCTTTCAAAATAAAGTGCAGGCGGAAGAACTGATCCGCACCGTTGAAGTCTCGAATGAGTGGAAAACCGATAAGGCGGATGAGCCGGTAGTGCTCCGCCTGAAAGAGATGAATCCGTCTTTTCGTGTGCGTTCGGCAACCGTTTGGGACGGGACAAAGGAAATACCTTCCCAGTTGGACGATCTGGACGGTGATCGTAGAGCGGACGAACTGGCCTTCGTTTTAGACGTTCCCGCCCGGTCGGCGAAGAAACTGAAGGTTGTCCTCTCTTCCGAAAAAACAGACCGGACGTATCCTTCCCGCGTCTATGCTGAGATGCTGGTAAGCGACAAAAACGGCAAGCATGTCCCGATCTCTTCCCTCACCATTCCGGGAACCAGCAATATCTATAATCAGTTGCATCATCACGGCCCTGCTTTCGAATCCGACCAGGTGGCCTATCGTATTTATTTCGATAAGAAGCAGACTGTCGATATTTATGGAAAGTTCAATAAGGGATTCGAGATACAGGAATCCCGGTTTTACCCTACCGATGAGCAATTGGCGCGTGGTTTCGGAGACGACGTCCTGCTGGTAGGCAACAGTTGCGGTGTGGGAGCCCTGAAAGGATGGGACGGGAAGAAAGCAACTCATATCGAACCCGTTGCAAGCTTGACGGAGACTATACGGGCATATGGACCGGTGCGGACCGTTACGGATATTGTCTCGACCGACTGGCAATATCAAGGTTCGGAACTCCAGATGACGGTCCGTTATATCTTGTATGCCGGACATCGTGATTGCGAAGTCCGGGTGCACTTTGCCGAGCCGTTGAAGAAAGAGGTGTTCAGTACAGGCGTTTTAAATATAAAAGGTTCTTCTTCTTTTTCCGATCACAAGGGCCTGGTGGCTTGTTGGGGAACGGACTGGCCTGTCAACGATACGGTCAAATATGCAAAGGAGACAGTCGGTGTCGCCACTTGCCTGCCTTCCGATCTGATAAAGGACGAGGCGCAGGATTCTGCCAATTATTTATATGTAATAGGAGCGGAGGGCCGGTCTTCCTTCACTTACCACATCACCTTTACATCGATGAAAGAAACTTTCGGTTATAAAACGAAAGAGGATTGGTTTGCCTTTGTGCAGAAATGGAAAAAGGAGTTGCAACAACCATATCAAGTCAAAATCAGGTAATCTGTTTTTTTATTTAAACGGGGTTCACATTTGTGTAAGTGTTTATGTATGAGAGGTATGGTGTGAACCCGGTGAACCCTGTGATAGATTGTGCTGGTAAGCGTCTCCGCGATCCCCTCTTTTCCCCTTATAAAAGAGTCTCTACCTTTG
>ERZ777306.215-NODE-215-length-119531-cov-14.490358_pt1 | contig 119531 bp, 118 predicted proteins | sample MGYA00374966_ERZ777306 | MGnify/ENA primary metagenome ERZ777306 (study PRJEB29329, sample SAMN06343882) | mouse gut metagenome | isolation source: Mouse cecum | place: Austria: Vienna | collected 2014-11-15 ...
CTTTAAATAAAGGAGATAGGCGCCTTTCGCACTGTTAAAACTGTAAAAGATGGGAAAATCGCTCTAAAAAGTCAAACGAGAACTAGCGAACCGGTTTTAGCTCCTCTGTACCTCCCATATAAGGACGAAGCACTTCCGGGATCTTCACCGTACCATCCTCCTGCAAATTGTTTTCTAAGAAGGCGATCAACATACGAGGTGGGGCGACACATGTGTTGTTTAACGTATGAGCAAAATATTTATTGCCCTTATCATCTTTAACGCGGATCCTCAATCGACGAGCTTGGGCATCCGTTAAATTCGAACAGCTTCCCACTTCAAAGTATTTTTGTTGGCGAGGAGACCAGGCCTCTACATCGACCGACTTACATTTCAAATCTGCCAGATCACCAGAACAGCATTCTAAAGTGCGGACAGGAATATCCATCGAACGGAAAAACTCCACCGTATTCATATACATCTTTTTAAACCAATCCATTGATTCTTCTGGTTTACATACAACGATCATTTCTTGTTTTTCAAATTGATGGATCCGATAGACTCCACGCTCTTCAATGCCATGCGCTCCCTTTTCCTTTCTAAAACAAGGAGAATAGGAAGTATAGGTATAAGGAAGAGCTTTTTCATCTAAGATCGTATCAATAAATTTACCGATCATCGAGTGTTCGCTCGTTCCGATCAAATAGAGATCTTCGCCCTCGATCTTATACATCATTCCTTCCATTTCCGCAAAGGACATGACACCCGTCACGACATTCGAACGAATCATATAAGGAGGAATGACATACGTGAATCCTTTATTGATCATAAAATCTCTTGCGTACGATAAGATCGAAGAATGCAAGCGCGCAATATCACCCATTAAATAATAGAAGCCGTTGCCAGCCACTTTTCTTGCCGCATCCAAATCGATCCCATTAAACCGCTCCATGATTTCTGTATGGTAAGGAATCTCAAAATCAGGAACGACAGGTTCTCCAAAACGTTCCAGTTCCACATTCTCTGAATCATCTTTTCCAATCGGCACTGTGACATCGATCATATTCGGGATCTGCATCATTTTTTCTAAAACCGATTGACGAAGCGCGTCTTCTCTTTTAGAAAGCGTCTCAAGATCTTCAGCGATCTTAGCCACTTGAGATTTGACTTCAGCCGCTTCTTCTTTTTTTCCTTGTGACATGAGCTTGCCGATCTCTTTAGAAATCGACTTGCGCTGATTCCGTAAAGAATCCGCCTGCTGCTGTGTCGCGCGCAGTTCTTGATCTTCTTCGATCACTTCGTCAACTAAATGAAGCTTATGATCCTGGAATTTTTTACGAATGTTCTCTTTCACAAGATCTGGGTTTTCTCGTATAAATTTAATATCTAGCATATGACCTCCTAAAAAAAAAGACCTTCGTCAAGGGACGAAGATCTTCGCGGTACCACCCTTTTTCGTTTTCATCCTCAATGAAAACCTCTTCCATGATAACGGTTTGGCTCCGGATCCTATTACTGATTTTCATAGGATCGCTCACAGGGGCTGCTTATAACGTTTCGTCGATGCTTCCACCAGCCGCACCGTCTCTATGAATCGAAATACCGTTATAAAAAACCTGTTCTACGCTTTTTTTTATTTTATGACTCTTCCGATCACAGGCTTGCGATCGACTTCTATCTAACGATAGGGAAGAATAGCCACCTCCCCAATTGATTTGGTTTAATTTTACATCTATTCAAGATAAAAGTTAAGCAAAAATTATACTTACGAATTTGCGATCTCTTCCTCTTCGACATTCATCTGTCCATCTGGATCGGATTCTACAGCGAACTTTTCTTCGATTCCTTGATCATCCACCACATCGATTTCCTCGATCTCTTCTTCATCGTGATTGACCAATGTGATCTTATTCACCTTCGCTCCTTCGTCTAAATTGATGAGCTTGATTCCTTGTGTATTTCGTCCATACACACCAATATCAGCAAGATGGATCCGGATCATGATTCCTGTGCTCGAGACGATCAACGCATCCTCATCCCCATGGACCGACAACAAAGAAACAAGATCACCCGTTTTTTCCGTGATCCGAAGCGCGCGTACACCTTTTTTACCTCGCGCCGTTTTTCTGAAATCCGCAAACGAAGAACGCTTGCCATATCCATTTTCCGAAACGCAAAGAACCGTATCTCCTTCGTGGGACAGCGCGACACCAACAACTTGACCACCATCGGTATTGAATCCAAGAACACCAGCCGCCGTTCTGCCACTCATACGAATTTGCGATTCATCAAAACGCACCGCTTTTCCATTGTTGCCCGCGATAATGATCTCATCCGAGCCTGTTGTCGCTTTGACATATTTCAATTCATCATCATCTTTGAGCGTGATCGCGATCTTGCCATTCCGATTGATCGTATCGAACTCCTTGACACTTGTTCGTTTTACGATCCCATTTTTGGTTACGAACAACAAGCTTTCAAATCCGTCTTTATCTTCTGGGACCGCAAGGAGCGTCTGAACTTTTTCATCCGGTTGCAGCTCGACGATATTCACGATCGGTAGTCCTTTCGCTGTCCTGGAAGCATTCGGGATGTTATAGCCTTTGATTCGATAGACACGCCCTAAATTCGTAAACAAAAGAAGCGGATTATGCGTGTTCATGCTCAACAGCGTATCGACTTGATCTTCCTCGTTGAGTGTCACCGACTTGATTCCTTTGCCCCCACGATTTTGAGCATGATAGGTGTCGACTGGTTGCCTTTTGATATAACCCGATTCTGTCAACGTGATAATGATATCTTCACGAGGAATCAGATCTTCATCTTCCATATCCACATACGATTCCGATATCTCCGTACGACGAGCATCACCATACCTTCGATCCATCTCTTCGAGATCCTCTTTGATGATCTGCAAGACACGATCGTGATTTGCTAAAATATCCTCGAGATCCGCGATCGTTTCTAGAAGCGTCTGGTATTCATTCTCGATCTTTTCGCGTTCCAAACCAGAAAGGCGCCGAAGTTGCATCGCTAAGATCGCCCGAGCCTGGATCTGCGTAAAACCAAAGGCTTCACACAGATCGGCATTCAAACCATTCTCGTCTTTATGCGAACTGCGAATCATATGAATGACTTCATCCAAATGATCGAGCGCGATCCGCAATCCTTCTAAAATATGCGCTCTCTCTTTCGCTTTCTTTAAATCATATTTTGTTTTCCGAACGATCACATCCACTTGATGATCGATATAATCGACAATGATCTCCTTTAAAGAAAGCTGCTTTGGCCGGCCTCTTTCCAAAGCGAGCATATTGATCCCAAAAGAAGACTGCAAAGGCGTCAATCTGAATAGCTGATTCAAAATCACATCCTCTTGAGCGTCCTTTTTAAGCTCCATTACGATTCGCACCCCTTCACGATTGCTTTCGTCGTTCAAATACGTTATGCCTTGGATCGCTTTATCTTTGATCAATGTCGCCATTTTGGTAAGCAAATTCGCTTTATTCACAGAATAAGGAATCTCATAAAAGATGATCCTTTTTCTTCCTTGCGATAATTCCTCTACACGATATTTCGAACGGATCATGATCGAACCACGACCCGTTTCATACGCTTGACGGATCCCTTTTCTTCCTAAGATGATCCCGCCCGTTGGAAAATCAGGACCTTTGATATGTTCCATCAATTCCGGAACCGTGATATCTGGATCCTCCATTACCGCGTCGATCGCCTTGACTGTCTCGCTTAAATTATGCGGAGGAATGTTCGTCGCCATCCCGACGGCGATCCCCATCGCTCCATTCAACAATAAATTCGGGATCCGAGAAGGAAGGACATCCGGCTCTTCTCCATCTGAATCATAGGTCGGCGAAAAGTCGACCGTTTCCTTATTGATATCGGCAACCATTTCCATCGAGATCTTCGACATGCGCGCCTCGGTATATCGCATGGCCGCGGCCCCATCTCCATCCAAGGAACCAAAGTTTCCATGCCCGTCCACGAGCGGATAACGATAGGAAAAATCTTGCGCCATTCGAACCATCGCGTCATAGACAGCCGTATCTCCATGCGGATGATATTTACCAATGACATCGCCGACGATACGCGCGCTTTTTTTATGCGCTGTATTGGCTGTCATATTCAATGTGTTCATCGCATAAAGAATACGACGATGAACAGGCTTGAGACCATCGCGAACATCGGGAAGAGCTCGCTGTACGATGACAGACATCGAATAATCAAGAAATGATTCTTTCATTTCTTTTGAAATTTCGACATCCTCGATCACATCGTGTCCGCGTTCTCCTTGATTTTCTAATTCTTCTGTATTCTTTTCTGGCATGTTCATTCACTCCTATAGATCCAAATTCGCATACGTCGCATTTTCTTGAATAAACTCTCTACGTGGATCGACATCTTCTCCCATCAGCATATCGAACACCGCATCGGCTTCCATAGCATCCTCGATCGTGACCCGCTTCAAGATCCGATTGGCCGGATCCATCGTCGTTTCCCATAGCTGCTCGGCATCCATTTCACCGAGTCCTTTATAACGCTGCACTTTGTATCCTTCTTTAAATTCATCACGAAGCTGATCCATCTCTTGTTCTTTATACGCATAAGCCACCTTCTTCCCCTTCTGGACTTTATAAAGAGGAGGCTGGGCCAAATACACATATCCGCCCTCGACGACTGGTTTCATGAACCGATATAAGAACGTCAACATCAATGTACTGATATGCGAACCGTCGACATCGGCATCCGTCATTATAATGATCTTATGATAACGAAGCTTAGAAAGATCGACATCATCTTGGATCCCGCAACCAAAAGCTGTGATCATGCTTCGTATTTCCGCATTCTCGAAGATCCGATTCGTTCTCGCTTTTTCAACATTCAAGATCTTTCCTCGAAGCGGCAAGATCGCTTGGGTCTTCGCGTCTCTTCCTTGCTTGGCAGAACCACCCGCCGAGTTCCCCTCGACAATATAGATCTCGCATTCGCTAGCATCTTTGCTGGAACAATCTGTCAATTTTCCTGGCAAAGAAGTGATCCCATCCAAAGCGGACTTTCTTCGCGTCAGCTCACGCGCCTTTTTGGCGGCGATACGGGCTTTAGAAGCGACCATCGCCTTGTCGACGATCGCCTTAGCCACGCTTGGATTTTCCAAAAAGAAACGATGCATTTTATCGCCTACGATATTAGAAACGATCTTGCGGACTTCCGAGTTTCCTAATTTTGTTTTTGTTTGCCCTTCATATTGAGGGTCTGGATGCTTGATCGAAATGATCGCGACCAAACCTTCTTTAACATCCTCTTGGGAAAGACTCTCGTCTTTTTTCAACATATTGTTGTCTTTAGCGTATTTATTGATGATACGTGTCAAAGCCAAACGGAAGCCTTCTTCATGGAAACCGCCTTCATGCGTATTGATATTGTTGCAGAACGAATAAATATTCGCCTGGTATCCATCGTTATACTGCAAAGCGACTTCCGCAAAGATCCCATCCTGCAACCCGTCCACATAGATCACAGGCTCTGAAATAAGCTGCTTGCCTTTATTCAAATATTCGACATATTCAATGATCCCGCCTTTATAATGGTATTCATTGACGCGAGGAGTCTCACCGCGCTCATCCCTTAAAGTCAGACGGATATCCCGATTCAAGAAAGCCAGCTGACGAAGTCTTGTATTCAAAATCTCATAATCATAAGTCGTTGTTTCTTTAAAGATCTGCGGATCGGCTTTAAAGCGGACAAGCGATCCGGTTTCATTCGTTTCGCCAATGACCTTTAATGGCGCCACGGTATGACCGCCATTTTCAAACCGGATCATATAGATTTTTCCATCTTGAAAGATCTTGACTTCCATCCATTCGCTCAAAGCGTTCACAACGCTCGCTCCTACACCATGCAATCCGCCGGAGACTTTATAAGCACCCCCACCAAATTTACCACCCGCATGAAGGACGGTCATGATCGTCTCGACCGCACTCAGTCCTGTCTTTTCGTGGATGCCAACAGGCATACCGCGTCCATTGTCTCGCACACTGATCACATTGTCTTTTTCGATCGTCACATCGATCTGGTTGGCGAAGCCCGCTAGAGCTTCATCGATTCCATTGTCAACGATCTCCCAAACAAGATGATGAAGTCCACGAGAAGAAGTCGAGCCAATATACATACCTGGCCGAAGCCTTACCGCTTCGAGTCCTTCTAATACTTGAATGTCATCAGCTGTATAGGAATGGTCCACAAAAGTGGCTTGGTTTTCCATTTCTTCAAATTTCAGCAATTCATCGTTATTCGTTTCGCTCATGAACTTCCTCCTTTATCGTTCCATTCTCTATCGTATAAAAAAATACTTTTCGTTTGAACCAGTCTGTCTGGATCGGTTCAGCGCTCGTTATGAAGATCTGCATCTGCTCAGGAAGCATTTGGATCAATGTCCGTTTGCGCCCTTCATCAAGCTCGCTGAATACATCGTCCAACAGCAAGATCGGATATTGCCCATCTTTTTCATAGACGATGTGAGCGAGTCCAAGCTTCAAGGAAAGAAGTACGCTTCTTTTTTGACCTTGGCTCGCGCTCTCTATGACAGGGACGCTATTGAGAGAAAAAATAAAATCATCTTTATGGATACCCAATTGGGTCGTTTTATAAAACAGATCCTTTGAAAGGGAAGTCGCGTAAGCTTCCTTCAAGGACTGCTCTAGATTTTCGTCGATGGGTACGAATGTTTTATAGACCGCATCCATCACTTCTTTTCCATCATCAAAAAAAGGATAAAGCGATTGGGATTTTTCGATCAAGTCTTTCAAAAACGCATGTCGCTGCTTGATAATGATCTTTTCATCCTCGATCATCTGATCGGTATATACTTGAATGAGCGCGCGATCGACCGGCGTGCTCTTCAAAGCCAAGTTTCGATCTTTCAAGAGCTTTTGATAATGCGAAAGGGTTGCTGTATAGGTCTTGGAAAGCTTGATCAATTCTGTGTCGATAAACTTGCGTCGCTGACTTGGAGCGCCAGCAAAAAGCATCAAGTCGTCGGGGCAAAACAAGATCGCGTTGAGCGAGCCAACAAAAGAAGAATACGTAGAGACAGGCTGTCCAAACCGAAAAAGCTGTTTTTTATGCTCTGAAAGAACGACTTTTAGATCTTCCGTTCTTTCTTTCGATTCGATCTGCGCTTCGATCATCATCATTTCTTCATCGTGCTTGATCATGAGATTCGGTTTGCTCGTTCGAAAAGAGCGCAGCAGCGATAAAAAATAGATCGCTTCTACGACATTGGTCTTGCCTTGCGCGTTGTTTCCACGCAAGATATGGATCCCATTTTCTTCAAAAGAAAAAGAAGCCTTGTCATAATTTCGAAAATGATAGAACTTCAGTTTTCTAATATTCATTCGACTTCGATCCTAATTCCATCGGCTTCGACAACATCCCCTGCATAAATCTTTTTTCCACGTCGATCTTCTTTTTCTCCATTGAGAAAAACAGGACAGTTCGCTAAAAAATATTTCACTTCACCGCCACTTGAAACGACATCACAGGCTTTTAAAAGTTGCCCCAAAGCGATGTAATCATTCGTCAATTTAAATTTCATACAGTCTCCTTTCAATGTAATACATTATAGCACAAAATCAAACATTTTACCATAATCCCTATTTGAATACAAGAAAAAAGGAAGCACATTACGAGGCTTCCTTAATCAATGCTCCGTACCGGAACAACGATCATCAATGTCGAATCATCTTCTGGATCGCTGATCTTGATCGGCTTCAAAACTCCTGTAAAAGAGAGCTCGACTCTAGAAGAACCAAGTGCCTTCAGAGCATCGAGCATATAAGATCCATTGCATGTCAAAGTCAGATCTTCGCCACCATAGATCGAGCTCAACAATTCTTCTTTCGAATCGCCGATCTCGCTAGAGCGCGTCTTGATCTCTACGATCTTGGGCGTGCACTCTAATTTGATCAAATGCACTTTGTCCGTCAAGATAAAATTCGTCCGATCGATAGCGTTCGAAAGTTCTCTAGCATCGATCTGCAGCGTAGAAATAAAGTGTTGCGGAATAATTCGTTCTACATCCGGAAACGTACCATCCAGCAAGCGCGTTTGAAAGGTCGTCCCATCAAAAATAAACTGCGCCTTTTTTTGATCCACAAAGATCTGAATGTCTTCTTCCTCTTGATTGAGCGATTTTACGATCTCGTTGAGCGAACGATTGGAAATCGTGATATTGAATGTATTTTCTTGGGGCAAAGTGATCCTTTTGCGCGCAAGACGATATGTGTCTGTCGCTGAACAATAAAGGTTTTCTCCTTGCATATTAAAATTGATGCCATTCAAAACAGGACGGCTATCGGAATCCGCGCACGCAAATCCAGTTTGACGCACGATTTCTTTCAATTGTTTTTTTGAAAGGATGAATTCATTTTGAGGTTGATAAAAATCGATCGATGGATATTCGCTTCCTTCGATCCCATTCAAATGGAACGTTCCATGATCGCCTTCGATACGGATCAACGTATCGTCAAACAATTCAAAAGAAACGATCTTGCATTCTAGCTTTCGAATGATTTCTAATAGATATTTCGATTCGATGATGATCGATCCTGTAGATTCGATTTTTAATTGATTTTCTTCATTGGGTTCAATGATCGTTTTGATCGAGATCGTCGAATCGCTTCCCATCAAAATCAAACGATCCGCTTCTACTTGAATACAGATCCCAGATAAAGCGGGGAGCGGAGAATAGGGTGAGATCGCCCGAGCGACGATGCTAAGTTGGTCATAAAAGTATTTTCGATCTATGCTGAAATTCATGTAGGCTCCTTTAATATATTTATTTTATATATAGTAACAACAATAAGGGTGGGGATATTGGGGAAAACTCTTGAAAACCGAATATCTATGCGATTTTTTTACGATTTTAGCTGGGTATGGATTGGGGAAGCCTGGGGAAATCACAAAAGCTTCTCTTTGATCTTATGGACGGCGATCTCGAAGGCTTGATCTTTTTGCATTAGATCTTTCGCCCGATTATAGGAAGACTGGATCGTCTTATGATCGCGTTTTCCAAGCTCCTTGCCAATCGTCATATAAGGAAGGTGTAAAAGCTCTCTAGAAAGATAGACACAAATGTGTCGAGCGTTCATGATCGCTTTGAGTCTCGATTTTCCTTCCAGATCTGAAATGGATAAGCCATAAAATTGCGAGACGGAACGTTTGATCGTCTTCATCGTCAATTCGTTTTTTTGCTCGACGATCGGCTCTTTGCCTAAATGTTCAGTCGCGAATTTTAGATCGATCACGTCGGGATTGAATAAAGTCGACTGAAAGATCAGACGATTGAGCTTTCCTTCCAGATCGCGGACATCCGAAGAATAGGACATCGCCAAATAATCGAGAACTTCATCGGTCACAAGATCTTCTCGTCCATCCAATTTCTTTTTCAAGATCGCTTTACTCGTTTCAAAGCCTGGTTTCGAGATATTGATCGCTAGGCCAGAAGTAAAGCGCGAAATAAGGCGGGATTGCAGATTGCTCAATTCCTTAGGATGGATATCCGAGGTAATGATGATCTGCGAGCCTTTTTCGATCAACTTGTTGTAGACCGTGAAAAAGACCTCCTGGGAAGAGTTGTGCTGCAAGTTTTGAATATCGTCGATCAAGAAATAATCACAGTCGAGAAGCTGCTCTTTGACTTTATCGACTGTATTTCCATGAATATTCTTTGTTTTCATCGCTTCGATCAGGATCGAAACAAAGTCGCCGCTATACATATAGATGACTTTCGCTTCCGGACGTTCGGCATGAAGATAATTGCCGACCGCATGGAGAAGATGGGTCTTCCCTAATCCAGAATTTCCAAAAAGCATCAATGGATTGAACATTGGATGGCTTCCTTGATTGCAGGAGGCAAAACAGGCGGCATACGCTTCTTTGTTGCTGCTGCCTTCGATAAAGTTTTCAAAGGTATAGTTTGGATTGAATTTATTTTCCAGAAGTGTGTTGGTCCTTTGTTCGACGACGACTTCTGGCATCATTTGTTCCATTTCTTTTTGTTCGATCAAGATCAATGAAACTGGGTTGCCCCATTCCTCGCTTAAAGTCGCTTCAAATAAGGCCAGCTGCCTTTCCATGATCGCTTTTGTGATCGAGGATCGATACGCGACATAGGCGGAATCATTTTCTATCTTGAACAAGGTCGTTTTTTGGATCCATACTTGAAAATCTTGTTCATCGAAATATTGAGCTTCGTGGATCTTCTTTAAAACGCTGTCCCAAAGCATTTCTAATGTTGTAGCCATCCTTCTGCTCCTTTCGCTCGTATTGCTAGGTTTTCATTATACACAAAACGAAAAGGGGATAAAAGAGTTTTTCCCCAAAGGAATGTGTTTTCCCCATATTCAGATTGGGGAGATTCTTTTCCCCTTGGGGAGAATGGGGAAAAAGAAGGAAAAAAATTGGGGAAAACTCAAACATATCCCCAATTGTTTTTAGAAAGATTTTCTTTTAGGTAAAGAATAATTGATAATTTCCCCACTTATCCCCAAAGGGGTGGATAGGGGAAAAATTTTTGAGGTGAAAAAAGGGGAATTTTATTCAGTTTTCCCCCTTTTTGTTGAAATGACCAAAATCAAGCATGATATAATTCCCAAAAGAATGGGGAAAACTTTCGTCATTTATGCTTTTCTTTTTCCCCTATATAATATATAGACGGAACTTGGGGAAAAATTTATTATGAACACTTCATTGACGATAGGTATCGGATTTGCTATAATGGGCAAGCAATCTTATTTGTAAATAAAATAGTAATAGACTGTGGGGTGTAAAGAATGAAAAGAACATATCAGCCAAGTAAGATCAAACACAAAAGAGTTCATGGTTTCCGTGCACGTATGGCGACAGTTGGTGGGCGTAAAGTTCTAGCTCGCAGAAGAGCAAAAGGTAGAAAGGTATTATCCGCATAGAAATCACCAGCAAGGTGATTTTTTTGTCTGGATAGGGATTTTTTCATGAAAAAACAATTTAGAGTATGTAAAAATTATGAATTTGCTTCCATTATCCAGAATCGTAAATATTTAAAGTCTAGTGCGTTTGTTTTTTATTATAAACCGAAAAAGCATTCGACAGCCCGGGTAGGGATCAGCGTAGGAAAGAAGCTTGGCAACGCGGTATGCCGCAACCAAATCAAGCGTCAAGTGCGAAGCATGATCGATGCTCTCTATGATTTTAATGAAGCGTACGATACGATCTTGATCGTGCGTCCGGTTTATCAAAAACAAACGTATCAGCAAAATCTAGAAGAACTTAAACGTTCAAAACAAAAAGTCGAAAAACGACAACAAATTGGGAAGGAACAACTATGACGCATTTTTTACATAAAAAAATGAATATTTTCCTACTTTGCTGTTTTGTATTGCTCGGTTTGTCTGGTTGTTCGAACCCAAGAGGTACGGATGGAAAAACGAAAGTGGATCAGATCATTGCGAGCGAAAAAATCGAAGTAGAAAAAGATCGAGTCAATGTATCCGATATCACGGATGAAAAACTAAAAAAAGAATACGAAAAATTAGGAAAGAACGAAATGATCACGATCGAACCAACTTCGTTCAAGCAAGCAATCTCGCAAAGCTGGTTCGATGGCTTGATCGTTTGGCCGATCGCGCAATTGATCAACGTGTTCGCTTCGTGGACCGATGCGGGAATCGGGATCATCTTAGCGACCTTGCTCATTCAGATCATCATTTTCTTCTTCACGCGCAAATCGCAGATCGCCAACCAGCGGATGCAGCAGATCCAGCCGGAGATGAATAAGATCCAAAACAAATATAAGGATAAAAACGATGAGCGTTCCAAAATGATGATGGCTCAAGAAATGCAGAAGCTCTACTCCAAATATGATATCAATCCATTCGGAACGCTTCTAGTTACATTCATTCAATTGCCAGTCATGATGGGAATGTATTATGCGACGATGCGGGCAGCCGCTGTCGTATATGGATCTTTTTTAGGAATGCCTCTTTCGGAAACGCCAATGGGCGCGTTTACGACGCTTGGCTCCAGCAACGCGCAATGGGGACCGGTCATCGTGTATGTATTGATGGTCATTTTCCAGCTTGTCTCTTTACAGTTGCCAAAATGGCTCAAAAAGCTGGATGACAAGAAAAATCATGTGAAACAGAAAAAATACATCAAAGACGACAATCCGATGGGCAATACGATGAATACAACGATGTATTTCTCAACAGCGCTGATCGCGTTCATGTATTTGAGCTGGCCGATCGCCATGTCCTTTTACTGGCTCGTTTCTTCCGTGATTCGTACTTGCCAGACATTATTGATCCATTTTGTGATGACTGATAAAGAAAAACACTAGGAGTAAGCGTATGGAATATCAGAAATTTATTGGAAAAACACTTGAAGAGGCGCTACAGAAAGCCGCGAGCGAAAAAGAAGTCAGCGTCGAAGAATTGACCTATACAGTCACCGAAGAAAAAGCAGGTTTCCTTGGTATTGGAAAAACAGTGGAGATCCAAGTCTTCTGCAATAAGGATATCCAAAAATTTATTCATGACTATATCCAGACGTATTTTGATAATGCCGATCTAGATGGAGAAACATCTGTGGAAATCGACGATGATGATTTCTATCGTGTTCAAGTGAATACGAGCAACAACGCGATCTTGATCGGAAAAAACGGCAAGACGCTTCAATCGTTCAATCGTCTTGTCAAAGCGGCAGCAAGCGCCGAATTTAAAAAACGGATCCGTTTATTGATCGATGTCAATGGCTACAAAGAAGAAAGATACGACAAGATCTGCCGAATGGCGATCCGCGTCGCCAAAGATGTTCGCCGAACAAAAGTCGATGCCGAACTTGATCCAATGCCAGCTGACGAGCGAAAAGCGATCCATAACGCGCTTTCAAAAATGGAAGATATATCCACGCACTCGCAAGGCGAAGGCGTAAATCGCCATCTGTGTATTTTATATACACCAGGAAAAGAAGTTGAATAAGTGGGAAGAGCTTCCCACTTTTTTTCGTAGGAGGAATAGAGTATGAAAATCATAGTAGGATTAGGAAATCCCGGAACAAAATATGAAAATACACGCCATAACGCCGGATTTATGGCGATCGATCGACTCGCAAAAAAATGGAATCTAGACTGGAACCAAGAAAAATTCAACGCCAAATTTATAAAGACGAAACAAAATGGCGAAGATGTGATCTTGCTCAAACCCTTGACGTATATGAACGAAAGCGGTTTCGCGCTCCGCGAATGCCTTGACTTTTACAAAAGCGGCACCGAGGATGTCTTGATCCTTTATGATGATGTCGACCTTCCTGTAGGAAAGATCCGTCTAAGACAGAAAGGCAGCGCAGGAGGCCATAATGGCATTAAAAGCATCATCTCTTGCATCTTTACGCAAGAATTCGATCGGATCCGTATCGGCGTAGGAAAAGATCCTAAGATCCCAATGGTCAACTGGGTATTAGGAAAGTTCAAAGCGGATGAAAAAAATGAACTCGATCACGCCTTACAAGAAGCAAGCGAAGCTGCAGCGTATTCGATCGATCATAATTTTGCTCAAACGATGAATCAATTCAATAAAAAATAAAGGATGGCAACTCATGGAAACGCAAATTTTTAAACGACTCGCCCAAAATCCAGTGACCAAAGCGATCTTGGCCCGCCAAAACAATATTGGCAATCTATATTTGATGGAAGAAGCACTCGTTTTAGTCAGCGCCTTTTTAACCGATAAAAAAACGCGCATTATCGTAAAGAAAAATCGATACGAGGCGCAGCAGCTTTATAATCGCCTGCTTCAAATGGAAGAAAACGTGCTTTTATTTACGATGGAAGAAAGCTTGCGTGTCCAGGCGATCGCCTCCTCTCCAGAGGATATGGAAGAACAGCTCAATGCCCTCGTCCAAATCACACTCGATCCTAAGCCACGCTTGATCGTCTGCAATACAGCGAGCTTTCTACGTTTCTTGCCCGACCATACTTTCTTTCAAGAAAATACATTTACCTTAGAAGTCGGCCAAGAATTCAATATGAAAGAACTTAAGAAGAAATTGAATCGGATCGGGTATGGCAAAGTCAATTATGTCGATCGTCCATGTACTTTCGCATCACGGGGAGGAATCGTCGATGTCTTTATCTTAGGCCAAGACCATCCGGCCCGCATTGAATTTTTTGATACCGAAATTGATTCGATCCGTCTGATCGATGAGCATACCCAACGAACGATAAGAACAATCGAGAAGGTCACGATCACGCCTGCGACAGATCTTCTTTTCAAAGATGAGCAGATTGTGGAGATCCAGACGATCGTGAAAGAAAAACTTGAACATGAAAAAAAGAGTTTGAACGAAGAAGAATTCGATTTGCTCCAAGATCATATTGAAGAAGATCTTCTCGCTTTAGAAACCTACGATACTTCGCCTAAGCTCTATCGCTATTTTTCCTATATCCATTCAGATCAGCTTCTTGATTATATTGACGCCGAAGTCATTCTTTCTTCTCAAGAAGAAGTGGAGCGAGCGGCTAAAAAGCTCAACGAAGACAATATCGCCTTTATTCAAGAGCTCGTGCAAGATCGCAAAAGCATCGCCCGCTATATCATGTTTCATGATCTGTATCGTTTAGAAGCGAAGCATTCCTTTTTGATGTTTCATGAATTCCAAGATCTCGAAGATCCTATTTTTTCAAACATCCGGCCACTCGATCCGATCAGTCAAGGATTGCCTTTGTTTTTCGATACGATCCATCAAAACACTTTGTTCGCCTTAGATGAAGAAGATGCCAAAAAAGTCGAAGCGCTCAGCGAGTATCCTCTTCGGATCATACCGAATGATTTTTACGAAGGATTTTCCTATGAAGGGGAAGAAATTTATACAAATCGGGAATTGTTCCGCCAGCAAGTCAAGCATAAACGGTATCAAAAGATATTTAAAGAAGGTCAAGTGCTGGAAAACGTATTGGAACTGGAAAAACTCGATTATGTTGTCCATGAACAATATGGGATCGGACAATATCTAGGAATCGTGACGCGAGAAAAAGATGGCAGGGCGCAAGACTATCTCCACATTCTTTATCGTGGAGGTGACGAGTTGTTCGTGCCTCTCGCTCAGTTCCAATTTGTCCGCAAATATATCTCCAAAGAAGGAGCGGGTGTCAAACTCTCGCAGCTTGGAAGCAACCAGTGGCAAAAAACGAAAGAGCGAGTGAACGCGAAAATCGAAGAAATTGCCTCGCGCCTTGTTGAATTGTACGCGCATCGAAATGAAGAAATCGGTTTTGCCTACTCGAAAGATGACGCGCTGCAAGAAGAATTCGATCAAGCCTTTGAATATGAAGCGACCGAAGATCAATTGAAAGCGACTGAAGAGATCAAAGCCGAAATGGAAAAAGCCAAGCCGATGGATCATCTATTATGCGGAGATGTTGGCTTTGGTAAAACAGAAGTCGCGATGCGATGCGCTTTTAAAGCGATCACGAACAATAAACAAGTTGCTTTCCTTTGTCCGACAACGATCTTATCGATGCAGCACTATCAAACCTTGAAAAAGCGTTTCGAATATACGGGTGCTAATATCGCGCTTGTGAATCGTTTCGTGAGCGCGAAAGAAATCAAGCAAATCAAAGAAGGCTTAAAAAATGGAACGATCGATATCGTGATCGGGACCCATAAGCTTCTTAATAAAAGTTTCGAATATAAGGACCTTGGCTTTTTGATCATTGACGAGGAACAGCGTTTCGGTGTCGAACATAAAGAAAAAATCAAAGAATTGAAAGAATCGATCGATGTTCTTTCTTTATCAGCTACTCCCATTCCGCGCACGCTGCAAATGTCATTGATCGGTGTCAGGACGATCTCCCAGCTCACCACCCCTCCCGCACATCGGCATCCTATACAAACTTATGTGATCGAAAAAAGGGGAAGCGCGATCGAAGAGATCATCCAGCGCGAGCTTTCACGCGATGGACAAGTGTTCTATCTCAACAATCGAGTCTCCAATATTTATGGCGTGGCAAAAAAGATCCAAAAGCAATTTCCAGACGTGCAAGTTGGTATCGCTCACGGAAAAATGAGCAAAGAAGAAATCGAACAGACGATGTACGATTTTGCCGAAGGAAAATACAAGATCCTTGTATGCACGACGATCATTGAAACAGGACTCGATATCGCCAACGCCAATACGATGATCATCGATCAAGCCGACCGGTTCGGCTTGTCTCAGCTCTATCAGATCCGAGGACGCGTTGGACGAAGAGATAAGATTGGCTATTGCTATTTGATGGTCGATGGCCAAAAAGAAATCACGGAACAAGCGCATAAGCGTCTGCAATCGATCAAAGAATTCACCCAGCTCGGCTCTGGGTATAAGATCGCGATGCGCGATTTAACGATCCGCGGAGCGGGCGATATGTTAGGACCACAGCAAGCGGGATTTATCGATCAAGTGGGATTGGATATGTACTTAGAACTGCTTTCGAGTGCGATTGCCAAAAAACAAGGCAAAGAAATCGAAGAAACGAAAGAAGTCAAACAAGCGAACATTCAATTGGGCGGATATATCCCGCAGCAGTTTACAGAGAACGATGGCGATAAGCTCGATCTTTATCAAGAAATCAAAGCGATCCGTTCCTTGCAGCAATTGTATGAATACCAGCATCGGATCGAAGATCTATTCGGCAAGATCCCAAAAGAAGTTAGTCAGCTCTTTAAAAAGAAGAAGCTTGACTTGTTCGTGAACGAAGACTATGTTGATTCTTTAAAGGAAACGAATATGAATGTTCAGATCCAAATGGCGCCTGCTTATTCGAAAAAAGTCGATGGCGCCGCGCTCTTTCACGATATGAGCGCTTTGTCTAAAACCATTCGATTAAAGATGAATAAAGGAAAATTAGAAATCCTTCTGGATAAGAAAGGACGTTACATCGATTTGTTGATGAAAGTCATCGATCGATTGATGCATGAAAAGGAGATAGAAGATGCGATTGGATAAATATTTAAAAACAGCGCGGATCTTGAAGCGAAGAGAGGCGGCCAAAGAATTGGCGCTTCAGCAGCGAGTTGAAGTCAATGGAAGAATCGTCAAGCCTTCCTATGAAGTCGAAGTGGGAGATCAAATCGTGCTTCGCTTTGGAACGCGGATCTTAGAGATCCGTGTCCTCGATATTCAAAAACAAGTGTCAAAAGCAAACGCTTCTTTGTTATTTGAAGTCATCAGCGAGAAAAAGATCGAAAATAAAGAATAAGAATCATTCTTATTTTGTATATTTTAGTGAAAGGAACGAGAATATGAAAATCACAGATCGACTCGAAGAAATCAAAGTGATGCGTGATCCGATCCATAGCTATATTCATATTGAATACGCCCTGTTGTGGAAGATCATCGATACCCCAGAAATGCAGCGGTTGCGCCGCATCCATCAGCTGGGAGGAAATTTTCAAGTATATCATACAGCCGAGCATTCTCGTTTTTCACACTCCTTAGGTGTTTACGAGATCGTAAGAAGGATGCTTTCTGAAATACCAAGCCTTGTTCAAGAAGTCAGCGAACAGGAAAAGATCGTGTTGATGGCGGCAAGCTTGGTCCATGATATTGGCCATGGTCCTTTCTCCCATTTGTTTGAGAGGATCACTCATAAACATCACGAAACGATGGGAAAAGAGATCTTGCTCGATCCCTCTACCGGGATCCACAAGCTTCTTGTTCAATATGATCAAGATCTGCCCGATCAGATCGTTTCTATTTTAGAAAGGCGCCATCCTAAAAAGATCTTATCTCAAGTATTGTGTTCTCAGCTCGATGCGGATCGGATGGATTACTTGCTTCGTGATTCGTACGCGACAGGAACGAGTTATGGAAAATTTGATCTTGAGCGGATCTTACGAACTCTACGTGTCGAAGATGGATTGCTTTGCGTCAAAGAAAGCGGCGTGCATTCGATCGAAGATTACATCATGGCTCGCTATGAAATGTATTGGCAAGTGTATTTACATCCCGATGCGAAAAGCTATGATATTTTGATCTTAAAATTGTTCGAACGCTACGAAGCGATCCGTTCAAAAAGAAGGATCGAAGCGCTGGAAGCCTTTTATCGCCCAATGGATCCGCAAACATTTTTTAAGCTCGACGACTATCGTTTTTATACGATTGTGCACGATCTTCAAGAAGATCGAGATTCTTATTTGAGCGATCTAGCCAATCGGATCATGAATCGGCGTTTATTCGATTGGGTGCGAGAGCCAAAACAAGAAATGATCGATTCGATCCAAGAAAAACTGACGCGAAGAAAGATCCCGCTATCTATCTATACGCATGAAGAAAGACTTTTAGAAGATATGTATCTTCCGTATACAGAAAGAAAAAAGGAAGAGGAGATCCATGTACTCGACGCTTGCGGCAAGATCTGGCCACTTTCCGCGAAATCAGAAATCGTCAAGGCGCTTCTAGGAATGGAGACGAAGACGTGCAAGTACTTTTATTGGCAAAAAATTTCTGAAGAATCCTAGGAAAATCGGTTCTTCTTATTGAAAAAAATGTCAATCATGTTAATATACATTCGCTATGACACACGTAATTGTTTTAAAGAATCTTAAGAATGATGAAATCGTGTTTCAGGGGAATGGCGAAATGATCATAGAGGAAAATGGAAATTGGAAGATTTCTTTTCAAGATCGATCCAGGACGTTTCATTATGCATTTGAAGAGCCGCGCTATGTGATGGATCATAAAACCGACATGGCTGTCCACTTGGAATTTGATGAAAACGAAGAAAAAAATGGATGGATCGAAACAGTCTATGGAAGGATCGACGTCCAAGTGAAAACGCGATTTGTCCAAGTCATGAAGGATGCGATCGAATTCGCCTACACATTATCGATCCATGGCGAAGAAGAGACGTTTCACTTTCGATTGGAATACACAAAAAGGAGCGATGAAGTATGCAAACAATAGATGTTCAACTCAAAGAGGCGCTGCAGAAGGCGATCAAAAAAGCGTTTGATCTAGAACTCGACGTAAAAGAGATCCAGATCGAGATTCCTAAAAATAAAGAGCATGGTGATTTTTCAAGCAACGCGGCAATGCAGTTGACAAAGATCTTGCGGAAAAATCCGCGCTTGATCGCCCAAGAAATCGTTCAAAATGTCGATCAAGAAACCTATGGCATTGAAAAAATCGAGATCGCGGGACCTGGTTTTTTAAATCTTTGTTTGGAAAAAAATTCATTCGCCCAAGTCGTGCACGATATTTTAAAACGAGGCGAACAATATGGAAATCAGCCTAAGCAAGATGTTCATATCAATTTAGAATATGTCAGCGCCAACCCGACAGGTTCGCTTCATTTAGGACACGCTCGCGGGGCAGCCTGGGGAGATGCTTGCGCAAGGATCATGAAAAAAGCGGGCTATGATGTCACTCGGGAATACTATGTCAACGATGCCGGCAACCAGATCGCGAATCTTGCCCAATCCTTATACGCGCGCTATAATCAAGCGCTCGGGATCCCTAAAGAGATCGGGGCCGATGGATATTTAGGCAGCGATATCGAAGAAAAAGGAAAAGAGCTCGCACGCAAGTATGGGGATCGCTATTTGGATGCAAGTGAAGAAAACTTAGCGTTCTTTAGAAAAGTCGGCGTGGATTTCGAACTCGATAAAATCAAGAAAGATCTTGATGAATATCGTGTCCATTTTGATGTCTGGAGCAGCGAACAAAAGCTTAGAGACGATGGAGCGGTCGAGCAGGCGATCTTAAAGCTTGTCGAACAAGGCTACACGTATGAAAAAGAAGGGGCTCTTTGGTTCCGTTCGACCGATTTTGGTGACGATAAAGACCGTGTTCTTCGAAAGAGCGATGGCTCATTGACTTATCTTGTGCCCGATATCGCCTATCACAACAATAAATACGAACGGGGCTTTGATGAACTCGTCGATTTCTTTGGCGCCGATCATCATGGCTATATTCCGCGCTTAAAAGCGAGCATGTCCGCTTTAGGCAACGATCCAGAAAAGCTCCATGTCGATATCATTCAAATGGTGCGCCTAGTCAGCAACGGGGAAGAAATGAAAATGTCGAAGCGTTTAGGCAACGCCACGACGATCACAGAATTGTGTCAACGTGTCGGGGTGGACGCGGCTCGATACTTTTTCGTACAGCGCGCCTTGGATTCCCATCTAGATTTTGATGTAGAGCTCGCTACGAAAAAATCCAATGAAAACCCGGTTTACTACGCACAATATGCCCATGCGAGAATGTGTTCGATCTTAAAGCAGGCGCCGGATTGGCAAGAGCCTGAAGTCTATGATCAGCTTGTTCATGAAAAAGAGATCGACTTGATGAAGACTTTGGAAGAATACAACAAGGTGATCCGTGATGTGGCGAAGAGTCGGCAAGTCCATAAAATGACGCATTATATTCAATCGCTTGCATCTAAGTTCCATAGTTTCTATAATGCATGCAAGGTGATCGATCCAAACAACAAAGAATTGAGCGCTCAAAGATTAGCGCTTGTCAAAGCGACGAAAATCGTTTTGGCAAACGCTCTCGATCTGATCGGTGTAGAAGCCGTAGAATCGATGTAATTTTGATTAAAGGAGAAATGACGTTATGAGTAAATCAATGATTGAAACAGCTTATCAAGTTTTGTCAGAACAGAAAGGGGCTATTCCATTTGTTGATTTGTGGAAGCAAGTCAGCGAACGAATGGGCTTCACCCCAAGTCAAGCGGAGGATAATATCGCTCAGCTGTATACAGACCTTTCTATGGATGGGCGTTTTTTGAATATGACGGGGAATCAATGGGATTTACGTTCACGCCATACATATTCTGAAAGTGTAACGGATACATCGACGATCGCGATCGATGATGATCAAGACGACGAGATGGATGAAGAAGCTTCGAGTGCAAATTTAGACGAAGAATAAGAAGAAATCTGCGCACCGCAGATTTTTTTGTGTTTAAAAACAGGTATAATAGAACAGAATAAGGAGTTGTGTATGCTCAAAAGTATTTGGTATGTCCTAAAGGAGAATTTTTCCAATCTCTATCGCATCTACAGCATCTCAAAATATGAGCTGCTCTCGGAAATGCGAGATTCTAAATTTGGGATCGTTTGGAATTTTTTATCTCCTGCAATACAAGTATTTACATATTGGCTGATCTTTGGTGTCGCCTGGAACCGGAAACCGATGAAAGTCAATGGGATCGAAGTGCCCTATTTGATCTGGCTGATCGTGGGGTATGCCGCGTGGTGGTTCATCCAACCAAGTATCACGCAAGGCTGTTCGGCGATCTACTCGAAGATCAACGTCATTACGAAGATGAAATTTCCCGTTTCGATCTTACCGGCGACAGTCGTCTGCAAAGAGTTCTTCAATCATATTTGCATGCTTTTGATCGCTTTCACCGCGCTTTTGATCTTTGGCTATTATCCAAACTGGTATTGGCTGAATTTGATTTATTATGCGTTTTGCGCATTTGTGCTCGTTGAATCGATCGGGTTGATCCTTTCAGTGTTGACGATGCTTTGGCGAGACGTCAAAAAGCTTGTCACCTCCTTGACGCGGATGCTGTTTTATTTTTCGCCAGTAATCTGGAATTGCCGGTTCGCGAGCAGCGTTCCTTTCCATACGATCTTGAATAAAATGATGAAGCTCAATCCGATCTATTATGTGATCGAAGGCTATCGGGAGTCGATCCTTTATCAAAAACCGTTTTGGGCCCATCCAGCTCTTGGCTTGTACTTTTGGCTCTTTTGTCTTGTCGCGTTTAGTCTAGGATGCTTCTTGATGTTTAAATTCAAGAAAAAATTGATCGATCTGATCTAGGAGAGTGCGTATGAGCAAAGAAAAGCAAACCTCAAAACAATACGCGGTAGAAGCGAATCATATTTCAAAGATCTACGCAATGCGAAACAAAAACAATCAGCATAAAAAGGCCAATAAACGTTTCTATGCTTTGAAGGATGTCTCCTTTAAAGTCGAAAAAGGCGATGTGGTCGGGATCTTGGGAACGAACGGATCAGGAAAGTCGACTCTTTCTTTGTTGTTGTCTGGAATATCCGATATCGATTCAGGCGAGATCAAGATCCATGGCGAACAAGCTTTGATCGCCATCAATACAGGACTCAATATGCAGCTGACCGGTCTAGAAAACATCAAAGTCAAAGGGGCTTTGATGGGTCTGAAGAAAAAACAGATCGAAGCGATCACAGAAGATGTGATCAATTTCTCGGAGCTTGGCGATTTTTTATATCAGCCTGTCAAAAAGTATTCCAGCGGAATGAAATCCCGTCTTGGTTTTTCGATCTCGTTAGCGCTCGATCCCGATATATTCATTGTCGATGAAGCGTTGTCGGTCGGCGATAAAGGCTTCGCGAAAAAGTGCATGGATAGAATGATGCAGTTGAGGAACGATCAAGGAAAGACGATCTTTTTTATCTCTCATTCTTTAGATCAAGTGCGAAATTTCTGCACGAAAGGCATGTGGATCGAAGGTGGCGAACTGAAAGCGTATGGAGATGTCGAGACTGTCGCTTCCGAATATTCTGAATACGTGGATTCTTTGAACGCCCTCAAGGGAAAAGAAAAACAAAAAGTCTTGGACGAAAAATTCGAAAAACGACTTCTTCCAAGCCCGCCAAAGAAGACATTATGGCAAAAAATCAAGGGATGAGATCCCTTTTTTCTTAAAGGTCGGTGAAAGATATGAAAAAAGTAATCACATATGGAACATTTGATTTGTTCCATATCGGCCATTTGAATATATTGAAGCGCGCCAAGGAGCTCGGCGATTATTTGATCGTGGGCGTCAGTTCTGATGAATTCAATAAAATCAAAGGCAAACATTGTCAAATTAGCGATAAGGACCGCATGGAGATCGTGAAAGCGATCCGTTATGTGGACGAAGTGATCCCGGAGACGAGCTGGGATCAAAAAGTGAAAGATATTCAAGAACACGATGTGGATGTTTTTGTGATGGGCGACGATTGGAAAGGAAAGTTTGACGATTTGAAAGAGTATTGCGAAGTCGTCTATCTACCTAGGACTGAAGGAATCTCGACGACGCAAATCAAGGATACATTGAAAGAGGCGGACTATGAGTGAATTACGTATATATATCGATCAAGATGAATTAACAATTGAAAAGATTCGCGCTCGCCACAGCCAAGAGGATACACTTGTTTTCAATTTAAATGATTTTGATGAAGAAACATGCACGATCACGACGAAAATGAGTGTCAATCGGCAAAAGGACACGCATTGTATCTTGTTTCAGCAAATGTGGAATGAAAAGCTTGTCCTTGTGTATTGCGGACAAAAATATATCCATGTCGGATGCGGAAGCGCAGAAATCCTTTATCAAAAAATGGGGCGACCGTATGTGTTCTCGACTTCTCAACGTCTAACTCGAAGAGGTCTAAAGATCAAGATTAAAGGGTATATTTATGATCCGTTCAATTTGCCAAGCACCTCTTGCTCCATCATGGTCGATGAAAACAACAAACAAGAGGTGGAGCTTCAAAAATCATTGAAAAAGATCCCAAAGTACACTTTTTTATGGAAGCCTTCGCAAACGGTGTTTTTTAAGATGGACAAGCTTTTATATCCGAATGCGATCATCAACTGCAACATCATGAGCGATTGGTGTGTAGAGGGCCATGAGCTCTTGCATCCAGTAGGATGCGGATATTTACGCAAGAATGGAGATCGGAGAAACTATGTGCCGTTCCAATCGCTCTATTATAAAGGCTGGGCGCTTCATTTACGTAAGACCCGGGCAGGCAATCTCGCCTTTATCCGTCGGCCGATGGAAGAAATAGAAAAGAAGCTCGATTTTCGAATCAAAGAAAATCCTCTCATCGATTGGGCGATGTATCATCTAGGAAAATGGAAGCGGGCTTGGAGCAAAAAACCGGTGAATTTGTTTTATGAAAAATTCGCCTCGAAATCCGAGGAAGGCGCTTTTGATTTGTTTTTAAAGGCGCGCGACAATACAACTTCAAACAATTATTTTATCATCGATCCTACATCGAGCGATTATGAAAAAATCAAGAATGAAAAAAACGTAGTCAAAAAGTGGAGCTGGAAATATTATTGGCTCTTGTTTGCTTCCGATCATTTTATCGCGACGGAAGCGCCGATTCATATCAATATCGTTCGTTCCAACAATAAATATTTTCGAAAGAGCACATTTGAGAAGAAGTTTATTTTCCTACAGCACGGGGTGACGTATTTAAAACGGCATGGCGTCAATTCGCCATTTGTTTCCGGGAAAGAAGCGACACCAAATTTGATGGTGGTCGGCAGCGAAAAAGAAAAAGATATCGTATCTGATATGCTCGGTTTAAAAGAAGAGCAGCTTCTTGTGACAGGCTTGCCTGTTTTTTCGAATCTGAAATGGGAGAGCATGGATAAAAACAGCGATGATCTTGTAACCGTCATGCTTACATGGAAGCCCTATGAAGAATTTATGACCGATTTCGATCAGACTTCATATTATCAAAATACAAAAGCAATCTATGAAGCTTTGTTAGAAAAATTACCGAAAGAAAAGATCATGATCATCCCGCATCCAAAGATCGCGCATTTAATGCAGAATACGGATTTCGCGCAAAATGTATGGGATCGAGAAATATCGGAAGCGCTCTCTAAATCGAAGCTCTTGATCACAGATTATTCTTCGGTTTGCTACAACAGCTTTTATCAAGGAGGCGGTGTCGTGTTCTTTCAGCCAGATCTAGCTTTATATGAGGCAGAAAATGGAGATCTGATCCCGGAGGATGATGAATACATCGGCCATCGTGTGTATGATCTTGAAACATTGAAGAAGCTTTTAGATCAAGGGATCCATGATCAAAAGATCGACCTCGCTTTCTATCGGACCCCTGAATATGTAGATCGATATTTAACGATCAACTCTTTTGTGGATGGAAGGAATATCGACCGGATCGATGAACAGCTTAAAGAGCTGAAAATTGTATGAGTTCGCTTTTTACGCGTCGAAAAACGGATCTAGTCAAAGGATTCGCGATCCTCTTTATGTATATTCATCACTTTTATTTAGACCCCTCTCGTTATGAAGGATTTCCTATTTATTTTTTTCTAGGAGAGGAATTTGTCAATAAAGTGGCGGTATTCATGAAGATTTGTGTGGCGATGTTCATGTTTTTATCGGGATATGGGATGTATTTGAGCGCTCAAAAGAAACAAGGAGAACATGCGCTCGCATTGTATTCGATCAAACGCTATATCAAGTTGATCTTCTCTTTTTTCTTTATTTTTTGGCTTGTTCAGCTTATCTTCTATCCAACGATGCGTTGGAGAAAGATCTATGGCACTTCATTAGATAGTCTCGGTTATTTTTTGATCGACATGTTTGGATTGGCGCACCTTTTTCATACCCCCACCTATTTAGGGACTTGGTGGTATATTTCTTTGATTTCGCTTGTGATATTCACATTTCCAATCCTATTTCGCTTGTTTGATCAAAGGGTTTGGCTCTATATGGTGATCATCGTGCTGATCCAATGGATCGAGCCGGTCAAAGATCTTGAATATGTCCGCTATTTGCCTGCGTTTAGCTTCGGAATGCTTTTTGCGCGATATCATTTCGTGGACTATTTTCATAGGAAAATAGAGCAAAGTCCTCATTCCAAGTGGCTCTTTGGAGCGCTGATGGGGTTTGGATGCATTCTTTGTTTTTATTTTCGATTGGTTCCGAATATTCCGATTGGCTTGAAAGATGGTCTGATCGTAAGCTATATCATCAGTTTTATTGTTCTTTTCATTCCCGATTTTAAAATCGGTGTGGAATTAGGAAAGCGTTCGATGAGCATGTTTTTAACACATACCCTTGTAAGAACGACGTTTTTCAAAGAGTTCAGCTATGGATTTTATGATGCGGGCTTGAATTTACTCGTTTTTACACTGGTGACGTATATGATCGCTTTGGCGATCGATGAAATGAAGGTTAAATGCGGCTATGATCGTTTCGTCGATCGATTGATAAAAAGAATATGAGGGAAGAGGATGAAATTACTGCAAAAATTAAAAAGAATCGCTGGCGCATGGATCCGTTTCACATATCGGTGCACCTACAAATGGATCCCGATCGATCCCAAGCTCGTCATTTTCATTTCATTTCATGGCCGAGGGTATTTGGACAATCCCAAAGCGATCTATGAAGCGATGCGAAACGATCTACGCTTTCAAGGGTATCGATTTATTTGGTTCATCAAGCATAAAAAGAAAAAGAACATTGTTATTCCGGGTGCCAAAGTCGTAGAGTATTTCTCGATTCCTTATTTTTACTATTTGTCGAGAGCGAAATTTTGGGTCATCAATTGTAAGATGCCTTCCTATATTTCAAAAAAGCCAGACCAGATTTATTTGCAGACTTGGCATGGAACTCCATTAAAGAAGCTGGGACATGATATCGATGTCGCAGAAAATACGACATTTTATCGTTCCGGCATGAATTTTGAAGAAATGACAGGAAGCTATGATATCGATGTGACTCGTTACAATTATATGATCTCTCCCAATACATTTTGCACGAAAGTGTTTCAAAGCGCTTTTGGGATCGATCGGCAACGTTTGATCGAAACGGGCTATCCGCGGAATGATTTTTTAAGCAATTATACAGAAGACGATGTTCTAAGGATCAAGAAAAAATACAACTTGCCTTTGGATAAGAAGATCGTTTTATACGCACCAACGTGGAGGGACGATTCCTTCGTGGCAGCGGGCTATACGTTTGAGTTGCAGGCGGATTTTAAAAAGTGGAAAGAAGCGCTAGGAGAAGATACGATCGTCTTGTTCAAGCCGCATTACTTGATCATCAATCGTTTTGATCAGGATCCTTCGTTAAAAGATTTTTTGTATTCGATCCCAGCCGAAGCGGAAATTAGTGAATTATATATCGTGGCGGATCGTCTCGTGACCGATTATTCGAGCGTCTTTTTCGATTATGCGATCTTGAAGCGCCCTATTTATTTTTATATGTATGACAAGGAACAATATGCGAACAATTTAAGAGGATTTTATTTAGACATTTATAAAGATCTTCCAGGAAAGATCTATGAAAAAGAGCAAGATCTTCTAGAAGCGCTGAAGAAGGAAGAATTCGATCAAGAACGTTTAAGCGCGTTTAATGCCCTCTTCAATAATCGGGAAGATGGAGAAGCTTCGAAGCGTGTGTTGGATGTTTTAGCGAAAGATCGAATGGAGTGATCGATATGGGTTTGAGCAAACTTGTTTTAAAGATCGCCCTTTCGATCGTGAACGCTTGTACATTTTTTCTGCATCCAAAATGGAATCGGATCACATTTGTCTCATTGACGAGCGATGTGCTTTCAGGTGATTTTCTTAGATTGTCAAAAGCGCTCGAGAAGGAGCATCGTTATGATCTTCGTTATAATTTGATCGTATTCAAGCAGAATATATGGGGACAGATCGCTTATTTTTTTAATTGTTTAAAGCAACTTGTTGAATATAAACGTTCTGCTTTAGTCATTCTTAACGACAATAATTTTGTGATTTCAGTGATGAAGCCTAAACAGACGAAGGTGCTTCAGATCTGGCATGCGCCAGGAGCGGTTAAAAAGTTTGGCAATCAGATCAAACGTCAATATAAGATCCGAAACTATGACGCAGTGATTTGCAGCGCCCCCTATTGGAAGGAATGTTTTGCCGAAGCCTTTGGTGTTTTTCCTGAACAAGTCTATCCGACAGGAATGCCGAGGATCGATGATCTTTACGATCAAAGTGTTCGAAAAGCAAATCGAGATACTTTTTATCAAAAATATCCGCAGACAAAAGGAAAGCGCTTGATTTTATACGCTCCTACATTTCGGGGCAATATCATTGATGGTTTCCAGATCGAATCGTTGAATATGTCCAAGATCGATCCAGCTTTGAAGGAGAATACGCTTCTTTTATATAAGTTTCATCCTTTGTTAGGGGATGTGCAGCTCTCTTCCAAGAAAGCGATCGATGTCAATGCGGAAGATTTGTATACGTTAATGGAAGTAAGCGATTGTCTGATTTCCGATTATTCGAGCGTGTTTTTTGATTACTCGCTCTTGAACAAGCCGATGCTTTCTTTCGTGCCCGATCTTGAGATGTATAAAAAGACGATTGGATTGAATATCGCGTATGAGAAAGAATTTCCTGGGCCAATCTGTAAAACAGAAGAGGAGATTTGCGCAGCGATCCGAAATCTTCATACGTATGATCATGAAAAGCTTCAATCGTTTCGGAATCGTTATATTGTCGATTTTGACGGAAAGAATACAGAAAGGATCGTTCATTTGATCAATTCGCTATTAAAAAAAGCTCAGTGATCTGAGCTAATTTTTAAATGTGACTTCGATATCGTATTGGTCTTTGATGCCATCCGCGATCTGAAGAAGCTTCGTGATCGAATTGATCGTGTTCTCTTCAGCGACTTGATAGATTTGTTTTTCTTTGAGTTCTTCATCGACGAGCTTTTTTTGCTGGATGGCGAACTCTTTATAGTCGTTGATGCTGATTTGATTAAAGACATTTTTAGATTCGTTGTAGACTTCTATGCTTTTTTCATCGATCGTATTCGTAAGCACTTCAACAGGTGGCAAAGCGATCTTGATTTTGTTTTGTGTGACTTGAATATCCGCTTGATCGAGATCGACGCCAAGATTGACTTCTCCTTCATAAGTCAAAATAAAATACTTGTTCGTGAGAGGAATCGACCAATTATTGATTTCCAATGAATTTTCATAACGGCCAACTTTGGCGTAATGATATTTCGTGGTGATCAAATCCGAAGCGGATCTTAGTTGTTCTAAAACCGTCGTTTGGCTTACTTGTGGTTCGCTTTGTTTTATATTCCAATTCGCGACCCCAAAAAAGAGAAAAACGCCTACGAGGATCCCGGCTGCCAAGACAAATACATACGATTTCCAATTTTTTAATTTTTTCATAGCTTTATCTTATCATATTTTCCTGTTCCTATGAAAATCATATCCCCAAATATGTGTTATAATAAACGACACGGAGGCAATCATGACACAAGAACAATTTATACAAGCACTCTCAAGCCGCGGGATCTCGCTGTCTGAAAAGCAGATCACGCAGTTTCAAACATATATGCGTCTTCTTCAAGAATGGAATGAAAAGATGAATTTGACCGCGATCGTCAAGGACGAAGAAGTGTGGGAAAAACATTTTTATGATTCGATCTTGCCTTTTATTGGCTTGGATCTTTCGAGTTTTTGCGATGTGGGCAGCGGAGCGGGTTTTCCAGGGATCCCGGTCAAGATCGTCTATCCTGATTGCGAAATGACGCTGATCGAACCACTTCAGAAGCGATGCCGCTTTTTAGAGGAAGTCGTTTCTCAATTGAAGCTGGAAAATATTTCGGTAATGAACGTGCGGGCGGAAGAGTATGCCAAAGAACATCGGGCTCTATTTTCGATCGTCTCGGCTCGAGCGGTCGCCAAGCTTTCGATTTTATTAGAGTTATGCATTCCTTTATTGAAGGTCGATGGGATCTTTGTCGCTTTAAAAGGAAAAAATGGAGATCAAGAGCTGAAGCAGGCTAAAAAAGCGCTCTCGCTCTTGCATGTCAAGCTGATCAAGGAAGAAAAGACGACGATCGAGGAAGATGCGACTCGGATCAATTTTTATTTTCAAAAAGTACAGGCCACGCCAATCAAATATCCTAGAGCGTATGGGCAGATCAAAAAGAAGCCACTGGAGGAACAATAAATGGGGAAGATCATAGCGATATCGAATCAAAAAGGAGGCGTGGGCAAGACGACGACCGCGATCAATGTAGCGACTGGACTCGCTTATGCGAATCGAAAAGTCCTGCTCGTCGACTTTGATATGCAAGGAAACGCTTCGCAAGGATTATCGGCTCTAAAAGGTGAAGGTCAGCCAACTGTGTATTCGGTCTTAATGGAAAAATTTCCGATTGAAAAGGCGCTCATCCATATCGAGGAGAGTGGTGTCGATATCTTGCCAGCCAACATTTCTTTAGCTGGCGCCGATTTGATGATGGATAAGATCGGGCATGGAAAAGAGCGGCTTCTCAAAGAGGCTTTGGATCCTTTGCGAAATCGATATGATTATATATTGATCGATTGTCCTCCTTCTTTAGGCTTGCTCAACACGAACGCTTTGACCGCAGCCGATAGTGTCCTGATCCCTGTTCAATGTGAATATTACGCCTTAGAGGGAGTTACTCAGCTCTTGATCACGATCCGGATCGTGCAGCAAACAAGCAATCCGGACTTGAAGATCGAGGGAATCTTGATGACGATGTCGGATATTCGCACGCGTTTGAGTGTCGAAGTTTCTCAAGAAGTACGGCAAACGTTTGGCAAGCTCGTCTATGAGAACTCGATTCCGCGTAATGTGAAGCTTTCCGAGGCGCCAAGCCGCGGACTTTCGATTTTTGAATACGATAAGCGTTCGAAAGGAGCGGAAGCTTACAAAGAGCTTTGTGAGGAGATCATTCAAAGAAATGGAGGTCGATGATATGGCGAATAAAACAGCACGCTTAGGAAAAGGGATCAATTCGATCTTTGGGGCTGATGTCAGCAAGGTGCTTGACGATATCCAAAATGGCGATGTGGAAACAGAAGCCCAAGAGCAACTGCAGATCCGCCTTGAGGAGATCCGGCCCAACCCATATCAGCCTCGAAAGGTCTTTGATCCAACAGCTTTAGAGGAATTGAAAGATTCGATCCAGCAGCATGGGGTCTTTACGCCGATCTTGGTGAAGAAAAGCATCGCCGGCTATGATCTGATCGCTGGAGAAAGGCGGCTTAGAGCAAGCAAGCTAGCGGGATTGGAAACGATTCCGGCGATCGTCGTTCCTTTCAATGATCAAGAAATGATGGAGATCGCTTTATTGGAAAACATCCAGCGGGAAGATCTGAATGTGATCGAAGAAGCAAGAGCGTATGAGCAGCTGATCCAGAAGCTTGGTTATACGCAAGAGCAGCTTGCCAAAAGAGTGGGCAAATCGAGAGAGCATATCACGAATTTGCTGCGTCTTTTAAAGCTTCCGGAAGATGTGCAAGATTATGCGATCAATAAAGAACTTTCGATGGGGCATATTCGGGCGCTTCTTTCTTTGAAGGACGAGATGAAAATGCGTCAGATCGCGAAAATGGCGATCGATCAAGGCCTCTCGGTTCGGAAAGTCGAACAGCTTGTCAAAGACAACGGTCAAAAAAAGGAAAAAACGCCTGTCGAGAAGCCGGAAGCGAATTTATTTTTGATAGAAGCGAAAAAGCAAATGGAGGAGATGTTCCAAACTTCGGTGAAGATCTCCAATCAGACGATTCAGATCCATTTTGAAAACGATCAAGATCTGACGAGGATCTTAGAAATACTGCATTTGATCGAGACAAACGAATGAGATTGTCTCGATTTTTTGTTGACATCTTGAATAGGGTCTAGTTAAATGGAAGAATCATGGAGAGCGAAAACGATAGCGCCAGGACTGAGCGATCAGTTGACGAGGACCAGATTTTTCGAAAGATTCGGCGGGTGATCTGGAGGCTTGATACAGTCTAAGTAGATGGACAAAAACATGTCGCGAGGCGTGAACAGAGCCATCGAGTATCCTCCATGAACATACATCATCAATAATTAAATGGAGGATCAGAACATGTGTGGAATTACAGCATTTACGGGGCAGGAGCCTGCCCTTCCTTTTCTATTGCAAGGTTTAGAGAAATTAGAATATCGCGGGTATGATTCGGCAGGCGTTTCTTTAGTGGATCCAGAGGGGATCATCACGAAAAAAGCGAAAGGAAAACTAGAGGCTCTTAAAGAAGAATTGTATAAAGAGACGTATTTGCAGCAAGCAGGGATCGGACATACTCGGTGGGCGACGCATGGGATCCCATCGCATTTGAATTCGCATCCGCATATCAATGCCGATAATACGATTTCGATCGTTCACAATGGGATCATCGAAAACTATCAATCGATCAAAGAAGGATTGGAAATGCAGGAGTATACGTTCCATTCCCAGACAGATAGCGAGGTGATCGTGCACCTTCTCGATTACTATTATGATGGGGACATGATCAAAGCGCTCAAGAAAGTGACGAGCTATTTAGAGGGAAGCTACGCGTTGTGCGTAACGACGCTCGATGAACCGGATACGATTTATGTCGCGAAAAAAGAAAGTCCCATGATCTTAGGAAAAACGGACACGGCCGCTTTTTGCGCGAGCGATATTCCGGCTTTGATCGCCTACACCAAAGAGATCATCGCTTTAGAAGATCAGCAAATGGCGATCCTAAAGCCGGGGAAGATCCAAGTGTTGGATCAAGAAGGAAATGAAGTGGATATTCAGCCTGTTTTTGTTCCTTACGATCTAGAAGCGGCTCAAAAGAACGGCTACGAGACGTTCATGGAAAAAGAGATCGCAGAGCAGCCTTTCGTGATCAAAGAAACGCTCCGTTCTCGGATCGAAGATCATATCCTCATGCCAGAACTCGATGATTTGGCGATGGAGGATATTCATGCGATCTATATGATCGCTTGCGGAACGGCGTATCATGCTTCTTTATATGCCCAATATTTAGGAAGAGAATGGCTTTCGATTCCGATCCAATGCGTGCCAGCGAGTGAATTTCGATATGGAAATTATCCTGTCGACGAGCATAGTCTTTGTTTATTCGTTTCTCAATCCGGCGAGACGGCGGATACATTGGCGGCTTTGAAGGCTTGCAAGAAAAAGAATGCGAAAACGATCGCGGTTTGTAATGTGCTCGATTCTTCGATCTCACGTATCGCGGATACGACATTATATACGTGCGCAGGACCTGAGATTGCGGTCGCGAGCACCAAAGCGTATACGACGCAGCTTACCCTTCTTGCGTGTATCATGCTCAAGCTTGCTGAACTGGCAAAAGTTGAAGTGAATGGTTATGATCAGCTGTTGCATGATTTAAAGGCGCTTCCAGAAACGATTGAATCGATGCTAGGCATGGAAGCGCAAATGAAGGAGTACGCTTCGTTTTTGAAAGAACAACAGGATGCGTATTTTATCGGACGGCAACTCGATTATGTTTCTGTGCTCGAGGGCGCTTTGAAGCTGAAAGAAATTTCTTACGTGCATGCTGACGCGTATTATGCAGGAGAATTGAAGCACGGTCCGATCGCGCTGATCGAAGAGGGGACGGTCGTGATCGCTTTGGCGACCCAAAAGGATGTCGCGAGCAAGACGATCTCAAATATTGAAGAGACGATTGCTCGGGGCGCGAATGTGATCTTGATCAAAGCGAAAGGTGTGCATTCGGATAAGATCGCGCACCAGATCGAGATCCCGGATATTCATCCGTATTTGGCGTGTTTGCCAGCGACGATCTTGTTGCAGCAATTCGCTCTTTGGAGCGCTAAAGAAAAAGGCTGCAATGTGGATCAGCCTCGAAATCTAGCGAAAAGTGTGACGGTCGAATGATCATTTAGGCAAAGAACGGATGTATTGGCACGTCTTTTCTAGCCCGTTTTCCGATAAATAACATAATAAATATAAGATCTGACGATCAGTTTCGGGATGGATCAAGATATGGTCTCTTCCATTCATATAATAAGTAAGTGCACTGGAATCAGTGTACTTTTATTTTTCATAGACCATGCTCGCGGCTACCCGATCGCAAAACATCTCATACACGTAGCGGTTTGGCATCTTGACGGCTTTGACGCCATGTTCTCCATTATCGATCCAATACTCCCAATGATGTGGGTTCCTTCCTTTGTGGTGGAGCCATGACATAGAATAGCCTTCTATTTCTTTTTGGGCATTGATCGGCGAACGATAGCCTTGATAGTATTGAAAGCCTGTTTTTAATTCGATGGGCGTATATTTGCTCAGATCGTGCAGAAGGCCTTGTTTATAGAGTCCGCACTTGAAACAAAGTTCCATGACTTTGATTTTATGGGCGTTGATCGTAGAAAGGTGGCCTTTGATTTTTTGAATTTGATTCATGTTTTTAGTATACACACTTTTGTTAAGAGTGAATATAGGGATGATTGAAAAGCCTTACATGTATTTGAAAAAACGTAAAATATTCTTGAAAAGCTTCTTTCATGTGCTAAAATTTAAACATCAGACTTAGAGTCGTAGAAGTTTATTAGGAGGAGAAAAGAATGAACTCTCGAAAACTATTTGCAGGGTTGACATCGGCTGCGATGTTGTTGAGCCTTGCAGGGTGCAGCAGTTCGAATGGCGGCGGTTCTAACGGCGGCTCAGATTCAAAATCCGAAAGCAAACCGCTGATCGTTGGAACGACGCAAGAATTAGCTGGTGTATTCTCACCGATTTTCTATCAATCCGCTTATGATGGATGGGTAGTCGACATGATCTATGAACCACTTCTTCGTTATACGAAGGATTCGGAATTGAAGCCATATTTGGCGGAAGAAATGCCTGAGATCTCTGAAGATGGAAAAACGATCACGTTCAAGATCAAAGAAGGAATCAAATTCTCGGATGGTTCGGACTTGGATGCCAACGACGTTAAATTCACGTTCACGTTGATCGCCGATCCTTCTTATGATGGACTCTTCACTGGAAACGCCGATTTTATCGAAGGTTATAAAGAATATCATGATGGCGACGCGACGGAATTTAGCGGAATCGAAGTTGTCGATGATCATACCGTGACATTCCACTTGATGGACACACAATACGATTCTGTCAGCACGCTTGGTGGCATGGGTATCATTTCCGATACACAATATGAATATAAAAAAGGCGATCTAGGAGACTACAAATCGAAAAACGATCAGCCTATGGGTTCGGGTCCTTATGTATTGAACAGCTACGATAAAGCGGCTGGTGCTTCGCTTGTGAAAAATGAAAACTATACAGGAGAAGGCGATTATAAGATCTCGCAAGTCGTTGTTAAAACGATCGCGGAAGCGACAGAATTGACTTCGCTGCAAAATGGCGATATCAACTACTTCCCAGAATCGATCGAAGCCGATATCGTCGGACCAGCTTCGTTGGATGAGAATTTGGCTTTTGACCATTACTTCAGAGCGGCTGAAGGATACTTCGGTTATAATTGCGCGGCAGGCGTGACTAAGGATGCCGCAGTTCGTCAAGCTCTTTCTTACGCGACGAACCGTCAAGAATTCATCGACGCTTACTTCAAGTATCCAGAAGCATCGGATGAATTGAAAGAAATCCCTCTTGGTTATAAACCTACGATTTATTGGAACCCAGTATCGGCGAACTTAGGCTCGATCGTTACAGGCGAAGAAAAACTCGATGGATTGGCTGTATATGATTTCGACGTTGAAAAAGCGAAGAAGGTTCTTGAAGACGCTGGATGGAAAGATACAGATGGCGATGGAATCCGTGAAAAAGACGGCGAAAAATTAACGGTTAAATTCTTGTTGAGCGAAGGAAACTCCGTTCTTGAAATGTTGATCCCGATCATCGAAAAATCTTGGAAAGAAATCGGTGTCGATTTGAAACAAAACACGGTTGATTTCAACACGTTGATGGATACTGTCACTCCAGGCAGCGGCGATAGCGATTGGAACGTATTCTTCATGGCTACATCGTATATAGGTGTTGAAAACGCGGATTCGAACTACAACTTGATGAGCGGCGATCCAAACAACTATTCTGGTTTGCAAGATAAGAAACTGGATGATGAGTTGAAAGCGGGTCGCGGAACAGTAGATGAAGCGAAATCTGTCGAAAACTATAAGAAAGCGATGATCACGGAAAACGATTTGATTCCATATTTGCCAATTTATGGAAATGAATTGTTCAACGTCTATGCGAAGAATGTCAAACTTACAGACACTGGTCCAGTACGCTCTTGGGCTCAAGCTTTGGATACTGCAGTAGTTGAATAGAAGTGAACGAATTTAAAGAGCAAGCCATTGTATGACTTGCTCTTATTATAATTTTCAAAAGATTTTATTTTGAAAATTATAATAATCATATTACATTTATTAGTAGGAGGAATATATATGTTAAGATATACGATCAAACGTTTATTGACTATGATTCCCGTCGTATTGGTCATTTCCATCATGATCTTTGGCGTTGTCAAAGCGATGCCAGGAGATGAGGTTACAACGTATCTAGGGCCTGGTTCACGGGCTTCAGAACAAACTCGCATGGAAGTGCGCGAAAAACTCGGATTGGATAAGAGTTTGCCAGAACAATACGTTCGCTGGCTTGGGCGCGTGGCGACAGGTGATTTGGGAACATCCGTCGCATTGCGTAAACCAGTATCGGAAATCATAGGCTCTTATATTTGGAATACATTTTATTTGAATGTGCTTGCGCTGATCATCGCGTTGATCTTCGCGATCCCAGTGGGAATCAAGCAGGCAGTCAAAAAAGGCTCCGCCTTTGATAATTTTTGGACCGTGTTCTCTTTGTTGGGAATCAGTGTCCCTACTTTCTTTTTCGCGTTAGTGTTGATCTTTTATGTGGCGCTCAACTTTGGATTGCCGCTTTCAGGCATGCGTGATACGATGCTTTCGAGCTTCGGATATCAAAGCGCGTGGCAGGAATTTTGCGATGTCGCCGTCCATTCGATCCTTCCAGTGACTGTGCTCGCGTTTGGCTCGTTCGCCACATTCTCGAGATACGTGCGTAACTCGATGGTCGAAGTGATCAATATGGATTATGTGCGCACAGCGAGAGCGAAAGGTTTGAAGGAGAAGACAGTGATCTATAAACACGCCTTCAAGAACGCGCAGATCCCGCTTGTGACGCTTTTAGGAATGTATATTCCTTCACTATTTAGCGGTGCTGTTATTTTGGAGACCGTATTCGTATGGCCAGGAATCGGTAAAGTACTGATCGACGCGGTCAATCAGCGCGATACTTCGCTGATCATGGCTTGTCTTGTTTTTAGCGCGATCTTGATGATCTTAGGAAACTTATTGTCGGATCTATGTTATTCGCTTGTCGATCCGCGTGTGAAAGTTGATGGTTAGGAGGGAATCGAATGGCTAAAAAAGATGCAGTCGTTCTCGATACTGGAGAAAAAATTGAATCGATCGGCCCTTGGGCCATCGCGTGGCGGAAATTTAAAGCGAATAAAGTCGCCATGGCTGGCTTGGTCATTTTCATATTGATCATTTTAAGCGTGATCATCGTTCCGATGGTCATGGGCATCAGTGTGAGCGATTATGATACTTCGATCGCGAACCAGGCCCCTAGCGCCGCCCATCTTCTAGGCACCGATAATCAAGGCCGCGATTGCTTATATCGTTTGTTCTTGGGAGGACGGATCTCGATCATCGTAGGTTTGCTTGCCGCGTTGCTGACAGTCGTTCTCGGATGTCTTGTCGGCGGTATTTCTGGTTATTATGGAGGAATGACGGATAATTTATTGATGCGTTTTTCTGAAATCGTGTATGCTCTTCCATTCACGCCAATGATTATCGCGGTAGCGGCGACGATGGTTTGGGTGCCTCAAAGCCAAAAAATGTATACCGTGGCGCTTTTGATCGGTCTTTTGTCTTGGCCTGGTCTTGCCCGTCTTGTTCGTGGTCAGATCTTGACGCTGCGCGAACAAGAATTCATGCAAGCGTGTACAGCGCTTGGTCTTTCTGATTTTTCAAAGATCTTCAAGCATTTGCTTCCAAACGTGATTTCGCTTGTGATCGTCAACGCGACTTTACAGATGGCCAGTGCGGTCCTTACCGAAGCAGGTCTTTCCTTCTTAGGAATGGGTGTCATGCCGCCTACACCTTCGTGGGGAAATTTGATGAACTTGGCGCGCGATGCTCGAATCTTCCAATACTACCCTTGGCAATGGATGCCAGCAGGTTTAATGTGCCTGTTGACAGTTGTTTCGATCAACTTAGTCGGTGAAGGGCTTCGTGACGCCTTCGACCCGAAAGAGCTGCAGTAGAAAGCGGGGTATTCGATGTCTATTAATAAGAAAATATTGCGCGTAGAAGATCTTCGCGTTTATTTCCATACGAAAAAGGGCGATTCAAAAGCCGTAGATGGCAATCATTTTACGATGTATGAGAATGAGACATTGGCGATCGTCGGAGAATCGGGCTGCGGTAAATCTGTGACTGCAATGTCGATCTTAGGCCTTGTCTCGGAACCTGGCGAAATCATGCCTGGATCCAAGATCATTTATATGGGTAATGTCGATAAGCCAGAAGATGGTTTGAATCTAGCGACAGCCACCGACGAGCAACTTCGCGATGTGCGTGGAAACGAGATCTCGATGATCTTCCAAGAACCGATGACTTCTTTGAATCCCGTATTTACTGTAGGGGATCAAATCATTGAAAATATTACGATCCATGAAAGTGTCAGCAAAGAAGAAGCGCGTAAAAGAGCGATCGATCTTTTGGGACAAGTCGGTATCTCTAGACCAGAGAGCATCATCGACAACTATCCATTCCAGCTTTCGGGAGGTATGTGTCAGCGGGTCATGATCGCGATGGCGCTCTCTTGTAATCCAAAGCTGCTGATTGCGGATGAACCGACAACAGCGCTTGATGTGACGATCCAGGCGCAGATCTTGACGTTGATGAATCAATTGAAAGAAAAATTCGGCACCAGTATCATGTTAATCACGCACGATCTAGGCGTCGTAGCGCAAGTCGCTGATCATGTCAATGTCATGTACGCTGGAAAAGTGGTCGAGACTGCGCCAGTTGGTGAATTGTTTAAAAATCCAAAGCATCCATATACGGTCGGCTTGATGCACTCGATGCCTTCCCTAGCTACGGAAGGAGAGCGTCTAGCTGTCATCAAAGGAACGGTTCCAAATCCTTTGTATTTACCAAAAGGTTGTCACTTCGCGGATCGTTGTCCACATGTGATGCCGATTTGCCGTGAAAAACAACCAAAAGCGACAAAGATCGCTTCACGTCATCGTGTATGGTGTTTCTTGTATGAACAAGAAGAAGTTGTTCAAGAAGAAATTGTAGAAGTGGAGGCATAAAAATGGCAGAAGAACGTAAAAAGATCCTTGAAGTCCGCGATGTCAAAAAATACTTTCCACTCACAAAAGGGAAATTGAAAGAGGGAGTTCCGTGCGTCAAAGCAGTCGATGGGGTTTCCTTTGACTTGTACGAAGGAGAGACTCTTGGTCTTGTTGGTGAGTCGGGATGCGGTAAATCGACATTAGGCCGCACCATCATCCGGCTGTATGAACCAACAGCAGGCGAAGTCTTGTTCAATGGTGAAGATATTTCTAAAAAATCAAGAAAAGAGATGCGGAAGCTGCGCGAGCAAATGCAGTTCATTTTCCAAGATCCTTATTCTTCGCTCAATCCACGGATGAACGTGTTCAATATTTTGGCGGAGCCTTTATTGGCGCACGGGATTTTCAAACGTGGTCCAGAACTCGAAGAGTATGTAAAAAAACTGATGGATAAATGTGGACTTCCTAGTTATTATTGCTATCGATATCCACACCAATTCTCTGGTGGACAAAGACAAAGAATCGGGATCGCGCGCTCGTTGGCGCTCAATCCTAGCTTTATTATTTGCGATGAACCTGTCAGCGCTCTGGATGTATCGATCCAGTCGCAGATCATCAACTTGATGAAAGATATGCAGGAAGAAAATAATATTTCTTATATCTTTATTTCGCATGATTTATCGGTCGTTAAATATATTTCTGATCGTATTGGTGTAATGTACTTAGGTACGATCGTTGAATTGGCAGATAAAAACCAAATCTATGACAATCCACAGCATCCATATACGCAGGCATTGATTTCGGCGATCCCGATCCCTGATCCAGAAAAGCGGAACGAAATGAAGCTGATCGAGGGCGAGATCCCAAGCAACGTCAATACGCCTTCAGGATGCAAGTTCCATCCACGTTGTCCTTTTGCGAAGGATATTTGTAAAGAAAAAGAGCCTCCATATAAAGAGGTCGCTCCTAAGCATTGGGCTCGTTGCTGGTTTGCTGGAGAGTTTAAATGGTAAATAAGCGTCCAACGATGCAGGAGATGCTCAGTAAGAAAGAAAAGCAGGCGAATAAAGTCGATCTTTTAGAAAAGGATGATTTTAAAGCGCTCAATAAAGCGGCATTTTCTGTATTTGGACCTGTTTTGATTGGTGCCATTGTTGTTTTAGCTCTTGTGATCCTGATCTTCACCCGTATGTTCAGCTCATAAGAGCTTTTTTATAAAAAGAGTATAGGAGAAACCACGATGAAATTTAAAGAATATCCGTATGAACATTTGGATGAAAAATTTGTTGAATCCGAGTATCAAAATGTTGAAAAAGCGCTGAAAGAAGCCAAAAGCTATGACGCGTTCTATAAGGCGTTCCAAGATCTTGACGTATTGAATCGAAAGGTCGAGACGATGTCGAATCTTTCGAGTGTTCGTCATACGATCCAGACAAATGACGCCTATTATACGCAAGAAAACGATTATTTTAACGAACTGATTCCTCATGTTCAAAATTATCGCGATTCCATCACGAAAACGATTTGGAATTCCCCTTATTTTGAAGAGCTCAAAAAGCATGTTCCTCCTGTTTATTTTTTAAAGAAGGAATTTGGAATGAAAGCTTTTGATCCTTCGATCATCGAAGAACTGCAGCAAGAAAACAAGCTGGCGAGCGAATACCAAGCGTTGGTCGCAAGTGCCGATATCGAATTTGATGGCAAGCATTATTCATTAGAAGGTCTACAAGTTAAAATGCAAGACGAAGACCGAGAAACTCGAAAAAGAGCGACAAAGGCTTATTGGCAATGGTTCGAAGAACATGAACAAGAGCTCGGGGCAATCTATGATAAAATGGTCAAGCTTCGTACCCAAATGGCTAAAAAATTAGGGTTCGACAACTACATTCCTCTTGGCTATTTAAGAATGGAACGCTTGGATTATGATCAAAACGATGTAGCGAATTACCGTAAACAAGTGCTTGAGGATGTTGTTCCATTTGATAACATGCTTTACGAAAAACAAAGACAACGTCTAGGTTATGATCAACTACAGGCATGGGATGAAAAAATCGAGTTCTTAGATGGAAATCCTACCCCAAAATACGATCGTGAAGAGATGGTGAAACGGGCTTTGAAAATGTATCGGGAATTGGATCCAGAAACAGGAAAATTCTTTGAATTCATGGTCGAACACGATCTGCTAGATCTAGATTCCTATCCTGGTAAAGCAGCTGGCGGATATTGCACATTCATGCCAGATTTCGAGTCTCCATTCATTTTCGCGAACTTCAATGGAACCTCACATGACGCGGAAGTATTGACGCATGAAGCGGGTCACGCCTTTCAATCATATAGTTCGAAAGAGAATTTTCCATTTGAATGCGTTTGGACGACCATGGAATCGGCGGAGATCCATTCGATGTCGATGGAGTTTTTCACATATCCTTGGATGAAATCGTTCTTTGAAGACGATGTCAATAAATATTATTATTCGCATCTTGGCGGAACATTGAAATTCTTGCCATATGGCGTTTTGGTTGACCATTTTCAGCACGAAGTGTATGCGCACCCAGAAATGAGTCATGAAGAGAGAATGGCTACATGGAGACGGTTGGAAAAACAATATTTGCCACATAAAAATTATGAAGAGATCCCATTTTTAGAGCGTGGTGGCTGGTGGATGCGTCAGCTTCACATCTTTATGGATCCATTCTATTATATCGATTACACGCTTGCCCAAGTGTGCGCTCTGCAATTCTGGACTAGGATGCAAAAAGAAGATCCTAAAGCGTTTGAAGATTATAAAAAGATCTGTAAGCTCGGGGGCAAGCTTCCATTCCGTCAAATCGTAGAGACGGCCAATTTAAAAGTCCCATTTGAAGAAGGCTGTCTAAAAGATACCGTAAAAGAAGTGGAAAAATGGTACGAAAATTTTGATGAATCTACGCTTTGATTGTTGTGTTTTCAAAAAAGAGTGTTATAATGTTTTAGCAACTTACTTTAAACTCGCCTAGAGTTTAAGGCGGAAGGAGGACACGAGTATGAAACAAGGAATTCATCCAAATTACCATACTGTTAAAGTGATCTGCTCTTCTTGCGGCAATGAATTCGAAACTGGAAGCACGATCAAAGGGGATACGATGCGAGTAGATACTTGCTCAAATTGCCATCCATTCTTCACAGGTCGTCAACGTTTCGCGGCTGCACAAGGACGCATCGAGAAGTTTAACAAGAAATATGGTCTAAAAGACGAAAATAAGTAATGATAAAGACAGCGCCTTTGCGCTGTCTTTTTTTCGGAGGAAACAATGATTGAAACGGCTCAACGCATGCGCTCTTTCCATACATCTGTATTTACGGATCTGCATGCACTTAAACAAGAATATGAACAAAAAAGCGGAAAATCTGCGCTCGATTTTTCATTAGGCTCTCCCAATATCGCGCCCGAATCATCGATCATGGATGTCTTGTCCAAAGCGGTGCTCGTACCCAAAAATTATCGGTACGCGATCAATCCGCTTCCAAGTATGATCAAAGCGATCCAAGATTGGTATCAAAAACGCTACGACGTCTTTCTTGAAAGCGATGAGATCGCTTTGCTTCAAGGCTCGCAAGAAGCGTTGATCAACATTCCCTTGATCTTTTGCGATCCACTAGATGGTGTGCTCGTTCCGGATCCTTACTATCCTGCCTATATTGACGCGCCCAAACTCGCCGGAGCGACGATCTTATATATGCCTTTGCGAAAAGAAAATGAGTATTTGATCGACTTTGATCAAATTAGTGAAAATGATCGCAAAAACGCGAAAATCATGATCGTTTGTTATCCTAACAATCCAACAGGCGCGATCGCTCCCGATTCTTTTTACACGCGTCTGATCCAATTCGCGAAAGAAAACGATATTTTAGTTTTATACGATAATGCCTATAGCGAACTCGTCTTTGAAGGAAAACCAGGAAAAAGCTTTTTATCGTTTCCGGGCGCTAAAGAAGTCGGCGTTGAATTGAATTCTTTTTCAAAGACTTATGGAATGGCGGGCGCGCGTTTAGGCGTACTTGTCGGAAATAAAGATGTGATCCATCAATATAAGATCTTAAAATCCAATATGGATTATGGCGTGTTCTTACCAATTCAATACGCGGGCATCCAAGCGCTAAAGCATGGAGGAGCAAGCATCGTCAAAACGAGAGAAGAATATGAACGAAGGCGGGATCTACTCATCCAGCGTTTCGCAAACAGTGGCTGGACGATCCCAAAATCGGCGGCGACGATGTTTTTATGGGCTCCTATCCCGGCTTGTTACGAGAATTCTTTAGAGTTTTCAAAACAACTATTAAAACAATGTGGGATCATCGTCACACCAGGCTTATCCTTTGGAAAAGAAGGAGAACGGTACGTCCGGATCGCTCTAGTTGTCAATGAAGAACAAATCGAAGAAGCCGCAAAACGGATCCAAGAAGCAAGAAGCTCTTTATTTTAAGAAGCTTCTTTTTCTTTGTGGATCTCTTCCACGTACGCTTGGGCGATCTTTTGCGCAAGCGCGCTTTGGATCCTCTCGTTGTCGAGTTTCATCAGTTCTACATCATTGGAAATAAAACCAACTTCCAACAATAAACTAGGAATTGATTGTTCATGGACGACCATCAAAGGAGTCTGGGTAAATAACCCCCGGTCTTGTGAATAAGATAGATCTTCAAAAGAAGAAGCGATCTTTTCATAGACTGAGCTAGAAAAGGAATCTTCCGCTTTGATAAATCCTTCATAACCATACGCATCGGTATTCGTGCTCGAATTCAAATGGATCGAAAGGAAATAATCGGCTTGGGCTTCATTCGCGATTTGAATGCGGGCTTTCAAATCTTCGAGTTCATCCATAGGCCATGAGACTGTATCGTCTAGGCGGGTAAATTCTACTTGGATCGTTGGATCGAGTTTTTTGATCGCTTGTCCAATTTTATAGGCGATCTCCATCGTAATCGTTTTTTCTTCTTGACCATGATTTTGATTGATGGCTCCAGTATCGTATCCGCCATGTCCAGCATCGATCACAACGATGGCGCTGACTTCATGGTTTTTAAAACATATAAAATAAACGCCAACGGCGAGCGAAATCAAAAAGATCCAAATCAAAAAAATACGTCTCCAGATTGTCATGCATCTATCATAAACAAAAAAACTAAAAAAAAGATTAAAAAATGGATCCATTTTATTAATTTTTGTCGTATAGAAAAGTATGAAGTGTTTACGATGCCATAACGAAGATCGGCGAATGTTCGCCTATGATCATGGAGTTTACTATTGTCGAAAATGTGTCGCGTTTGGACGTCTCAACGTAGGCGAACAAGATCAAAGACCCACGATCGTTTCTAAAAAGATTTCTGTGGAGCCTCTTCTTCGATTTCGACTTACTCCAGAACAAAAACGAGTTTCTAGACAAGTCCTTGATCATCTTTTAAATCATAAAGATGTATTCGTATACGCGGCTACAGGGGCTGGAAAGACCGAGATTACATTCGAGAGCATTTGTTCCTACTTGGCGCAAGGAAAGAAAGTTGGTTTTGCGATCTCGAGACGGCAAGTCGTCTTAGAGTTGTGGGAAAGACTTTCAAGCGCGTTTCCAACTTTGCGTGTTGTCGCAGTGACTCAAGGCTATACGGACGAATTGGATGGAGATTTAATTGTTTGCACGATTCATCAATTGTATCGTTATCCCTTTACGTTCGATCTTTTGATCTTGGATGAGCTTGATGCTTTCCCATACGCGCAAGATCCTTTGCTTCATCAACTTGTAAAGAACGCGTGCAAAGGAGAAAGGCTTTGCCTTTCGGCAACGATCGATGAGCAGCTTCAAAAGGAGATCGACGCCAAAAAGCTTGAAGTCGTCGAATTATTCAAACGTCCGCATGGCAAGCCTTTGATCGAACCTAAGATCATTCAAGCGCCTGTATGGTTCCAGTTTGTTTTGCTTCGTTTATATCTTGAATGTTTTATTCGTGATCGTAAACAAACTTTGGTGTTTGTTCCTACGCGCAAAAAGGCAATTTGGATCAAAAGAATGCTTTGGGGGATTTCTGTGGAATCGATTCATGCGCAAGATCCTCAAAAAGATGAAAAAATGAAGCTTTTTAAAGAAAAAAAGTGGGACGTGCTTGTCAGTACGACTTTATTGGAGCGAGGAATCACGATCGATTCCGTGCAAGTGATCGTTTTTCAAGCGGATGATCCTGTCTTTACGCAAGCTTCCCTCATTCAGATTTTTGGAAGAGTCGGAAGAAAATTCAGCGATCCATATGGAAAGGGGATCTGTTTATGTCAATTCAGAAAAAAATCGATTCTTTCTTGCGTGTCAACGATTCAAAAGATGAACCGCTCTGTTTGATCTGCCTTCAGAAAGAACGTCAGCTTCCTTCTCGATTTTTGTTGGAAGAGGACGTTTGCGTATGTCGAGAATGTCAAAAAAAATTTATTCTCCATAAAAAGTCGTATTTGATCGATCAGGTCTACTACCATGTGCTCTTTGAATACGATGAATGGGCCCAGCGACTGCTTTTTCAATATAAAGACCAACGAGATATTGTCTTAAGACGCGTCTTTTTATCGTCTCAAGAAAAACGGTTTTTCGAAAAAATGAATAAGTATACGTTGGTTGGATTGTGTTCGAGCGAAAAGAAACGCCAAGAGAGAGGGTTTGAACCTCTTCTTGAAATTTTTTCAGAGTACGCTCTTTTTGTGTTCTCGCCTTTTTATAAGCAAGAAGAGATCAAGCAATCTTCTCTATCAAAGCAAGAACGAGCAAGGATCCAAAAGATCCTTAAAATCAAGGAAGGATATTGGATGCCAAAAAAGAAAAGAATGCTCGTGGATGATGTTTTGACGACTGGAAATTCTGTGCAGGCGGCTCTTTCTCTTATTCCAATGAAGGAAGTGTTCGTTTTGTTCGCGCATCCATTATGGATCGAGTCGCATCAAAAGGATATCAAGAAGCATGATTCATTTTTCATATAAAAAAACAATAGATCTATAGATCTATTGTTCAAAGACGGAGGTTACAAACTTGCATTGTTCTTCGATCGTTTCATAATCTGGCTCGAATAAAACTTCCAAAGCGTGGATGACTTGTTCGACAACATCGTAATTTCCCATCAACATGCACCATTTGAGCGTATAGCCTAAGCCAAGGTTGCGGCCTGTTAAATACAGATCGGTCGGATCGGTCATATTTCGGATCTGCCGAAGCTTTTGCGCGTTTCGGATCGCATTGATCGTAGAGTCGCGCGCAGGAGAATTGTAGCGCGCGGTGAGCGTATGTTGTCTAAAATTGACAGTCATATATCGACCATAGAGAGCAGGGCCCATCTTTACCGACTTGCGTAAAGTAAAAGTCAATCCGATCACGATCAAACGCCAATAATTCAGTTGAGGTTCAAGCTTGCGTAAAAGCTCATAAAGCTCATCGGCGGTTCCACGATAATGATAACGGAGCAAATCTTCTTTCGATGGGATATATTTATAAAAGGTCGGCTTTGTGATATGGCAGGCTTCGCAAATATCGATCACAGATACGTTGTCATATCCTCTTTCATAAAACAAAGTCAAAGATGTATTGATGATTTCTTCTTTACGTTTTAAATTTTTCATTCCGGTTTCTCGCAATCTTCCAACAGAGCAGGATCTGTTTCATACAATTGGGCCAGTCCATTCACAAAGTGATCTCTCAAAGATACGGTTGGATCATTATAAAAACACCAATAAGCGCCATAGCCAATGCTGAGGTGCGTACCTGTATCATATAGATCTTCTGCTTTTGAATGATTTAATATTTGACCTGTCTCTTGGGCTTTTTGGATCAAATCGATCATCAGCGCTTTAAAAGAAGGAATATCGTTAAAAACTCCAGTATATAAATGAAGATTGGAAATATAAACAGCAGTATAAAGATCGATACCCGTTTTTTCGGCATGATCGACAAAGAAACAATATCCTTGCACGATTTTTTCCCAAAAATTTGTAGAATCATCATATCTATACCAATCATCTGGAATTTTTGATGTGAGTGATTGAAAAAAATAACTCAATAAATCTTCTTTTGAATTGACATACTTATAAAAAGTTGGTTTAGTTATATCACATGCTTTACATATGTCATTCACTGATACTTGATCAAATCCTCTTTCTTCAAAAAGACTATAGGCACAATCTAAAATCAACTGTTCTAAATTCTTTCTTCTCATAAGGTTTACTCCGGTAAAGTTTTATTTGTCTAAATTATATCATATTTTTTTATAAAAAAGATAAAAATAGTAGACATTTTCAAAAAATATAAAAAATTATCGAAATATTATGGGAAAAATTAGATTGTTTTGTATTTAAAATTACCTTTTGCTAATATTAAGAAAGACTAGGGGGGAATTCTACATGGCTAAAGATGCGAAAGACGAATTATCTGAACTTCTCGATTCCTTTCAAAACGACGACACGATGGAAAAGAAGATCGAGGATTTTGCGAGAAGGAAAGAAAAGAAGAGTCGACTCGATCGGAAACTAGAAGTCGATGAGGATATTCGGCTCCATATTCCAAATCAAACAGAAACCACAAAGATCAAATACGAAACGACAGAAGAAATAGAGCCTGAACCTAGCGGAAGCAAAACAATGGTCTTCGATAAGGGGCAAATCGATGAAGACATGAATTCAGGCCAGCATACAGTCATTATGGATAATGACGAGATCCAGTCTTTGATCGACGAAAATAAAGGGCCGCAGCTCATTCGTGAGTCGGATGAAGACAACAAGAAAACGGTCACGCTAAAACGAAAACCAAGCGCTAAAAACAAAAAGATCATTGCGATCGTCGTTGCCGGAATCGTTGGACTCTGCTTGATCGGTGGTCTTGTTTATGGAATCATCAACTTTGTTCAAAATTCCATTTTGGATTCCAAAGAACAAACGAGCGAACAGCAGCAAAAGTCATTTGACCAGCTGAAGAAATTTATTGATTCGCTCCAAGAAGATCCTCAAGGCTTGACGGCGTATGAATCCACCTTCAAAAAATTGAGCAACGCTCAAAAAAAGGAGATCAACGAACTTTTGAAAGCGAAGACAGGAAAAACATTTGATGAATTGATCAAACAGATCAAATCGCAAAAAGAAGAAGATTCCAAAAACAACAACACACAAGTGGCTGAGCAAAAAGCGAAATTGAAAGACGAGATCGCGTCGCTCCAAAATCAGCTTCAGGATGCGCAAAACGAACTCGATTCCGTAAAATCGCAGCTTTCGCAAGCACAAAGCACGCTCAATGGAGCAATCTCGCAAAGAGATAGCGCGCAGACGAATTTGACCAACGCGCAAGCTCGTTATGAGCAAAGCAAGCAGCAAAGCCAAGCGCAAAATCAAGCTAAAAAAACTGAATTAGAGAATCAAATTAGTCAACTGAAAGATGAAGCTAACGAACTCGCTAAAAACTATGACAGTCCGGATGATGAGGAACTGCAAGCAGCACTCAATGGGTACAACCAACAGATCGCCAATCTGCAACAGCAGATCAGCGCTTTAGGTAGCGCGGAAGGTGATCCAAACTTGTACAATCAAGTGCTTCAAGCGCAAAACGCGTACGATAGCGCCAATTTAGAGGTGAGCAACGCGCAAAATCAAGTCAATTCCTATGAGCAATCGGTGAATAACGCGCAAGCCACCCTCGATAGCATTAACGATCAGATCGCCCAAAAACAAAGTCAACTCAACGCATTGAAATAATAAGAACGGATATGGCCATGAGCGATATCCGTTTTTTTAGAAAGGACACTATGAATAAAGAATATGTAAAACACACTTTGCCTCCTCAAATCGATTCAGGAAGCAAGATCTTGATCTTAGGAACGATGCCTTCTCCTAAATCAAGAGAAACGGGCTTTTATTATGGACATCCGCAAAATCGGTTTTGGAGACTTCTTTCCGATCTTTTTTCAGAACCAAAGCCAGAAACGATCGAAGAAAAAAAGGCGTTCTTGAGCCGACATCATATCGCATTATGGGATACGTTAAAATCGTGTTCGATCTATAAAGCAAGCGACGGGTCGATCCAAGATCCGATCCCAAACGATATAAAAAGTCTTGTGGAAGGCACGCAGATCCAGCACGTATTCGTAACAGGAAAACAAGCGGAAAAGTTTTATACAAAATATTGCGGAAAACCTCTTCCTTATACGTTGCTTCCTTCCCCTTCAAGCGCCAATCAAACAAAGAAATACGAAGCGATGCTTGATGAATATCGGGCCATTTTGTCCTATTTATGAAATTTAATTGATTCATTGTTCAGAGTTTTGTTAGAATAGGTGAGGAAAGTCAGGTGATGACATGCGCAATGCGATTATATTAGCTGCCGGCAAAGGAACACGAATGAAATCGGAACTCAACAAAGTCATGCATCCGATCATTGACCGCCCTATGTTGGCCTATATTATCGAAGCTTTAAAAGCCATCCATGTGGAAAGGATCATTGTTGTTGTAGGCTATCAAGCCGAAAGCATCATGGAAGCTTTTCCTGATGTTGAATTCGCCATTCAAGCCGAACAGCTTGGAAGCGGCCATGCGGTGATGCAGGCGACGATGCTCGAAGGCGAAGAAGGCGAGACATTGATCATCAATGGTGATGGGCCTTGCATCCAGCCTGAAACGCTGGAAAAGCTCTACGATATGAATAAAGAAGCGTCATTGACATTATTGACTTCTATCCTAGAGGATGGAGCTCATTATGGTCGGATCGTCCGGAATGAAGAGGGCAACGTTTCTATGATCGTGGAAGCAAAAGACTGCACGCCTTCTCAAAAAGAGATCCGCGAGATCAACGCTGGAATGTATTGCTTCAAAAATAAAGATCTTTTTGAAGCGCTCAAGCTTTTGAACAACGATAATGTACAGCACGAATACTATTTGACAGATCTTGCCTCGATCTTATCCAAGCAAGGAAAGAAGGTTCAAGGTCTTGTGATCGAGGATCGAGACGAAGTTATGGGAATCAATGACTGTCTTGAGCTTTATGAAGCGTATCAATGGATGAAAGATCATATCAACATGCGCTGGATGAAAGAAGGAGTCCAGATCGTGGATCCAAAACGAACCGTGATCGGAAAAGATGTGAAGATTGGACATGATGTGATCATTGAACCTGGTGTTTCGATCTTGGGCAGCAGCGTGATCGATGACTATGCGCATATTCCGCCAAATTGTACGATCAGCGATTCGCATATCTCAAAAGAGATGGATCTAAATCCGTCTATGACGATCCAAAACGATACTACAATTGAATAAATTATGAATTCTCAGAAGGGACAACGAAAAGAAATGATCAATAAAACAATTATTTTTGCTTTGAATTCGAGTAAAGAGCTTGCTCAACAAATTTGTGATGAACTTGGTGTCGAACTTGGAAAATGCGAAGTCAAGCATTTTTCAGATGGAGAGATCCTCGTTGAGCTTGGTGAATCGGTTCGTGGAAAAGATGTCTATTTCATTCAAAGCACGAACAAACCCGTCAACGCGAATTTGATGGAACTTTTGATTGGGATCGATGCGTGCAAAAGAGCGAGTGCTGGTTCGATCAACGCGGTGATTCCATATTTTGGATATGCTCGTCAAGATCGTAAGGCAAAGCCTAGACAACCGATCTCTTCGAAGCTTGTCGCCTCTTTATTGGAGCGCGCAGGCGCCAACCGCGTGATCACGATGGACCTTCACGCGACACAGATCCAAGGCTTTTTTGATATTCCCGCTGACGATATCACAACGCTTCCGTTGATTGGCCAGCATTTGAAGGAAGTCACCAAAGGGGAAGATCTCGTTGTCGTTTCTCCAGACCATGGAGGTGTCGTTCGGGCTCGTCGTTTAGCAGAAATGCTGAATGCGCCGATCGCGATCATCGATAAGCGTCGTCCAAAACCAAATGTAGCGGAAGCGATGAATTTAATCGGTGATGTGAGCGGAAAAACAGCGATCATCATCGACGATATGGTGGACACGGCCGGAACGTTGACATCTGGCATCAATATGCTCAAAGAAAAAGGAGCTCTTAAAGTATATGCGGCATGTTCGCACGGTATTTTATCTGGACCGGCTGTAGAACGTCTGCAGAAGGCGAATTTGGAAGAATTTATCTGTACGAATACGATCGATCAAACTTTGAATCAAGAAAAATTCCCTGAAATGAAAGTTATTTCAGTCGCACCGCTTATAGCGGCGACGATTGGAGCGATCGAAACGAATTCTTCTTTATCGAGCGCATTGCAAGGCGCTCTTGAAGAAGACAAATAGATCGTCTTTTATTTAGACCGTTGAGAAATCAATGGTCTTTTTTTTACAAACCAGAAAAAAAGTTCAATCTTGTGTTGAACTTTTTTGATTGGCGGCATACTGTTTGATCGAAAGGATGATCTTAGTTAATTCAGGATCGATGGTTGAATAGCAAGCGATCTCTTCTTGAATGCGGGAGCCTGTTTGACCTAAAAAGAGATAATTAAAATCGATCGGCAAGATCGATGCCAATCGGACCCAGTTCTCTAAAGAAAAAGACTGGTTTCCGCGCTCGACTTCTCCATAATGTTTGGCGGTAATATCCATCATGGCGGCTATCTCTTCTTGGGTATACTTCATTTGTTCACGAATCTCTTTTAAACGACTTCCTATTTTTTTCTTAATGTCATTCATAATTTATTCTCCTCTCTGTACACTATCTTGTTTTTTAGAAACCCTCAACCATGTAATAGGTATGAAAAAAAATAACCTAGTAGGTATACTTAAAAAAAGAAATGATAGGTATATAAGTATGATAGATAATTTATATGAAAAATTCAAAGAAAAATATCCGAAAATTACACAAAACGCGCGTATGCTACGTCCTGTCTTGCTTTTGATCGCAAAAGAGGACGGAAAAGTTTCCATTTGTCCTAAAGATACGGATCAATTTTTGGCGCTGCTTTTCGCTGCGAGCATCAGCGGCTTGACAATATGCGTCGATGCAGAAGGACCCATTATAGAAGAAGGAAATGAAGATGTTGAAATTCCTTTGCTCGTGGACCTGGATCGTCCGCTTTTAGAGATCGAACAACAAACGTATAGACAAAAAGAGCTTCTCGAAATGCCCCTCGAGAAGCTGAAAGCCTTATTCAAATAAGGATAAAAAGTTTTGCTCGATTTGCCGGCAGACGGACTCTAGATCGCTCTCTTTCAATTCAGCGATCTTTTTTTCTACAAATTCGACATAGGCTGGCTGGTTACGTTTTCCTCGATAAGGAACAGGTGTCAAATAGGGAGAATCGGTTTCAGACAAGATTCGATCGATTGGACACGCTTTGACGCACGCTGGAGCGTGTTTCGCGTTTTTAAAGGTGATCACGCCCGCAAAAGAAATGAGAGAATTCATTTTCAAGCATTCCTTCATCGTCTCTAGGCTCCCTGAAAAACAATGAAAGATGATTTTTGTTTTAGCGTATTGTTTAAGAATGGAAAGACAATCGTTCGTGGCCTCGCGCATATGGATCGAGATCGGCACCTTGTAGCGGTTGGCCAGCTCGATCTGTTTTATAAAGAGCTCCTTTTGAATTTCTTTAAAAGAATCATCCCAATAGTAGTCGAGGCCAATTTCGCCAAGAACATCGATCAAACCTTCTTTTAAATTCATTTCGAGTTGCTCGAGATCTTGATGGCTGACTTCTTTGGCGTCTCCAGGAAAAAAGCCAAACGCGACTTTAAAGCGCGGATCTTGTTTCTTTATAAGCAATGCGCGTTGAAATTCGGTTTCATTCGTACACATGATCATGCAAGAAGAAAGAGAATGCATGTTCGCAAGGACTTCATCGAGCTGATCGTATAATTCATCACACGTTAAATGACAATGGCTATCGGTATACATAGAAATTCCTCCAAAGTTCAGTATACTATGAACAGGAGGAAAGAACATGAAAACAACGATCAAGCTTCACATGAGGGCGCAAAAACTCTTCAAGATCATGAAAGACTCTTTGATCCAAGAAGTCGAAAACGCGAATCTCAAACATTTTGATCCAAAACAGATCGGGAAAGGTTTTTCCTATACAAAAAAGTCAAAAAACCGAAATGTCAAAGTGCGCATCGATGCCTGGAAAGAAAATCAAGAATATAAAGCCACCTTCACGAGCGGAAAGGATGCGATCCAGATCACTTATTTGATTCGCGAAATCGATGCACAAACGATTGAAGTCACCTATATCCACAATGTTTTGAACGCGCCTAAACTCACCCAAAGATGGATGGAAAAAAAAGCGCTCAAGCAAGCCGAGCGCATGTTAAAAGCAGTCGAATCCTCATCGATCCAGCGCTAGATCGCTGGATGTGTGGTTACGCGCCTCTTGAATCGAAGGCAGTCGAGTATAGGCAAACCATAGCTGGATCGTCATGCACACCCAAATCAGTGGTTCAGACCAGATGACAGCCGTATAGCCAAAGACGGGAATGAGTAGAAATGAAAACAAAAATTTTCCGATCAGCTCGATGATACTTGAAACAAGGGGCACGATCTTTTTGCCTAGTCCCTGCAAGGCGTTGCGTAAAATGAGAAGGACGGACAGGACGATACAGAATGGGGTGTTGATCATTAAATACATTCCCCCATTCGATAGGACGACCGGATTGGTGGATCCGCTGATCCAATAGATGATCGACTGGTTAAGAGGGATCACGAATATCGAGCAGACGATCGCAATCACGGCTCCGATCCGACACGAAATATGAATTCCTTCAACGATCCGTTTATATTGGTTGGCGCCTTTGTTTTGGGCGACAAACGTACTCGAGGCCGCCGAGATCGAGGCGATCGGCATCATGATGATCGAAGCGCATTTTCTTGCGGCTGTATGGGCCGCGATCAAGGTGGTTCCTAGACTATTGATCGCCGCTTGTAAAATGACGGTTCCAAGCGAAACGATCGACATCATAAAGCCCATGGATAGACCTTGGCCGATGAGGTCTTTTAATAAGCTTGGATCATAGGTGAAGGATTGGCGGTTGGGGATCAAAAGCTTTTTCTTTTTAAAGATGTATATGAAACAGATCAAGGTCGATAAAAATTGGGCGATCATGGTCGCGTAAGCCGCGCCAGCAACCCCGAGATGCAGCTTGGTGATAAAGTAAAGATCGAGGCCAACATTGATCAAGCAAGAGATCAATAAAAAACAAAGTGGCGCTAGACTGTCTCCAATGGCTCGAAGCATGCCGGCCGATAAATTATAAAATACGGTGATCGACATGAATAAGACGATGATTTGAATATAGCGCAAGCTTTCTTGAAAGATTTCTGGAGGCGTATTCAACAGATTCAAGAGAAAGGGCATCAAAGTGTATGCGAGAATCGTCAGGCAGACACTCAGGAGCGCGCTCAATAGGAAGGAAGAAGCGATGCTTTTTTTGAGTCCTGGTGTATCGGAGGCTCCATAATAATGGCCGGCAACGATCCCAAAGCCGGCTCCGATTCCTGTGGCGAAACCAACGACTAAATCGAAGATCGCTGTGGTGGCGCCCATGGCCGCTAATGAAGAATCGCCTAAAAAATGCCCGATCAAGATCGTATCCACCATGTTGTAGAGCGTTTGAAACAGATTGGAGAAAAATAGCGGAATCGCGAACCATAAAAGACCTTTTAAAATATTGCCATTCAGCAAAGATTGTTGTTTCATATTCACATTTCCTTTCTTGAATTCAGTATACAAAAAAGAAGTCTAGGCGAACTAGACTTCTTTTGGTTTTGAAACGATGTTTTCAATTTTGATCGATCATAAGGAAACATAGCCAACCATGTTTTCCGTGTAGGGGATCGATACATCGATCTTTCCGTCTTGGATCGGTGCTTCGAGCTGGACTTTGATCGTATTTCCATTTTCTTCGAGCACGATAAAGCTTGCCACGCTTCCTTCTGGATACGAGTATAAAACATTTCCTTTTTTATCCTCGACAGATAGTTTTTGGTCGAGCAGCTTCGTTACGATCGAAATCGAGGAAGCGTCTTTTCCTTCATCAAGATAATAATACATAGATGCCGCTTTTTCGCCCCAATATGGATCGGAGGCGTATTGAACATTGATCCCGCTTCCTTTATCTCCAAACCAGGAGCCGTGATATCGCCAATCGTTGGGGTTGGCGTATCCTTCTTGTAAAAAGTGCTGCGCGTGTTGTTCAACGCAATCGTTCAGGTCGGCATAGAGAGTTGCTTGGTCTGGGTTGGAATCATAGGCTTCGTGACCAAACACATTGTGCTGTTCGATGGCGTATTGGCTTTGTCCATAGCCGCTTTCATTGCAGGCTAGGGCGAACATCATCGTTCCATTCATATAAACTTGATCTTGCACAGCCATGAAAAGAGGTTGTTGATCGTAAAGGACGGATTCATTTTCAAGGCAAGGGTAAGCGCTCGCAAGCTGATCGATTCCTTTTTGTTCCCACAAAAATGTGTTGAAGCGATCGGAAGCTGCATGGCTTTTGCTTCGATGCGGGACATATTGATAAAAATTGAAATAAGGTTCTTGGTTGATCGCGTTGGCGTGCTCGTTATGTTGAACATCTTGGCTCATCGATTTGAAATCCGTATAAAAATAATGGCCATCATACGAATAATAGGTCGTATCGTCTTCCATGAATGGGGGAACCGGTCCGATGCCGTAGGCGATCGCCTCATTTTCTAGAAGATTCAAGCACACTTGATGGACGAGAGTGTCTTTGCTTTTGGTATAGGAAGACAGAGTATAGTTTGGATCGTATAAGAGCAGATCGATCGAATCGACATCGACCCAGCCTTTTACGCCGGCCATTTGAAAGAGGACTTGTTTTCCATCTTGGCTTGTATCAAGATACAAGCCGTCCGAGCCATAGTTTCCATTCAAGTAGCCGTTTTCTCCGTTTTCCATCGTATATTCGGTGTTTTCACTGGCATCTTTTGTGTGAAAGTTGACAAGGCCTTCCTTGATCGCGACGACTTTTCCTTTTTCGTTTTTAATGCATACTTGTTCGTGATCGATCGCCTTCATTTTGCGTTTGGCGAATTCAAAATGCTTATAGGTGGCGACTTCTTGGGGATCTTCTTTGTAGTCGATGACGGTAAAGACGCCATTTTCTGTGATCTTGAAGCCTAGATAAGCCACTAAGATAAGTAGAAGGAAAAGAGCGGGGATCCAGATTTGTTTGCGGATCTTGCGTTTTGGTTTTTTTTGCATAGGCTCATTATACCTTATTGATGAGGATTGAGGTTTTTTTTGTTCTTATTTTGATTTTGAAATTTTGCTCATGAATGATAAAAGAGAAATTTTTTTGAACTCATTTTCAATGTTAGAAAAACGTAGAGAAAAACGTTGAATTCATTTCTGGAGGAAAAAGAGAGCATGCTGAAGAGAAAAATGGAGAGAGTTCTAGAACGATGGAAAGAGAATAACGCTCACCATCCCAAAGCACTGTGCTTGTTTGGTGCTAGACAGACTGGAAAATCGACACTAGCACGTGTCTTTGGTGCAAAACGGTACGAACAGGTCATTGAAATCAACCTTATTTTCGATCCAGATGCGAAGCGGATTTTCGAAAATGCAAATGGTGCGAAGGAGATTTTGCGCAATATCACTAGTTATACGCATAAAACTGTAATTCCGGGACAGACACTGATCATTCTTGATGAAATCCAAGAATGTCCGGAAGCTCGCACAATGATCGAAGCGCTCGTTGAAGACAATACGTGTGAATATATTGAAACGGGATCGTTACTAGATGTACGGTTCAAAGAAATTCGATCGTATCCTGTTGGTTTTGAGCAAATCGAATTCATGTATCCGCTGGATTTGGAAGAATTTTTATGAGCGCTGAAAATTTTGGAAGAGACAATTGAATATTTAAAGGATTGTTATGAAAAACGAAAATCGGTCAGCCAAATCATTCATGAAACACTTCTCAAAACATTTTACAATTATATCGTGGTCGGAGGAATGCCAGAAGTCGTGCAGACGTTTGTAGATACGAATGATCTTTCTCGCTGTATTGAATTACAGAATAATATTGTTCATTTGTATCGCAGCGATATCGCAAAATATGCCGAAAAAAAAGACAAGATCAAGATCCGAGATATTCTTGATCAGATTCCATCTCAGCTCGATGCGAAAAATAACCGATTCAAGCTATCGGAAATTTCGAAAAACGCGCGCTATACGTATTTCGAATCCAGTTTTCTTTGGCCTGCCAAAGCGGGTGTCGCTCTGCCATGCTATAACTGCATGGCGCCAATTCTTCCGCTCGATCTCAATCGAAAATGAAACCTCTTCAAATTGTATTTATGCGATACGGGCTTGCTTTGTGCGATGTCGATAAAAAACCTACAGTTTGATCTTCTGCAAGGCAATCTCCATATCAATCATGGATCGATCTTGGAAAATGTATTCGCGCAAGAACTTGCATCAAAAAATATCGACTTGACTTATTATGATCAGAAAAAGCTTGGTGAGCTTGATTTTGTCGTTCAGGATCAGAATCGGATCCATATTTTTGAGATCAAGTCGGGCAATGATTTTCAAAAACATCCAGCGCTTTCGAAAGCAATCGAAAATAAAGAATGGCATCTTGATGACAACTATGTGTTTTCAAAATCAAATCTCTTTTGCGCGGAAAAGATCACCTATCTGCCATTTTATATGATCATGTTTTTTAAGATCCGCGAACAAGAAACATTGGTTGGACTAAACGATCTGAGCATGCTGTTCCCACCGCAGTCCTAACGGAAAGCGAACAAATCGATTGTTTCGGCTCTTACGATAGGAGCTGCTTGCCATTTTATGATATAGTGAAACATGGAAAGGACTGGGCAAACATGGCAAAAATGGACGAAAGGCTCGAATCGATGGTTGAGCGCTATAATGAGATCAATGAATTGATGATGCGCAGCGACATCGTTTCAAACCGAAAAGAAATGGCTAAATTAGGCCGCGAACAAAATGAACTGACACCAATCGTCGACACGTATGGTGAATATAAAAACGCGAAAGCGGAACTGGAAGACGCGCAAAGTCTTCTTCACGAAGACGATAAGGAGATGCGCGAAATGGCTGAAATGGAGGTCGAACGTCTCGAACCGCTCATTCAGCAATATCTCGACAAGCTCGAACTTCTTCTAGTACCGAAAGATCCAAACGATTCGCACAACGCGATCCTCGAGATCCGGGGAGCCGCTGGTGGCGATGAAGGAAATATTTTCGCGGGCGATCTTTATCGGATGTACGCGAAATACGCGGAAGCGAAAGGCTGGAAAGTGGAAGTCATCGATACGGAAGAAAGCGAAGCTGGAGGATATTCTCTCATTTCATTCAAAGTCAATGGAGATGGGGCGTATGGCATCTTGAAGTTTGAATCGGGTTCGCATCGAGTGCAGCGCGTGCCGAAGACAGAAAGTCAAGGACGTATTCATACTTCAACAGCGACGGTTCTTTCGATGCCTGAGATCGATGCAGAAGACTTTGATATCGATATGAACGATCTTGAAATCGAGACGATGCGGGCTTCTGGAGCGGGAGGACAGCACGTCAATAAAACAGACTCGGCCGTCCGCATCATTCATAAGCCGACAGGCATCATCGTCAAATGTCAAGATGGACGCTCTCAGCATGAAAATAGGGCGACGGCGCTCGCGACGATCCGTGCTCGAGTCTATGAAGAGCATCAGCGCAAGATCGATGAAGAAAACGAGGCGGAACGCCGTACAAAAATTGGCTCTGGAGATCGTGCCGAAAAGATCAGAACCTATAACTATCCGCAAAATCGGGTGACAGATCATCGAATTGGCTATACAGTCAATCAGCTCGACCGTATCATGGATGGTCGTTTGGATGACTTGATGGCTGCGTTGCAGTTGGCCGATCAACAAGCGAAATTAGCTGGAGAAAAACAATAATGGTCACGTATCACGATTTGGTCCGTGAAGGAAAAGAAAGGCTGATCCAGGCTGGGCAAGGCGAACAGGCTGCCCAGCTTTTGATGGTTGAGCTTTGTTCCCAGAAAAATATCAATTTATATATGGTGATGGATGAGCCTGCCGATGAAGAGATCGCGACCGATTATTTAGAAGGGATCCATCAAATGGAGCTTGGTTCGCCATTAGGATATGTGCTTGGCTATGAATGGTTTTATGGCTATCCATTTACAGTGAACAAGGATGTTTTGATTCCTAGACCAGAAACGGAAGAATTGGTCGCGCTCGTCCTACAATTATTTGATACGCATTTTGGTGATCGCGATTCTGTAGACGTATTCGATGTGGCGACTGGTTCAGGAGCGATCGGCATCACGCTTTCGCTCGAAGAACCACGCATGAAAGTCGTCGCTTCGGATATTTCCAAGGAAGCTTTAGAAGTGGCGAAAGAAAACAATGAAAAACTACATGGGTCGGTCGAATGGATCGAAGGAAGCATGCTCGAACCATTTATCGAGAGAGGAAAGCGGTGTGATATTCTCGTGTGCAATCCGCCCTATATTCCTGTCCACGAAAAAATGGAGCATAGTGTAGTCGATTATGAGCCTCATGTGGCTTTGTTCGGCGGCGAAGATGGTTTGAAATTTTATCGGGACGTGTTTGAGCATGCAAAGGCGGTATTGAAAGAACATGCGGTGCTCGCCTTTGAAATGGGGTATGATCAAGGCGAACGCTTACGTCGCTTGGCTGCTTCTTATTTTCCAAATGCCAAGATCGAAATCCATAAAGATCTTTCAGGAAAAGATCGAATGCTTAGTATAGAAATAGAATAGAAGGTGGAGTATGAAACTGAGCAAGAATTCACCGTGCTGGTGCGGTTCGGGAAAAAAATATAAACACTGCCACGAAGAATGGGACAATACGATCAATGTATTAAAACTGCAAGGGCAAAAAGTGCCTGACCACTCTCTGATCAAGTCAAAAGAAGATTTGAAATGGATCCGCAAAGCGGCAAAGATCAACAATGAAGTTCTTGATCTCGTAGAAGAAAAGATCCATGCAGGCATGTCGACAGGCGAGATCGATCAACTTGTCTATAACTATACGATCGAGCACGGGGCTACGCCCGCCTGTCTAGGGTATGAAGGGTTTCCAAACAGTTGTTGTACGAGTGTCAACGATGAAGTCTGTCATGGAATTCCGGATTTTAACCGCATCTTGAAGGAGGGCGATATTGTCAATGTCGATTGCACGACGATCGTTCATGGTCATTATGCGGACGCGAGTCGGATGTTTTGTATCGGAGAAGTGAGCGAAGCGGCCCAAAAACTCGTCGATGTGACAAAGGAGTGCATGGAGGCAGGGATCGCGGCCATTCGTCCTTGGGGTCATCTTGGAGATATTGGGGCGGCTATTCAAGAGCTGGCGCATAAAAATGGATATAGCGTTGTTGTGGATTATGGAGGACATGGCGTAGGAAACGATTTCCATGAAGAGCCCTTCGTTTATCATGTCGGTGTAAAAGGGCAAGGAATGATCTTAGCGCCTGGAATGGTATTTACGGTCGAGCCTATGATCAATGAAGGAACATATCGACTTTTTATCGATGCCGACAATGGATGGACAAGTTATACGGAAGATGGAAAGCTTTCGGCTCAATGGGAAAATACCGTTCTCGTAACGGAGGATGGCGTCGAAAAACTCGCTTGGTAAAGTGGAAGGATCAACTTCCGCTTTTTTTTGATTTTTGACTTGAGTCTTCCTTAAGGGGAGAGAGTATGATGAGCTTGCTTAAGCAAGAGAGGTAGTTATGATCCCGATCGGAAAATTTTCAAGAATTTGTCAAGTGAGTGTCAAGACCTTGCGTTTATATGATCAAATCGGAATTTTGAAGCCAGCTTATATCGATGCGAATAGTTCGTATCGATATTATGAACCAGACCAGCTGGATACGATGATCTTTATCCAACGATATAAACGATTTGGCTTTTCGCTTGAAGAAATCAAATCAATGCTCGAGGATGTGAATTCAAATCATATTGAGAAGCTGATCGAACGGAAAACAGCTTTGATCCAGCAAAAAACAGATCTAGAAGTAACGATCAGCGAACTTCGCATCTTGATCGAGTGTATAGAAAGGAAAGAAAATATGATCGAAAATATTTTGGGGAACTATGAAATCAATATTGTCGAAAAACAACCGATTTCAATTTATGGATTGCGTCAAGAAATGAGTGTGGCTGATTTTGGAGCCGCTTATTCGCGACTGTTCGAAGACTTATATCAAAAAGGAATCAAAGACTTTGGCTTAACGGGCTCCCGGTATTATGATCAAGAATTTGATCGAAATAGAAGCGATGTGGAAGTGTTCGTCGAAGTGGCGTCTGAAGCAGCCAACGCGAAGATCCAAGAAGGAGTGATGGTCCATACGACCCATAAAGGCGCTTATGCCACACTTCAAGAAGCGTATGCGGCCATCGTGAAGTGGATGGAACAAAATGGTTACGAAGGAGTAGGAGCGCCTTTTGAATTGTACACAAAATGTGGATTCAATCATTACCCAGTCGATGAATGGGAAACCGATATCTATTTTCCGGCCCAAAAGAAAATCTAATTTCAAAAAAGAGAACTCGAAACCAAAATTGAGTTCTCTTTTTTATCAGTAATTTCTATTGAACTTGTCCACCATCGACTGGAAGAACAGCGCCCGTGATATAGTTGGCTTCTTCGCTTGCCAAGAATAAGAACGCGTTGGCGATATCTTCCGGTTTTCCGATCCGATGCAGCGGGATCATGTTCACTAATGGTTCGATCATTTCCTTTGGAAGATTTTTGACCATATCGGTTTCCGTGATTCCAGGAGCCACCGCATTCACACGGATATTATATTTACCCAGCTCTCTTGAAAGGGATTTTGTCAAACCATTGATCGCGTATTTGCTCGTAGGATAGGCGACACCGCTTGGTTGACCAAAGAACGAAACCATCGAGCTTGTATTCAAGATCACTCCATGTTTTTGTTCTTTCATGATATCTAAGACCGCTTTGATGCATACGAATGGCGCTTTGACGTTCAGATCCATGATACGGTCAAAATTTTCGACTGTATATTTATCCAAAGGAGTCGCGTCTGAAACACCAGCATTATTGATCAAGACATCGACACTGCCATATTTCGCTTTGATCTCTTCAAAATCGGCTTTCATCGCTTCCACTTCCTGCAAGTTCGTCCAGAGACCTTCTACAGCCTCTCCTTTTAAAGCTTCCAACGCTTTATCCACAGTCTCTTGACGAGAACCGTATAGAACGACTTGATAGCCTGCGTTCAAAAAGGCTTTGACAGTCGCGAAACCAATGCCGCGTGTACCGCCCGTTACCACACATACTTTTTTATTCATGATATCCTCCATATGTTTTTATATAGAATTATTATGACATAAAAAAATGCGGATGCAAACGGAGGTGAAAGACGATATACTAAAGGATATGAAAATTATTTCAGAAAGCGAAAGAAAAAAAGCTCAACAACTCCTTAAACAATTGAGCCTTTCCGAAAAATGTTCTCTATTGACCGGAAAAGATTATTGGCATATTCAAGGCATTCCTCGCCTTCATCTTCCCGATATGATGGTTAGCGATGGACCAAGCGGATTGCGCAAACAAGAAGGCAAAGTCGACTATTTAGGCATGCTCCCAAGCAAACCCACCATCTGCTATCCGTGTCCATCCGCTTGCGCATCGACTTTTGATCCCAATTTGCTAGAACAATTAGGAATAGCGCTTGGAGAAGAGTGTGTTCATGAAGAGATCGGGATCTTGCTTACTCCAGGCATCAACCATAAACGCTCCAGTTTAGGAGGCAGGAATTTCGAGTATTACAGCGAAGACCCCTATGTGACAGAAACGATGGCCGAAGCGCTCATCAATGGCCTGCAATCTACAGGCGTCGGCTGTTCTTTAAAGCATTTCTGCTGCAACAATCAAGAAACCGCGCGCATGATCAATAATTCGATCGTCGATGATCGAGCGCTCGCTCAAATCTATTTGCGGCCTTTTGAAAAACTGATCCAACGCTGCCAGCCAGCCACGATCATGCTCGCCTACAATCAGCTCAATGGAATCTATTGCGCAGAAAATAAAGACTTGATGGATCTAGGCCGCCAATGGGGCTTTGAAGGATTTTATATAAGCGATTGGGGAGGCGTGAACGATCGATTCTTAAGCATTAAAAATGGACTCTCACTCGAAATGCCAGGCATGAATAAGGAACTATGCCATCAAGTCGAAAAAAAGATCCAAGAAGGCGAATGGGAGGAAGACGAACTCGATCAGCGGATCCTTCCGATCCTTGAGATCTTAGTCCACCATAAAAATATGCAAGCTAAAAAAGAGCAGCCCTATACGATCGAGCGAGAAGCGCTCGCTAAAAAAATCGCTCGAGAATCGATCGTATTGCTCAAAAACGAAGACAACCTATTGCCTCTATCTTCCCACTCATCGATCGCGTTGATCGGAAACATGGCGAAATATCCACGCTATCAAGGAGCCGGCAGCTCCAATGTAAACACGGATACGATCGAAAGCCTATGCGACTTTCTTCCATTCGCCTATTATGCCAAAGGCTATGATGAAAACGGGCATACCAACGATGTGTGGCTGCAAGAGGCTGAACAATTAGCCAAACGAGCCCAAGTGGCGCTTGTCGTCGTTGGACTTCCTCTTTTCTATGAAACAGAAGGATACGATAAAAAAGATCTTTCATTGCCAGCAGGAATGAGAAAACTCATAGAACGAGTCTTGGAAGCGAACGAGAATACGATCGTCGTGGTCGAAAGCGGATCGCCCGTTCTTCTCCCCCATTTAGAAAAGATCAAAGGCCTCGTGTTCGCCTCCTTGTTAGGAAGCTATGGTGGAAGCGCTATCGCCGAGATCTTGATGGGACAAATTTCTCCAAGCGGAAAATTAAATGAAACATTTGTTCGCTCGCTTTCGCAAATACCGATCCTTGAGTATCCGCGTTCGCTAAGAAACACCTACTATATCGAAAGCATCTATACAGGCTATCGCTACTATGACGCCGCCAAGATCGATGTCGCTTTTCCTTTTGGATATGGACTCTCCTATACTTCTTTCTTCTATTCAAATGGCGCAAAAAACGGAAATTCGATCACCTTCGATCTCACCAATACAGGAAAGATGGATGGGAAAGAAGTCGTGCAACTTTATGTAAGCTCTTCAGCTCCTTTTTCCGTTCCGAAGCTTTTGCGTTATAAAAAAATCAGCTTAAAGCCGCAAGAAACGAAACACATCGAACTGTTTTGGGAAAGAGAAGATCTGGAAGAATATTTTGATCCATGGATCCTACGCGAAGGAGACTATACCTTTTATGTAGGTTCTTCTTCCCGAGATAGACAGCTTTCTTTTCAAGAACATATCGATGGAGCCAATATAGAAGTCCCTAATGCTTATCAAAACGCCACCTATGTCAAAGAACTGGATCTTCATGACTTTCATTTTTTGATCGCTTATGAAGAAAAAGAAAACATCCGTCCTAAACGATATGGGATGAATACGACGATCCAAGACCTCATCGATACCAATTGGATCTATCGGCTGCTGATTCGCGGAATCATGAAGAAAATGCTCAAAGACGATCAAGACACCTATAAAAACTTGATTGAAGAAATGCCCTTGCGGATCTTACGCATGTATGGAGTGTCGCAAACGACGATGGAAGGCCTCTTTGAAATGTTGAATGGAAAATGGATCCAAGGGTGGAAAAAGATCAACCAAAATGAAATCAAAAAAGTCATACACGATTTGGAGGGATTGCATGAATCAGAAATACAGAAATAAACTCAAACAGAAAAAAAGAATAGTCGTAAAGATCGGTTCTTCATCTTTGGCGCATCCAGAAACCGGTCATCTCGACTTGAATAAAATCGAAGTGCTCGTTCGTGAATTGAGCGATCTTGTCAATCAAAATAAAGAAGTCGTGCTCGTTTCGAGCGGAGCGATCATGGTCGGATCGAAAACACTAGGCTTTTCAAAAAAGCCACAAGAACTCGCCCTTAAACAAGCTTGCGCGAGTATCGGACAGGCACGCTTGATGATGATCTATCAAAAATTATTTTCCGAATATAATCAGATAGCGTCGCAAATCTTGATGACCAACTTTACGATCCAAAATCCAAACTCAAAGAAAAATGCCCGCAATACGCTCAACGCGCTCCTTTCTTTAGGTGTGATCCCGATCGTCAACGAAAACGATACTGTCGCTACCGAAGAAATCGAGGTAGGAGACAACGATACTCTTTCTGCCATGGTGGCCTCTTTGATCGACGCCGAACTATTGATCTTGCTTTCCGATATTGATGGATTATTCACGGATGATCCGCATCAAAATAAAGAAGCCAAACTCATTGAATTTGTCGATTCGATCGACTCGGAAGTATTGAGCATGGCCAAAGAAAGCACGGGATCGAATGTGGGCACAGGTGGAATGGCGACTAAACTATGCGCGGCTAGGATCTGTATGGAAAAAGGCTGCGATATGCTTATCGCCAATGGCTGTGATTTCCATATCCTTCATGACTTGATGGAAGGAAAAAACGCAGGCACTCTATTTACAAAAGGAGAAGAACAATGACATACATAGAAACGTTAGGAATCAAAGCGCAGCAAGCCAAGAAAGGAATGATGAAGCTAGGCACTCAACAAAAAAACGATGCTCTTCTTGCCGTCGCTCAAGGACTCATCCAAGATACAGACGCGATTTTAGAAGCGAACACGATCGATATGGCACGCGGCATTGAAAACGGCATGGATCCAGGACTCTTGGATCGATTGAAACTCGATGCCTCTAGGATCGAAGGAATCGCCCAAGGTCTTGAACAGATCGCCAGCTTGCCCGATCCGATCGGCGAGATCTTAAGCATGCAGAAGCGACCTAATGGATTGATGATCGGTCAGAAAAGAGTACCGATCGGAGTCATTGGAATCATCTTTGAAGCGCGTCCGAATGTGAGCGCGGACGCGTTCGGACTTTGTTTCAAAACAAACAATGTAGTCATTTTAAAAGGCGGAAAGGACGCGATCCATTCGATCCAAGCTCTATGCGCTTCGATCCGCCACACACTAGAGGTTCAAGGAATCGATCCGGACTGTTTGCTTTTGGTCGAAGAGACGTCTCGAGAAGCGACGGTCGAATTGATGAAACAGCATCAATATATCGATGTATTGATCCCAAGAGGTGGGGCTGGATTGATCCAAAGCGTCGTGATGAACGCCACGATCCCCGTCATTGAAACGGGAACAGGTAACTGTCATATTTTTGTGGATGAGACAGCCGACCTCGAAAAGGCGATCGAGATCATCTTGAATGCGAAAACTCAGCGCGTAGGGGTATGCAACGCGGCAGAATCGTTAGTGATCCACGAAGAGATCGCCCCAAAACTTCTTCCCAAACTCGCGCAAGCACTTATTGAAAAAGAAGTGGAGATCGTAGGCGACAAGAAAGCCCGAGCTTGTTCGAGCTCGATTCAGGAAGCGGAGCCATCGGATTGGGGAAAAGAGTATTTGGCGTTGAAAATCTCGATCAAAGTCGTTTCCGATATCGACGAAGCGATCGAACATATCAATCGATATAATACAGGACATTCGGAAGCGATCTTGACCAAAGACTATGATCATGCTAAGCAGTTTTTAGAGGAAGTGGACGCAGCTTGCGTTTATGTGAACGCCTCGACTCGTTTTACGGATGGATTTGAATTTGGCTTCGGGGCCGAAATAGGGATCAGCACCCAAAAACTACATGCGCGAGGACCAATGGGATTGCTGGCTTTAACGAGCACAAAATACATCATTTTAGGGGATGGACAAGTTAGAAAATAGGCGAAGCGCTTACATTCGACGTTGATTTGCATAAATTTGCCAAACGCTTAAAAAGTATGTATGATAGTCCGGAAAGGGAGGACACAACATGGAAAAGTGGACACAAGAACAATATGCCCAACAGATCCAAGCCTTAAAGCAGGAGGCCCACGATAAGATGTGGTTGTATATCGAATTGAACGCGAAAGATTTTATGAATGAATGTGAGCCAGGCGTTAAAAATTTGAATAGCTGCTGCAAAGCGATGGTCAACGCGATGTTGGAAGGTGACACGTATATCGTTGAGCCTAAGATCCGTACGAAAGTTGCGGGAGCACTTACAATTCGTTATTATGTCGATAATTTGAGCCCAGAACGCAGAACGTACAAAGAAGCGAACCAATAAAATAAGAAAGAGCACACAACTGGATGATGAGGATGTGTGTTTTTTTTGCTCAAAAATGAAAAAACAAGCAAGCTGCCGTATAATGAAAATGGGTGATAGAATGATTGAAATCGGAAAGTACCACATTGATCTTTGGACGCTTCTTGACCACCTTTGGCTACCTGTCATCGAAGTAGGAATCGGAATCTATTTAGGACCAAAGCTCAAAAAAGTGATCATGAAAACAGCAGATAAGTCGTTAGATCGAGGGGCGACGACTTTCTTGGCTTCTTGCGTGAACATTTTAGTCATTGCGCTTGCCGGTATTTTGGCGCTCGAAGAGTTGGGCGTCAATCTCAAAAGCATCGTTTCCTTAGTTTCCGCTCTAGGTCTTGGGATCGCCTTGGCTCTCAAAAGCAATATGGCCAATGTGGCCGGAGGCTTGCAGATCTTGATGACAAAACCTTTTACGGTCGGTGAATTTATTTCCACGCCCGATCATAAAGGGACGGTCACAAGCATTGAATTGATGTTTACGACGATCCGCACCAACAACAACAAGCTTGTGGTGATCCCAAATTCCAACTTGGTGACCGAATCGATCGTGAACCATTCTAAAAACAAGATCGAGCGGATCAAGCTTGTTTTTCCGGTGAACATCCCTTTTGAAATGGATTCGATCAAAAAAGAAGTCGACGCGATCGTTTCGAGAAATCCTAAAGTCGTTCAAGAAGCTGGATGGGAGCTAACGGTAAAAAATATCCAGCAAGGCTATGCGAACTGCTTGTTGCTTGTCAGCTGCAATACAGTCGATTATGAAACGCTCATGTATGAATTGAACAAAGAGCTTGTAGAAAAACTTAGCGTGTATCAAGATACAAAAAAGGACAGCTCATCGAGTTAGCAGTCCATAATATTCAAAGGCTTTATATAAACCATCTTTATTTATATCGTCGGTTATGTGATCGGCGATTTTTTTTACGGTTTCATTTCCATTTCCCATCGCCACAGAAATATCCGCCTCTAAAAGCATGCTCACATCGTTTTCTGAATCGCCAAACGCCATCGTTTCATAGTCTTTATAGTGGCTTTTTAAAAAATCGATCGCCGTCCCTTTCGTGTATTCTTTCATCGTGATCTCGCCGATAAAATAGTCTTTTACCGCTTCAATCGTAAAGGGAGTGAATACAAGGCCCAAGGATGAAAGGTTTGAGAAATCGATCGGATCTTTTGAGTGGACCGAAACTTTCATGATCTGTCCAAAATCTTCTTTTTTCATTTTTGAAAAGTCTGGAAAAACACCGACACCTACTCGATTGGCTTCTTGGGCTTTGGCGAAAAATTTCTGATTCGCCTTATTCATGAACGTCCTCTCTTTTCCTTCCAGGGAATAACCGACATCGAGTGGATCTAAAAAGTCTTGGATCGCTTGGATCTGTTCCATGGATAACGGCTTGCATAAACATTCTTTTTGATCGGCTATGATATGCGAGCCAGCCGAAAATACATATCCATCCAATGGGATGGAATATAGTTCTTTGGCGGCTTCGCTTTGTGTCCTCCCGGTATTGGCGAACACTTTGTGGCCGTTGTTTCGGGCTAGCGCGATTGCTTTCTTTGCGCTTTCTGGAATACCATCCAGAGTCCATAACGTTCCATCTAAATCTAAAAAAACGAGCTTCTTTTTCATCTTACCCTCCTTTTTTATCTCTATTATATCGAATGTATCTAACTTTTAGCACAAGCCTTTTTTACGAAAATCTAATATGCTAGTATAAGAAGTATTAAAGGATAAGAGAATATGGATATGAAAATCATTGTTACGATATCCCGTGAATACGGCTCCAATGGAAAAGAAATTGGCCGTCTTCTAGCCCAAAAGCTAGGAATCTCCTATTATGATAAATCCATCTTAGAGAACTTAGCTAAAAATATGGGCGTCAATTCCGATTTTTTCAAAGATGAAAATTTAAATCGGGAAGGGATGTTTTCTTTAGCAGGCTCTTTTCGAACAAATGTAAAGATGCTTACAGAACTCTCGCTCAGCACCCAAGCTTACGATCAAGGACGTGCGATCTTGCAAGATCTTGTTAAGAAAGATAATGCCGTTATCGTAGGAAGATGCTCGAACTTTATCTTAAAAGATCATCCAGGACAAATCTCCGTATATTGCTATGGAGAGCTGGAAGATCGGCTCAAGCGCGTGATCGAGGAATATAACGTGCCTGCCTCGAAGGCGAGGAAGGTCGTCCTCGATACGGATGCCAAACGCGCCAAACATTATGAGTATTACACACATCAAAAATGGGGACAACTCGATGATTTTGACGTGACGATCAATACCTCGAAACAAAGCATGGAGGAAACGATCGATCTGCTTGTTGAACTCTATCATCAAAAGGAGAAAAAGCTCCAAGAACGATCAAAATAGGACCAGCCAAATAAACGCTGGTCCTTTATTGATTCATGCTTTCTTTTTTGAATCCATCAAAGCGGTGCACAATACATTGTTGGATTGGGTCGTGCTGAGCGCCTTCAAGATCGTTTGCGTCTCTTCGATCGGATTCGAAGAGAGCCATTCCCGACGAATGAGTTCCTGCGTGTCGAGCACTTTTTTATTTAATAATAAATCATCATGTCGGGTGGATGATTTTTGAATATTGATCGCTGGAAAGATGCGGCGTTCAGAAAGCGACTTATCCAAATATAATTCCATATTGCCGGTTCCTTTGAATTCTTCAAAGATCATATCGTCCATTCGGCTGCCTGTATCGATCAAAGCGCTCGCGATCACAGTCAAAGATCCGCCTTCTCTAAGGTTGCGGGCCGCCCCAAACAAACGTTTAGGCCCGTATAAAGCATTCGGATCAAGGCCCCCGGATAATACTTTGCCAGTCGAGGGAACGATCAAATTATACGCTCTAGAAAGACGAGTGATCGAATCCAAAAGAATGACGACGTTCTCGCCAAACTCGACAAGCGATTTCGCCCGGCTGAGCGCCATTTCAGCAACACGCTTATGATGAGATGGCTGCTCATCGAAGGTGGAATACACGACCTCGACATGATCTTTGTTTTCTCCTGCCGCTTCGATGACCATTTCTTTAAAAGCGGTCACTTCTTCTGGACGCTCATCGATCAAAAGAACGATCAAATAAATGTCTTTATGATTTTTTAAAATCGATTGCGCAAAGGTCTCAAGCAAAGTTGTTTTTCCGACTTTAGGAGGCGCGACGATCATACCACGCTGCCCATAGCCGATCGGAGAAAATAGATCGATGATCCTGCCTGCGTAGTTTGTTTTGGTCGTTTCCATCTTGATCTTCTTATCAGGAAAGATCGGAGTCAGCTGGTCGAAGCGTTTGCGGCCAAGACTTTCTTTGACCGTATGATTGTTGATCGTATGGACCGTCTCTAGCGCTCTTGAATTGTTGGAATGCTTAGGCGAAGCGACACCTTCGATATAATCGCCCGTTTTAAGCTTGAGCGCTTTGATTTTCGACTCTGAAACATAGACATCATCTTCTCCAGATAAGTAGTTTTCTTGCCGTAGAAAACCAAACCCTTTTTCCATGACCTCTAATACGCCTCGAGCTTGTTTACGTTCGCGGTCTCTTTTTTCCATCAATTCTTTTTGGACTTTGGAAATATCGATCTCTTCGACATGGATTCGATTGACCGATTCGATCTTTTTTAAAATATATTGGGAGCGGCCTTCTTTATCGGTTTCCGCCTCACCGATGATAAAATCATTGTTTTTAAGTTGATAGGCCGCGATAAACGCGCTATCGACAAATACATCTCCATCACTTTCTGTTCGGATGAATCCAAAACCTTGATGAAAAGTTTCTAATATCCCTTCGATTGGTTTCAAGGAAAGTCCTCCTTTTTTATGCTTTTATACTAGCACAAGTGAGGACAACGAACAAAAAAAGAGCCAGTGAAATATTCACTAGCTCTTTTGCTTACATCATATATGGAGTCGCGAAGTAGATCACAAAGATCACAAGCAAGATCCAAACCGTCATATGGATTTCTTTTGTTTTCTTGGCCGCGATCATCGAAATCGCATAAGCGATAAATCCAAACGCGATCCCGTTGGAGATCGAATACGTCAAGATCATAGAAATCACAGTCACGAATGTAGAAATCGCGAAAATGATATTGTTCCATTCAATACCGCGAAGCTGTTGCGCCATCAAGACACCAACAATGATCAAAGCAGGCGCTGTCACAGAGTTTGTGATGGCGCTCAAGATCACTGGCGCGATGAAGATCGACAAAGCGAAGAGGACACCTGTCGTTACAGCCGTCAAACCAGTACGTCCGCCAACTTCAACACCAGAAGTCGATTCAACGAAGCTCGTAACTGTCGAAGTACCAACAGCCGCACCAAATACGGTCGCGATCGAATCGGCAAGAAGCGCTTGTTCAGCCCCTTCCAATTCACCTTGCTTGTTGACAAGACCAATCTCGTTACCGATCGCAACGAGCGTACCAGCTGTATCGAAGAAATCGACGAACAAGAACGAGAAGATGATCACGATCGCGTTCATCGGATTCGCGAACAATTCCGAGAATCCATTCATGAAAGCGCCAGCCGCATCCATTTCGAATGTAAGCGACATTGAAGTAGGAAGTGCAGGCATGCCATCGATGCCTAACGCGCCGCAGATGATCCCGATGATCGCCGTAACGACCATTCCAACGAACACGGCCGCTGGAACTTTTTTAACGACCAAGAAAATCGTGATCAAGATCCCGACGATCGCTAAAAGAACCGTTGGATCTGTGAAGTTTCCTAAACCAACTAAAGTTGCTGGGTTAGCGACGATGATCCCCGCATTTTTGAAACCTACAAAAGCGATAAAGAAACCGATACCAGCGCCGATGGCGAGTTTGAGCTGAACTGGGATCGCGTCGATGATCATTTTACGAACACCAGTTACCGAAATGATCACGAAGATGATCCCGCTCAAGAAGACAGCAGTCAGAGCCGCCGCCCAGCTATATCCCATTTGACCACAAATCGTATATGCGAACAAAGCGTTTACACCCATACCTGAAGCTAGACCTACAGGATAGTTGGCAAGAAGACCCATCAAGATCGAACCAACAGCTGCTGACAAGGCCGTAGCCATAAATACGGAAGGAACACTCATTCCCGCATCACTCAATACAGAAGGATTGACACCTAAAATATAAGCCATTGCTAAAAAAGTCGTTAAACCAGCAAGAAGCTCTGTTTTGACATTCGTGCCCTTTTCCTCGAGTTTGAAGAATTTGTTTAAGCTATTCATTATTATCTCCTTTTCATGACGCGCTAATTGTAATACATGAAAAAAGATATTTCAAACAAATTCCCATATTTTTGACACATTTAGCAAGCAATTTGAATGAGCTTTTTCAAGTAGAACGAATAAATATACGTGACGATCGTTCGGTTTGGCTCGATGAGCTCCATCGCCTCTTTATAGATCATCAATTGTTTTTGATACATCGAAACGAGCTCTTTTTCATCGTTCACATAATCGCTCTTGAAATCGAGAATGATCGTCCGTTTATCCTCAAAAACGACAAGATCCATAAAACCATGAATGAGTTCGTTGCCCTTTTTCACCGTATAAGGACACTCGAAAATATGCTTTCTCGCCATCCAACCAACATATTCAGGATTCGCATTCAGCGCTAAGATCTGCTGAATATCTTCTTGATTCGTCAGCTTCGTTTCTAAAACATCTTTTTGATAAGGGAAAGGAAGAGTGGACACCAGCTCATGAAGCATGGTCCCGCGCTTGAGACGATCATTGATACGCATACGGACAGGCGACCACTGTGGCTGTTTTTTAGATCCAGAAGCCGTCATCGATTCGACTGAACGCACCTTTTGATCAAAAATCTGGAACAGAATATTTTTCATGAATTTGCGTTGCACGATTTTTCGCTCATACAGCTCTTCGACCTCTTCAAGCTCGAAAAGAGAAGATGGCTCCGTCAAAAACGTGTGCAGGAGCCATCCCGTATAGTTTTGGTTTTGAAGCAACGCCCGCGTATTTAATGGATACCGATAGTCGTCCAAACTCTTGATCGCATCAACGATGACAAGCTCCTCCTCCGCTCGAGTCGTCGCTACATATAAGATTCGCATCTCTTCCTCGATCTCTTTATGAAATTTTTTAGTCTTGAAAGCGATCGAAGAAAGACTTGGCCGATAGACATTGCCCTTATCATTCAGGCTGCGCAACGACACACCAAGATGATCATCCAGCAAGATCGGACTCGAAGCCTCCATATCGCGCCGCTCATGATCCGACAATAAATAAACGATCGGAAATTGCAGCCCTTTTGAATGGTGCATCGTCTTGATCTTGACGACATCTTCTTCTTTGCCATACGGAAACGCTTCCGCGGTCTTATCGAGATCGGCCTCCTGTAGGATCAGCTCGATAAATCCATTTAAATCATAAGGGTTTGCATATTGGCTCGCCCTCTCCAACAAAAGATCGAGATTCGTTTTATCTTGACCATTCGTGAATAAATAATAATAATTGTGAAAATTATAAAGCTTTCGCACGATCGTGGCGACAGGCTCTTTTTTCCACTGAAAGATCGCATTGAGCTCTTTCATGAACGATTCATTCCGCACTTTCGAAAATAAAGAGACAGGAGCGTCGTTTTCGATCATGATCTTAGAAAGCGTCGCTTGATCGACTTGACCGATCGGCGAGCATAAAGCGGCCATGAGCGGAATATCTTGATTTGGATCTTGAATGATCTGCAGACACGAAAGAATGATCTGGACCGCCTGATTTGTATAAAAGCCATGATCGATCTCTGCAAGAACAGGGATCCCATAGGCTTCCAAGCCATCCTTGAGCGCTTGGTGAGTGCCATGCGTACGCGTTAAGATACACATCGACCGATATGGGACTCCCGCTTGATGATGTTTTAAAATATCGTTGGCGATCAAATCGACCCGATGGGCCCGATGCAATTTTTTCGCTTCTCTTTTCTGGTTTTCATGTTCGATCGCCCATGGCTCATATTGGCTGAAAAGAAAGCGGACAGGATATTGAGGAGAACTTTCTTGTTTTGAAGTTCCCGGCATCGCCCGATCCGAAGGCAGAAAGCGCGAATCTAAAAACGACAAATTCATGATCTTCTCATAAAATGTGTTGTTGAAGTCGATGAGCGTCTTGGTGGAACGATAGTTTTCCGACATGACGAGCGTCTCGTTGTTTTCGTCTTCCTTTTCCATATGATGGATCATGATCGAAGGATCCGCTTGGCGGAATCCATAGATTGATTGCTTGATGTCCCCGACCCGGAACACATTGTTTTTGGAAGCGATCTGCTGGATGATGCTTTCCTGCAATTCATTAGTGTCCTGGAATTCGTCGATCAAGATCGTCTTGAATTGATTTTTCACTTGTTCTTGGATCGTCGGAATACAAAGCAGCCGATAGGCAAAATGCTCCATATCCGAAAAATCGAGGATCTGCAGACGCTCTTTTTCTTCTTGGAAATAGTCCATCAATAAGATCGAAAGATCGCACCATGTCTCTAAGATCGGCTGCGTCCTTTCTTGATCGTCCTGAAATTGGCGCAGATCAAATAAGTTTTCTGTGATCGCGCTTTCCATGCTTTGGAACTCTTTTTTGATATTCGCAAAACTTTTTTTATTGACCGTGCTTGGAAAACGCTTTGTCGTATCAATATAGGCGATAAAATCACGAGCGAAACGATCATACTCCTCTTGCACAAGATCATCTTGGCAGCGTTTTAAATACAACGCCTTTTGTTCGAAAAGCTCTTTGTTCGATTCATACGTCTTGATTTTCGAAAACTCCATTTCATCAAGTTCATCAAGCATCTCTTGAACGATCGAGATCATCGTCTCGACTCGCTCCTGGAAAAAAGTCAAAAACCACTTTTTGACATCTGCATGCTCTTGCTTGCACGACTCGATCCAGCCTTTTGGATCCGCTTTGGCGTTGGCCATCTCTAAAAAACGGTTGATCGCTTTAAACAAGGTTTCCGAAGACACATTGAACGCGGCAAAGTAACGATTCATCGCCGCGATGCGTTCGCCCTCCAAAGAAATGAGCGCTCTCTCATAAGCCAGCTCGAAAGCTTGCGAGCGAAGCGATCCGTTGTCTACATGCAAAGCCATCGCGTAAGGAATCGGAATCTGGTAATAGTATCGCTGCACGATCTTATAGCAAAAGCTGTCGATCGTGGAAATATCGGCTGTCTCCAACAAAGCGAGCTGATCGAGAATATAGGGCGTAGGCTCTAAGCTTGAAAGACGATGCTTCAGACGAGCTTTCATTTCGTTGGCCGCATCGTCCGTGAATGTCATCGCCAAGATCTCGTTGATCGGGATCTGATCATCGATCACGAGTCGGCATAGCCTCTCGACCAAAACGGAAGTTTTTCCCGAACCAGCACTAGCGGAAACGACGACATTCTTGTTTCTGGAATCAATCGTTTTTTGTTGTTGGGAAGAATAATGGATCATGCAGGCTCCGCTCCTTTCTCTTTTCGGATCGCTCCATTGCGGCAGATCGCTTTATATGGACAGCGCGTACACGCCCCTTCTTCGTGGACTGGCAAGATCTCGCCGGCTTTCAAACTCGTGAGGACCTGCTCGAGTTTTTCCTGAATCCCTTGTTCTTTTTCTTGGAATGTCGGAACTTTCTTTTTGACTTCAAGAAGAAGCTCGTCTTGGATGCCGCCAGGAAGATCTTGGACTTTCCAGCCTTTAATAAAGCGCTCATCGAGCACTTTGGCTTCGAATTGCTTATTCAAGATCGGCGAGGCGCTTGGCTGACTTGTCCGATAATTGACCGCATACGCGTTTTGTTTTTCGGCTTTTGGCTGTAAAGATAGATCATAGACCCCTAGTCCGCCTTCGTGGTCGCCAATACCCGCTTCGATCAAATTTGGATCTTGCACGATCAAAGAAAGCGATTTGGAATCAAAACCATCGATCGCGCCTTTCATTTCAACATTCACATTGTCCCAAGAAAAGTTTTGATGCACTTCATATTCCTTATTCAATAAAGAAAGATGCAATTTGTCCTCGAATAAATCGAGTACTTGGATCAAGGAGAGCATTTCCATGCTGAATTCATCGATCAGTGTTTCGAAGCGCTTCTTCTTCGTCCAGAATACTTTCATCGCGAAAGAAAACTCTTCTTGAATGATTTGACGGATCGCTTCATGATCGATCGTTTGGAACCGCTCACTTTTATAGAGGCGAGCTTTTTGCAAGATCCTTGAAACGAGATCGCGATCAAGCTGGATCCCATCTTTTTTGTACGCTTTTTTGATTTGCAGTCCATAACGTAAATAATGACGCAAAGGACACCGGTTAAAAGTCTGGATCTTTGAATAATTCGACGAGAAGCTGTTGTTTTTAAAAAAGAGCGAAGCGGCTTGCCCTTGCGCAAGAGCGAAGCGCGGCAGCGAGCCTCCATAAGGATCTAAGATCGCCTGGAAAGTCGGTCTTTTTTTCATCCACGCATCGAGTTCGCTCGAAGACTCCAGCGATTTGCCATGATAATCCGATTGAGGGATCAAGACGATCAAAGAATCGAGAGAATCCAGCGTGCCAAAGATGTTCTTTCGCTGCATCTGCAGCCGATCTTTCAAAGAAGGAAAGCCCGTGTTCTGCAAGTAGCTCTCGTCAAAGATCCCTCCATACACTTGAAGGGATGGAAAAAGCAAGGCGTGAGCACCTACGAGGATCGTTGTCTTACTCAAACCGCTCATCTCTTTCCTTCCGCCGACCAAGACGCCTTTGAGCGTATCGGCATTTTTATTGAATGTCTTTTTCTCCAGATATTGAATGAAGAGCGATAGGTCTTCTTGATCTTTAAGGTCCTCAAGAACAGAGGCGAGATCCTGCACGATCGCATCGAACATCGCTAGATCATCTTCGTTAGGATCTGGATGGAGCGACTGGATCAAAGTGCAGATCGATTCCATATCCTCTAAAGACCATGTATCGATGAATTGGTGGGCGCGCTGAAATTTTTTAGCTTCAAGCTCGAGCTGCTGCCAGCGGATAAACTCTTCTTGCGAGATCAATGCGTTATCCTCGTATTCGATCGAAAGCAAGTCGACATCCGGAAACTGGCGCTCGTATTCAACGAGCGCTTTGGAAGCATCCGGAAACAAAGTCTGGATCAAAGCGAGAAACGTTTCGTTGTTCTTAGTATGCAAATATTTTAAAACGGCGATAAACTCGTTTTTGATCGTAGAAAGCAAAGGACGCTTGAGTGGCGTATACGGAATGTGATGCGCATCAAAGATCTGCGAGAACACTTCAAGATCGCTTTCTTGAGCGAGGGCGATTAGACTATTTTCGATATCCACCTTTTTGCTCAAAAAAAGTTCCGCCAGCACTTCGATCTCTTTGCGCGTGTTGGCGCAGCTGAAATATTGAGGAGCCTCTTTTTGCTCGCCTTTGAGCAAGTGGGCGCCTTTCGACAGAAAATGATCCGTCCAAAACAAGGATCCGATATCTTTTTCGCCCTCTAAAATATAGAGGTTCGAAAAATCGGGATCGAGCGCTTTTGCTTGTGTGAGAGTCGGAGAAAAAAGAGGGATCTTCTTTAATAAAGAAAGGATCGTATACAAGTCTTTTTCTTTCTGGCTCTGGTTTGGAAAATCGCTAACGTCCAATAAGGAAGCTAATGATAAAAATTGAAGGCAAGCGTTCAAAAAGTCAAAATCATTTCGGGAATGATAAAACGTGTTTTTAGGATCTAAAGAAGAGAGCGCTCTTTGATATTTCATCAAGATAGAGAGCTTGTTCTCTTTGTCTTGCTCAAAGAGCGTCTGCAAGTAGGTCTCTAAGGAATAGATCCGAATATTTAAACAATTTCCTTTTTGAGCAGCGATTTGCTCATATAAAGGAAGATGCAAAGATGTTGGGGCCAAGATTGTCGAATGATCAGGAATTCGAATCATAGATTGCTCCTTTCATATAGGTATTCTAGCATAATTTGTGACTTTATTTATGTCATAAATCAAGAGAAGTTTTACTTTGTTCTCTTTCTAAAGGACTTATCCATTCCGGATATATGCCCGTATAAAGGCAAGCCGCTTTCGTTTCTAGCAGGCTATTAGCCGTTTTGCTTCGTTGTGTAAAGTCATGCTAGGTCCTTTCTTTTTTACTCATTTTATCACGCTCTAAGTTGGATGATTTCATAAAAAGAGAAGCAGTGTTATAATTTCAAAAGATAAGGATAGCTTTATGGAAACAAAAAAAGATCTCTTCAAACAAATCATATTCATTCTTTTAGGAAATTGTATATTGGCGGCAGCTGTTTCGTTTTTGATCTTGCCCAACAACATTTTGACAGGCGGGGTCGCCGGCGTAGCGGTCGCTTTAGAACCTTTGATCCATATCAAACCCGTATATGTCATTGATTTCTTGACGATTGGCCTTTTTATTGTGGGCGCCATTTTTTTAGGGAAGCGCTTCGCGATGCGAACGATCGTATCGACGATCATCTATCCAATGCTCGTCACGACTTTTTCATGGATCGCCACCGCTTTTTTTCCGGAAGGAACGTTTTTGATGGAGCCCCTTCTTGCTTCGCTCTATTCTGGCTTATTCATGGGGATCGGCGTCGGATTGGTGTTTAAAGTGGACGCTAGCACAGGAGGCATGGATATTCCCGCTTTGATCATGCATAAATATATCCGCATCAAAGAAGGAGACGCGGTGATGATCATCGATACCCTCACCGTTCTTTTAGGATTGTATACGTATGGTTTGCAGCCCGCTTTGATCGGGATCGTCTCGGTTGTCGTCTCTGGAGTGGCGATCAATCGCATGATCATGCTCGGGACCCAAGCGGCCATGAACGTGATGATCATCTCCGAAAAGTGGGATACGATCCGTTCCGCTTTGATGGACCATGTCGGAAGAGGGGTTACGCTTTTGGATGCGAAAGGTGGCTATCATGACAAAAAAAGACCAGTGGTCATGTGTGTCATTACCCAACATCAATATCCGCAGCTTGAACAGATCGTCAACGCGATCGATCCGCAAGCGTTTTTTATCGTCAACAACGTCCATTCCGTTCATGGAGAAGGATTCTCGCAAGGAGAGCGTCTATGAAACGCAAGATCAAAGAAATCATTGTTGTGGAAGGAAAACACGATACCCAGCGCCTCCAGCAATATTTTGAATGCGATACGATCGAGACGCATGGAAAATCGCTGGACCCTGAGATCTTAGAGCGGATCGAGGCAGCCCAAAAGACAAGAGGGATCATCGTCTTTACCGATCCAGACTCTCCAGGAGAATATATTCGGCGTACCATACAACAGCGTGTACCACAAGCCAAACACGCGTTTATTGAAAAAGAGAAAGCGAAGACAAGCAAAAAAGTCGGCATCGAGCACGCCAGCATGAGTGATTTGTGGAACTCTTTAGAACGTTGCGTCAGCTTCACAAATACCGATCCGTCTTTGAGCTGGGAAGAATTTATCGATTTTGGACTTGTCGGAAATAAAGAAAAAAGAAATAAAGTGTGCCAAGAAGTTGGGATCGGGATTTGCAATGCCAAAACGTGTTTTAAACGCTTGCGGGCGATGAATATCGATCCAGCCAAACTCGCCCAGATCTTGAAGGAGGAGCAATCATGAAGGATGCTATCGCGACAGTCCGCAAAACAAGAGAGATTCAAGAAAAATATGGAGTCTATACGAAAAAATCATTTGGACAGAACTTCATCATCGAACCGAAAATTGTCGAGAAGATCGCCGATGCAGCCATCCAAGATCCAAGCGACCTCGTGATCGAAGTAGGTCCTGGAATTGGAGCGCTCACCCAGTTTTTATGCGAGAAAAGCGACCATGTGATCGCTTTTGAAATCGATGAAAGACTTCCGCGCGTGCTTGAACAGGAAATCGGCTTCGAGCACCTTGAACTCATCATGCAAGATTTTCTAGAGGCCGATATCGATTCGATCATCGAAGAACGTCGCCAAGAAGGGCAGCGTGTCGATTTTGTTTCCAATTTGCCTTACTACATCACCACCCCGATCTTATTCAAGCTTTTTGAAGCGAAAGTGCACATCGATTCGATCACCGTGATGATGCAAAAAGAAGTGGGAGAACGCTTTCTTGCCAAAGACAATGAGAAAGCCTACAACGCGTTAAGCGTGATCAGCCAATATCGCTGTTCGATCAAAAAAGTCATGGACGTGTCCCGCCACGTCTTTTGGCCAAAGCCGAATGTCGATTCGATGGTGCTGCAATTCCGGTTTCATTCGACCTATCAAGTCCAAGACGAGCCGCTCTTTTTTCAAATGGTCAAAGCTTGCTTCGTCCAACGTCGCAAGACGCTCTATAATAACTTGCAAGCGTGGCTTCCAGACAAAGAACAAGTTAAACAAATGCTTGAAAAAGCGAACATCGATCCTTCTATACGGGCCCAGCAGCTCAAATTAGAAGATTTTATACGATTATATGAGGAAAATTATGAAACGATACGCGCCAGCCAAAATCAATATCGCGCTGAACATTAAAGGCGTTCTTGAAAATGGATATCATGATCTCGATATGATCATGGCTCCTATCTCGCTCTATGACGAGATCGAGATCGAACCAAGCGATCAAGGACAAGATGAGATCGTTTTTGTCGGAATGGAAATTCCAAAGCACAACACCGTCCAAAAAGCAGTCGAACTCATGCGCCAAGCGGCTGGATTTTCGACACATTATTCGATCCGGATCCATAAAAACATCCCCTCGCAAGCCGGTCTTGGAGGGGGAAGCGCGGATGCGGCCTGTGTCATGCACGCGATCAACGAGATGGAAATGCTCTGTCTTGATACCGAACAGCTGATCGAGATTGGCAAAAAAGTGGGAGCGGACGTTCCGTTTTGCCTTTTTAGTCGCTGGGCGAGGGTACAAGGTTTTGGGGAAGTGATCCAGCCGATCCAAAGCGATTGGAAGTTTTCGATCTTGCTCGTAAAGCCCAAAGAAGGTGTCTCAACGCCAGAAGCCTTCAAAATGTGGGATCGATCAAATCGAGTGCAATACGATGTCGATCTTGTCCAAAGAGCGCTCGAAAAAGAAAACGCGGAGCTTTTGTTCACGACGATGGCCAACGCCTTAGAAAGTCCAAGCCAAGAGCTTCTGCCGGTTTTAGAACAAATCAAGGACGACATGTATGGAGAAGGGATCGTGCAAGCGATGATGTCGGGTTCGGGTTCGACGATCATGGGCTTCAGCGTCGATGAAGAAGTGCTCGAATATGCGAAAAAGCAGCTGGAGCCCTATTATGAATTCGTAGAAATCGTACAAGTCGGATCGTAGAAAGGGGGCTATTATGTCATATGCCATCATTAAATTGATCGTATTTTTCGTTTGTTTCGGGATCAGTTTCTACGCGTGTTCCGCGATCCAGTTTGAAAAGATCATGAAAGTCAGACAGCCAGGCAAAGTGATCGTGATGCTATTTTTGTTGTCGCTGATCATGGGCTATTTGAGCGCGCAGGCGATCTTAGAGCTTACGATCATGAATGGATTGGGAATGTGATATGTTCGAGAGATGGTATGTATTAGAAGCAGGCGCTTCCATGCTCCGCCTCTACGATCCCAAAGAAGATCTGCTGATCCGATTTCCAACATGTTATTTAGAAGAAGATGGACGAGTGATCGCCTATGGAAACGAGGCGCTCCAGTCTATCCTTCATCCTAATATTCATCGGCGCATCACCTATCCTCTTGAGGATGGACGGATCTTGCATGAAGTCAGCGGACTTCTTCAGAACGCCTTTCAAAAAGCCAATGTACATGAGCATCTACTCAAGCCAAGCTTGATCGTTTACACTCCTTTTTCTTTAGGGGAAAAAGAAAAAGAGAAATGGACGGAGATCTTATTGAATCTAGGAATCAAAAAAGTGCGGTTCGTGAATTTGATCGAGCTTTACGAAAAAAGAGGAGGCACTCATTTTTTGATCCATGCTGGCCATTCGTTATGCGAAATGGCGATCTTCATTCATGGAAAATGTCAAATCTATAAATCAATCCCTTTTGCGGGCAAACAAGTGGATGAAAATATCCAGCAAGCGATCGCCCACAAAAAGAATTGCTTGATCTCGCAAGAAGAAGCAAAACGCCTCAAGGAAGAAGCGAATATTTCGTTCCAAAGAAAGCTTCCAAGTCTGCTACACGGAATCGGTATGGATCGCTATCAGCGATTCGTCTCGTTTTCGATCCTTTCTTCGGATCTATGGCCAAGCGTGGATGAGGTCGAAAAACAAATCATCTTATGGGCCAAATCGCTTTTTGATACGCTTTCTTTACCAGCTAAAGCGCAAATCGCGCAAAAAGGAATCGAATTGACGGGCGGATCCGCCAATTTATACTCATTGTCCTCTCGGCTGCAAGAACAGCTGCAATGTCCGATCTTTTGTTCAAACGATCCCGAATACGATATGCTCAAGCTCATAAAGGAGAATTTTTTGTGATTGAATCCGCTTATTTATTGGTGCCTTTTTTGATCTCTCTTGTTTTGACGCCTTTAGTCAAACAATATTCGATCCCGGCACAAACATACGCAAAAGAAAATCATCGGACCGTCCACCATGGCAAAATTTCTAGGATCGGTGGGGTCGCGATCTATTTATCGTTTATGATCAGCATGGCGATCTATATGAAGGCGGACCGCGCGATCACAGGCATCATTCTAGGTGGATCGATCATGTTCTTTACCGGCTTGGTCGACGATCTGATCGACATCAAACCTCCTGTCAAGCTATTCTTTGAAGTGGTCGCGGCGCTTGTCTTGATTTATTACGGAGTGCAGGTGGACCGGATCCGTCTGCCCTTTGGTTTGACAATCGATTTTGGATTGATCTCGTTTTTGTTTACGATCATCTGGATCGCGGGGATCACCAACGCGGTCAATTTGATCGATGGGCTCGATGGGCTTTCTGGAGGCATGAGCGTGATCATATTAGTCGTGATCGGGTGCATCGCCTTGATCGAAAGAAGACCGGATATCGTCTCGCTCGCCTTTATCCTAGCCGGAAGCACGTTTGGCTTTTTGATCTATAATTCACATCCTGCCAGTATCTTCATGGGAGATTGCGGCTCTTTGTTTCTAGGGTCGATGATTTCGGCGATCTCGATCGTCGGATTTAAATCGAGCACGATCTTGACGCTCGCTTTGCCGATCTTGTTGCTGATCATCCCGATCATCGATACGCTTTCCGCGATCTTGAGACGGACCCTCAAAGGAATGAAGTTTTCGCAAGCGGATAAAAGCCACCTGCACCATTTATTGATGAAACAGTTTGGCCATCGCAATACAGTGATCATCATGTGCGGATTTACGGCGCTGTTTGGCTTGAGCGCCTATGTTTATATGATCAATCGAAACCTTGGCTTTTTTACGATGCTCGCTCTTCTGTTCTTTGTCGAGCTGTTCATTGAAAAGTCGGCGATGATCTCGGAGAAATTTCATCCGCTTCTTGGCTTATGGCATCGGATCAAACGAGTATGGACAAAAAAAATCAAAAATAAAGGAGAAGACAAGTGATGTTTTCTCTTTTATTTTTGATTGGAGCGAACTTATCGCTCGAATGTATGGACAAGCTCTCGGACAAGACTTACTGTAATGATATATATTTTTTTCATATCTAAAATGAAGCGCTGTTTTCTCTTATTATGAATCATTTTGTTTCAGCTTCCTTTCTACGAGGACGAAAGTCACGATCAAAGGAACGAGCTGCAAGACCATCAATGCGAACGTTCCATAAATGATCACGAGCGCGTTATGGGTGAGCGTGAGCAAAAATTGGACGATCAAACAGATCACTAAATCGATCCATCCCATTTTCCACCAAAGAGTTCCAGCAAGCTTTTGTGCCATTTCCCAATTCTTTTTGTTCTGCATCGAACGGATCGAACGATAGCCAAAGAGCTGGTTTCGATAGGCGGGAGGATGATTTTTTAAGATGGATCCAAATACCGTGATCATGATCGGGATCAGTAAGGAAATCAATACATAAGGAAGACTACTCATACCCTCACTATACCGATTCCAAGAGCGCTTTGCACGATTGTTGCCTTACGACTATACTATATACATGAGTGAAAAAATCGTAGTGGCTTGTTCTGGCGGCCCCGATTCCATGGCTCTTCTGGATCGGATGCGAAAAGAGGGATTTCAAATCGTCGTCGCCCATGTCAATTATCAAAAAAGGAAGAGCGCCAATCGGGATGAAGAAATCGTAAAAGCGTATTGCGCTCGCTACCAAATTCCGTGTTTTGTCCATGTTCCAACTTCTCAGCCGACTAAAAATTTTCAAGCGTGGGCAAGAGAAGAGAGGTATGCGTTTTTTGAATCGATCTTGAAACAAGAGCATATCCACGCCCTATACGTGGCGCACCATCTCGATGATTTATTGGAGACGTACTTGTTTCAAGTCCAAAGAAACATGCTTTGCGACACGTATGGCCTTGCCGATCGTGTCGAACGAAAGACATATACGATATTTCGTCCTTTGTTGGGTTTTGAGAAAAAAGAGCTGGAAGCGTATTGTATTCGTCACGCTATAGCGTATGGGATCGACGAAAGCAATCTGAGCGATCACTATACTCGCAATAAGATCCGGCATCATCAAATCGAAAGAATGAGTTCAAACGAAAAGCGGGCGCTCAAAAAAGAGATCGATCAAAAAAACAAAAACTGGAAAGCTTGGCAAAGAAAACTTCGCGATCAAATCGAACAAAACGGAATCGTTTCTATGCTTTCTAAAGAGGATGGCTGGCTCGCCCTCGATCTCTATTTATCCCCTTGGCTCCATCGTCATCTTTCAAAGGCGCATTTACGCTCGCTTTCTCAACAGTTCATGCATCCTTGCGTGATCGATCTAGAGAGCCACGAAGTCGAGAGATGGAACGATCGATTGATCGTCCGAAAAAAAAGCGAGCCTGTTTGTATTGTATGGAACGATCTTGCAGCTTTTAAAAAATTTGAATCATTAGAGTTGGGAAATTTCCGATATCTCGCTCATAATAAAGGAGCCACGATCGAAGGCGTGGATTTGAAGAGCCAGGACTTTCCGCTCCGCTTTCGCCCGGGCAAAACGAAGGATCGCATAGAAATGCGTTTCGGTACGAAAACGCTGCAGCGCTTTTGGATCGACCATAAGATCCCGCGCTTGTTGCGCAAAGATTGGTACGTTCTTGAAAACGCTTCCGGACGCGTGATCTTCGTGCCAGGCTTAGGTTGTGATGTTTCACATTTTTCTATCCAACCAAATACCTTTATGTTACAATTACGGATATAGTTTAAGAGGAGAACACAATTCAACATGATCAGTCAAGATATCGAAACTGTTTTACTTACAGAAGAACAAATCGAAAAGCGATGCGTAGAGCTCGCCAAACAAATAGAAGATGACTACAACAAAGAAGGGGAAGTGCCGATCGTCGTAGGCCTTTTGCGCGGCAGCGTTCCATTTATGGCCGAATTGATCAAGCGCTTCACATTCCCTTGCGAGATCGATTTTATGTCTGTCAGCAGTTATGATGGGACCGAGTCGATCGGGGATGTCAAGATCGATAAAGATATGGATCTTTCCAGTAAAGAAAGAGCGATCTTGCTTGTCGAAGATATCGTCGATACGGGGCGTACTCTTTCTGAAGTCAAGAAGATGTTCATCAATAAAGGAGCGACCAATGTCAAGATCGTCGCTTTGCTCGATAAACCATCGCGCCGAGTGGTCGATATCCATGCGGATTATATTGGATTTGAAGTACCCAATGAATTTGTGGTCGGCTATGGGCTCGACTACAACCAAAAATATAGAAATTTGCCATATATTGGAATTCTTAAACGAGAAATTTACGAATAGGGGGGGAATGAATGAAGAAGTGGCTTAACTATCTTCCTACGATTTTCATCATCAGCATCATCGTTTCCTTGATCGCCTACAGCTCTCAAGGTTCTTTGCGTCATATGAATTATTCTGAATTCCAAAATCTAGCCAAAACAGCGGAATTTGGAAACTCGTCGCTCACGATCTCTTCGAATGTGATCGATGTCGAAGGGGTCTATACCGATCCAAGTCAATCCAGCAAAAATTCAACAGCTTTTAGCGTATTGGTTCCTAACACGGAAGAAAACTTAACGTGGCTCACGAAAACGCTAGAAGCAAATGGAGGACAGATCAGCATTGAAGATCCCAATCAAGGGAGCGTTTGGCTCAATGTTTTAGGACAATTGATCCCATTCCTTTTGATTGGCGTTTTCTTCTATTTCATGTTCACGAAAATGGGAGGCGGAGGCAGCAACAAAGCGTTCGAATTCTCCAAAAACAAAGCCCGCATGGAAACGGATGTCAAAGTCCGCTTCAAAGATGTCGCGGGGTGCGATGAAGAAAAAGAAGAAGTCAAAGAAATCATCGACTACTTGCGTTCGCCAAAGAAATTTACCGATATGGGCGCCCACATCCCGAAGGGGATCTTGATGGTCGGCCCTCCAGGAACCGGGAAGACGCTTTTAGCCAAAGCGGTCGCTGGAGAAGCGAATGTTCCTTTTTTCTCCGTGTCTGGTTCGGATTTCGTGGAAATGTTTGTCGGAACTGGCGCAAGCCGTGTCCGCGATATGTTTAAAACGGCTCAAAAAGCGGCTCCATGCATCATCTTTATCGACGAGATCGACGCGGTCGGCCGTCAAAGGGGCGCTGGTATGGGTGGCGGAAACGATGAACGGGAACAAACGCTCAACCAGCTGCTCGTAGAAATGGATGGTATGGTCGATAACAACGGGATCGTGATCATCGCGGCCACGAACCGTCCCGATGTCCTTGACCCTGCGTTGCTAAGAAGCGGACGTTTTGATCGTCAAGTCACGGTCAATTTGCCAGATATCCGCGGCCGTCAGCAGATCCTTGAAGTTCATGCCCGCAACAAGCATTTGGCAAGCGATGTCGAGCTTGATAATCTTGCCAAGCGCACGCCTGGTTTTTCGGGAGCCGATCTTGCCAACGTCTTGAATGAGGGCGCGATCTTAGCGGTCCGCAACAAGGAAAAGGTCATCACGATGGCCGACCTTGATGAGGCGATCGACCGCGTGATGATGGGTCCTGCGAAAAAAAGCAAAAAATACACCGAAAAAGACAAATGGCTCGTTTCTTATCATGAAGCAGGCCATGCGGTGATCGGTCTTCGCTTAGAAGATGCCGATATGGTCCAAAAAGTCACGATCATCCCTCGCGGAGAAGCGGGCGGATATAACTTGATGACCCCGCGCGAAGAAAAGTATTTCCATCGTAAATCGGAATATTTAGCACAGATCACAGGGCTTCTTGGAGGCCGTACAGCGGAGGAGATCGTCTTTGGCGAGATCAGCGCCGGCGCTGTCAACGATATTGAAAAACTCACGGATATCGCGAAAAACATGGTCCGCGTCTTTGGAATGTCCTCTTTAGGCCCGATCCAATACGCTAATCCGCAAGGCAATGTCTTCTTAGGAAGAGATTACACGCAAGGCGGTAACTATTCGGTAGGTGTGGCGGAAGAGATCGACAAAGAAGTTCGTAAGATCGTCGACCAATGCCACACGGAATGTCATCGGATCTTGACGGAAAATCGCGCCCTTCTCGATCTGATCGCGCATAGCTTGTTTGAATATGAGACTTTGACCAATGAAGAAATCACCAATTTAATGAAATTTGGCCAAGTCACGGATCCGAACGCGCCAGCGATCGAAACAAAGGAAGTCGAAGCGGAATCGGAAGAAAACACGCCACCAAAGCTTCCCTCGAAAGCCAGCGAAGAAGAGCTTGACGCCGCGAAGAATGAATTGACAAAAAAGAAGGAAGACTAGATAAAAGGCGCCAAGCAGCGCCTTTTTAAATGCAAAGCATGTGTAAAAAACATAGGAAACGCCCATAATGAAAGAAAAAGAGGATATAAGGAGGAACCTATGAAAGATGAATTAGTGAAGGCACTCGCCTTAGATGGTCATGTGCGTATTTATATCGATCGCACGACTCATATGGTCCAAGAAGCAAAAGAAAGATTTGATATGAACCCGACTGCCACCGCGGCTTTAGGAAGAACTTTATCCATCGCTTCGATGATGGGAAGCATGCTCAAAAGCGACCAAGAAATGCTCACGATCAATATCAATGGCCATGGGCCGATCGGCAGCATTGTGGTCGACGCTTACGCGAACGGAAACGTGCGCGGATTTGTTTCGGATCCGCAAGTCAAGGACGCTTTTAAAAATGGAAAGCTCGATGTAGGCGCCGTGGTAGGAAAAGACGGATATCTTTCTGTCACAAAAGATTTGAACATGGAACAAAATTTCAAGGGGACCGTTGAGCTTCAATCAGGAGAGATCGGTGATGATTTCGCCTATTACTTTACTGTTTCAGAACAAACACCGACCGCTGTTTCTGTCGGTGTATTGATCGGAACCGACGGAAATGTGTTGAGCGCGGGCGGATTGATTATTCAAATGATGCCTGATGCGAACGATACCGACATTAGCATCTGTGAACACGTCTTGGAAGGATTGAAGCCTATGTCGACGATCATCCAAGAATATGACGATGTCGAGCTCTCTCAATTGGCCAAGGATCTATTCGAGGATGTCAAGATCGTCGAGACAAGAGAGATCCGCTTCTCTTGTTCTTGTTCGAAGGAAAGATCGCAAGAAATCTTGATGACACTGCCAAAAGAAGACATCCAGAAGATGATCGACGAAGATGGCGGATGCGAGATCACGTGTAATTTTTGCAATGAGAAATATCAATTCAGCAAAGAAGAACTCGAAGCGATCCTCGAAAGAATGAATGATTAAGATCGGAAACGTCACCTTAAAAAATCCGATCATCACCGCGCCACTAGCGGGCGTGAGCAATCTTGCGTTTCGGAAGATCGCTCACGATTTTGGTGCGGGCATGACCTGCAATGAGATGGTCTCGGATAAAGCGCTTTATTACGATTCAAAAAAGACGTTGGCGATGCTTCAAACCGATCCATCCGATCATCCTGTCAGCTTTCAGATTTTTGGGCATGATGAAGATACACTTGTTCTAGCGGCTCGGTTTTTAGATACGCAAACGGATTGCGATATCATCGACTTCAATATGGGCTGTCCAGTCACGAAGGTGATCAAGGCGAAAGCCGGCAGCTTTATGATGAAAGATGTCGAGTACGCGAAAAAAATCGTTTCCGCCATTGTACAGGCCGTCCATAAACCAGTCACCGTAAAAATGCGGATCGGATTCGATGTCGATCATATCAACTGTGTCGAAATGGCGAAAGCCATGGAAGAAGCGGGTGTAAGCGCGATTTGTGTGCATGGACGTACACGCTCACAAATGTATGAAGGAAAAGCAGACTGGTCATGGATCAAGAAAGTCAAAGAAGCGGTCTCGATTCCTGTGATCGGAAACGGGGATGTGAAAACGGTCGAAGACTATTATCGAATGTTAGAAGAAACAGGCTGCGATGCGGTGATGATCGGAAGAGGAATCATCGGGAATCCGTTCTTGATTCAAGAGATCACGGCATCTTTTGAAGGGAAAAAGAAAGAACCATCGCTCCAAGAACGGTTAGAGATCTGTTTTCGGCATGCTACAGATCTTTGCGCGCTAAAAGGAGAAAAAGTAGGGATCCAGGAAATGCGGGGGATCGCGACATGGTATTTCAAAGGGCTTCCAAATTCTCACGCGTACAAAGAGCATTTATCGAAGGTGACCTCTTTAGAGGAATTGAAAATGATTTTAGAGGATTTCAAGAAAGCCAACGAAGACTGAACAGTGTTCAATTTTTTTTGGTTGCACTTTTTATTTTACCTGTTTAAGTATAAAATATGTTTATAAAAGACAAATGAGAAAACAATGGAAAGGAGTACCGCTTGATTTTGAGCGGCAAATATTGGAATGGACAAAAAGAAGACACAAGCCTTTTTTGAGGGACGCGAAATTAAAGCCTATACGATCTTTGGCGCGCATCCGGTAAAAAAAGGAGTGGAGTTTACATTATGGGCTCCTCATGCGCAAAAGATATCAGTCATTGGCTCATTCAACGATTGGGATCCTGAAGCGGATCCAATGAAGAAAGATGACGAAACGGGAATCTGGACAGCGACAGTCAAAGAGGCGGCACCTGGAGATTCTTATAAATATCGTGTGACCCAAGTTACGGGAGATATTGTCGATAAGATCGACCCTTATGCGTTCTACTCGGAAAAACGCCCTCAAACGGCTTCGATCATCGCGGATCTGAGCTTTGATGGCTGGACCGATCAAAAATGGATGGATCAAAGAACGGTCGGATTCGACGATCCGATCAGCATTTATGAGATCCATGTAGGCTCTTGGAAACGGGATCCTGAAATGGGTCCGAACGATTTTGTAAATTATCTTGATATCGTAGATGACTTGATCGAGGAATGCCATAAAAATCATTTTTCGCATGTCGAAGTCATGCCTTTGTGCGAATATCCATTCGATGGATCTTGGGGCTATCAATGCACGGGTTATTTTTCGACGACTTCTCGTTATGGCACGAACCAAGATCTTATGGAATTTGTCAATCGGCTGCACAACGCGGGAATCGGGATCATCATGGACTTTGTCCCTGTCCATTTCGTGAAGGACAACTTCGCGCTTGCTCGCTTTGATGGAACTCCTTTGTACGAATATCCAAATCCTGACGACGCCAATTCAGAATGGGGAACGGCGAACTTTGACTTATGGAAAGAAGAGGTGCGCTCGTTCTTGATGTCGGCTGCCAACTATTGGCTGGATGTCTATCATTTTGACGGCCTTCGAGCGGACGCGATCTCGAATGCGATCTATTGGAAAGGCAATAAGGAGCGCGGAATGAACGAGGGCGCCTGCAATTTCATGAAGCGGATGAATTTCACCCTCAAGCAAGAATACAAAGGAAAGATCATGCTGATTGCGGAAGATTCGACCGACTTCCCGAATGTGACCAAATCGACATTGGATGGCGGCTTAGGCTTCGACTACAAGTGGGATCTAGGCTGGATGAACGACACGCTCAAGTATTTGAAGATGGATCCGATCTATCGCCAATACCATCATAACGATATCACGTTCTCGATGGCGTATTTCTATTCAGAAAAATTTATCTTGCCATTCTCGCACGATGAAGTCGTTCATGGAAAAGCGACGATCGTCGACAAGATGTGGGGAAGCTACGAAGATAAATTCGCCCAGGCCCGCGCCCTATATACATACATGTTTACGCATCCAGGTAAAAAATTGAACTTCATGGGCAACGAGATCGGTATGTTTCGCGAATGGGATGAGCAAAAAGGAACGGATTGGTTCTTGCTTGAATATCCGATGCATGCGGCTTTCGAAAAATTCTTTGAAGACCTGACGGGTATTTATGCGGATAACGACGCGTACTATTTTGGCTATGATCCAACAAATTTCCAATGGATCAACGCGGATGACGCTTCGAGAAACTTATTCTCGTTCATGCGCAAAAGCAAAGACAAAACGTTTATCACGATCTTGAACTTCTCGACCAACCCATATAAAGCGCAATTTGGTGTACCGCATAAAGGGATCTATCGCGAGATCCTCAACAGCCAATGGAGCAAATACAATGGAACGCTGATCGACGAAACGCCTCAAGCCGTAAAGGCGCTTCGATTATCGCGCAATAATTTCCCATACATGATCGAAATCAATGTTCCAGCCTTAGGCGGACAGATCTTTGTGGTCGATAATCCGGTAGAAAAAAGCAAAAAATAAAAACAGACCGACAATTGTCGGTCTTTCTTGTCTTTTGGAATAGTGGTACACTAAAGGCGTATAACGAATGAAGGAGAAATATATGCAAAATTCAGAACTAGAAAGGCATGCCAATCAAGTCCGCAAGGATATTATTCTCGAAACACATGCTGCGCAAAGCGGCCATCCTGGTGGAAGCTTAGGAGCCGCAGATCTGTTGACAAGCCTCTATTTCGAAGAAATGGATATAAATGAAGAAAATGTCGGCACATTGGATCGTGACCGTTTTGTCCTCAGCAAAGGGCATGCCAGTCCAGCTCTATATGGTGTATTAGCAGAAAAAGGACTTTTAGATCCTGAACTTTTGATTACTTTTCGTAAAATGGGTTCTCCCCTTCAAGGACACCCAAGCATGCGTTATCTAAAGGGGGTCGACATGTCGACTGGATCTTTAGGTCAAGGTGTCTCGGCAGCCGTGGGTATGGCGCTCGCCAATAAACTTGACGGAAACACGCATCGGATCTATACGCTTTTAGGCGATGGAGAATGCCAGGAAGGTGAAGTGTGGGAAGCGATCATGTCCGCTGCCCATTATGGACTCGACAATCTTTGCATTCTTGTCGACAACAACGACCTACAGATCGATGGACACGTCAAAGATGTCATGAGCATTTACCCGCTGACCGATAAATTCAAAGCATTCAATTGCTATACGATTGATATCGACGGTCATGATTTCGACGCGATCCGTTCAGCGTTTGCCAAAGCGAGAGAAAACAAAGGCAAACCAACGGTCATCATCGCGAAAACGATCAAAGGAAAAGGTGTCTCCTTCATGGAAAACAAAGTCAATTGGCATGGAGTCGCACCAAAAGATCAAGATAAAGAGCAAGCACTCAAAGAATTGGAGGCAAACTAATATGGCAAAGATCGCGACCCGCGTCGCTTATGGAGACGCTTTAAAAGAGCTGATGAAGGACGATATCAATATTGTTGCCTTAGACGCCGATCTAGCCGGCAGCACAAAAGGGGCGGAAGCCGACAAGGTCGCTCCAGAACGCCACTTTGATATGGGAATCGCCGAAGGAAATATGATGGCTGTCGCGGCGGGTCTTGCGGCAAGTGGCAAGATCGCTTTCGCGAGCACGTTTGCGATGTTTGCGACAGGAAGAGCCTATGAACAGATCCGCAACTCGATCTGCTACCCGGCGCTGAATGTCAAGATCTGCGCTTCCCATGCGGGCGTGAGCGTCGGGGAAGATGGAGCGAGCCATCAATGTATCGAGGATATTTCTTTGATGCGTTCTATCCCGAATATGCGGGTGATCGTTCCTTGCGATTATCAAGAAGCCAAACAAGCCATTAAACAGATCGCGTATCTAGATGGGCCTTATTATGTTCGTTTAGGAAGAAGCGGCGTTGAAGAAGTCAACGATGAAAATTATACATTCGAGCTAGGCAAAGGGGTCGTTTTAAAAGAGGGCGAAGACAACAAGATCGCCTTAATCGGAAGCGGCAGCACCGTGCAGGAATGCTTGAAAGCGTATGAAGCGATGGCAAAGAAGCCAACAGTTGTCAATATTCATACGATCGCTCCGATCGATCGGGATTTGATCCAAAACTTAGCAAACACATACGATAGGATCATTACGGTCGAGGATCACCTTGTGACAGGTGGCCTAGGTTCAGCGGTAGCGGAAGTCATGGCCGAAAGTGGCGGAAAGGCAAAACTCACGCGCTTAGGTATTCCGGACGTGTTTGGCGAAAGCGGAAAGCCAGACGAGCTTTATCATAAGTTCGGTATCGATGCCGCTTCGATCCAGAAAGAAGCAGAACGGGCATAATGGCGCATTATTTTACGGACCAATCCGAGGTGGAAGATCGTCCTTTCGAGATCCACTTTGACCTAATGGATCGATCCTTTTCTCTGCACTCGAATTTGGGGGTCTTTTCGAAAGACAAGCTCGATGAAGGGACCCGCCTTCTTTTAGAGAACGTATTGAAGGAGCAGGAGCCGCCAAAAAATTGTTTGGATCTCGGGTGCGGGATCGGTGTCGTTTCAATCGTTCTAAAATCATTTTGGGATACAAAAATGACGTTGATCGATGTCAACGACAGAGCGCTTTCTTTAGCGAAAGAAAATATGGGATCGCATCATTTTGAGGGCGAATTTTTCTTGAAAGATCGAGTCGATACCGGAGAATACGCATGTATCGTATGCAATCCGCCGATCCGAATCGGAAAAAAGCCGATGTATGCGCTCTTGGATTCTGCCCTTTCGCATCTAGAGCAAGGCGGATATCTTTGGATCGTGATCCGCAAAAGTCATGGGGCGCAAAGTGCGATCAAGCATTTTGAAGAACAAGGCTGCGAAGTAGAGAAGGTCGATAGTAAAAAGGGCTATTGGGTCTTGAAGATCACGCCAGGCGTGTGAGCATATTTGTATTTTTTCCCCTATAACAATTCTATAATGGAAATAGAAATTGGAGGAATAAACAATGGCTGAAGAAAAGAAATGCTTACGCGACAAAGTGCCAGCCGATAGCTTAACTGGCTTGTTCATGCAAATCTCGCATAAAATTTGTAATGGAAGCGAAGAAGAGATCGTCAATGACCGCCTTTTCTACAATATGGAAAAGCACGATAAAGAAGAATTGAAGAAATTATTAACCAAAGCTCTTCGTTCCATGGAAGAATAATGAAATTAAAAGAAGCAAACAAATGAGCGTTTGCTTCTTTTTTTGTGGTCAATTGATGTGAAATTATAAAATCGATCTTTTTTAAGACCATTTTTCTAAAAAAATTCGTATTGAAAGAAGGTGAAACGAGAGGAGAAGAAGATGATCAAAAAAATATTCGGGGTCTTCTTTGCGAGCTGGCTTTGTATTTCGCCTAGCTTTCTCTACGCAAAAGAGGAACAAGTAAAACTTCATGTTGAAGTCGATGGACCAGGTACGATCTGGATCGATGATCAGCGAGTCCAAGAAGAAGCCCCACTAGAACAAAGGCTCGATCGCGGCGCTACCCTTTCCATTTTGGTAAGCGGCCAGATCGAATCGATGCTGATCAATGGACAAACACAGAGCGCCTTCGAAGAAAAAGAAATCGTGCTCGAAGACGATACAACGATCAAGATCGCGTTTCAAGAAGCGGAAAATGAGCTAGAAAAAAAGGGGATCTTTCTTGATCTGGAAAATATGGGGATGATTCCAGCCCATCAAGAAGCGATATTAGAATCTTATCAAAGAGGAGAAGAAGCGCACTATGTCCAGGAAAGATTCAAGGCGGCTAAAAAAACGGGACTGATCGATTATGTCGATGATCATGGCTTTTTGACTCCCCAATTTGGCAAGATGTTTTCCTGGATCTCTCTTGATGTGCCAGACGCGATCCTTTTAAAGAAGATCGAAACACCAGAGACGATCTTAGAGCCTATGGAACTTATTCCCGAGACAAAAGGCTATTCTGTGATCGATTCAGCGCATTTTACGGCCCACGTTTCTCCGGGCTACATTTCAAATGGCTTATGGAGACTCTCGAATGGAAAGCTCGCCTATTGTGCTCAAGCGATGATGGCAGAACCTATGATCAACGACGCGACAAGCGATCCATTTCTTGTCGATAATGCTGCGCTAAGAAAGGCGCTCTATTATGGACACGATGGACCAGGAAATATCCTTCCTTCGAAAGGGTGGGATGTGGCTAAGCAAATCGTTGCCACCAATGATTTTTGTTCGATGGCCTATACAGGTGTTTCGCTTGGAAACCAAGCCGCGAATGGTTGGCATTGGAACAATTGGATCAGGAGCGCCTATGAGGAGATCATGGCTAAACCCGATCCGATCCAATACGGCTATGTAGCCTACATGGTCAAGACGCCTGGAAGCGGCATCAACTGGGCGGGACAGCATGCGTCTAAACAAAATCTAGCGTTCGGGGATTATGAACCGACAGGAAGCTTGCAAATCAAAAAAAGTTCATCGAATCCAAGCATTTCGCAACACAATCCAAATTATAGTTTTCATCGCGCCAAATATGGCCTCTATAGCGATCCAAAAGCGACGCAGCTCGTTGGAGAGTTTATTTTTGATGCCAATGGCGTATCCAACACGATTTCCAATTTAAAATATAAAACATTTTATTTAAAAGAGCTGAGCGCGCCGCAAGGCTTCGCGCTCGATCCAACGATCTATTCGATAACGATTTCCAAATCTACGACACAATTTGAAGTCAAAGATCTTCCAAAGATCAATCCTGTTTCGCTTTTGCTCAAAAAAGTCGATCAGCAGACGGAACTCTCGAAACCACAAGGATCGGGAAGCCTGCAAGGCGCGGAGTATCGAGTGGACTACTATGCCGACGCCAAAAAGGCACCTATACGTTCCTGGGTGCTAAGAAGCGATGCGAATGGTGAAATTTATTTAAAAGACGCTTACAAAGTTTCTGGCGATCCCTTTTATACGAATTCGCTCGGACAGCCTGGTTTTCCGATCGGCACGATCAAGATCCAGGAGATCAAAGCCCCTTCTGGATATTTATTGGACCCTGAAATTAGAGAAATACAGATCAGGGATGCGGGTAATGTGGAAACGCTTCTTTCCTTCAAAACGATCGAATGGAAGGAAGCTCCCATTTCTTTGACTATTTTCAAGCATCAAAAAGGGATGGACGTGCCAATCGCGGGCACTCGCTTTATTCATACGCTGCCAGATGGGTCGCAAAACGAGCTCGTCAGCGATGAGAATGGAAGGATCGATCTTGCGGGGCTGGCGTTTGGAGAACATCGTATTGAGGAAGCCGAAGCGAAAAATGGATATGTGTTAGATCCATCGCCTTTTGTGTTTGTTGCCAAGGAGTCGGGAATCGAAGTGAAAGAGTGTCCTCCTTGTATGGAATGGGATGGGAGAGTATTGAAAGTCGAAAACGCACCAACTTCGTTTTCGATCAAAGTCCATAAACAGAATCGGGCCAAGACGGCATTAGAGGGCGCAGAGTTTACTCTTTATAAAGCGGAGGATCCAAGTGAAGCGTTCCAGATCAAGACAAGCGATGAAAATGGCGATCTTGCCTTCTCCAATTTAGAAGAGGGCAAGGAGTATATCTTGAAAGAAACAAAGGCGCCGCCAGGGTATCGGCTCCCGCTCGATGAGGCGCATTCGATCAAGGTGGAGACGATTCCAGCCCAAAATAAGGTGAATGTTTGGATCGATGGCATCCTTCAAGAGGGTCCACACTTTGATTGGGAACAAAAACAATTGAATATGCTCGTCTACAACCAAGAGCAGATGGTCTTGCCGAATACGGCTTTGTTTGCCGCCAGCTCATGGGGAAGTTTGCTTGTTTTGGCGAGTATAGGAATGATTTATAAAAAGAGAAAGGATATTGGTCATGAATAAATCTATTTTTAAACTATTTGGAATGTCGGCGCTCGTGTTGAGCGCGATCTTGGGAGGTCTTTCGATCGCGGATCGTCCGCTTGTGCTAGAAGCCCATGCGCTTTCTCGTGAACAAGAAAAAGGGGTCCATCTTCTAGGAGATGGTCCTGCTTCGATCTTGATCAAAGGGAATGCAGAGCAGTCTTTATTGAACAAGTCGTTTAGGGTCTATCAGCTGTTTCACGCAGAAAATTCACAGAATCAAGATTCGATCAATTATTCATGGAATCTAGATACGAAAGCGGCGATTCAAAAGCTAGTTGGTCAAGCCTTGAACAAAGCGGCCGACCAAGTCCATGAATACGAGGCGATCGACTATATTCAATCGCTCAACAATGAAGGGCATTATGCGGATTTTCGATATTTTATGGAAACGCTGCGCACAGAATTGAATGCGACTTCCAAATCGGTGCGCAACGTTACGATCGAGAGCGTGGATGAGAACAACCAAGCGCGCTTGGAAGGATTACCTTTTGGGTATTATTTGCTGGATGAGACATCGTCTTCTGGAACGCATTCGGCTAACTCCTTATGTATGGTAAGCACAGCCAATCCGACAAGCGAGATCCATATCAAATCGGATTATCCAGAATTGATCAAAAAGATCTTTGAGGACGATCAAAACGTTGGCTGGAATGATATAGGAGATCATGAGATCGGACAAAGCATTCCATATAAATTTGAGTCGCGGATCCCCGATCTGAATGGGTATACGACATATACGGTCCAGTTTCAAGATCGGATGGACGAAGCCTTAGATTTTGATCCATCGTCTATAGAGGTCAAGATTGGCGATTATACGCTTCAAAAGGGAGAATGGGTCTTAGAGCAAAATGTGGATGGCGATTCGTTCCGGATCACGATCCCGGATTTGAAGGCGATCGTGGATCGGGAATTTGCTTCGGGTCTAGATGGTGAAAATGGTCATAATGAATATGGACAAAAGCTGCAGCTCTTTTATCGGGCTTCTTTGAACGCAAAAGCGATCGATCGTGGTCTTGAGGGGATCGAGAATCATGTTCGTCTCGTATATACGAATGATCCAGATTCGAATAATGCGCAAGGATGGGGAAGCACGCCATGGGATAGTGTCGTTTCCTATACTTATCACATTCAAGGAAAAAAGGTCAATGAAAAGGATCGTCCTTTAGAGGGGGCTTCGTTCTTGTTGTTTGAGGATGCGGCCTGCACGCGGCAAGTCTATGTCGAGAAGGATGGCGAGCGTTTCATCGTTTCCCAAGAGGCCAATGATCAAAGCATCCAGAGTGGAGCGAATGGTGATTTTTTGATCGGGGGACTGGACCAAGGCACGTATTATTTGAAGGAGATCAAGGCACCAGAAGGGTATCGTCAGCTTCTTGATCCGATCGAGATCGAGATCAAGCCAACATTTGTAGCGGATCGAAATAAGTATACTGCGCAAGGAGAGGGATTGTTGGATCTAAGCGCGGGCGCTAAGATCAAGACGTTTTATAGCGGACTATTGAATGAGGAGGCTCAAGATCTCTTGGTCGATGTATCTCAGACGAAAATTGGACTTTCCATCGTCAATAAAGCGGGAATCTTGCTTCCGTATACGGGCTCGTATTTGACATTAGGAATGATCGTTTTTGGATGTGGTTTGTCTCTTCTAGCCTACAAAGCGATCAAGAAGCATGAAAAAGAATAATGTGTTTTGGCGTTTTGTGTTCGGAGCGGGTGTTGTTTGTGCATTTTTGCCGCTCATGGGGGCTTGGAAAGAGGGGATACGCGCAAACGAGTCGATTCAAGGCTACGAGAAGGCGGTAGAGAGTTTGAATGAGGCCTCGATCGATGAAAATTGGCAGTTGTTGGAGGCGTATAATGAATCGTTGCGTTCGAATCTTTCTTGGATGGAGTATGAAAAAGTCAAAGAGCGTTTTTTGCCCTCCGATATTATTGGGTATTTGTCGATTCCTTCGATCGAAGTACGGTTGCCGATTTTTTTAGGGAGCGAAGAAGAGCATTTAAAAGAGGGCGTAGGTCATGTGGCGAGAAGTTCGCTTCCTGTTGGGGGCGTTTCGAGTCGAGCGCTGTTGACAGGGCATAGCGGTCTAGCGAATGGGCGTTTATTTTCGCGCTTGGACGAACTGGAAAGAGGAGATTTCTTTTTGATCAATGTGCTTGGTCGAGAGCTGGCTTATCAAGTGGAGAGGACCGAGATGATCTTGCCGCAAGAAGTGGAGCGCTTAAACATCGAAGAGGGGCGTGATCTTGTGTCGTTGATCACGTGCGCGCCTTTTGGGATCAATACGCATCGTTTGATCGTGACAGGAGAGCGGGTAGAAGAAGAGAATCGGGCGATCTTGCTGGAGAGAGAGGTCGTTAAAGTTCCTTCTTGGAGAGCGTTGGTCTTGTCGTATGGGCCTATTGGTTTGAGCATCGTCTTTGGATGGATGTGGATGAAAGGAAGAAAAAAGGGATGAAAGGATTAAAGATTTTGTTGGTGTTTTTGGGCTTGTTTGGTTTGAGTGGTTGTTTGGCGACCAAGAGTCTTTCTGTGATCACCGAGAATGGGGAAAAGGTCTGGTTTACGATGGATGTGAGCGAGAAGGATTATTCTTTACGCTATCAAGAGGATGTTTTGCAGATCGAATCGGATCGGGGCGTAGAGCTGCAGGGCGTGTTGCTGTCGATGGAGGGGTTTAAAGAGATCGTGCATCGCTTTGAAGAGGAATTCGAGCTGGAAGAGAAGATGGAGCCGTTCGCGCATCGTTTTTATCAAGATGGCAATACGAGTTTATTCTTTTTTGAGGTCGTTCCTGATTCGTTGGGAATGGTCATGAGCGGCGAGCAAGGTCTTTTGGAGGCGCAGGAAGTGTTTTCGCGCTTGAAGATCAGCGAAGAGTAAAAGCTAAGTCTTGCGGTGGAATAAGAAGTTTGCTATAATGAACGAGCAAATTCATGCAGTCGTATCGAAGAGGCCATAACGAGCTCGACTCGAAATCGAGTTGCCCTAACAGGCACGTGGGTTCGAATCCCACCGACTGCGCCATCGTACAGATTAAACTCCTGAAAGGGAGTTTTTTTTATGGATCAAGAAAAACTGAAGGAAGAAACAAAGGAAATAAAAAGGCAAACCCGCGCGCACAAGCTCTTAAGTAGAGTATACTCAAAGTATGGTTGGATTCTTGATTCGAAAATTTGTTAAAAATTATACAGATCATGCTTCTTCGAAAGTAAGGAGCGGTGTCGGGAAATTGCTCGGTTATGTCGGGATTTTCTTTAATTTGTTTTTGTTTATCACAAAATATATCGTGGGTGTTCTTGTCAACTCCATTTCTATTCGCGCGGATGCGATCAACAACTTGACGGATGCGGGGAGCAATATCATTTCGATCGTGTCATTTTATATTGCTGAAAAACCAGCGGATGAAGGACATCCGTATGGGCATGAGAGAACGGAGCAGATCACTTCGATTTTTGTTGGGATCGCGATCGCTTTTTTAGGATTCGAAACAGCGAAAGAAAGTATTGTGCATATCATTCATCCTGAGCCGATCGATTTTAAATGGAGCGCGGTCTTTGTGCTCGTCATTTCGATCGTAGTCAAGTTGTACATGTATTTTTATAATGCCCGGTATGGAAAAAGATACAATTCGACGTTGCTGATCGCGAACGCGACCGACTCAAGGAGCGATACGATCGGGACATTGGGCGTTCTTGTGGCGACGATCCTTTCTCCGATCCTTCATTTTCAGCTTGATGGCTATATGGGGCTGATCGTTTCGGGGATCATTTTATATAGCGCTTACGGATTGTTGCGAGAGGTCACGAGCAGCTTGCTGGGCGAAGCGCCGGACGCTTCGATGATCCATGATATTGCCAACGAGATCTTAAAATGCGCTCAAGTCATTTCTGTGCATGATGTGCTTGTCCACAGCTATGGGCCGAATAAGATCTATGCGACCGCGCACGCGCAAGTCGATGGTCGAAAAAACATCATGGAAGTGCATGGGGATATTGATAAGATCGAGCGGAAAGTCAAAGAAGACATGGATATCAATTTAACGATCCATGTCGATCCGATCTTGTTAGACGATACGCAAACGGAAATGTATCAAACTCTTTTTGATGAAGCGATCGAGGAGGCGGGCAAAGGAGCTTGGACGATGCATGATTTTTGGATCCGTCCCCGCAAACATCGGGTGGATGTGTATTTTGATCTTGTGGTGCCTTATGAAGAAAGGCGCAACGAAGAGGAGCTTTCGAATGCGATCCTTTCAGAGGTCACGATCGAAGAACCGATTTCGCTTTTTATTGAGATCGATCATCCGATCGGACTCAAATAGGCAGCTCGCATTCTATAATGGTAGGGATCGACTCTACCATTTTTCTTTGTCTACGATTCAATGTGGAAGTGACAAGGACATCGATTTCATGAAAACGGCACCAAGAATAAGGGGCTCGTGCTTCAAATTTTGTATGATCGCACACGAGAACGATTTTTTTCGCTTTGTTGAGGATATGTCGTTTTAGACTCATTTCATGGGCGTTCACGGTCGTAAAACCGTTACTGTCTTTAAAGCCATCAGTTCCTACAAAGGCGATATCGATTTGGATGTTGTCGATCATTTCGGTGGCGAACAATCCATATGTGCTGATTCCGTTTGGGTTGATAAAACCGCCGACAAAGAGAGTGTTGAGATTAAGGGCGACGCATTCATTGGCGGCCAACAAAGAGTTCGTGACGATCGTGAGGTCTTCTTTCTTTTTTAGGATAGAAAGGCCTGGCGAAAGCGTGGAGGCCGAATCGATGAAGACGACTTCTCCGTTTTTGATCAATTTAAAGGCGTTGAAGGCGAGTTTTTGTTTTTCTTCTTGGTTTTCCATGTTTCTTAAGGTGACGGGAGGTTCGACGTAGCCGCGGAAGACGCGGGCAGATCCGTGTTCTCTTACGATGAGTTTATTTTTTTCTAGCTCTTCGAGGTCGGTTCTTAAAGTTTCGGTGCTGACTTTCATGATCTTGGCGAGTTCGCTCGTTTTCATTTTGTCGTGTTCGGTCAATAGTTGATAGATTTCTTGTTGGCGTCTCTCTTTTTTTGTGGGCATGATTTCTCCTTTTTTTTGGTTTCCAAAATAATTCAGCTTTATTATATTTTAAAATCCAAAGTTTTTCTTTGTTTTTTGGGTGAAAGCTAAATTTTTTGTTGTGGTTCGACCTAAAGTCTTAGATACTAAGGGCACGAAAGAGGAGGAAAAGATATGTGTGTTGTTCATTTAGAGCCTGAAGAATTCGTACAGCTTATTTTTAGAAAAAAGGTACCGATCGAAGCGCGTGTCTATCCTTTGTTTGGTATAGCGGCGCTCATCCATTTATGTCATGTAGGGAAGACCTTGTATTATATGGATCGGGTAGAAACGAATAAAGAAAATGAGACAGAATTAAAAAGCATGGACTGCTATGAGATCCATGCTCAGTTATATCGTATGATTTGTTTAGATGAAAGATTGCGTCTTCAAGCGTAAATATAGCCGAAGGTAAAGTGCTCTCCACATTGTTTGTCGTTTCGATAAGAAAAACAATCGGTGAGCTCTTTTTTTGTATCCAGGTTGGAAAGGTGGATGTTTTCTGGCTGGAATCCGTTGTTTATGAGCATTTGGGCATTCAAGCCTTGATTGTCGATCAGAGCTTTTTGAGTTGAGATCAGCTGGATAAAGGGAGTTGTATCGAGGCCGATCCTTTTTCCCATGGCATTGATCTGTTCGACAACTTCCATGCCCACTTCTAAAGAATCTTTTAAGATCGATGGCGAAAAGAACGCTTTGGCGCGTGCAGGGTCAATCTTTTTTTCTTTGATCAGCAAAGAGACGCTCTTGTGGGTGATCGCTTGGGCCGTTCCTTTCCAGCCGGAGTGGATCGCGCAAAGGGCGGGCTTTGATTCATCGACGATCAAAATTCCTACGCAGTCGGCTGTGAAGACGCCAATAAGAACACCTGGAAGGTCGGTATAGATCGCGTCGGCATTCATGATGCTGGTGTTTTTGTCGGTAGCTCCTGCGCCGATATCTTGTTTTGTGATCATGACAAGGTGATCGGTGTGCTTTTGCCAAGGAAGCGTGAAGGAAGAAAGAGGAATTTGGAGCTCTTTGCTTAATTGATTTCTATTTTTCATGACTTGGTCTGGATCGATGCAGACGTGAAGGGCCATATTGTTTTGCTCGGGAGCGTGCAGGTCTTTGAGCGTGACGGCGCCATAAATGTTGGTGTTGATCCATTCGATCCGTTTGACTTGGTTTGCTTTCTTTTTCATATTATCCCTCGTTGGCTTCTTTTAAGTACGCAAAGATGTGGGCGATCTCTTCAGGATCTGTAATGGCTTTTCCATTTTCTTTAAAAAGGATTTCTTTGTTTTTGGAGAGCCAGAGCTCGATCGGTCTATTTTTATAGGTGATCATGCCTGTTTTGCGGAAAATATCTTTTGGTTTTTTCATGGTCCTATTTTATCAAATTCTTAATTGATCTGCCTATGGTTTTGAGTGCTAAATTATTGAAGCATATCAATCGTAAAAAGGGGTAGGTTGTGCGAATATTAGATTGCTAGAAGATAGCACACAGCTATTGACACTGCTAATGTCTGTGCTATGATATTAGCAGACATCGATACTGAGTGCTAGAGAGGAGCTGACAATATGGAATTGACCCAACGTCAACGGATCATTTTCAAAAAGGTCGTGGAACGATTCACATATTGCGCAGAACCGGTTGGCTCAAAAGTCTTAATGGAGCTTCTTGATTTTCCGGTATCCTCGGCGACGATCCGAAACGAAATGGCTACGCTTGAAAAGCTTGGCTTATTAGAGAAGACGCATACTTCGAGCGGGCGGATCCCGAGTAAATTTGGGTATCGCTATTATGTGGAGAATTTGATGGAGACTTCTTTGGAGGCTCCGATCAAAGCTTCGTTGCAGAGTGTGTTTTCTCAACGCCACTATTCTCTTGATGAAATCGTGGAAAAGAGCTGCAGCATATTGAGCGAGATGACGAATTTAACAAGCATCGTTCTTGGGCCCGATTCGACGCACCAAGTTCTTGTGAACATTCAATTGATCCCGATCAATGCAAAGAGCGCGGTAGCGATCTTCGTGACGGATTCAGGTCATACGGAAAGCAAGACTTTTCACTTCGATGAAGCTGTGTCTCTCGAAGATTTGAGAAACTGTACGTCTTTGATGAATGATCATCTAGTGGGGGTCCCGATCAGCGACATCCTTGATAAGATGCAGGAAATCAAGTCGTTGATGGCAGCTAAACTCGTTCGTCATGAAGTGCTTTTCGAGGCGTTTACGGAAGCGTTTATGAAATTCGCAAGCGAAAAGGTCGTTGTTTCTGGTCAAAGCAATATGCTTTATCAGCCAGAATTCAGCGATATCGATAAACTGAAGCGGTTGATGCGGATCTTGGAAAATAGTCATCTTTTTAAAGAATGGGCTCAACAAGGAAGCAATCAAGCGATTCCGATCGGAACGCGGAACGAATTGATCCAGATTGGTGATTGTTCGGTCATAACCGCGAAATTTCATTACAACGATTTAGAGGAGGGGCAGCTCATGGTGGTTGGTCCGAATCGAATGCAGTACTCCAAGGTCATCGCTTTAATGGATTACATGTCGGATGTGATCGAAGGCGTATTTGGAGTGCATGAAGAAGGAGATGCGAGTGATGAGCAAAAAGAATGAGAAAAGAGATCCTACTGAAAATGAAGAAATCATGGAAGTAGAAGACGAGTTGCCGATCCTGGAAGATGAAGTCGAAAACGATTTGATCGAAAAGGATCCTTTGGAAGTCAAAGAGGAAGAAATCGCTTCTTTGCAAGATGAATTGAGTAAAGCGAAAACGGATATTGCTCGTGCTTATGCGGATACGGACAACATGAGAAAACGTCTGCAGAAAGAAACGGATATGGCGAAGAAATATCGGTTCCAATCGGCCGCTTTAGAATTGTTGCCAATTTTAGATTCTATGAACCTAGCTTTGGCAAACGCCCCTGAAAATGACGAAACTAAAAACTTCGTCAAGGGTTTTGAAATGATCCGAACACAGCTCGAAAACGCGATGAGCAACGAGGGTGTGAAGGAAATAGATGCCTTAAACAAACCTTTTGATCACAATACGATGCAAGCGCTCATGCAAGAAAAAGTAGATGGCGTAGAGCCTGGTATCGTGGTGGAAGTGCTTCAAAAAGGATATATGTTGAAAGATCGCATTTTGCGCCCGGCCTTAGTGAAGGTCAGCGAATAAGGAGGATGAATCTATGAGTAAAATTATTGGTATTGACTTAGGTACAACAAATAGTTGTGTAGCCGTCATGGAAGGTGGAGAGGCGAAAGTCATTCCGAATCCAGAAGGAAATCGTACGACTCCAAGTGTTGTTGCCTTCAAGGGAGACGAGAGAATCATTGGTGACGCGGCAAAACGTCAAGCTGTAACAAATCCTAACACGATCTCTTCGATCAAACGTAAAATGGGAACGAGCGAGAAAGTGGATATTGATGGAAAACAATATACTCCACAAGAAATCTCGGCAATGATCCTTTCTTACTTAAGAACGTATGCGGAAGAATATTTAGGCGAGCCTGTAACCGAAGCGGTTATTACAGTTCCTGCTTACTTCAACGATGCGCAACGTCAAGCAACTAAGGATGCTGGTACGATCGCTGGATTGAAAGTCGCTCGTATCATCAACGAGCCTACAGCAGCCGCTCTTGCTTATGGTATCGATAAGACAGATAAAGAACAAAAAGTACTCGTTTACGACCTTGGTGGTGGAACATTCGATGTAAGTATCTTGGATCTTGCGGATGGTACTTTTGAAGTATTGTCTACAAATGGTGATACGCACCTTGGTGGTGATGATTTCGATAACAAAGTCGTTGATTGGATCGTTGCTCAATTCCAGAAGGAAAATGGAATCGATTTGAAAAACGATAAGATGGCTATGCAGCGGATCAAGGAAGCTGCGGAGAAAGCGAAGAAAGATCTTAGCGCTACGATGCAGACTCAAATCTCGCTTCCATTCATTTCAGCAGGCCCTAATGGACCACTTCACTTTGATGCGACTTTGACACGTGCAAAATTCAATGAAATGACGAAGGATCTTGTAGAGCGTACGATCGTTCCGATCGAAAAAGCTTTGCGTGATGCTGGTTTGACTGTAAATGATATCGATCAAGTCCTTCTTGTTGGTGGATCGACTCGTATCCCTGCTGTTCAAGAGGCGGTTAAAAAAGCGACTGGCAAAGAGCCAAATAAATCGGTCAACCCAGATGAGGCGGTTGCTCTTGGTGCAGCCATCCAAGGTGGTGTCCTTGCTGGTGATGTAAAAGATGTATTGTTGTTGGATGTTACTCCATTGACTTTAGGTATCGAGACTATGGGTGGCGTTATGACTCCACTGATCGAACGGAACACAACGATTCCTACTAAGAAATCGCAAATCTTCTCGACAGCTGCCGATAACCAGCCTGCTGTAGATATTCGTGTCCTTCAAGGTGAGCGCCCTATGGCCAACGACAACAAAGAGCTCGGTAACTTCCAATTGACAGGTATTGCTCCAGCTCGTCGTGGACAACCTCAGATCGAAGTTACATTTGATATCGACGCCAACGGTATCGTTAACGTATCCGCAAAAGATAAAGCTACAGGTAAAGAACAATCGATCACGATCCAAAACACAAATGGATTGAGCGAGGACGAAATCAACCGTATGGTTGCTGAGGCTGAAGCCAACAAGGCGGAAGACCAAAAGCGTAAAGAGGCGGTTGAAGAACGGAATAAAGCGGAAAGCTTCATCGCTCAAATCGATGCGATGCTCGAAGACAACGGCGATAAGATCGGTGAAAACGAGAAGGCTGAAGTTCAAAAATTGCGTGATGACTTGCAGAAAGCTCTTGATGAAAACAACATGGATGAAGTCAAGTCTAAGATGGATGCTTTGGAAAAAGCAGCGCAAGCCGCTAGCCAAGCAATGTATACGGGCGCTTCTCAGCAACCAAATCAAGATGCCAACAATACATCCAACAATAACGATGATGTAGTTGACGCTGAATTCACTGAAAAGTAAAATAGATTCGTTACATGCAAATCAATAAGATAAGAAGTTCTTCGGGACTTCTTTATCTTGTATTAGAGAGGGAGGGGTAGCATGGCAGAAAACAAAAGGGATTATTATGAGGTTTTAGGTGTCGATCGAACTTCGAGCACTGAACAAATCAAGAAAGCATATAGAAAGCTGGCCATGAAGTATCATCCTGATGTGAACAAGGAACCTGGGGCGGAAGATCGTTTTAAGGAGATCAATGAGGCCTATGAAGTGCTGAGCGATGAAACGAAACGGAAAAACTACGATATGTATGGTTTTGCGGGTGTGGATTCGAGCTTTGGCGGCGCTGGCGGATTCAACGCTGGCGGTTTTGGTGGCTTCGATGATCTAGGCGATATTTTCAGTTCGTTCTTTGGAGGTGGCTTCGCCTCTTCTTCAAGAGGATATCGTCAAGCGAACCAGCCTCGTCAAGGCTCGGATCGTTATATGGAGATGCGCATCAACTTTATGGATGCTGTCTTTGGAAAGACCGAATCGATTTCTTTGGATGTGGATGAACCGTGCAAACATTGTCATGGGACTGGCGCCGAATCGAAAGAGGATATCGAGGTATGTTCTGAATGTCATGGAACAGGAACGGTCATGGAACAGATCAATACGCCTTTTGGTCGGATCCAGCAACAAAAAGTTTGTGGCAAATGTCATGGTACGGGAGAAACGATCAAAGAAAAATGCCATGTCTGTCACGGAAAGGGCTACGAGCATAAAAAGGTCAAGCTCGATATCAAGATTCCAGAAGGAATTTCGACAGGACAGCAGATCCGTATTCCGGGAAAAGGCAATGTTGGAGAAAATGGAGGGCCAAACGGCGACCTTTATATTGAGATCATCGTAAATCCTGATCCAGTCTTCACTCGTCAAGGAAATGATATTCATGTGACGGTTCCGATCAGCGCGATCGACGCGACGATTGGCGCGACATTAGAAGTTCCTACAGTTCATGGAAAAGTTGAATTGAAGATTCCAGAAGGAACCCAGCCAGATCAAGTGTTCCGCTTAAAGGGAAAAGGGGTCAAGAGCAATCGCGGACAAGGAGATGAGCTTGTCAAAGTGAAAGTTCAGATTCCAAAGAAAGTCTCGAAAAAAGAGCGCGAGCTTTATGAACAGATCCGTAGCGGAAAACACGCGAGCGTATTCGATAAGATCAAAGACGCTTTTGATGGTAACTAAAACAAGACTATAAAATGTCTTGTTTTTTTTTATTCGAGAGAAATCGTTAATTCTTGAAAAATCGTTGATAAATTCGAGAAAAATCGTTAATTCTTCATAAAATCGTTGATAAATTCGAGAAAATCTTTATCTTTAAGAGTAAGGAGATATAAAATGTTGAAAGAAGAATTGCGAGAACTTGTTAAGCAAATTCAAATCGATCGTTGTGAAACGAATCGTATTGAACTTAAAAGCGCTCAGCAAGGATGTCCTAAGAAGCTCTATGGCACATTATCCTCGTTTTCGAATCAAGATGAAGGAGGTGTGATTATTTTTGGAATTGATGAATCAAATTTTAATATTTGTGGGGTCTATGATGCGAATGATCTTCAGAAAAAAATCAATGCAAAATGCAAAGAAATGATTCCAGCAGTTCGGGCTCACATGAGCGTATGTACTATCGATGATCAGCAAGTAGTATCCGCTGAAATTCCAGGAGTCGATTATACGCAAAGACCAGTGTATTATTCTGGAAAAGGAATCGTTAAAGGTTCTTATGTTCGAGTTGGTGATAGCGATGAGCCAATGAGCGAATATGAAGTGTATAAATATCAAGCTTATAAAAAAGGGATCCATGAAGAGCAAAGGATCGTTAAAGATGGATGGGTTTTGCAAGATCAAGACCGAATAAAGAAATATTTAGATGCGGTCAAAAAAGATCGGCCCAATTTATTTTCAACTTTGAGTGATCAAGATATTTTGAAAATGATGAAAGTAGAAAAAGAACAGCTACCAACTATAGCGGGGCTCTTTGTTTTTTCCAAATTTCCTCAAAGCGCGTTTCCAGATCTATGCGTGACAGCTGTTGTGATTCCTGGACTGAATCGAGGAGATGAGATAGACGGAAGTGTCCGCTTTCTAGACAATCGTCGAATAACGGGTTCGATTCCCGATATGCTTGAAGAAACGATAGAATTTATTTCTAAAAATAGTCGACATCGAACGATCATCGACCACACAGGAAAAAGAGTAGATGAACCTGAATATCCAATCCGAGCCATAAGGGAATTGGTGTTAAATGCTCTAATTCATAGAGATTATAGTATGCATACAGAAAATTCTCCCATTCGTGTGGAAATGTATAATGACCGTCTTGAAATCACGAATAGTGGAGGAATCTATGGAAGAATGCCTGTCGAAAAACTTGGCTTAGAAAGTCCAGAAACAAGAAATAGTGTGTTAACGAATCTTTTAGAAATTCTAGGATATAGTGAAAATAGATTTTCGGGGATCCCTGTTGTACGCAATGAAATGAAGAGTAGAGGCTTGCCGGAACCTGAATTTATCGATACACATCGTGAATTTAAAGTGATTCTTCGATCCGATTTATTAGAAAACAAAGACAAACAATCAAATTCTTTGTTGATCGAAGAGCAGAGACAGCTTTTGGAATATTGTAGACAACCACGATCTCGCAAAGAAATTTCTGAATATGTTGGAAAAACTCAAAATTATGTGATGCAGCAAATCATTCAGCCTCTGCTTCAACAAAACGTATTGAGGATGACTATGCCTGAAAAGCCGAAAAGTCGTTATCAAAAGTTTGTAACGAATACAGAAACGACATCATAACACGAATATTAAAAAGGAAACCAGAATTCTAGATCCTAGTTTCCTTTTTTTTTAGATTCGAGAAGAAAGAGTTCGAGCTTCCCGAAGAGTGGTGGCCATTCCTTCATAATGCATGCCATATAGAGCTCCAAAACGAGAAATCGTATACTCTCCGCTTTCCAGCATAGCCTTGGTAGGAGCAGCTCCTTGATAGACTAAAAATAATTTTTTACCATGCATAGACCCTTCTGGAACTTGACCGTAAAAACGGTCAAGAAGGACTCGAAGACCACCTGACAAGTTGTGCCAATAGACAGGAGAGCCAAGAACGACGACATCCGCTTTTTTGATCTTTTCGAGAATTTCATCAAATTGATCGCCAGGAAGTGTTGAACCATACGAATTGATTCGATAATCTGCTAACGTGATCATCTCATAAGAATGTCCTTCCAGAAGAGCGGCCGCAAGCCGGGCTGTATTTCCGTTCTTTTCAGGGCTTGAATTGATAAATAAAATTCTTTCCATATCCTTCTCCTTTTTATTCAAGACGATTATTGATCCTCCAAGATAGAGACAATTGTGTCAGACTTAGCGTCTGTGCATCGAGAAATTTGATAAAGCTTGGAAAAAGCTTCGGCTTATCGTACGATTTTAATGAAGCTTGAACAAAGATTCGATGATCGCAGGATCATAGTGATCAAAGAAGCTGCTTGTTTTCTCGTCGAGGGAAGCGATTTTTTTCATATCCTCTTTTGTTAATTCAAAATCAAAGATATCGATATTTTGTTCCATTCTTTCTTTTTTTACCGATTTGGAAAGGGGGACGATATTCCTTTGAACAAGCCAGCGCAAAATAACTTGCGCGACACTTTTCTGATGTTCTTCGGCAATTTCGCTTAATATTGGATTCGTGAACATATTGTTTCGACCTTCCGCAAACGGCGCCCAAGCCTCCATTTGAATGCCATATTTTTCATTCCATTTTTGGGCTTCGATCTGCTGCATGAACGGATTGACCTCGACTTGATTGACGGAAGGAATGATTTCAACATTCAAACAAAGATCGACAAGACGATCTGGAAAGAAGTTGCTTACACCAATAGCGTGGATCTTACCTTCTTTATACAAATCTTCTAACGCTCGATAAGCCCCATAATAGTCCGCATACGCTTGATGAAGCAAAACAAGGTCAATATAATCGACTCCCAATTTTTTTAAAGACTCTTCCACCGACGCTTTACATTTGTCGTAGCCATAATTTGTGATCCAAACTTTTGTGGTGATAAACAATTCTTCGCGAGGAACCGATGTTTGAGCAATCGCTTTTCCGACAGCTTCTTCATTGCCATACGATTGGGCGGTATCGATCAAACGATAGCCCGTTTCGATCGCTTCTAAAACGGCCTTTGTGCATTCTTCTGGATCTTGAACTTGAAACACTCCAAAACCAGCTGCAGGCATTTGAATACCATTATTCAATCGCTTTTCTTTCATATTTTCTCCTTTAATTTATTCGTGGATCTTGATCGCGGTCAGTCGTTTTTCGACAGCAGGATCTTCAGGATCATGCGTTCCTTTTCCCGTATCGAGTGTTCGGATCGCGTCCATATCCTCTTGACTCAATTCAAAATTTTGAATATCTAGATTGGTAGCCATATGTTCTGGATTTAACGATTTTGGCAAAGAGACGATTCCTTCTTGATAAAGCCAGCGAAGAATGACCTGGACTGTTGATTTATTATGTTTCTTTGCGATTTCCTGCAAGAGTGGATTGGATAGAAGCTCTTTATTTCCATGACCGAGCGGATACCAAGCCTCTACTACTATCCCATAAGGTTCCATGATCTTTCGCAGCTCTTTTTGCTGGAAGGTCGGATTGCATTCGACTTGATTGACGGCAGGAAGGATCCGGCAATCCTTGATAAAAGATTCAAAGATCTTAGGTGTTTGGTTTGAGATCCCGATCGCTTTGAGCTTTCCTGCATCTACCGCTTCTTCCATCGCCTTCCAGGCACCTTTTAAGTCTCCATAAGGCTGATGGATCAAATAAAGATCGATATAATCCGTATCTAAATTTTTTAAGGATTGCTCAATTCCATATTTAGCGCCTTCATAACTGTTGTCCTGTACCCACAATTTAGAGGTAATAAAAACATCTTCTCGTTTTAATCCAGAATCTTTGATCGCTTTTGCGACATCCGTTTCGTTGCCATATCCTGCTGCCGTATCGATATGACGATATCCGCATTTCAGCGCGTTCAATACAGCCTCATAACAAGGACCATCGTTAGAGATCAAAAATGTGCCAAACCCTTCGAAAGGAATTTGCGTTCCCGAATTTAATGAGATCATCAATGGTTTCATCGTGCTTTCTCCTTTTTTTTCTTCTTACAATATTTATTTTATTTGGATTGCGGCGAGCGTCCACTATCGCTTGGACATCATGCTATAATTAAAAAGTATAGTAGGAGAACACATATGGAATTTGATCAATTGGAGTATTTGATTGCTTTTGGAAAATATAGAACTTTATCGAAAGCTGCTGAAAAATTAAATATTTCGCAGCCCGCCTTGACGCGAGCGATGCAAAAGCTTGAGTTCGATTTTAAAGTTCCGTTGTTTGCGAGAACCAAAAATCGGATCGTCTTCAATGAAAATGGAGAGTTTGCCTTGAAATTGGCGCAAGATATGATCCGACAAAAAGAAGCGATGTATCGGAAAATTCTCGCGTTCGATCAAGCCAACCAGCATATCGTGATCGACTCATGTGCCCCAATGCCTTTAGCGGGCTTTCGGCATTTGCTTTTGAAAAAAAACCAGCCAACAGATCACAAGTGAACTTGAAGAGGATGAGGAGATGATCATTGAAGCGGTATTAGAAGGACAAGTCACGATTGGAATCTTAAGTCGTCCTATATCGATCAAAGGGTTTCGGTGCTTACATCTCTGTTCAGAACGATTGTATTTATCGTTGCGAAAAGACCATGAATTTGCTCATGAGAAAAGTTTAAGTTTTCAACAAATCGACGGAATGAGCATTCTAGTGAAAAAGGAAATTGGTGTTTGGGCCGCTCTTTGTCGAAAGGCGCTTCCCAAAAGTAAATTGCTGTTTCAAGAGAATCGAGAAGTCTACGATGAAATCATGCGAATGTCGATCTTGCCTGTATTTCGTACCGATCTTTCTTCCAAAAAAGATGATGACAGCCGCGTCTTGATCCCGATCAAGGATCGATTTGCCCAACTTGATTTTTATGTTTTCTATTCTTCAGAACTCGATACCCGTTTCCGAAAGATCATCGAAAACTTTGACGAAGTAGATTGGAGAGCGGTTTGATCTTCTAATCTTATGAATATCCTATTTTTGAATGTGAAATATAGGAAAAAAGATCAAAACAGCCGGTGGAAAAAAGCTTTGACAGACAAATCAAAAAGAACAAGATAGGATGAAGCCACAAGGAGGAAAGCATGAACCAAGAAGAACAAGAAAAGAAATGCTTGTATCTAGGAAGCCGTCTTCAAAGACTGCGCGCCCAATACAACTGGTCGCAGCAAGAACTCGCTGATCAAGTTTATGTGACTCGTCAGACAATTTCCAATTGGGAGACGGGTAAGAATTATCCGGACCTGCAGAGCTTGTTGTTGTTGAGCAAGATCTTTGCGATAAGCCTAGATGACCTTGTAAAAGGAGACTTAGAAATTATGCGTGAAACGATCAAACGTTCCGACATCCATTCTATGTATGTTTATACATACTTGATGATCGGTTTAATTATGGCTGCGATCATCGCCTTTGGATTGGCGATCCATCGATTTGGATGGCCAGGGTATCTTTTAGCCATCGTTCTTTACTTCCTTTCTTTAGTGGTGGCGTTTCGAATCGAAAAAATCAAAAAACAATACGATGTCCAGACGTATCGAGAGATCTCGGCATTTATGGAAGGAAAAAGATTGAACGAGATCGAAACGATCCGTGAATCGGGCAAAAGAGGATATCAAAACATCTTTAAAGTTGTGGCAGGCGCGCTGATCGGAATCTTGATTTGTCTCGTGTTGTTCCACTAAAAAAGCCGCTTAGGCGGATTTTTTCGCTTTATAAAGAAAATAAACATCGATGCTTAAGCATACAGCGGCGACCAGCGTCACATAGTGCCCGATCAGACGAGAAAGAAAAGCGCCGATCGTAACGCTTACTAAAAAGACGAAGACCAAGATCACACTCAATATAAAACGGTACAGATCATCGTTGTCTTTTAAATGAATATATTTAACGAGTCTTTCTACGGCTTCTCTTAAATTTCCATTGAGATAGACGGTCGCTAAAGGAATATGGTGGATCCTGCGAAAGGCGATCGCCTGCATGCCGCATACTAATCCAAAAAGCGGATTGGCCAATGCGTTCCAAGAAAGGGGAAGCAAACTCGCTATAATGATCAAAACGATTTCACAAAGAGCGGGCGCGATCCGCCATCCCTTTCTTTTATCATGCATTTGAAAGTGTGTTCCAAGCACGACGCCAATCACAAATAAAAGCACTGGAAACGTGTATTTTAAGATTTGTGAAAAATCACCATTCGAAATATCGATCCCAAGATACAGCAAGTTTCCTGTCTGGCTGGATGCGAAGACTTTTCCTCGCGTGACATAGCATCCAGAATCTAAGATGCCTACACAAGCCGATGCCAAAACGCCAACGAGCAAAGAATCCTCGCCATAATGTTCATCTTCAATGATTTGTTTTACGGGTTCGATCATAGAAATAAAGCTCCTTTTCTTAATTCTAAAAGGAAAGATGGAGTTTGAGAAAAGTTATGCTTTTTTTAGAAAGAACATCGTAAACGTGGCGCGGCACAACAAGTCGTCGTGATCGTTGAAAATAAACACTTCATAGACACCAATCGTTTTTCCGGCACTGATCTGGTTAGCGATCCCGATCAGTTTTCCACCTGTTCCAGGCTTGATATAGTTGATCGTTCCACTCAGCGTGACACTATCTCTTCCTGTCGCAAAACTAGCCGATCCCGCGACCGTATCGGCTAGAGAAAACAAAGCCCCGCCATGAACAAACCTGTGAATATTGAGGATCTGTTCATCGATGACCATTTCCACTTTCGCGTAGCCTTCATCTAGCTCGACGACTTTCATATCGTTGCTTTGAAGATATTGACTGCCCGAATTTAAGCGGGCCATAAGCGATTCCAATTCTTTTTTTGTATGTTTCATACAGGTATTTTACAAAAAACCATAAAAAAAAGAAAATGCATTTGAATTGTGTGTAAATATTCGTTATGTTAAGGTATTCGTGAAATGTAAGAGCTTTTATTATTTTATATGCAAACCCAATATTGGTTTCAGTTTTAGAAATATGTGAACAATCACATAAAAACAAGGAGGAAAGATATGGTCGGTATCGTAATAGCCAGCCATGGTGAGTTCGCAAGTGGTATTTTTCAATCCGGACAAATGATTTTTGGAGAACAACCAAATGTCAAAGCCTGTACCTTGATGCCACATGAAGGACCGGATGACATTCGCAAAAAAATGGAAGACGCGATCGCCTCTTTTGAAGATCCAGAACAAGTGCTGTTCTTGATCGATCTTTGGGGAGGAACACCGTTCAACCAAGCCAATGCGCTCTTTGACGGTCATGAAAAAACATGGGCGATCGTGACAGGCTTGAATCTACCAATGCTTATTGAATCGTACGCATCGAGAATGAGCATGGACAATGCCCAAGAGATCGCTGCGCACGTGATGCAATCCGCAAAAGAAGGTATCATGATCAAGCCAGAAGATCTAGCGCCAAAAGAAGAAAAAAAGGAAGAAGTCAAATCCAATCAGCCAACGGGCGCGATCCCGGAAGGAACCGTTCTTGGCGATGGACACATTAAATATGTGCTAGCGCGGATCGATTCTCGTCTACTGCATGGACAAGTCGCTACATCATGGACAAAATCAACACAACCAGACAGGATCATCGTCGTCTCAGATGGTGTCGCGCACGATCGTCTCCGCAAAAATATGATCATTCAAGCGGCGCCTCCAGGAGTCAAAGTCAATGTCGTCCCGATCAAAAAGATGATCGAGGTGGCCAAGGATCCGCGATTCGGCGCTACAAAAGCGATGGTTTTGTTCGAAACGCCACAAGACGCTTTAAAAGCGATCGAAGGAGGCGTAGATATCAAGACCCTCAATGTAGGAAGCATGGCGCATTCTGAAGGAAAAGTCGCCGTCAATAAAGTATTATCGTTCAATCAAAACGATGTAGATACGTATGAGAAGCTGAAAAAACTTGGCGTAAAATTCGATGTTCGAAAGGTGCCAAACGATTCAGGTGAAAACATGGACGCGATTCTGCAAAAAGCAAAAGCAGAAATCGCTAAGAAATAGGAGAAAGATCGATGTCAATATTCACGATTATCATGATAATCTTAATTGCCTTTCTTGCAGGGATGGGCGGTATTCTCGATGAATTCCAATTCCATCAACCTCTTGTAGCCTGCACATTGATCGGCATGGTTTCTGGTCAGCTAGAAGCTGGCGTCATGCTTGGTGGAAGCTTGCAGATGATCGCGCTTGGCTGGGCCAACATTGGAGCAGCCGTCGCGCCCGATGCAGCCCTTGCCTCTGTGGCCAGCGCCATCATTCTTGTTCAAAGTGGAATGGGCGTGGAAGGAATCGGTTCTTCGATCGCTGTTGCGATCCCACTCGCTGTTGCTGGTTTGTTCTTGACGATGCTTGCCCGTACATTAGCCGTACCGATGGTACATATGATGGATAAAGCAGCTGAAAATGCAGAATTTGGAAAGATCCAATTGTGGCAAGTGTTAGCCATTTGCATGCAAGGACTTCGTATCGCGATCCCGGCAGCCGCTTTGTTGTTCATTCCAGCAGAAATCGTTCAAAACTTCTTGCAAAGCATGCCGGCTTGGTTGACGGACGGTATGTCGATTGGTGGAGGCATGGTCGTAGCGGTTGGTTACGCGATGGTCATCAATATGATGGCGACTCGCGAAGTTTGGCCATTCTTTGCGATCGGTTTCTGTATTGCTGCGATCAGCGAATTGACTTTGATGGCTATTGGTGCGATCGGTGTCGCTTTCGCGCTGATCTACCTTCAACTCTACGATCGTGGAGCAGCCGCAAACGCAGGCGGAGTTGGAAACGGCAACTCTGGCGATCCTCTAGGCGATATCCTAGACGATTATGAATAAAAAAGGAGAGTATCATGGCAGAAAAAGTAAGGCTCGATAAAAAAGAGAGAATGCAGGTCGCTTGGCGCTCCACCTTTTTACAAGGTTCATGGAACTATGAACGAATGCAAAACGGGGGATTTTGTTATGCGATGATCCCAGCCATCAAGGCGTTATACAAAAATAAAGAAGATCAAGTCGCCGCTTTGAAGCGACACTTAGAATTCTTCAACACCCATCCATATATGGCGTCTCCGATCATTGGTGTCACGCTTGCGCTCGAAGAAGATCGCGCGCATGGTTCGAATGTAGACGATCAAACGATCAACGGTGTCAAAGTCGGTATGATGGGTCCTTTAGCAGGCGTTGGTGATCCAGTCTTCTGGTTTACGCTTCGTCCTATGCTAGGCGCATTAGGCGCTTCCTTGGCTATGTCCGGAAACGTTTTAGGACCAATCATCTTCTTCTTGGCATGGAATATCATTCGTTGGGCGTTCATGTGGTATACCCAAGAATTTGGCTATAAAGCCGGAATGAAGATCACAGACGACTTGTCTGGAGGACTTCTTCAAAAAGTGACGAAGGGAGCCTCGATCTTAGGTATGTTCGTGCTCGGCTCGCTTGTAGAGCGTTGGGTCACGATCAACTTCAAGCCAGTCGTATCGACTGTACAGCTTCAAGATGGCGCCTTTATCGATTGGGACGCTTTGATCCAAGACAAATATGGAATTCGCGAAGCGCTCATTCAACAAGGACAAGGTTTGTCTTTGACTCCAGAAAAAGTGACGACGCTCCAAGACAACTTGAACTCGTTGATTCCTGGACTCGTACCATTGTTGTTGACACTCTTCTGCATGTGGTTGCTGAAGAAGAATGTTTCACCGATCGTGATCATCATTGGCTTGTTTATCGTCGGTATTTTAGGTCACTTGATCGGACTTCTATAATATAGAAAGAATAGAGGTGGCGCATGCTAGAGGAAATGGTTGCATCAAAAAACACATCAGTCGATCTTGTCGCGAAGGGAACTTCCTTTTTAGGGTTGAGCTCTTATGGACAAATCATGGTCGGCAACAACGCTTTTGAATTTTACAACGATCGAAATGTAGCCGATTATATCCAAATTCCTTGGGAAGAAGTCGATTATGTTTGTGCATCTGTGTACTTTAAAGGCAAATGGATTCCTCGGTATGCGATCGCCACGCTTCATAATGGAACATACACATTTGCTTCGAAAGAACCATTAAAAGTGTTGAAAGCGATCAAAAAATATGTTCCAGCTGATCATATCGTTAAGTCTTTGACCTTTTTTCAAGTCGTCAAGCGTGGCTTGAAGCGAAAAGAGAAAGACCCAGCAAAAAGCGTAAACTGAAAACTTAAATTCCAATCCATAAAGCACTAAAAGCAATTTGGAATTATCTCGTACAAAAACCTGGGAAAAAAGTGTTTTCTCAGGTTTTTCTGTATGAGTAAACTCTAAAATGATAAAATTTAAGCGGCTTGGATGGTAAAAAAAGGTATATAAAAGCTACGGTCAGATTGTGATTTTTTTTAAATGTATCACTTAATTCCGATCGCTCGTAGTGTTTGGATGGTTGACAGGTCCCTTTTGCTCCCCGGAATAAATCAATCTTTACGGATCAGATCCGGATTCAGATTCAGATCGTCGAATTCGATCCTGCAGATACGGAGCTTCTTAGGAAGTTCGTCGTTCCTGAGAAAAAATTGAAGAGCTTCATATGGAGTGCGTCCTGACAGCGACTTTCTCGGATAGGAATTGAGATGCGAGCAGAGCGCATCCAGATCCTCTTGTTCTCTCAGTCCCAGTTTTGCCAGATCCGCCTTTTTAGGGCAGATGTATCGAAGAATGGTATGGTTCTCTTCGATCTTTCCTTTTTGTCCCGACTGCATCGGATCGCAGTAGAAGAGGCGGCATCCAAGCTTTTCTATTTCGTCAGCCTTGGTGAATTCCGAGCCTCTGTCGGTGAGAATCACCTGAAAATATTTCTTGAATTCCTCTTCTGAGAGCTGATGGTACTATGTCAAGTTTGAGGACAACCTAAATTTCTGTTTTTTGACAAATCCG